>RRZT010802759.1_pt1 | contig 14504 bp, 16 predicted proteins | sample 2165551 | NCBI WGS metagenome assembly RRZT01 (sample SAMN10456910, study PRJNA506462) | wastewater metagenome | biome: wastewater; feature: sludge; material: wastewater sludge; isolation source: wastewater sludge with Escherichia coli K12::gfp cells carrying plasmid... | place: USA: Moscow, Idaho... | reverse complement strand
GTTTTTATATGTGTAGTATTTTGAATATATTTGCCACTCTATTACTATTTTATAACATGATACAGGAGAATTTTATTCGATTATTCGAAGATTCGTTTCGTAAAAACTGGGATTTACCCGCTTACAGCAATTATGGTGAAGAACTAACACTTACATATGCCGATGTGGCTAAACGGGTTGCCAGGTTACATATTTTATTTCAGCAATGCCAGTTAAAGGAAAACGATAAGGTGGCACTAATAGGCCGTAATAGCGCCAATTGGGCTATAACATATTTAGCCACTGTTACTTATGGGGCCGTAATTGTGCCGATTCTGCAGGATTTTAATCCGAATGATATACATCATATTTCGAATCATTCTGAGTCGAAATTACTTTTTTCAAGCGATAATATATGGGAAACTTTGGAAGAAGAGAAACTTACAACGGTTAAGGCTGTGTTTTCGTTGACTAATTTTAATTGTATCACTTTGCTGAATAAGGAGCCAAAACCTGAACTTGCAGAAAATGAAGTGTATGAGCAGTTGGTTCTGAAATACTTACAACCCGATTATATCAATAGTTTATTCCATGCTAAATATTCGCATGGTTTTCATAAGGATCATGTTCGATATATAGATAAACCAAACACAGACCTTGTATCAATAAACTACACTTCGGGAACTACAGGTTTTAGTAAAGGTGTAATGACCAGTGGAAATGCATTAGCCGGAAATATTACCTTTGGTTTACGTACCGGTTTGGTGGCACCTTTGTATCGCATACTTTCGTTTTTACCACTGGCGCATGCTTATGGCTGTGCTTTCGATTTTCTGACAACAACCGTTGCGGGTTGTCATATTCACTTTGTTGGTAAAATACCATCGCCCAAAATACTACTTGCAGCATTTGCCGAAATTAAGCCAAATGTTGTGTTTCTCGTACCTTTGATTATCGAAAAAATATATCGTAAGCAAATTCAACCCTTGCTTGCCAAACCATCAATGCGATGGGTGTTGAGTATCCCGTTTTTGGATACTACTATTCTTTCGCAAATCAGAAAAAAACTAATTGATGCGTTTGGAGGTGAGTTCTCAGAAATTGTAATAGGTGGAGCTCCTCTGAATGCCGAAGTGGAGGCTTTTTTTACAAAAATAAAATTTCCGTTTACGATTGGCTATGGAATGACTGAATGTGCACCGCTTATAAGTTATGCTAATAACAAAGTTTTTGTGCCCAAGTCGGCCGGAAAGATTCTTGATGTGATGGAGGCGAAAATAGACGACCCGAATCCGGAGACTGGCATTGGTGAAATATGCGTGCGTGGAGAAAACGTGATGACCGGTTATTATAAAAATGAAGAAGCTACCCGTGCCATTCTGGATGAAGATGGCTGGCTGCATACCGGCGATTTAGGGACAGTAGACAGGGATGGAAATATATTTATTCGTGGTCGCAATAAAACAATGATTTTAGGCGCAAGCGGACAAAATATTTATCCCGAAGAAATTGAAGCGAAATTAAATAATATGCCATACGTGCTCGAAAGTTTGGTAATTGAAAGCGATAAAAAATTAGTGGCACTTGTGTATCCCGATTATGAGGCTGTTGATGCCGAAAATGTGGATCATAAAAAACTGGAGGAATTAATGGAGGAAAACCGAAAAACCCTGAATTCGATGGTGGCGGCTTACGAAACGATTTCGAAAATTAAGCTATATCCGCATGAATTTGAAAAAACTCCCAAAAAAAGTATCAAGCGATATCTGTATTCTACAGGTGTTAATTCAAACAAAATTGCCGAAAATCAATAAATTATCGACAAAATGTAGTTTTAACACAAATATTTTGAAAAATAATTGTCTAAAATGATACAAGATATCAAGAAATGCTGTAATTTTGTCGCGATTTTGAATTGCAAAACAAATAAGTTAAATTTTTAAACGTTTAAAAGAATGAAAAAAGTATTTTTATTTTTTGCTGTAGCTATCGCTGTTGCTTCTTGTGCTCCTAAAGCTGCTGAAGAAGCTCCTGCTACTGATTCTGTAGCTGTTGATACAGTTGCTGTTGTTGACACTGTTGCTGTTGTTGACACTACTGCTACTGACTCTGTAGCTAAATAATTAGCTATGTAGCAAAAATGCGTAAAAGCATTGTAAGTCCGCTAATGTGAATTAGCGGACTTTTTATTTATAGCTTTATAGCAAATTTTTTAAGGCGGGCATCGAGCATGTGTTGTGGGATTACTTTCTTTACCGCTTCGGCTACAGCATTCATCAATCCTTCACGTACATAGTCCTGACGGAATACCAACGAAATTTCACGTGTTGCTTCTGGCTTTACAATCTCACGGATATGTTGTTTTTGTACTTCTGATAAGAATTCAACATGTAATTCCGGTATAATAGTATATCCTCCGTTAAAATCCACAATTTTTACCAGCGTGTCAATACTTCCGGCTTCGTATGTTGTGGAATATTGCATAGTGTGGCAAAAATTAAATACCTGACTACGCAAACAATGGCCTTCTTCAAGCACCCACATTTTATCAGTTGGCATTTGCATTCCCACAATTTCCTGTTCCTGATACAGCGGTTCGTTTGGCGATATATAAGCTACAAACTTCTCATAATACAATGGTACTTCCAAAAGCTCGTTGTTGTCGAGTGGGGTGGCCAGTATTGCCATATCCAGTTCGCCGGTTGCAAGTTTATCAATAATTGTGCTCGTACGCATTTCCGACAATCGAAGATTGACATCTTTATATGTGTTTTTGAACTCGCTGATGATGCCGGGCAATAAATAAGGAGCTACTGTAGGAATGATTGCCAGCGATAAATTGCCACTTACGTCGCCTTTAATTGAGTTTATGCTCTCTTTTAAATGGTTTACATTCTGAATTACAGTCATGGCTTTCCGGATAATGGTTTCACCCACCTGCGTAGGAACAATCGGATGGGTAGAACGATCGAAAATTTTACAATCCAGTTCGTCTTCGAGTTTTTGTATCATTGCGCTCAGCGTGGGTTGTGTAACCCCGCACATTTCGGCTGCCCTAACAAAATGACGTGTTTTGTCTAAAGCCAGAATATACTCTAATTGTTGTAAAGTCATAATTCGAATAATTTATATCTATGCAAAGATAAATATTATTGATGAAATGTTGTAAACCGAGTGTTTTTTATTCAAAAATACTATAAACAAGATAAAAAAGGAGAAAAAGCCGGGTTGTTTGACAAATACTGATTGTGAAACAGTTAATTTTGCAGTCAAAAAATATAAACGAATGAAATATTCAATTCTAATCTTGTTTTTAGGATTATTATTACCTGTAAACGGACAATTACTTTATCAGATTACGGGGCACAATGTAAAAACACCCTCCTATGTTTTAGGAACTCATTCATTAATTCCGGCAAATGCCATTGATAGTATTCCGGGCGTATACAGAGCTTTTCGCAAATGTAATCTTGTACTAAGTAAATACGATGCATTCAATATCGAATCGTCAACCTCACTTCGTAATGCATCGTTGTTGCCATTAAATCAGGATATTAAAAGTGTTGTGAGCGATACTGCTGCAAAAATGCTTGATAAGGAGTTGAAAATGGTATTGCAAATGGGGCTTAAAGAGCTGGGCCGATTACATCCTGTAATGATTAAGCAGATGTATTTGTCGGAATTAGCCGTTTTGGCTACTAAAATAAAGGACGATGTGCAGTCGGATGCTTATTTTCAACGAATAGCTGCTGCAAAAGGATTACCTGTATTTGGAACGGAGGATTATGATATTTATATCGAAAACGTCTTTAAAAAATCGGATGTAAAGCGTGATGCCATGGCTTTAGTTGGTGTAATTCGCACCCGAGAAGGTGCTCTGACATATTGTTCACAGCTCTTCAGAGCGTACAAAGCGAATGATTTATCAAAATTGGAAAAAATTATAGCCCAATATCCGTTGTTTTCAGCTCATAAATCAAGGATTAAACCGGATAATCATTTAAAAGATTTACTAAATTCGAACAGTTGCTTTTATGTAGTGGATGTAACTGATTTGTACGGTGAAGATAATATAATAGAGCAGTTAAAAGCTGAAGGTTATACCGTTAAACCTTATTCGTACCGAAAATAATATTTTTAGTTGATCATGAAGTTATTATCATTAAATGAATTGAAGATTGCCGCGGATGCAATTAAAATTGGAGGATTGGTAGCCTTCCCTACAGAAACTGTGTATGGGTTAGGTGCTGATGCTCTGAATCCGGTAGCAGTTGCCGGTATTTTTGAAGCCAAAAAACGTCCCGGATTCGACCCTTTAATTGTACATGTGGCGGATATGGATATGTTGCAGCAACTTTATGCAAAACCAATAAACGAGGCAGTTTTTAAATTAGCCGAAAAGTTTTGGCCGGGCCCGTTAACTATCGTACATAAAAAATCTGATATTGTTCCGGCTATTGTAACATCCGATTTGGATTCGGTAGCAGTGAGAATGCCTTCGCATCCGGTGGCACTGGATTTAATCCGGCTATCCGGTAAGCCTATTGCTGCCCCCAGTGCCAATAAATTTGGTCAGCTTAGCCCTACAAGCTATAAGCATGTTGAGAAACAGCAGATGGAAATTGATTATATTGTAATGGGCGATGATGTTGCGGAAGCTGTAGGCATCGAATCGACGGTGGTGGCAATTGAAGAAAATAAATGCATTGTTTTGCGTCCAGGGGTGATTACGGCAGAGCAATTAAAGGATTGTTTACCCGAATTTGAAGTGCTCTTGCCGGCTAAGAATATTAAACTTATTTCGCCCGGTTTACTCCAAAGTCATTACTCGCCACTAAAACCACTTTACTTTTATAGCAATGAAACGGAGTTACCTTCCAATTCCGGATTAATTCTTCATTCGCAAAGGGATAAACTGCCATTGAACACACAGTGCTCAATTTATACTTCAGCAAATGGAAACCTGTTAGAGGTGGCAGCCAATCTGTTCTCGTCATTGCACGCTATGGAGGAGAATACCGAAGTTACTCAAATTTTTATTGAAAAAACAATTCAGGAAGGCATTGGACGCGCAATAATGGATAGGCTAAATAAGGCTACCTTTCAGTACAAATCATAAAAAGAGAGTTTACGGAAAACCGTAAACTCTCTTTTTCAATGAAATGAGTAGTTACTCAATTTCATCGTCAATAATATCTTGTGAGGCTTCAATTTCGAAAACAGATAACTGACGTCTGAAAACTTCATCGAGTGAAATCTGGAATGTTTCAGTATGTGCTATACCTTTAATTGGAGTCATTTTATCCAGAATTATCTGTAAAAGGTGTCTGTTATCCTTGGCATAAATCTTTACAAACATTGAGTATTTACCTGTAGCATAATGACATTCCACAATTTCAGGGATTTTTTTCAGTTCTTCTACAACGGCAGTAAATGACTTAACATCCTGTAATGTGATACCTATGTACGCACATGTCTGGAAACCAACCTTATAGGTGTCAATTACAAATTCGGAGCCTTTAATTATACCGGTATTACGTAGTTTTTGTATACGCTGGTGAATTGCAGCGCCTGAAACATTACACTCGCGTGCCACTTCCAGAAATGGAATTCGTGCATCCTGCGAAATTAATTGCAGAATTTTTTTATCTAAACGGTCAATCTGATGTGCTCCCATTTTTAATTATATCTGTTTTACTAATTATTAATTATGTCTATAAAATGAATTATCATGCAAATATATTAATAGTTTTCGAAAATTAAATACATTTGCCTACGAATTGAAAGTAAAAATCTAAAAAATATCATAATTAACGATATTTTCCACCGGTACAATCGCTCAGCATGCTCAGGTAACTTTGGTATCTGGATTGGCTTATATATTGGTTATCAACTGCTACCACCACGGCGCAGCCGGGTTCGTTTATATGCTTACAATTTGAAAAACGGCACGATTTTGAATGCGTAAATATTTCTTTAAAATAATGACCAATTTCTGTTTCTTCCATATCTACTACACCAAATCCTTTTATGCCGGGGGTGTCAATAATTTTACCTCCGTTTTTAAGCTGAAACATTTCTGAAAAGGTGGTAGTGTGCATTCCTTTGTTATGATAATCGGATATCTTACCTGTTTTTGCCTGTAAGTCGGGCACCAATGCGTTGATTAGCGTTGATTTACCCACACCTGAATTGCCCGATATTAAAGTGGTTTTGTTTTGAAGTAATTCGAGTAATGGAATTGTTGATTGTGTGTCTAAAGCTGAAATAGATAAAGTTTTATAGCCAAGGCTTTCGTATAAGGCGCAGGCTGCATTCATATATTCAGTTTCTGCTTCATCGTATAAATCAGATTTGTTGAATACAATACAAGCAGGTATTTGATATGCTTCAGCAGCTGCCAGAAATCGATCAATAAAAACCAACGAAGTTACCGGATGATTAACAGTGGCTACTAATAACACCAAATCGAGATTGGCTGCCAGAATATGCGATTGTTTTGATAGGTTAGATGAACGGCGTATAATGAAATTTCGGCGTTCACAAATCTCTGAAATTACACCTATTGCTTCATTCCCTTTGTCGAAAACAACCCAATCGCCTACAGCAATAGGATTTGTACTTTTGTAATTATTCAGTCTCAGATTGCCTTTAATTTTGCATTCCACAATTTCATTGTCATCAGTGATTACCTGATACCAACTTCCAGTATTCTTTATTACTAATCCCTTCATGGTTTCATTTCTTAATGTAAAAATGCATTTAAAATGCTTCTGTAGCTGTTATGTAAAATTGCCATTTATCGCCGTAATTGTTTTTCGCAATGTCAAACCTGAAGTGTACCCGTGCATCATTCAACCGATAACGGACTCCGGCACCGTATGATACCTTCAGTTTATCAATTTCTGAGTTTTGAATGTGAATAACATCACCTGTGCTAACGAAAAGTGCTGCTTTTAGCCGTTTATAAACAGATAGACGGTACTCTGCTTGAGCCAGGATAAGCCAGTTGTCGCGGTATTGGCCATACCTGAAGCCACGCATTAAATCAGCTCCTCCCGGCGATTGTAATAATTGAAACGGTATTTCAGTTTTACCAGCTATTATGCTATTGTACAATTGAATAGCCAGAATACTTCCGGGACTAAGTGGTATAAAAGTCCTGAAATCAACTTTTGCCTCTATCAATTGATAACTTTTCGGGAGTAGTTTCGGTGAACTGTTCATATTTGTTTTCAAAAATACACCTTTTTCCGGATAAAATGCGTTATCTCTGGTATCGTAGGTGCAATTAATACCCATTGAAAGCAACTGATATTTATCCCAACCGCTTTTCCCGAATTCTGCGTAGATGAATTCAGTGGTTCCAGAGTCGGGATACTGGGATATTCGTTCCGTTTTATATCCCAGCTGTATTCCTGCATAGAGATTTTTGTTAATCCGGTATTGCGGTTGAACAGTAAGGTGAACCCCCGTTGATGTAAAGCCTGTTTTAAAACTACCGGATTTATTACCTGTGCCGTAAAAATAATCCGGATATTTGCGGATATTCAGGTTTGCATACAGAAAATATTTTTTATTATCGGAGTATAATTTGGGAGTAATGTTAACTATAAACTGATTAAGAGTTGTGTAAGTGGCACTTCCTGAAATTGAGCTTATCTTACTCAAATCGTTACTTTTAAAGTAATAGCCAAATGCAACTCCACCTGCAAGTTTTGTTTCTTGTTGATAGCTTGCAAAAGGTATCACAAACAAACTTCGTTTAGAGTTGAATGTACTGTCGGGCCGACTTGCATATGCAGTTGTCAGACCTAACAAGGAAAATATAAAAACCAGTTGCTTAAGCATTTAAAAAAACAGTCATTTTGCGTATAACAAAATGACTGTAGATTGTTTTTTTTTTTAAACCATTTGAAAGATAATCAAACAGTCATAATTTCTTTTTCTTTATCAGCAAGCATATCGTCCACTTTCTTGATGAATTTATCATGGATTTTTTGCACAGAGGCTTCAGCATCTTTTTCGCTGTCTTCGGGCAATCCGTCTTTAATCATTTTTTTTAGTTTATCAATAGCTTCGCGACGTGCATTTCTGATTGAAATTTTGGCTTCTTCACCCTCATGACGGGCCTGCTTTGCCAATTGTCTGCGTCTTTCTTCGGTTAAAGGTGGTATACTCAATCGGATTACTTCGCCATTGTTCATAGGAGTTATACCAACTTCGGAATTGATAAGTGCTTTTTCAATAACTGCAATTAGTCCTTTTTCCCATGGTTGAATAGAAATGGTTTTTGCATCGGGCGTAGTGATGGTTGCTACATTCGAAATTGGCACATGTGAACCATAATAATCCACTCTAACACCATCCAGAATGCGCGGATTGGCCTTGCCGGCACGTATGTGCGCTAACGATTCATCGAGAAAAAGCAAAGTCGCTTCCATGCTTTCTTCCGCATCTGTCATTACTGGTTTTACGTCAATCATATTGTATTTTATTGTTTGTGATTACTAAATATTTAATTGTGTACTAAAGTGCCGATGTTTTCACCCATCATTACTTTTTTTAAATTTCCGGGGGTGTCCATATCGAAAACATATATTGGCATATTATTTTCCTTACACATTGTAGTGGCAGTTAAGTCCATTACTTTCAGGTTCTTGATGTATATTTCATCGTAAGTAATGGTATCAAATTTGGTTGCTGTAGGGTCTTTTTCGGGGTCGGCAGTATATATTCCATCTACGCGGGTTCCTTTGAGCATTACATTCGCTTCAATTTCGATAGCACGTAAGGATGAACCTGTATCTGTTGTAAAAAACGGATTGCCGGTACCTGCTGAAAGTATAACTACTTCACCTTTTTCAAGACTCTGAATGGCCTTTTGTTTGGAGTAGAATTCGCCTATCGGTTCCATGCGAATGGCAGTTAATACCCTTGAAGGTACTCCGGCTGCCTGTAATGCCGAATTTAACGCAAGACTGTTGATTACTGTTGCCAGCATTCCCATTTGGTCGCCCTGCACTCTGTCAAAGCCTTTTGATGTTCCGCTAAGACCTCTGAATATATTTCCACCTCCGATTACAATGCCAACCTGCACACCCATGGCCGCAATTTCAGCTATCTCAGATGCATACTCAGCCAGACGTTTTTCGTCAATTCCATACTTTTTTTCGCCCATGAGTGATTCACCACTTAGTTTAAGTAGAATGCGTTTATATGCTGCCATAATTTCAAATTGATGTTTTGTGAAACAAATATAGAGTGTTTTTGTGTTTTCTGCAAGTATTTCAATCCCGGATGGTGTTCAAACTGTCAATTTCTTTTGATATGTCCACCAAATTTTTACGTACTTTTTTAAGTCGTTCCACTATTTCCTGGTGTTTCTCTACAACATCTTTTTTCTGGCTTAGTTGTTTTTTAGCGCCTTCAAGAGTTAGTTTTTTTTCGTCGACTAAAAAAATGATATTTTTTATAATCTGAATATCTTCTTTGGTGTAGAAACGTGTATTTCCTTTGTTCCTTTTAGGTTTTAGTTGTTTGAATTCCTTTTCCCAAAACCGGAGATTCGATTGACTGATGGCAAACATATCTGCAACTTCGGAAATTGAGTAGTATAATTTTTCCATTCTGATAAATTATTTTACTATTTTCAAACGTTGACCGAGTTGAATCATTGAACCCTTAATATTGTTCGCTTTTTTCAGTTTGGTAACCGATGTGCCATATTTGGCTGCTATATAGCCTAAAGTTTGTCCTTTTTTAACAGTATGGTATTTTACCTGACCCCTTACAGTGGTTGTTACAGGTTTGGTTATGGTTAAAATTTCAGTTTCATCTCTTCTGTTGTTGATAAGAGTATCTGCATTGTGTTTCACGATTTCGTCGTATTTCTCATAAAAACCATTTGCGTAGTTTAGCGGTAAGCACAGTGCGTAAGGCTTAATATTGCCCGGAATATAATTTTTTTTGTATTGAGGGTTCAATAGTTTAATTTGCTCTATTGGGATATTTAAAACCTGACTAATTTGTTCAAAGTGAACTTTTTCTTTTATCATTATTGTGTCGGTGATAACAGGCATATTCACTTTTGCTTTGCATATATTATGCTGAGCAGCGTAATGAGTTGAATAGTTTGCTGCAATGAAAATCGGAACATATCCTCTGGTTTCGGCAGGCAAATACGGATAAATTGCCCAATAATCTCTTTTGCCTCCTGAGCGTCTGATAGCTTTGTTTACATTGCCCGGACCACAGTTGTATGCTGCAATTACCAGATGCCAGTCGCCATACATTGAAAACAAATCTTTTAAAAATCGTGCAGCAGCATGAGTCGATTTAACAGGATCAAGGCGCTCGTCAACAAGGCTGTTTACTTCAAGTCCGTACATGCGTCCTGTTGGTATCATGAATTGCCAAAGGCCAGCAGCACCTACACGTGAAACAGCAGTTGCGTTTAATGCTGATTCTATTATGGGTAAGTTTTTTAATTCGAGAGGAAGGTTGTTTGCATTTAAAACATGTTCAAAAATAGGAAAATAGTAATCGCTCATGCCCAACATGTACTCCATCTGTTGTCTTTTTCTTACGGTATAAAGTTCAATAAATGCTTTTACAGAATTATTGAAAGGCATTTCCATTATACATGGTAGCTTCGACAGACGAAGCTTATAAACAGAGTCGGTTATATTGGTAGGTATTTCTGAATTACGGCAGTTTGATTTTTGCGCATGTCCTACTATCCAGGAATGTAATAAGTTGTCGAGGTTATTATAAAATTCATTTGGTATTGAAATAGTTGTATCTCTGCCATCTTCGCCGGGTAATTCAGTTCCGGGTATACGTATTTGGGCCGACAGCGATACTGTTAGCAATAAAAATGATATTATTATGTATTTTATAAATGACCTCATGTTTAATTTTCTATTCTTCGCTTTTTCAATTATTGATTATTTCAGATTCAGACTTATTTGTACCCCGGGAGTTGTGTTCCTGCCGGATATACTTTGCATCAGTGCTGGTCTTAAATGCATAGATAAATCAGTACTTATGTCAAAATCAAATAGTTGAGCATCTACATAGGCCTCAACTAAAGTGAGGGCGTAATATGCCACTGTAATTATAATACTCATGTCTCTGTACCTGCGATACTGTTCGTAAAACGATTTCAGATTGTTTTCAAGGCCGGTCATACCTCCGGGAAATGAGCTGATGTCATAACCATCCGGAAAAAGGTATTCATAACTTTTAGTCGCATCATTCGAGTCGGTAATGTCCCGGTATGCTTGCTTGTATATGCCATAACGCGAAGAGTTTAACGTTATTGCATATGCACAACCTAAAAATCCGGCATAAACAATTGGTAATTTCCAGTAGCTACGGTTTACAATTTGCCCGTATCCGGGAATGATTGCGCCCATCCAAACTGCTCTGGCCGGGTTTGGTTTAAATGTTTCTTCGGAAGTGTCACGAATACTTATACCACTCGAATCAATTTTAATATTTTTGTTGTCGATGCTAAGGCTGATAGTAGAGTCGGATTTCACGAATATACTATCCTTTTCAGTTGCATTAGCTGTGGTAGCTATCAACAAAACAAACGATATAATTATAAATTTTATCTGTTTCAATTTTGTATTCAAATCTTGTCAAATAATTCGAGCACCTTTGCTAACTCCTCGTCGTTATTAAAAGGGATGCTGATTTTTCCTTTACCATCGGCAGTACAATTGAATTGTACCTTTGTTCCAAACATATCGCGTAAGCGTAGCTTGATTTCATCAAACTCAGGCAATGATACCAACGGATTTTTTGTATTCTTGCTATTATCAAGACTCTTACCTGAGGTATAGTCGCGTACAATTTCCTCTACTTTGCGTACAGAATAATCGTTTTTTATTATTTCATCGTACACCTTTAATTGCTGTGAAGGTTCGGGTAATCCTAAAATTGCTCTGGCATGACCCATTTCAATTTTTTTATCTTTGATTCCCATTTGAATTTCAGCAGGTAAGCGTAGCAGACGCAGATAGTTGGCTATGGTAGTTCTTTTTTTGCCTACACGTTCACTTAATCGCTCCTGCGTAAGTTTATACTCCTCCATTAAGCGATAAAAGGTAAGTGCAATTTCGATGGCATTCAAATCTTCGCGTTGAATGTTTTCGATAAGTGCCATTTCCATAACCTGTTCATCGGCTGCTGTTTTTACATATGCCGGTATGGTACGTAATCCAATTTGTTTCGATGCTCTGTATCTTCGTTCTCCGGCAATGATGAGATATTTACCATCCTCATTTTTCCGAAGAGTAATGGGTGAAATTACACCAAGTTCTCTGATTGAAGCCGCTAATTCGGATAGTGCTTCTTCGTCAAAGTGAGTGCGGGGTTGGTTGGGATTGGCAACAATTAAATTTATGTCTACTTCACTAATTGACGATGAACCTCCAGTATTTACTGTCTCAGTGTCAATTAACGCTCCAAGTCCTCGTCCAAGTCCGGTAATATTTTTTGCCATTCTAAATTGTATATGTGCTGAATTTGATGTGAAAAATAATAAATATGAGCGGGAAATTACTGAACTTCTTCGTTCTTCTCAATTAATTCCTTCGCTAAATCAATGTAATTGGTTGAGCCTTTCGATTCGGCATCGTACAACAGAACGGGCTTGCCATGGCTGGGAGCTTCACTTAATCGTACGTTACGCGTAATTGCAGTTTCAAAAACCATTCCTTCAAAGTGTTTTTTTACTTCAGAATATACCTGATTTGCCAAACGCAAACGGTTATCGTACATTGTAAGTAAAAATCCTTCAATCTCAAGCAGTGTGTTCAGTTTACTTTTAATGATTTTAATCGTATTAAGCAACTTGCTGATGCCTTCAAGAGCAAAATACTCACACTGAACCGGTATGATAACTGAGTCGGAAGCCGTTAAAGCATTTACTGTAATTAGCCCGAGAGAAGGAGAACAATCGATAAAAATAAAATCGTAATCAGGTTTAAGCGGACTTAACAGACGACTCATAACATGCTCACGCGATTCCATGTTTAACATTTCAATTTCGGCCCCAACAAGGTCGATATGAGATGGAAGTACATATAAGTTGCTAATTTCAGTAGGATGAATGGCTTTGGTTGAGGGTACGCCATCAATTAAACACTCGTAAATGGTGAATTCAAGAGTGCGAATGTCAATTCCTAGTCCTGAAGATGCGTTCGCCTGTGGGTCGGCATCGACTAATAAAACTCTTTTACCTAACGATGCTAATGAAGCTGCAAGGTTTATGGCGGTTGTTGTTTTTCCAACTCCTCCTTTTTGGTTTGCAAGCGATATAATTTTACCCATTTTGTGTGTATTGTGTTAGCTCTGAAAACTAATTGTGGAGTGTTTTTCGGTAATATATTGAATAAATGCTTCAGGTTCAATAAAAACATAGACCCTATTACCCGATTTTACTCCAACGCAAAGATAAGAAATAATATTTAGCAATTCAAGACAAAGAAAAATGGAATAAGTTTTTTTAAGTGTATTTTTATCCATTACCTTTGTTGGGTAAAAATAAGAGTTTGACAATGAAAATTTCATTAATTCAGGATAATATTATTTGGGCAGATTCTGCTGCAAATTTGTCGAAATTACATGTTAGGTTGCAACAATTGTCTGGTCGTACAGATGTTGTGGTATTACCCGAAATGTTTTCAACCGGGTTTTGTGTAGATAAACCCGAATTGGCGGAAAATATGAACGGTGAAGTTGTTCAATGTCTGAAATCGTGGGCAGATGAATTTCAATTGGCTATAACAGGTAGTTTAATTATAAATGAAAAATCCGGAGTATACAATCGTGCTTTTTTTGTTCGTCCGGACGGTGATGTGTTTTTTGCAGATAAAAGACACTTATTTACCCCGGGAGGTGAGAGTAGGATTTTTACAAAGGGGAATACTAAATTGAAAGTGAATTATAAAGGAGTTCGCTTTTTTGTATTAATTTGTTACGACATTCGTTTTCCTGTATGGTCGCGCAATGTCAATAACGAATACGATGTGTTGGTTTATGTGGCTAATTTTCCGGCAAACAGAATTTCAAATTGGGATATTTTGTTGAAAGCGCGTGCTATCGAAAATCAGTGTTATGTTTGCGGGGTTAACAGAGTAGGGGTCGATGGTCTTGGGATAGCTTACAATGGGCATTCGGTTTTGCTTGACTATTTAGGTAAACCTGTTGTTGAGTGTGATGAAAATGCGGAGATGGTTGTTACCGGCGAAGTTGATATTGATAAACTGAAGAATTTCAGGGAGCGGTCTCCATTCTGGAAAGATGCTGATGAATTCAGTTTGTAGTTTGTCGGTTCGTTTTTTTTTCGGGTATAAAAAATCCGTGTAGCGTATAATAAAAAAAGTCTGACCAATTAAGGACAGACTTTTCATTGTGTGGGCGTTGACGGATTCGAACCGCCGACCCTCTGCTTGTAAGGCAGATGCTCTGAACCAGCTGAGCTAAACGCCCGTACACTTCCGTTTCAAAAG
>RRZT011979730.1_pt1 | contig 14508 bp, 8 predicted proteins | sample 2165551 | NCBI WGS metagenome assembly RRZT01 (sample SAMN10456910, study PRJNA506462) | wastewater metagenome | biome: wastewater; feature: sludge; material: wastewater sludge; isolation source: wastewater sludge with Escherichia coli K12::gfp cells carrying plasmid... | place: USA: Moscow, Idaho ... | reverse complement strand
TTCCGCTCCAAGGCGGGCGAGGTGGCGGCCCTCAAGGACGTCTCGCTGCGGGTGGACAAGGGTGATATCTACGGAATCATCGGGTTCTCCGGTGCCGGCAAATCCACCCTTATTCGCCTCGTCAACCAGCTGGAGCGCCCGGACAGCGGGTCGGTCAAGGTGGACGGGCGCGAACTCACCGCGCTCAGCGCCAAGGAACTGCGCGCGGCGCGGCGCGATATCGGGATGGTCTTCCAGCAGTTCAACCTGCTGGAACGCAAGAGTGTCTATCACAACGTGGCGCTGCCGTTGATCCTCGAAGGCACCCCCAAGGCCGCCATCAAGGAGCGGGTCGAAGAGGAGCTGCGCATCGTCGAGTTGGAGGACAAGCGCAATACCTACGTCAGTCAGCTGTCCGGTGGACAGAAGCAGCGCGTCGGCATTGCCCGTGCCCTTGCCACCCAACCCAAGATCATGCTGTGCGACGAGGCGACAAGCGCCCTCGACCCAAAGACCACCGAGTCCATCCTCGCTCTCCTCAAACGAATCAACCGAGAGCTGGGCGTCACCATCCTCCTCATCACTCACCAAATGCAGGTCATTCAGCGCATCTGTACCAAGGTGGCGGTGATGGAGGACGGGAAGGTGGTTGAGCAGGGCTCGGTTCTCGGGGTATTTAGCGCACCACGGGAGGAGATCACCCGCGAGTTCGTACGCACCGTCATCAATGACCGGATCCCAGCCTCCATCATGGGCCTACTAGAAACCGATCACCGCCCCTACCGGGTGGAAGAACTGCGCTTCATTGGGGAAACTGCCCGCAAGCCGGTGCTCTCCACTATCTCTCAGCTCCCCGATCTGGAGGTCAACATCTTGGGCGCCACGGTGGAGGAGATGCAGGAAACAATCCTTTGCCTCTACCTGGTGCAGCTCATCGGGGAAGACCGAGCGATTGAACGGGCCGAGTCCGTCATTGACGAAGCTGGAGTACTACGAGAGAAGGTGGCCCTGTGAACGAACAGGTACTTTTCGGGGTTACGGTAGAGAAGCTGCTGCTGGCGGGCAGCCAGACGGTGTACATGCTCGGGTGGGGCATGATCGTTGGTGGGTTTATCGGGGTAGTGTTGGCCCTCGCGCTGGTGCTCAGCCGCCCGAACGGCCTCATGGCGAACCGGGTTGTCTATACGCTCCTCAATGTCTCGGTCAACATCATTCGTTCGATTCCCTTCATCATTTTGCTGGTGGCTATCATGCCGCTGACGCGCTTCATCATGGGAACCCCGGTGGGCACGCAGGCCCAGCTGGTACCGCTCGTTATCTACATTGCGCCGTTTATTGCGCGGCTCGTGGAGACGAGCTTGCTGGAGGTTAAGCCGGGTGTTATTGAAGCGGCGCAAGCGATGGGCGCGAGCAATCTCCAGATCATCCGCCACTTTCTTCTTCCCGAGACCTACAGCTCCATCGTCCTGGCGCTGACCACCGGCGTCATTGGACTGCTTGGAGCCACCGCCATGGCCGGATACGGCGGCGGAGGCGGGGTGGGCGACCTCGCCCTCACCTACGGTCGTGAAGCCATGAACACACCGCTGATGGTTTTCACCGTCATCGTCCTTGTCATTTTTGTTCAGATTCTGCAGGTGATTGGCAACGGAGTTGCCCGCCGCCTGCGCGAACCACGATAGAGAGAAATCATGAAGAAACTCATCAGTCTGTTTGCGGCCGCCGTGCTCACCGCTGGCCTCGCCGCTTGCTCCGCTCCTGGAGATGTCGGAAAGAGTTCGGACGACGGCGCCGCCGACGGCCAGAAAACGAGCCTCACCTATTCCCGCTCGCAGGGCCCGTACTCGGAGCTCTTCCAGAGCGCCGTCGTGCCGATCTTGGAGGAGAAGGGTTACGAGGTGAAGGGCGTCGACTTCTCGGATCTTCTCAACGCAGATATTGCGCTGAACGATGGCGACGTCGACTTCAATGTGGAGCAGCACACCGCCTACCTGGAGGACTTCAACGCTAAGAACGACGGCGATCTCACCCCGATCACCCCCATTCCCACGGTCCCTGCTGGTATTTATTCCGACAATCACACGAGCCTCGATGAAGTGACTGACGGTGCGACGGTTGCTGTTCCCAATGATGCTTCGAACCGTGCGCGTGCCTACCTGCTGCTCCAGAAGATTGGCTGGATCGAGGTAGACGAGTCCGCCGACTTCGCCTCGCTCTCTGAGGCAAATGTCACCTCCAACCCGCATAATCTGAAGTTCACCGAGATGAAGTCGCTCTCGATCCCTGCCGTAGCGCAGGACTTTGACTACATCGTCATCACCGGATCGGTTGTGTACAACGCCAAGATTGACCCAGCCTCGGCTCTCGCCACCGAAGATGTTCTTGACCATCTCATCCTTCAGGTTGTGGTGAAGGAAGCGAACAAGGACACCCAGTGGGCGAAGGATATCGTTGCTGCGTACCATTCGGACGAGTTCAAGAAGTACCTGGAGGAGAATAACGACGGTCTCTGGTGGATTCCGGAGGTGCTGCGCTAGTTTTTGGTGAGCCGCGTGCTGTCACGTTGGTAAGCACAGAATCACTCGTCTAGTGTGATGAAATGCTCGGGAGGGCGCGGAGTATTCTCCGCGCCCTCCCGCTTTTCTTCAGGCCACTGAATATACTGTGAGAGATCAGGGAGGGGCAACGGTGACGAGCACGAACAATGCGGCGCGAATTGTGCGCTTTCTCTGTGGCTTCATGGCGATGATCGGTATGCTCGTGGGGGCCTTTGGCTCCGCAGTGGTAGCGGCCGAATCTACGCCTGGGGAGTTGGTTGGTTCTGAGGAGTCGGTTAATTCCGAGGCGACAGATGCACCGGTGAATACACCGGGGACGATACCAGCTGACGCGGGCACCAATGCCGGGCGCCCTCCCGTCGTCGTTATTATGACCGGAGGATTGCGGTGGGACTCGTTCGACCCGGCTCAAACTCCCGCCATCGCCTCTCTCGCCGCCTCCGGCACGATGGCGAATATGATCCCCGTCGTCTCTCGGGGAGCATCATGCCCTCTCGATTCGTGGCTCGCCTTATCCGCCGGCCGCCAGACGGCTCCTGTGGCGTTATCGCGGCCGTGGATGTGCGGTCAGCAGTGGGTGCTTCCCGATCGGAAACTTGCGCGATGGAGTGAGTATCAAACCACGATCAGCGCGTCGCAGGCGGCTGCGCAACTCGGCACGGTTGCGCAGATTCTGACCGATTCTGGTGTGACAAGCCAGCCGATTGGCCCCGGAGCAGCCCACGTGCTAGCTGATAACCAGGGAATCGTGCCGGGGAACTATCTTCTTGCTCCACGATCCGATGAGGCACTGGCGGAACGTGTTGCCCACGCCGCGAGTGATTTTGATATCACTGTTGTCGACGCCTATCCCGTTGATTATTCATCGATCACTCGCTGGCTCGCCACCCGGCTGGGATTGCAATCGCCCGAACGTGAAAAACAGGAGTCGGAGGCTGCCGCTGATTTGAATGCTAGCCGTGTTGAAACAGTTGTTAGTGCTCTACCGCCGGGCACGCGGGTTCTTCTCGTTTCTCTGACCGATGTTGACTCGGTACGAAATATGCAGATGGTTGTTACAGCTGATGTCGCGAGAGTAAATGACGACGGCGCAGCTGCCAGCAACGAATTGGGCACGTCTTCTTCCGCCACGGCTGGCTCGACCGTTCTTGTGCCGAGCATTGGGTATTCTGACTCGGTGCGCCAACTTGGCGTCGTTCAGTTGTCCGATCTGACGCCGATGGTTCTCTCATGGTTGGGTATCGAGGATGCGCCGGGTGTGACTGGTACTCCAATGAGGGCGCGGGAAATAGACGACGCGCCGCCCACATGCACGCCAGATAGTGAGTGTTTCACTGCGCGCCTTGACGACCTCGCGGACCAAGGCAGACACGCCAGCGCCATACGCATGACTCGAGGCGAGTTTATTCGCTTCTTGACGTGGGGTGCCGTCGGATATTTCCTGCTCTCGCTCGTGCTTCTTGCTCGCCGCCCGTATCGTTATCTCGCGGTTCATCCGAGGATTCGGACTGTATGGATCTGGGCGGGCGTCATGCTGGCGGCCGTTCCGGTGGTCAGTGTGCTGATCAACGCTTTGCCTTGGTGGAATACGAGCTTTGCCAAATTGGCTCTTATCGGTGGAAGTTGGCTCGTGGCGGGCGGTGTGGCCTCCGCGGCGATGGCAGCGCGACGTTGGCATATTGCCGCTCCCATGCTCGCTGTTTCTCTTCTCACGGCGGTGGTGTTCCTGGCGGACGCCGCGACCGGCTCACATCTCATGGCAGACTCTCCTGTGGGTTTCAATCTGCTCAATGCGGCGAGATTTTACGGGGTAGGCAACGAGGCCTTCGCGTTACTTGCCACAGGAACCCTCACGGTTCTGGCATTTTTTGGCGTCTGGCTCCGGGATCGCCCGAGCGGGAGGCTGCGCGGGCGCTGGTTGGCAGTACTCGTGGTGGGGGCCCTCGGCTTGTGGGTAGCGGCCGTTGATGCGTTACCTTCCATGGGAGCCGATTTTGGTGGCGTTCTGTCCTTCGTTCCCGCGCTGCTTGTCCTCATCCTGACCGTGGGACGTTTTCGCATGTCATTCGCGCGAGTTACCGTCATCGGTGTTGTGACAGTGGTGGCCGCTGGAGCAATTGCACTGATGGATTGGATGCGCCCACCCGCCGCACGCTCTCACCTTGGTCGTTTTGTCCAGTCGACGATCGACGGTGAATTGTTCGAGATTATCGGCCGTAAACTTGGCACCAATTTTCGGCTGCTCATGGGGTCCACCCATCGCTGGGTGGTTCTTGCTGCCCTCCTTCTCCTTGCCTTTGCCCTCTGGCAGGCGTTGCACGCCCGCCCGACGGGCGTGGAAGAGCGGAACAGCGATCGAAACGGGCAGAGATGGTGGCACCTTCCTCGGAGGTTGATCATCCATCAGTGGGGGTGGATGTCCCCGCGCGACGACGACGAACGCCCCCCGCTTATCGTGCGCGTGCCAGCGTTGAGACCAACGTTGATGGCGAACGGGACTTGTATCGCGCTGGCATTTGCCCTGAACGATTCGGGAATTGTTCTTCCCGGCATGGCAGCGATCCTCTTTGTACCTTTGCTCCAAGCGGTCATTGTGACGGATCAGGAGTTACGGCACCTAACGCAGGAAACGGTACAGTGACGGCATGCTGACAATCGCGCTGACGGGCGGAATAGGCTCGGGAAAATCCACAGTTTCTTCGATGCTTGGCAACCTCGGGGCAGAAATATTCGATGTTGATGAAGCGGCCAGATCTGTTTTGGCACCGGATTCGCCAGTGGTCGACGACGTCGCTTCTCGCTGGCCCGAGGTGGTCACCCACGGCGTTGTTGACCGGGCCGCGTTGGCACGCATTGTTTTTCATGATCCCACCGAGCTCACTCATTTGAACGGCATCGTTCATCCCCGCACCTGGGAGAAGATTGACGCTGATCTCCGGGCATACCGCCGTACTCATCCAGATGGTATCGCCGTTGTGGATATTGCACTGCTCGCTACAAGTGATCGGCGTGATTCTTTCGATCTCCGAGTGGTTGTCCACGCCGATGTCGAGACTCGGGTGCGCCGCCTCATCGATACGCGAGGGATGGATGAGGCGGATGCGCGGGCTAGAATCGCGGCACAGGTAGATGAAAGCGACCTGCGGGCGTTGGCAGACGTGTGGCTGGATAACTCGGGAACACTCGAGAATCTGCGCGAACAGGTTGAAGCATTTTGGGAGACGATCTCCTGAGCCGTCAAATTTCCTAAGTTGTCCAAGACTTGCAAGCTGAGAACATGTGAAGAAACGAGGGGCTGCACCAGAAAGATTGAATCCTTCTGGTGCAGCCCCCACCTATCATTCGGAGGCTTCTTTTAGGAAGTGGTCTCGGGGTCCTTGACAGAGACGGCTTCATCAGCATTGGTATTGCTGGTCGAGTCGTCTGTGGAGTTGGTTGGCGATGTTGAGTCTATCGACGACGCCGTTGCAGCGGGGCTTTCTGCCGCTGCGACGAAACTTGACGCCCCGGCGCGTGGCGTGTGTGCCAAATCGCGTTCGATACCGGCAACACGGTAGGCATCGGCCTCGTCCAGTGTCTCGTGTTCCATCAGCGCGTCAACGAGCGCCTTATGTTGATCGGCGTGCTGACGCAGCAGACGCTTCGCCTCCTCGTAGCATTCGGTGAGGAGCTTCCGCACCTCGTTATCAACGGCCTTGAGAAGCGCATCCGAGGCACCCGACGAACGGGGGTCACCCTCACGCGGGTACACCTGCATAGGACCAATTGCTTCGGACATACCCCAGCGCCCGAACATTTGACGGGCAATCCCTGTGGCTGTTTGGAGATCGGATTCGGCGCCGGTGGTCACCACCCCAAGAACAACTTCCTCGGCGGCCATACCACCAAGTGCGCCGATAATGCGACCGCGCAGATAGTCCTTGTCGTAGCCATACTTGTCCGCCTCTGGCGTGGAGAGTGTGACGCCTAGCGCCCGCCCACGAGGAATAATGGAGATCTTGCGGACGGGATCCGCACCCGGCTGGATCATGCCGAGCAGGGCGTGGCCAGCTTCGTGCCAAGCGGTGCGCTTGAGTTCTTCCGGGTCCATCATGACTGAACGTTGTACGCCCAGCTGAATCGTCTCCAGTGCATTGGTGAAGTCCGAGGTCATGATCGTGCCTGCGCCGCGGCGGGCAGCCAACAGCGAGGCCTCGTTGACAAGGTTGGCGAGATCGGCGCCGGTGAGTCCCGGTGTGGTCCGCGAAATAGCGTCGAGGGAGACGGTGGCATCAATCGGGCGACCGCGTGAGTGCACCTTAAGAATCTCCGCGCGTCCCTTTTGATCGGGAGGGGAGACGGTGATGGTGCGGTCGAAACGTCCGGCGCGAGTGAGCGCGGAGTCAAGGACGTCGGCTCGGTTGGTTGCGGCCACCACGATGATGTTCTCGCTAGCGGAGAAACCATCCATCTCGGTGAGCACCTGGTTGAGGGTCTGTTCGCGATCCTCATTGGAACCAATGGAGCTGGCGGAGGAGCGCGAGCGGCCAATGGCGTAGATCTCGGCGGTAAACACAACAGCCAGAGCAACAATGAGTGCTGCCTCGAAGAGGCTGCGCACATCGGAGGCGCCCTTACCGGCGAGAATTCCACCAATTTCTGCTGCCGATACGGAGAAGAAGGGAACTCCTGCTTCGCCAGCCGTGGCGCGGGCTAACAGCGTCTTTCCGGTACCGGGACCTCCCTCGAGGAGAATACCGCGGGGGATCTTTGCGCCAAGACGGGTGTACTTTTCTGGATGGTTGAGCATGTCAACAACCTCGCGAAGCTGGTCTTCCACTTCGTCGATTCCGGCGACGTCCTCGAATGTCACACGATTTGCCTCGGGATCAATTGGCTGATGGTTCTTGCCACCGAAGAGCCCTGCGGCACCGCCCTTCATTTGCCGTGACATCATCCAGTACCAGAATCCGATGATGAGGATGATGGGAAGGAAGGAAAAGAGCAGCGTGACAAAGGGGTTGGAGCGGGTGATAGGCGACACGGCAGTGATCTTGACGTTGTTCTGAGACAGCCGTTGGGCCATGTCGTCGTCGGCCCACGTGGGACGTTCGGTGACGAACTGGTGTGATTTGACACCGTCGTAGGTGACGGCAGAACGCAACTCGCCTTCGATACTATCTCCCCGCGAGGCTACCGTCTTGACGTTATCGCTGCTGAGCTGGGAATAGTACTCGTTGTAGGGGAGTGAAACGATGGGGTTGAGCGTTTGCTGCATCCACGAGAAACCAAGATAACTGAGGATCCAGATAATAAATCCCACCATGAAGATACGCCGCCATGAGCGCGGCTTTCCCTGAGTTTCTTTGCTCTTGGCGGATCCGTTGACTCCTTCGGAGCGCCAGGAGTGGTTCTCCTTGTTGTTTTTCTGAGGTCCTCCAGACGTCTTACGGAAGCGGTTCTTGGCGGGTGCGCTTGATGAGTTGCGCTTACTTCGAGGCTCCTCGGTGGAGGATGTATCCCACGAGGTGGATTCTCGTGGGGCGTGAGGATTAGACATGACGCTCCTTATATCTCGTTCCATCTTCCGGGTACTTTCTGAGAATTGTCTAGGTACTCGGGGCCATTGCGCGGCAGGCGAAAGTGAGGCCGGAAGCTAGTGGCGATTCTCGGACTCAGGCGAACATAATTTCGGTAGTATGTGAGGCATGATTCCCGAGCTTGTGAGAAGTGAAGCGCCCTTTGAGGTCATTTCCGAGTACACCCCGTCGGGCGATCAGCCGCAGGCGATCGCCGAGTTGACCGAACGGATCAACGCGGGTGAGAAAGATGTTGTGCTGCTCGGTGCCACGGGAACAGGAAAATCAGCGACGACGGCGTGGCTTATCGAGCAGGTGCAGCGCCCCACCTTGATTATCGAACCGAATAAGACGTTGGCGGCGCAGATGGCCGCGGAGTTCCGTGAGCTGCTGCCCAACAACGCCGTCGAATACTTTGTCTCCTACTACGATTACTACCAGCCCGAGGCCTATGTGCCGCAGACGGATACCTTCATCGAGAAGGACTCGTCGATCAACGACGAGGTGGAGCGGCTGCGCCATTCTGCCACCAACAGTTTGCTGACCCGGCGCGATACGGTCGTGGTGGCGTCCGTCTCCTGCATCTATGGGCTTGGTACCCCGCAGGAATACGTGGCGCGGATGGTGCAGGTACGGGTGGGTCAGCAGCTGGACCGCGATGAGCTGCTGCGCACCTTTGTGGGTATGCAATACACGCGCAATGACATCGCCTTCACCCGTGGTACGTTCAGGGTGCGGGGGGATACTGTCGAAATCATTCCGGTATACGAGGAATTGGCGATTCGTATCGAGTTTTTCGGAGACGAGATTGATTCAATATCTTTGCTTCACCCGCTCACCGGTAACGTGGTACGCCAGACGGATACCGCGCATGTCTTCCCCGCTTCTCACTACGTGGCAGGCCCTGAGCGTATGGAACAGGCTCTCTCGACGATCGAAACCGAGCTCGAGGAACGGCTGGCAGATCTACGTAATCAGAACAAATTGTTGGAGGCGCAGCGCCTAGAGATGCGCACCAGCTACGACATCGAAATGATGCGCAACATCGGCTCCTGTGCGGGCATTGAGAATTATTCTCGTCATATTGATGGGCGTGGTCCGGGCACCCCACCACACACGCTGCTTGATTACTTTCCGGATGATTTTCTCCTCATTCTTGATGAGTCGCACGTCACGGTGCCGCAGATCGGGGCCATGTATGAGGGTGATATGTCGCGTAAACGCACCCTTGTGGAGTTCGGTTTCCGTTTGCCTTCGGCGATGGATAACCGCCCACTCAAGTGGGATGAGTTCTTGGAACGAGTGGGCCAGACGGTCTACCTTTCAGCGACGCCGGGCCGCTACGAGATGGAGCAAGCCGACGGCTTTGTGGAGCAGATTATTCGGCCCACGGGCCTGGTGGATCCGGAGATTATCGTCAAGCCTACTGAAGGCCAGATCGACGATCTGCTGGAGCAGGTGCGTCAGCGGGCTGAGCGCGACGAGCGCGTCCTTATTACGACGCTGACGAAGAAGATGGCCGAGGATCTCACTGACTACCTGGCGGATCGGGGTGTACGGGTGGAGTACATGCACTCGGATGTGGATACCTTGCGTCGCGTCGAGTTGCTGCGCGAGTTGCGCCTTGGCGAGTTCGACGTCCTTGTGGGTATCAATCTGTTGCGTGAGGGCCTGGATCTCCCAGAAGTTTCTCTTGTGTCGATTTTGGACGCGGATAAACAAGGATTCCTCAGGTCGACGACGTCACTCATCCAGACGATTGGACGCGCGGCTCGAAACGTCTCAGGTCAAGTACATATGTACGCGGATACCATCACCCCGAATATGCGCGAGGCGATTGAAGAAACTAACCGGCGCCGCGCGAGGCAGATCGCTTACAACGAGGAACGGGGTATCGACCCGCAGCCGTTGCGTAAGCGTATCGCTGATGTTACGGACATGCTCGCTCGTGAGGACCTCGATACACAGCAGCTGCTCGAAGGCGGGTACCGTAAGGAACCAACCCATGCGAAGGGCAAAGCTCCTACGGTGGCGCATGCGGCGAGGTCGGAAGGTGCCCGCGACCTCACCCAGCTCATCGAAGATCTCACAGCTCAGATGCATGCGGCGGCCGAGCAACTCCAATTTGAGCTTGCTGCTCGCTACCGTGACGAGATCAAGGGTTTGAAGAGCGAACTATGGCATTCTCAGCAGGCACAAAAGTAACCGAGGTAATACTGGTGCATGCTTCCCAGAGCTGGACAAGGGGCAGAGGTCCCGTAGACTGGTCCTCTGGAGGGGAGTATTCCCACGCAATATCGGTTCGTCATCACGACTGAGGGGTAAGCAGATGGAATCCATCTGCATGATCCGTAGTCCGGGCCGTGGCCAGAAATGGCGGGAAGAGACCTTCGGATCATTTCGTCGACCCGGAGGCTTACCTTGCACTCTGTTTTATCATTTAACGGACCCCTTCCTACGGCTGCCTCGACAGCCGAGCAAATGGCTGTCCATCCGTGGGAGTGGATCATTCTCTCCGTCATCGTGGTGGCGCTCATCCTCTTTGACCTTCTCGGTCACGTGCGTAAGGCGCATGAGCCCACCCTCAAGGAAGCCGGAATCTGGTCGCTCATTTACATTGGATTCTCGATCATCTTCGGAGGAGTCCTCTATTTGCGCCACGGTGCGACCTTCGCTGGCGAATACTTTGCAGGCTTCCTGACGGAAAAGGCGTTGTCTCTCGATAATATTTTCGTCTTTATCATCATCATCGCCTCCTTCCGGGTTCCACGGAAGTACCAGCAAAAGGTGCTGCTCTTTGGCATCGTCATGGCGCTTATCATGCGACTGATCTTCATCCTTGTGGGTGCGACGATCATTGAGCACTTCGTGTGGGTCTTCTTCCTCTTTGGTGCCTTCTTGCTGTACACCGCGATCAAGCAAGTGATGGAAGGGGTGCAGGAGCCAGGTGCACTAGAGAACGAGGAATTCGAGCCGAACGCTACAGTGAAGTTTGCTGTGAAGCACTTCCGTGTGACGGATGGCTACGTGGGCCAGAAGCTTCTGGTGCGCCGCGAAGGCAAGACGTGGATGACGCCGCTTCTGCTATGCATCATCGCTATCGGCTCGATTGACCTCATGTTTGCCCTTGACTCGATCCCGGCAGTATATGGACTGACCAAGGAGCCGTTCATTGTCTTCTCGGCCAATGCATTCGCGCTTCTGGGCTTGCGTCAGCTCTTCTTCCTCATTGATGGACTGTTGGATAAGCTGCTCTACCTTCACTATGGGCTCGCCTTTATCCTTGGCTTCATCGCCGTAAAGCTCATCATCCACGCCTCACATGGCTATGGCTTCCTGGAGTTCATCCCGGAGCCGGATATCGTCATGTCGCTCGTTGTTATTATCGGCACCATCATTGTGACGGTCTTCACCTCAATGTGGGGAAGCAAGCGACGTCAGAAGCGGCTTGCTGAGAAGGAAGCTGGCGAGACGTCAGAGACCTCTGTGGGTAATGCCTTCAAGTAAGAGGTTGTACCGGCTCTGTCGTTGAGCCTGGGTGAAAGAAGGGTGGGATCGTTGTGATCCCACCCTTCTTCCCTTGTAGTGAGTGCCTGGTTGTCGTGCGTACTGGCGCTCCCGATCGGCTCGCTCTTACTGCCAGGGGCCGATGACCGGGTTCCACACGCGGGCGATTCGCGTCTCGATCACCCCGAGCGTGAAGAAGGGATCTTGTGCGAGAACTTCTAACCCTGCCTCTGGATCGTCAGCGACGACGACGAGGAGCGCGCCATTAGTTCCCAGTGGGCCCGAAGCCAGCAACGCGCCGGACTCCTTGAGCTCCTTGAGGTGCGCGCGATGCGCGGGCCTATTTTCAGCGATGATGTCGAGTTTCGTTGCGTTGTACTCGTAGTTGATTGCGATAATAGCCATGTGACTGAGCTTACTATCCTGTCCGGGTCAGATTGTGATTCGCCACGTACTGGATGATTTCGTGGGCCCAGCACGATCTGGGGTGTGTGGCACACTATCGAATATTCGAAATTCTATTCTAATTGAGTATGATGGGACGGGTGAGTGACCGTATCCATGTGCAGGGTGCCCGTGAGCACAACCTCCGCGATGTCTCGCTAGATCTTCCCCGTGAAGAGATGATTGTTTTCACCGGGCTATCCGGTTCGGGAAAATCGTCGCTCGCGTTTGACACCATCTTCGCCGAGGGGCAGCGCCGCTATGTGGAATCGCTGAGTTCCTACGCACGCCAGTTCCTTGGGCAGATGGATAAGCCTGATGTTGACTTCATCGAAGGGCTTTCCCCGGCAGTTTCCATCGACCAAAAGTCGACGAATCGCAACCCGCGTTCCACGGTGGGCACAGTTACCGAAGTCTATGATTACTTGCGTTTGCTCTTTGCTCGCGCGGGGGAGCAGTTCTGCCCGGTCTGTGACGAGCCTATTCAGGCACAGAGCGCCCAGCAGATTGTTGACAGCGTCGAGAAACTGGACGAGGGCACGCGCTTCCAGATCCTTGCTCCGGTACTACGCGGGCGCAAGGGCGAGTATCAGGATGTTTTCGAGGAATTGGCCGCTGCCGGCTACACCCGTGCGCGGGTCGACGGCGAAACGGTGCGGCTTGATGATCCACCCAAGTTGGAGAAGAAACTGCGGCACGATATCGACGTCGTCGTCGATCGCCTAGTAGCTCGCGAGGGCATGCGGACCCGACTGACAGATTCCATCGAAACAGCGTTGCGACTGGCCGAGGGCATCGTCGTCGTTGAACTGGTGGATCTAGACGGCAATGATCCGGCGCGTCAGCGGCGCTACTCGGAGAAGCGGGCATGCCCCAACAACCATCCGCTCGCGTTGGAAGAAATCGAACCGCGCACCTTCTCCTTCAATGCCCCCTATGGCGCGTGTCCGGACTGTGATGGCATCGGTTCGCGGCTCGAAGTGGACCCGGAACTGGTGGTGCCGGACGAGTCGCTGACGCTGCGTGAGGGGGCACTCGCTCCCTGGACGGGTCATCAGGATTTCTTCACACGTCAGCTGGAGGCCCTTGGTGAGGAGTTGGAATTCGACGTCGATACCCCGTGGAAGAAGCTTTCGGCGAAGATCCGCGAGGTGATTCTGCGCGGCAAGGACTACAAGGTACAGGTGACCTACCGTAACCGCTGGGGCAAGGAACGGCTGTACGCCACAGGTTTTGAGGGCGTCATTCATTACGTCATGCGCAAGCACGACGAGACGGAGTCCTCCTGGTCGCGTGAGCGCTACGAGGGCTACATGCGTCAGGTCGCCTGCCCGGCATGTGGTGGTGCACGGTTACGCCCCGAGGTGCTGGCTGTGCGGCTCAACGGCAAAAACATCAACGATGTGTGTCAGCTGTCGATTCAAGATGCCAAGATCTTCCTCGACAGTCTCACATTAACCTCGCGCCAAGCTGCCATTGCGGCGGCGGTCCTCAAAGAGGTGCAGATGCGCCTGGGATTCCTGGTGGACGTGGGTTTGACATACCTAAGTCTTGCACGCGGCGCCGCAACGTTGTCCGGCGGTGAAGCGCAGCGTATCCGGCTTGCCACCCAGATTGGCTCCGGCCTGGTGGGTGTGCTGTATGTACTGGACGAGCCTTCCATTGGCTTGCACCAGCGGGACAACGCGCGCCTCATCGCCACCCTGACGAAACTGCGCGATCTCGGCAACACGCTCATCGTGGTGGAACACGACGAGGACACCATCCGCACCGCCGACTGGCTGGTGGATATTGGCCCCGGTGCGGGCGAGCTCGGTGGGGAAGTGGTCTATTCGGGTCCCGTCGCGGGAATTCTGGACAACGATCGTTCAGTGACCGGTCAGTATTTGGCAGGTAAGCGCAAGATTGCGGTCCCGGCTGAGCGACGCCCGATTGATAAGAAGCGCCAGATCGTGGTGAGTGGTGCACGGGAAAATAACCTGCGCGGCATCTCCGTGAAGTTCCCGCTCTCGGCCATGGTGGCGGTGACGGGAGTGTCCGGTTCTGGAAAGTCCACACTGGTCAATCAGATTCTCTACCAGTCATTGGCAAATCAACTTAATGGTGCACATAGCGTTCCGGGGCGCCATAAGTCGGTGACGGGGCTCGAGGATCTGGACAAGGTGGTGCACGTGGACCAGTCGCCCATTGGGCGCACTCCGCGTTCCAATCCCGCCACCTACACCGGCGTGTGGGATAAAATCCGCACCCTTTTCGCCCAAACACAAGAGGCGAAAATGCGCGGCTACGGCCCGGGCCGGTTCTCCTTCAACGTCAAGGGCGGGCGTTGTGAGGCATGCAAGGGCGATGGCACCATCAAGATCGAGATGAACTTCCTCCCGGACGTGTACGTCCCGTGCGAGGTGTGCGAAGGCGCCCGCTACAACCGCGAGACGCTCGAGGTGAAATACCGCGACAAGTCG
>RRZT010090344.1_pt1 | contig 14509 bp, 14 predicted proteins | sample 2165551 | NCBI WGS metagenome assembly RRZT01 (sample SAMN10456910, study PRJNA506462) | wastewater metagenome | biome: wastewater; feature: sludge; material: wastewater sludge; isolation source: wastewater sludge with Escherichia coli K12::gfp cells carrying plasmid... | place: USA: Moscow, Idaho... | reverse complement strand
GCGACACAAAATCTTAGTCCAAATTCCCCATAAATCGCCTCTCTTTCAGTAGCTTGCGCTAATGGCTTTCATTGGCAATCGACGTTCAATGGAGAATTTTGGTTGAAAACGTCATCTGTCGCTTATGGGGCGTCAACAGCCAGACAGTTCGAAAGATCGAACTACGGCCGACGGCAATCGGCTCCGTCACTCCGCAGCGAACAACCCTAACCCCCGTAAACCCGCTCATCACTGATAATATTCAGCCCAACTTCGGCAAGCTTCTGGCGCGCGTCGGGGATATCCTGAATGTCGATCATGAACAGGGCGCTACTGCCATCGTGAAGCACCCGCCCGTAGGCGTTAGTAAAGTTTACGCCGGCTCGGACGACCTCTTTCAACAGTTCATCCAAGCCCCCGGGGTTGTCGGGCATTTCGACTACAGCGATTTCGCGTAGCGCCGCCGACATGCCACCCTCGCTCAGCGCACGCAGCGCAAGTTCCGGCTTGGAAACTACCAGATTCAGAATACCCCAGCCGTGGGCGGTGTGGTTCAGATGAATAGAACGTATGTTTATTGCCGCTTCGTGCAGGACGCCGGTCACTTTTTCAAGGTGGCCGAGTTTGTTTTCGAGGAACACGGAAACCTGATAGCTCATCTAAAACCTCCCCAGAGAAAACACTGGAATATTCGTTGCCCCGGCCCTCCCAAGGGGGCTTCCTTCGGGGTGAAAGCCGCGCTCCAGTTTGTTGAACGTCCTTGCCTTGCACTTACTTCGGTCGGATTCCGGAGCTCGGCGGAATGACGAATCTGTAATGAATCAGCATCTCCCAAACGCTATTGACCACGACGGTCAAACACCCGGACGGCTTTACCTTCGGCCTTGGGGATCGATCCCGGCTCAACGAGCTTGATCAACGGCCGTACCAGCACCTCGTCGCGGATCAAGTGGGCAAGGCGCTTTTGCAGCCGGTCGAGAAAAGCAATGTCGCCGTTGAACCACTCCCGCTTCACTTCCACTTCGACGATCATTTCATCCTGGTCTTCAATGGTTTCCAGCATGATCCGGTAATCGTCGCCCACTTCGGGCAGCTTCATCAACACGCCTTCGACCTGCATCGGGAAGATATTGCAGCCTTTGACGATGAACATGTCGTCCGAGCGCCCGGAGATCCGGTCAAGACGGCGGTGACTGCGACCGCACGGGCAATGGCCTGGAAGAAAACGTGTCAGGTCGCGCGTGCGGTAGCGGATCACCGGCATGGCTTGACGGTCGAGCGTGGTCATCACCAGTTCGCCGGTTTCGCCGTCAGCTACGGGTTGCAGGGTGATCGGGTCGATGATCTCGACGATGTAGGCGTCTTCCCAGATGTGCAAGCCATTTTGTTCCGTGCACTCGAAGGCGACCCCCGGTCCATTCATTTCAGTGAGGCCGAACGAGTTGTACGCCTTGACGCCGAACATCTCTTCAATGCGCCGACGATGGTCTTCGGTATGCGGCTCCGCGCCGATGACCAGAGTATGCAGCCGGGTATCGCAACGCGGATCGAGCCCTTCTTCCTGGAATACGTCGAACAGTCGGCCAAGATAGCTGGGAATGGCGTGCGCCACGCTGGTGCCAAAGTCACGCATCAGCTTGATCTGGCGCAGGCTGTTTCCGGCGCCAGCCGGAATGCTCAGACAGCCGAGCTTTTCGGCGCCATATTGGAACCCGAGACCGCCGGTAAATAAGCCGTAGCCACAAATGTTCTGGAATACGTCGCTATCACGCACTCCGGCAGCAAACATCGAGCGCGCCATGAGGTTCGCCCAGCTGTCGAGGTCATGACGGCTGTGATAAACCACCGCCGGGTTGCCGGTGGTGCCGCTCGAACTGTGCAGGCGCACCGCCTCTCTTTTTTCCGCCGCAAGCAACCCCCAGGGGAACTCCTTGCGCATGTCCTCTTTGGTGGTGAAGGGCAGCTCGCGGATTTGCTCCACCGAGCTGACTCCGGATTGCACTAGGCGGCCGACTTCTTTCGATCGCCCGTAATACGGTGATCTGGCAGCCTGCCGGAGAGTGCCATTCAAGCGCTTGAGTTGCAGGCCTTCGAGGTCCTTGCGCTCAAGCTGTTCGAGTTCTGGTTCCCAATACATAGTGGTCGATGACTACAGGCAAAGTGGAAAAACGTCAGGCCGCAATTGTTCGTGCCGACGGACTGACGATCGAGGGCTACTTGGAGAAACAGGTCGCCAAATGTTCTGCATCCGGTTTTTTGCTAAAGAAGCTGACCACAACGGTAAATAGCAGCGACACAGGAACGGCAAAAACCAGCGGGTCGATGTCCTTGAGCGGTGTGCCGGTGCCGAGTGAGGGCACGCCAAAGAAGGCATTGCAAATCCCCAGCGGCTTCGACACCTTCTCGAACACGAAAAAGAGAATGATCATGCTGACCACCAGCCCGCTGATGAATCCGGCGTGCGCCCCCGCCTTGCTGACACCCTTCCAAAACAGGCCCAGAGCATAAATGGCCAGGAAGCTGCCAGCGCACAAGCCGAAGAACAGGGACGTGCCGTTAACGATGATCGTCGCGCCATCCTTGAAGAAGGAAGGTAGCAAATACGCAATCAGCGTGCTGATGAGGATCGCCACGACCATCGCCAAGCGCATGACGCGAACCGGGTCCTTGGCCTTCATGCCCATCCCCTTATCCATGATGTCGTGACCGATGGCCGAACCCATGGTGTGAAACTGCGAGCTCATGGTCGACATCGCCGCAGCCAGCAGGGTAATCATGAATACGGCGGTATACCATTCCGGCATATTCTCTTTGATGAACAAGGGAATCACATTATCCGGCGCACCCGCCGCCGCGATGGCGATCTTGCCCGTGGCATTCAGGAAGAAAACGTTCGACAAGGCTCCGACGACGAACGCAACGCCCGTCATCAGCATGATGAACACGCCGCCGATAACGACCCCGCGATTGAGCTCGCGGTCGCTCTTTACGGTCATGAAACGGACAACGAGTTGCGGCTGAGCAAGCACGCCGATGCCGACGCCAAGCACAACGGTCGAAATCAGCGTCCACCACAGCGGAGACATCAGTTCCGGCATGGCCGTCCAGCCACGATGGCCTTTGGCAACCATGGCTGCAGGAACTTTGTCGGCGATGGCGGTCAATTGCTCATGCGCCGGAACAATTCCTCCGAGCCCGCTATAGGTAACCCACAGCAGGATGACCATGCCGAGCACCATGATGCCGCCCTGAAAGGCGTCGGTATACATCACGCCCTTCATCCCGCCCATCATCACGTAAGCACCAACGATCAGCACAATGATCAGCAGCGCCATGTTTTGCGAGAGGCCGAGGGCAACGGTGAGAAAGCTCACGCCGCCGAGCATCACCGCGCCGGCATAGAGGGGCATGGCGATGAAAATCACCGATGCCGCGGCGACCTGCAAAAACTTCGATTCGTAACGCCGGGCAAGAAATTCTGGGAAGGTGTGGGCTTTGAGCTTGTGCCCCATACTCCGCGTGCGCTTACCAAATACAACAAAGGCAATGAAAATGCCCAGGAAGATGTTGAGGACGGTCAGCCACAGGACGCCCATGCCAAAAACCGCGGCCGCTCCGCCAAAGCCGACAATCGCCGCCGTCGAGATGAAGGTCGAGCCGTAGGAAATGGCCATGATGACCGGGTGTACCTTGCTTCCTGCCAACAGGTAATCCTTGGCGCTCTTGGTCTGGGTATAGCCGAGATAACCGAGCCCAGCGGTGATCGCCAGATAAATCAGCGTGGTGATAACAACGGTGCTGTTCATTTGGCCTCTCCTTGAACTTCCTCTTCTTCCCAAGCTTCTTCTTCTGCAATCTCCCGGTTCTCTTCTTCTTGTCCCGGCTTATTCCAGTTAAGGTAGCCATAGATAACGCACAACATGGTTGCTCCCAGCGTCAAGAGATACGCCAGGCTGACGCCCCAATCCCCTAATCCCAACATGAACACACTCCCCGAAAGCGCCGACTGAAGAGTCGGTCGTTAGTAAAACCCTGCCCCTTGATTTGCCTGATGTCTACCCAGGCTGGTAAATCCCCTTACGCAACACCGAACAAAACATTTCCCACTCTTTGAAGTAAGCCAAACGCACTTCTTCTGACGAACGCCCGGCATCGATTTCCAGTAACACATCCTTGCGGGTTTTCGCCAAAAGCCACTTGAGCAGGTCAATCAGTTGCTCGACCGGATAAGCAAGCGTCGAAACGTTAAGCCCGGCAAACGCTTCTGCAAAATGACTTTCAAAAACGTCCTGAGCCTGAACTGACAAACCATCGCGCGGCAAGCGGGCAATGCGCACAATCAGGCCAAGCATGTCCGGATGCTGCAAATACCAGTCGATGGCGATCCGTGAGATACACATGAAGCGATCAAGGATGTCCGTCGGCAGCGGCGTTTCAGAAAGCGCTACCTGCTGCTTGATGTGCAGGTATAGCGCATTCCAGCTTTGCTCCATGCAGTAGAGGTAGAGTTCCTCTTTCGAGCTGATGTACTCGTACAGCCCGCCCTTGGAGATGCCGGCGCTGGCGACCACACGGTCGAGCGAGGCCGCATCGAAATCGTGTGTTCCGAATTCAGTAAGTGCCGCGGTGAGAACGGCTTTCTGTTTTTCCGGGAATAATTGAAAAAACGCCTGTTTCATTTGAAATTCTGCCGACTGATCAGTCGGCAGAATTTAGACCCTCGCAGCATTAGTGTCAATCAGCAGAGTGGTCTGGGTTGTTATTCGCTGCAGCAACTCTGACCACTAAGGCTTTTGTTCAATCCTCCGGGAAGAAGCGGTAGGATCCGGGATAAGGCCAAGCGATGCCATCGTTTGCTTTGATTGCGCCGACAATCGGAAACACAATGCACAGTACACCCAAAAGGATGAGCAGCGGGATTCCGATCAGGAGGAAGCTCAACATAAAGAAAACAATGCCTGCAATGAATGCGGTAACCAACCAGTTGGCGACAATACGGCCGTGCTGATCGATGAGCTGCGATTCGTTTTTCTTGACCTGCCAAAGGACGATCGGCACAACCAGACCAGCCAGAGGAATAAGAAAGCCGCAAAACTGGGAGAGATGAAGCAGAATCGCCCAGGTCTTTTCATCCATCTGGGTGCTGACCACGACTTGATTGGGCTTCTTATCAGCTACTTGCTGGCCATTGAGCAAGGCGCTTTTGCTCGTTTGATACTCTTCTTCAGTAATCGCACCACTTAGTCGCAACTGATTGAGCTTCTCGATTTCATCCGCCATGCTCATCTGAAAATCTCCCATAGAGAGTTATTTAAAAAGAACTGGAAGCAAGATCCGTTTCCATGGAAAAGCCAAAGCCCCGACAGACTTCAAGCTTCCAATTACCATAGTAGCATTTGCACCTATTCGGGAAGGAGCGTTGTTTAGCACAGATTTGCTCTTCGATAATAGACCGCGCCAATCGGAACTCTTTGAGGACAGTTTACTTTGCAAACTAGAACGCCCGTTTGGCATTGGCCGCCGAAGCGGAGCTTATACTTTGGCGTTACCCGGTCGATTGGTCGTTGACGTCTTGCCGCGCTTTGTCCAAGTCTTGCCAAGCAGCGCATCGGAGCGAAAGCCGGATTCGTCCAAGAAGCAATTTCTGCCGCCTCCGTCTCGGCTTGTTTCGCGATGGCGGGGAACGTATCTCCTTGCCCGCGTTGATGGTGGCCGGATCGCGTCGATAGACGCGTTGCAGCGGCTTCTGGGGCGCGATTGTAATCTCGCCCTACTATTTGTACGCTTTGCTCTTGACTGGTGAGCGAACACGAAACCAGCCCCAGACAACAAGGTCGCAAGTCTGGCCATGACGAAGCGCCAGTTAACTCCGAGCGCGTCCCAGAATCACAGATGCCTCAATACTGGAGGTTGTGGCTGCTTCGGGCGCCCCGAAAAGCAATTTCCAGTCGTTGTCAGACAATTGGATTTCCGTGATTTCAGGTTTGCGGGATTCGACTGTACGCCGTCTCTCGCCTTTGCCGGAAAAGTCGCTATCTTCTTGCCGACGGTCTTTGCCGCATCTTCTTTCGTAAGAGTCGGACATGGCTTTCCTCCTTTGCTCCACTTGTCGGAATACCTTGACTAAAATTTACGCTTTTCTGGAAAGCCTGGCGGTGAGAAAAATCACGTTTTTCGGGCTATTTTTTGTGCCTGAGTAAAGCATGGTCTGTTGCTGTTTTGCAGCCCGTATACTTATAGGTCAGAAATAAAGTCTACAAACGAAAATCACCCATCTTTGGTCCGGCATTCTTCGTCAATTCAAGAGGACTTCCGCACAATCAGCGCTATCTTGGACGGCAGTGTTTCACTAATCTAGCCAGAGTCAAATAGTTACGGTCCTTCAGGGCGCATTCTCTGAGTTGTTTAGTGGCCATCAGTGGTCAAATGGGTGTCATGGTTTGGCCGATAGTTACTCAGTTATTTGCCGCAAGCGAAAGCTTTGCGAACAATGCAATCCGCTTCATAAGCGGAATTGTATCGACCCTTTCTGTTTTTTTTTTTAATATCCTGTATAATTTGCGCCTCGCTTGCTTCGTAACGTAAGCGATCGACTGCTGGGGAGTCGCCAAGTTGGTTAAGGCACCGGATTTTGATTCCGGCATTCGAAGGTTCGAATCCTTCTTCCCCAGCCATTAAGATTCGTCAAGTCGGGCAGGTAGTCAGCCTACCTGCCCGACTTGCTTTTTGCGGCGCCCATTGGGCGCCAAGGGATGTGCGACATGGCCTACGATAGCCTGATGGTATTCACCGGAAACGCCAACCCCAAGTTGGCCGCCGATGTTGTCAAACGCTTGAATATTTCGCTCGGACGGGCAAGTGTGGGACGTTTTTCGGACGGCGAAATTTCCGTTGAAGTTCAGGAGCACGTGCGCGGCAACGATGTTTTCATCTTGCAATCGACCTGTGCGCCGGCCAACGAAAACCTGATGGAGTTGCTGATCCTGGTCGACGCCCTGCGACGCGCCTCGGCTGGCCGCATCACCGCCGCCATTCCTTACTTCGGTTATTCCCGCCAGGATCGTCGAGTGCGTTCGGCGCGTGTACCAATCGCTGCCAAGCTGGTCGCCGACCTGCTGACCGCCGCCGGCGTTCACCGCGTCCTGACCATGGACCTGCACGCCGAACAGATTCAAGGCTTCTTCAGCATCCCGGTCGACAACATCTATTCGCTGCCAATCATGCTGGCCGACGTCTGGAAAAAGGATTTCGATAACCTGATGGTCGTTTCCCCGGACGTGGGCGGTGTAATGCGCGCCCGCGCACTGGCCAAGCGTCTCGAATGCGATCTGGCCATCATCGACAAGCGTCGCCCGAAAGCCAACGTTTCTGAAGTCATGAACATCATCGGTGAAGTCGAAGGCCGCACCTGCGTCCTGATGGATGACATCGTCGATACCGCCGGCACGCTGTGCAAGGCCGCTGACGCATTGAAGAAGCATGGCGCGAAAAAAGTCGTTGCCTACTGCGTGCACCCGGTCCTTTCCGGGTCGGCCGTTAGCCGGATCAATGAATCTTCGCTTGACGAACTGGTGGTTACCGACACCATCCCGCTGACCGAAGCCGCTCAAAAATCGCCGTTCATTCGCCAATTGTCTGTTGCAGATGTGCTGGCTGAGACGATTCGCCGAATCAGCAACGAAGACTCCGTGTCTTCGCTGTTTATCGAGTAGTTTTCAAGATTTTTTAAACCCTCTGCCTGGTCGCGGGCAGGGTCGTAACAACCAGGAGTAGCCCATGAATTATGAAATTAACGCACAACCGCGCACAGTGCAGGGGTCCGGAGCGAGCCGCCGCCTGCGCCATGCGAACAAGGTCCCCGGCATCATCTACGGCGGCACAACCGCCCCAACGATGGTCGAGATGGACCACAACCCGCTGATTATTGCCTTGCGCAAAGAGTCTTTTCACGCCTCCGTCCTGACCCTGAAGATTGGTGATGTTGTCGAGACCGTGTTGCTGCGTGACGTACAAATGCACCCCTATAAGTCACTGGTTCTGCACGTTGACTTCCAGCGTGTTGACGCGACCCATGCAATTCACCAGAAAGTGCCGCTGCACTTCATTAATGGTGACGTAGCTCCTGGCGTCAAGCTGAGTGGCGGCATCGTTTCGCCAGCCCTCAACGAGTTGGATGTGAGCTGCTTGCCGCAAGATCTGCCATCCTTCATCGAAGTCGACCTGAAAGACCTCAAGGCCGGACAGACGATCCACGTTTCGCAAATGACCTTGCCGAAGGGCGTCAAGGCGATCGTTCATGGTGATGACGACCCCGTTGTCGTGGTCATCACAGTTAAGAAGGCTGCTGCCGAAGCCGCCGAAGGCGACGCCCCCGCCGCTTAAGCTTGTGCATCCGAATGACAGGCCGCCGTACGGTTTTTGCCGGCGGCGGTTTTTCATTTCCTGAGCCCCATAACATGACACCTCCTCGACTGATCGTCGGCCTGGGCAATCCAGGTAGCGAATATGACGACAATCGCCACAACCTCGGCTTCTGGTTTGTCGACCGTTTGGCGCGCGAGTTAAAGATATCGCTTAACGCGCAGGGCAAGTTTTTCGGGCGTGTCGGTCGACTGGATGATTTGTGGCTGTTGCAACCAACGACGTTCATGAACCGCTCCGGCCAGGCTGTCGGTGCTCTGGCGAATTTCTACAAGATTTTGCCGGACGAGATACTCGTCGTGCATGACGAACTCGATTTGCAACCAGGCACTATTCGCCTCAAGCAGGCCGGTGGCAACGGCGGACACAACGGGCTAAAGGACATTCAGGCTCACTTAAGCGTACCGGATTTCTGGCGCCTGCGTTTAGGTATAGGGCATCCGGGCGAGCGTAATGAAGTCGTTAACTATGTATTGAAAGCGCCGCGTAAAGAAGAGCGGGCAGCGATCGATCATGCGCTCGATCGCTGCCTGCTGGCCTGGCCCAAGCTGGGCGCCGGCGATTACGAGGCGGCTCAGCGTCTGCTACACCCTAAAAGCGCGCTAGCATGATGCCTGTAAGAATCGGCGCCTCTAAAACCAAAGTCGCACAACGAATGCAACATACAGGAATCTCACCATGAGCCTCAAATGCGGAATTGTCGGACTGCCCAATGTTGGCAAATCCACCCTTTTCAATGCGCTGACCAAGGCGGGCGTAGCAGCGGAAAACTATCCCTTCTGCACCATTGACCCCTCCGTGGGCATCGTCGAAGTGCCTGATGCGCGACTCAACAAACTCGCCGAAATTGTCAAGCCACAGCGCGTCATTCCAGCAGTAACGGAATTCGTCGACATCGCTGGTCTGGTTGCTGGCGCCTCAAAAGGCGAGGGCCTGGGTAACAAGTTTCTTGCCAATATCCGCGAGACGGATGCTGTCTTGCATGTCGTCCGTTGCTTTGCAGACGACAATGTGATTCACGTTTCTGGCAGCGTCGATCCTATCCGGGACATCGAAATCATTGATACCGAACTGGCACTGGCCGATATGGCCACCGTTGAAAAGGCGCTGCTGCGCTACCGTCGCCCAGCAAGCGCCGGCGACAAAGAAGCCAAGATTTTGGTAGCGGTGTTGGACAAGTGCTTTGCTCAGCTCGACCAAGGCAAGCCTGTACGCGCACTCGATTTATCTAAGGAAGAGTGGGCTACCCTCAAGCCTTTCTGCCTGATAACCGCCAAGCCCGTACTCTATGCCGCCAACGTGGCCGAGAACGGTTTTGAAAATAACCCTCACCTTGAGGCGGTGCAAGCACACGCCAAGGCCGAGAAGGCCGAAGTTGTCGCCGTATGCGCCTCAATCGAAGCGGAAATTGCCGATCTGGCAGACGACGAAAAGCAGCTTTTTCTGGCTGACCTCGGTCTTGACGAGCCCGGCCTCGATCGTCTGGTGCACACCGGTTACCATTTGCTCGGCCTGCAAACCTATTTTACCGCCGGCGTTAAAGAAGTGCGGGCATGGACAATCCATCAGGGCGATACTGCGCCACAGGCTGCAGGCGTTATTCACACTGATTTTGAGCGTGGTTTTATTCGCGCGCAGACGATTTCATTTGATGACTTCATTGCCTATGGCGGCGAGCACGGCGCAAAAGAAGCCGGGAAAATGCGCGCCGAGGGAAAAGAGTATGTGGTTAGAGATGGCGACGTCCTCAATTTCTTGTTCAACGTCTAGTCCGCTTCTGTCGCATTAAACTGTCGAAGTTGAATTGCGGTTAGTAGTAGTGCGGGGCGGCCGTGAGAGTGGCGTATTTTGGCGCTTCTCACGGCGTATTGCTCTAAGGCCGTTTATCGATGCGGATTTTAGTCTTGCGCGATATTCAGGCGCTTGTATATCTCGAGCGTCAGTTTCGATAGGTTCATCGAGTTTCTGTCAAGGTGCTTGAGAAACGGATTTGCTTCAACGAGTTACGACACAAATATTCACTTTTCTTGTGCTTACCCACCAAATTCCTAGCTGCGAAGAGTATGTGTGGTTTCATTGCCCCTGTTGAAAATTCTTTCACTCGAATAAACCGCCAAAGTCGGCCCACCATCCACCTACCCGGTAATCGAAAACGACCGGGTAGGCGGAGCAGGAATTTTAACAAGGTTGCTCCTGCTCAGGGGCGGGTTTTACATCAGTCCATTTTGATCCCATGGCATTGGCTGCTATATCTGCCGCCGCGACCAGGGTTTCATCAGAGAGGTGTGAGTAACGCTGCGTCATAGTCATCGTCGAGTGCCCCAAGGCCTTGCTGACAACAAATAGCGAGACCCCGGCATTGACTAGATTGCTGGCAAATGAGTGCCGGAGATCGTGCATTCGAACATCAGGCAACCCCGCTCGTTTGCGTGCCGTATCCCACGAAACGTGAATTCCGGTGAAAGGCAAGCGGGTTTTTGGGTTCGGGATGACATAGGGGCACCCATCCCAGCGAGGAAGCTTAGCAAGGACTGACAAAGCAGATTCTGATAGTTGGACATAACGTGCTTTGCCGGATTTCGATATGGGAATCCGCCAGCGTCGAGTTTCCAAGTCGAAATGTTCCCATTTTGAATTAAGCAGTTCGCTTTTTCGGCAACCCAACATTAGCAGCAGAGCGACAATGTATTTCAGTTGGGTGTTGTCACTTTTCAGGACCGCCTCCCGAAGTCGCTCGGTTTCATCGGCATTTAGGAAGCGCTCTCTGCCTTCGACAACGTATTGCTTGACGCTGGCAGCGGGGTTGAACTCCGAGCCGGGGATCTTCAGCTTCTTGGCTACGTTATACATATAGCGAAGCTGTACGATCCACTTGTTTGCCGTTCCGGCCGCATACCCCACCTTACGCATCGACTGCTGCGCATCAATTACGTCCTGCTGACTGATTTGGTCGAGATGCTTTTGACCAAAGCAAGGCAACAGATGAACCTTCCAGAAACTTTGGTCCGAACTTAGGTTTCGGCGGGTCTTCTGCAAAAATGGTAAGTACGTATTCCAAAAAAACTCAGCGATGGTCGGCGTTGATCGCTTGGCTTCCCGCTCTTCGCTCGGCGACTCTCCGAGAACAACCTTAGAACGCAGCTTTTCGGCCGCTGCTCTGGCCTTGTCAAAACTGATCGATCGTGTGTCGCCGATCTTGTATTGGCGTTGCTTTCTATAGATGTCGCGATAGCGGAATGAGTAGGTTGCCAGACCCGAGCTACGCATTTCTACAAGGAAGCCTGTTATAGATTTATCGTAATAATCAACCTTTCCCGCTTCAGGAGCAGGAAGATTTCGAACAAATTGAGCGGACAAGACGACTTTAGGCATGGAAATGCTCCTTTCTGAAGTGGAAGATTTTTGAGGAAATTTTTGTGTATTGGCGCACAGCGCTGTTATGAGGTCGGGTAAAGAAACTGAAAGTCATATTCGCTGGTTTCGCTGAATTTGATCGAGTTAGGTGTTGCGGGGTAGGGCATTCAAGGGGCCCCGGACCATGTGCCGGAAATATCGAGGGCACGACTCCGGGGCTGGGTGGGTCAGCGCAATCTGATCCAATAGGAGCGGGAGTTGTTGCCCAATTTCCCGGCATCAATTAGCGGCAGGCGACAAGTTTTTACCAAGAACGCAAGACGTAGTCCGAAATGTGTCGGCGCCGTTTCCCAAACAGTGGTGTCAAACATCTGTTTGGCCGTGCAGGGCTTATCGCGAGGCAGTTTTTCGATGAACGGCATGACATGCTCAATCAGTAAATCGTCAGTGTTGGCCACTGAGTCCTCGACGAGGTTAGAAATCTGTTCAAGGTTGTGCTTGGTGTCCATCAGTTGCCTCCCAATTTGACTATGCTTATTAAGCGATGCTTTCCGCGAGTGAGTTCGATCTTGATGCCCTGCGTTAGAAGGCCCACTTGCAAGGATGCAATCCGCTTTGAGAGGGCAATAGGGTTCTGCGGCCATTCCCCCGAGCGTGGAGTTCCCATGCGCGCAAATTGAAGGAGGGTTTGCAGCAACTCGGACGGGGTGCCTGACCACGATTTTTCGGTACGGCGATCCGTAAATTCAATGATCGCAGCCGCCAACGGGTTATTCATCAGGGCGTCCAACTGCCCTTGCTGCAAGGTATGGCTGTAGAGACCTTGATAGATGCCCTTTGGAACGCCGTCAGCCTTTTCCATCGCGCCCAGCCATTTGACGAAATCGATCATGCGCTCGTGATCAGTCACCTCAACCTCCGGGAGGTGAGCAAAGATCGCTGCGATTAGATCGAGGAGACCACGCATAATGGCGGGCAGATCGGCTTCAAATTCGCTGATGAAATCCTGTTCTGATCTGCGGTCCGGCCCTTCAATCTTCTTCAGTTGAATCGGCAAGCAGCGTTGAGCCAAATCTGGCTGATCAATGAACTGATGAATGCCGTTGAGGACAAGAGCGACATGGAGCCGGATTGCTTGCTGATCGGCATCCGTATAAAGGCGACGAGTCGTAATGACGCCACCCGTGGATGCAATGCACAGCATGTCGGCCATGTGCCGTTTGAAGCAACGCAGGTTGTCGTAACACAACACATGCGCGTTCAGTCCTGCAATTGCCAAGTCCTTTTCATTAGTGGGAAACGTCTGAACACCTATCACACTCGGGTCGATGATGCGGATGATGACGTTTTGGCAAAGTGATGTCTTGCCGCTGCCCTCGTTGCCCTGCAGTACTAATATTGGGAACTTGGTCGAAGCCACTTTCGGGTGTGCCAGGACAAAACTGATCCAGGCAACAAGCAGTAATTTGTCAGTTCGATCCGCGTTCAGGTATTTCTCGATCAGTCGCCAGTTCCCGGTAGGTGCTGGCATTGCCATGGGCAAGGTGGTGCTGACGCGGTGGAACAGAACCTCTGATCCTGAGCGGACGATATCGACCTTGCCGGCGGTGATTCGGATACGAGCGTGAGTATCGTCGCCCACATCAATCTCGATGCCGCCGTCGATCGGTGCAACGCGAAGCCATATCGCGGCAGTTACCCCATGCAGAACAGCGCTGGATTCGAGGTGGGTGTTGATCTCTGCAAGATCGGCGTTTTTGAGGGGGAGTCCTGCCTTGTATGCCCGCTTCATGATTAGGGCATTTAGTGCTGTCGATCCGATGCGCAGAACGTATGGGTTGCCGTTCTTGGAAACTACCGCGTATGCTTTTCCTTCGAGACTAAGGGTCAGGCCTATGCAGTGGTGCAAGTCGTGCGGAAGCCGCTCATGGACGGCGAATTGGCTTTTCTTTCCGGAGAATGGAACCGGCAGATGCTGACGGGGCTCGGCGTGAAAGATATCTGTGTCGGGCGCGCTATCGTCTCGATCCGGATTTGCTGATGTTGAAGTGCGGATTGCACTCATGGGCGGAACGTAGAGGTGCCGCGTTCCGGTCGGTTTTTGATTGCTCAGCGGATCGGTGCTCATAACACCGAAATCGCGTTGCAGTTGCTGGTTTTCAGACATCGTCATTTCTCCTATGTGGTGATGACGATCCGAATACTCAGCGACTACGTATTCTCCCCCGCAAGTGTCCCTCTCTTACTTTTTATGGGGAGTAGTGCTTTCGGCGATGGCACCCTCTTTCCGGAGACGCTCCCAGGCCTTGTTATAGGCTGTCGTAGCGGAAAACAGCCCGGAATTTGCAAGCGCTTTCTCGACAGCAGCCTTGACCCCCGAAGTGCCCGGAATGCGTGCTGGTAAGTTCTTTGGGTCATGGCCCAGGGTCTTGATTTGCGCAAGAATTGCGTTCTCCTGATCGCGTAGCTTCATACGGATCGGTTTGTTGTCGGCTGCGATGGCAGAACGGCAGCCGTCCGAAGGTTTGGCGAGATCGTCGTCGAGGATGGTGATCGAATACTCCCTGCGTGCCCACTGGTCGAGACTTCTTAGAGTGATGTGAACGATACCCGTCGCCTTGCTGGTGGCTTGGTCAACCCGCAAAGCCGAATCCGGTTTCGAGAGTTCATCGCCAATATCGATCAGGTAATGTCGCGCACGCTTGGCAAGATTGTCCCAGTGTTCGACGATCGCTTCTTTTTCTGAGGAAAGATC
>RRZT011592762.1_pt1 | contig 14514 bp, 12 predicted proteins | sample 2165551 | NCBI WGS metagenome assembly RRZT01 (sample SAMN10456910, study PRJNA506462) | wastewater metagenome | biome: wastewater; feature: sludge; material: wastewater sludge; isolation source: wastewater sludge with Escherichia coli K12::gfp cells carrying plasmid... | place: USA: Moscow, Idaho... | reverse complement strand
CCGGGGGTCGGTGGCCAGCAGTTCGCCGTAGGGCACGGACTTGAGGCCGCCCGGACGTCCGGAGTGCCGGTGCGCCAGCTTGTCGGTGGCCTTGTTGCCGGTCAGCGCGATCTTGGAGGCGTTGACCACGATCACGAAGTCGCCCGTGTCGAGGTGCGGTGCGAACTGTGCCTTGTGCTTGCCGCGCAGCAGCGTGGCAGCCGTGACGGCGAGGCGTCCGAGAACGACATCGGAGGCATCGATCACATGCCAGTTACGGGTGACCTCACCCGACTTGGGGCTGTACGTAGACACGCTCGTGGACCACTTCCAGTTGATAACAGTTTGTCGGCGGTGCGGGATCTGCCAGCCGGCAGACCTCAGCGCAACAGCGATTTAGATTACCTGCCGACCTGAGGTCGGGTCAAAACGGCGACGTGGCGCGGGCTGGGGACGACGGCTGACAGGCACCCCACAGGAGCGCCTCAGTGCTCCGACAGAGCCGGCCCACACCTTTGCTGTGTGACCACTGCAACCATCGAAACTTCCGTGCATCAGCACCCACCCGCCCCGCACGAAGCGCCCCCGGCACCCTCCGGACGTCGACGGCACGGCCTCACGCCGGCCGTCCGTCGAACCTCGCTGGCCGTCACGCTGCTCGCCGTGCTGGCCCTCTACACCTGGAACCTTGCCGCCTCGGGGTACGCGAACTCGTTCTACTCCGCGGCGGTGCAGGCCGGTGCCGAGTCGTGGAAGGCCTTCTTCTACGGCTCGCTGGACGCCGGCAACTCGATCACCGTCGACAAGACCCCCGGCTCGCTGTGGCTGATGGTGCTTTCGGTGCGCGTCTTGGGGCTGAGCTCGTGGAGCATTCTGCTGCCCCAGGCTCTGCTCGGCGTCGGCTCGGCCTGGATCCTCTACGGAACCGTCCGCCGGTCGCTGGCCCGCTCGGGCTCGCCCAACCGCGCCCACTGGGCCGGCATCGCGGCGGCCCTGGCGTTCGCGCTCACCCCCGCGGCCACGCTGATGTTCCGGTTCAACAACCCCGACGCGCTGATGGTGTTCTGCTACGTGGCCGCCGCGGCCGTCACCCTGCGCGCGGCCGAGACGGCGTCGCGCAAGAAGCTGGCCCTGGCCGGTGCCCTGGTGGGCCTCGGGTTTCTGGCCAAGATGCTGCAGGCGTTCGTGATTCTGCCGTCGCTGGTGCTGGCCTACGCCGTCGCCGCCCCCGCCTCGTGGCGCAAGAAGATCGTCGACCTGCTGATTGCGTTCGCGGCCATGGTGGTGACCTTCGGCTGGTGGATCGCCATCGTCGAACTGGTCCCCGCCTCGTGGCGGCCCTACATCGGCGGCTCGCAGACAAACTCGATTCTCGAACTGACCTTCGGCTACAACGGGTTGGGCCGGCTGAACGGCGACGAGACCGGCTCGGTCGGCAACGCGTCGGGCCGGTGGGGTCAGATCGGCATCGGCCGCATGTTCGTCACCCTGTCGGGCGAAATGGTGTCGTGGCTGATTCCGGCCGCCCTGCTGCTGGCTGTGGCCGGTTTCGTACTGCTCGGACGCCGCGGTTGGGTCACCACCCTGCGCAGCGGGATCGAGACCGCACGCACCCGCACGGCCGGTGCGCTGGCGCTGTTCGCGAGCTGGCTGGTCATCAACATCGCCGTGTTCAGCTACATGGCCGGCATCTACCACGACTACTACACCGTCGCCCTGGCCCCGGCGATCGGTGGCACGCTGGCGATCGGCGCGGCGCTGGCCTGGACCCGTCGCGACACTTGGGTCGGACGCGGGTCGCTCGCGCTGGCCGCCGTCGTCAGCGCCGCCTGGGGCATCGCCCTGGCCCGCGTCGCGGGCGGGGTGTACCTCACCACGTCCATCGTCGCCGGCGCCGTGCTGGTGGCTTGCGCCGCGCTGTTCTTGTTCGGACGCGGCATCGGCCGCACCCTGCAAACCCTCGCGATCAGCGCCTCGATCGTCGCCGGACTGGCCGGCCCTGCCGCCTACTCGTTGAACACCGCCGCGACCCCGCACACCGGTTCGATCGTCACCGCCGGGCCGGCCCGCACCGGCATCTCTGGCAGCACCGGCACGGGCGGCGGTCAGAACGGTGGCGGACGTCCCGGCGGCCAGGGTCAGCCTCCCGGCCAGAATCAGAACGGCACCGGCTCGTCCACACGCGGCAGTGCAACCCGCGGCGGCGGCATGGGCGGCCTGATCAACGGCGCGAACGTGTCGTCCCAACTGCTCACGATGCTGACCACCGACGCCGACGGCTACACCTGGGTGGCGGCCACCACGGGCGCCCAGAACGCCGCCAGTTACCAGTTGGCGTCGGGTTCGGCGGTGATGGCGATCGGCGGCTTCAACGGCTCCGACCCCTCGCCGACGCTGGAGCAGTTCCAGGCCTACGTGGCCGCGGGCCGGATTCACTACTTCATCGGCGGCGGCAACTTCGGCGGCCAGAACGGCGGTAGCAACGCCGCCTCGCAGATCGCCGAATGGGTGGCCGAGAACTACACCGCCACCACCGTCGGCGGTACCACCGTCTACGACCTGACGGCAGCCAAGTGAGGCCGCGATGACGCTCACCATGAAGCCGGGGCAGGGTACGCACCGGGCCACCACCAAGCAGGCCGTGGTCGAGATCGTGGTGCCCGTCTACAACGAGGCGGCCGATCTCGAGGCCTCTGTTCGCCGGCTCACCGGCTACCTGGCGCACGAACTGCCCTATCGCTACCGGGTGACGATCGCCGACAACGCGTCCACCGACGACACGTTGGCGATCGCGGGCCGGCTGGCCGCCGAACTGGACGGCGTGGGCGTCGTCCATCTGACAGCGAAGGGCAGGGGCCGGGCACTCAAACAGGTGTGGCTGGCCAGCGACGCCGATGTGGTCGCGTACATGGACGTCGACCTCTCCACCGACCTGGCCGCCCTGCTGCCGCTGCTGGCTCCATTGGTGTCGGGGCACTCCGACGTGGCGATCGGCAGCAGGCTGGCCACCGGGTCGCGGGTGGTGCGCGGGCCGAAGCGTGAGTTCATCTCGCGCTGTTACAACCTGATGCTGCGCGGTGCCCTGCAGGTGTCGTTCAGCGACGCTCAGTGCGGGTTCAAGGCCATGCGCAGCGACGTGGCCCGCCGCTTGCTGCCCCTGGTGCAAGACACCAACTGGTTCTTCGACACCGAGTTGCTGGTGCTCGCCCAGCGCGCCGGGCTGCGCATTCACGAGGTTCCGGTCGACTGGGTGGACGACCCGGGCACCACCGTCGACATCGCCGCCACCGCGACCGAAGACCTGCGCGGCGTCTGGCGGCTGATGAAGGGCCTGACCAGGGGTGACATACCGATCGCGGTGGTACGGGCCGAACTGGCCCGCCCCGCCCTGCCGGCCGCGGCGGCTCCGCAGGGACTGCTCGGGCAGATGCTGCGGTTCGGGGCCGTGGGCGTGGGGTCCACGCTGGCGTACTTCGTCCTGTACGTGCTGCTGCGCTTGGGCCTGGACCCCCAGGCCGCCAACCTGACCGCCCTGGCGCTCACCGCGGTGGCCAACACCGCGGCGAACCGGGTGTTCACCTTCGGCGTGCGCGGCAACGACGGACTGTTCGGCCACCACGTCGTCGGCCTGGTCGCCTTCGTGGTGGCCCTCGGGCTGACCAGCGGCTCGCTGGCCCTGCTGCATCTGTTGGCGGCGGACGCGTCCAGGCTGGTCGAGGTGCTCGTGCTCGGGGCAGCCAACGCGGTGGCGACGGCGGTGCGGTTTCTGGCGCTCAAGTTAGCGATGGGCCGCTCACGCGCCCCTGACGTCGTTGCTCGCGTCCGGACGCGAGCAACGTCACTGAACGCGAGCAACGTCCAACCGGCGGTTGAGCTCGCCCTGTGGTCGCTAGACTCCGGGCGTGGTGAATGTCGGCGACCCTCCGGTGGTCGCGCAGGTGGTGCGCAACGGGTTCGTCGAATCGACCCACCGCGGCATCGTGGTGGTCACCCGATCGGACGGCTCGGTGTCGTATTCGCGCGGTGACTACGACAGTCACGTTCTGCCCCGCTCGTCGCTGAAGCCGATTCAGGCCCTCGCGATGGTGCGCTGCGGGCTGCATGTGCCGCCCGACCAGCTGGCCATTGCCTGCGCCAGCCACTCGGGCGAACCCATGCACCTGCAGGCGGTGCTCGACCTGCTGCACGGTGCCGGCCTCACCGAGGCCGACCTGCGCAACACCCCCGATCTGCCGCTGATCGACGCCCAGCGCAACCAGTGGATCGCCGAGGGCCGGCCGCCCAGCTCACTGGCCCAGAACTGCTCGGGCAAACACGCCGCCATGCTGGCCACCGCGGTGCTCAACGACTGGTCGCGCGACACCTACCTGAACCGCGGTCACCCCTGCCAGCAGGCCGTGATCGAGACCACCCGCGGCTTCGGCCAGCGCGTGTTCTGGACCTCGATCGACGGCTGCGGCGCCCCCGCCTACGCGATCTCGCTGGTGGGCCTGGCCCGCATCTTCGGCGAGTTGGCCAAGGCCACCGACGGCGCCGAGAAAGAGGTGGCCGACGCGATGCGCAGCCACCCCGAACTGGTCGGCGGCACCGGACGCGACGTCACCGACCTGATGCGGGGCGTGCCCGGCATGATCGCCAAGGACGGCGCCGAGGGGGTCTACGCAGCGGGCCTGCCCGACGGTCGGGGCATCGCCATCAAAATCACCGACGGCGGGGTGCGGGCACGTCCGGTGGTGATGGGGGCGGTGCTGCGGCGCATGTGGCTCGGCGACGAGAAGCTGCGCCGGCGGCTGATGGACATGCCGATCTACGGCCGGGGCGTGCCAGTGGGAGCCGTCATACCGGTGGACATCTGAGTCGTTTCCGGTGGTGCGGTTGCTCGGCCCGAACGGCCCCAGCCCAAGCAGGTCCACGCGTATGCCGTGGAAGCGCTGGACGAGCTTGTCGAGACCTTTTGCGGCTAGGGGTTTCGACCAGCTCAACCAACGACCGGCACGTTGAGCTGTGGAAGCTCGGGTCGCCTCAGCCGCTCAGCTTTTCGTCGTGCCCTTGGGCGGCTCGTCGTCGCTGTAGGCCGAGTGTGCGGACGGGGTGGTCACCACCGGAACAGCGTGCGGCCCGGCGAACGGAGCCGCGAGGCGCGGAGTCTTGGGGGCGGGCTGATCGCCCGCCGGTTGCGCGGCGCCCGGCTCGTCAGGCTTCTCGCCGCCCTGGGTTGGGGTCGTCGCGGGGGCATCGTCGCCGCTCTGATCGGACGTCGCCGTGGGAACCCCGTAACGGCTCACCTGAGCGGTCGGCACGGGGGTGGGCGCGCTCTCGCCCGCCTGGGAATCGGCCGGCGGTTGTGCCGGCGTTTCCGGCTGCGCAGGCACCGCCGGTTGCGTGGGCGCCGGACGCGAGGGGAACCCCGCCGCCTGGCCGATGCCCCAGATGTAGGCCAGTGCGGCGACGAAGGGCAGCAGGTGACCCAGCCAGCCGACCCACACGCCGAGGTCGGGGTTGGGTGCTGCCGAACCGGTCAGGTAGGCCGTCCAACCGAAGAGCACCAGCCAGTACAGAGCCAGAAGGGTGGTTCCGGCCCACAACAGCGGCCGTCCGCGCCCGATGCGGCGGCTCACGTAGACCGTGGCAGCAACGGTGGCCACCACGAACACCAGGGTTCGCAACAGCGACAACACGATTTCCATCAGGGCCTCCTGACCGATCGAGAGGGTCCTTCAGCCTAACCCGCACCTCATGCGCCGGGCCGCATCCGCACGGGGGTGCCGGGGCTTTTTCGATTCGGTTGCAGCACCCTTCGGGCAGGTGTTAGGTAGGGGCATGAGTTCGAAGGTGAACGCAGCCAGCATGCAGGTGACCAGCCCGGACGACGTGCGCAACGTCGTGCTGATCGGCAACGCGGGGTCGGGCAAGACCTCGTTGTTCGAGCAGTTGTTGAAGGCGCGGGTCGAGGGTTACCGCGGCGAGAAAGAAGACGCCGAGCGCGCATCGCAGCTCTTTCTGGCCTCGTTCGTCACCGGCGACACGGTGGTCAACCTGCTGGACGCCCCCGGGCACCCCGACTTCGTCGGCGAACTGCGAGCCGGCATTCGCGCCGCCGACGCTGCCATCTTCGTGGTCTCTGCCGCCGACGGCCTGGACGGCGCCGCCCAGGCCCTGTGGGACGAGTGCCGCAAGGCCAACCTGCCCCGGGTGATCGTGCTCACCAAACTCGACGCCGGCCACGCCGACTTCGACACCTCGGTCGCCGAACTGCAAGACGTCTTCGGCGAAGGCGTGCGGCCCACCCACGTGCCCACGTTCGCCGGCCCCGGCCAGGTGTCGGGCAACATCGGGCTGCTCAGCCTCGAAGAGCACGACTATTCGGGCGGTAGTCCGGTGAGCCGCACCCTGAACGCCCACGACGACCAGGTCGAGACCTACCGCGGCCCGTTGATCGAGTCGATCATTCAAGAGGCCGAGGACGACGGCCTGATGGATCGCTACCTCGAGGACGACGAACACCTCGACGTCGACGACCTTCTCGACGACCTGATGAAGGCCGTCGCCACCGCGAACCTGTTCCCGGTCGTGCCGGTGCAGACCGGTTCGGGGGTCGGCATCGAAGAGCTGCTGCGGCTGATCGAGCACGGCTTCCCCACCCCGGGCCTGCACCCCAATCCCCCGCTCACCACCACCTCGGGCGAGGTGCTGCCGCAGCCACACAGCGAGCCCGGCGACCCGCTGGTGGCGCAGGTGATCCGCACCACCACCGACCCGTTCGCGGGCCGACTGTCGATGGTGCGCATCTTCTCGGGCACCCTGCGCACCGACGACGTGGTGCACGTGTCGGGCCACCGCTCGTGGGTGGCCGGCGCAGAGGACGACGCCCACCCCGACCACGACAACGACGAGCGCATCGGCCTGATCCAGGGCGCGGTGGGCACCGAACTCAAGCCGCGGCAGCAGGCCATCGCGGGTGAGATCGTGCTGCTGCCCAAGCTCGGCACCGCCGAAACCGGCGACACCTTGTCGGCCAAGGACCGTCCGGGCGTGGTCGAGGCGTGGGCGCTGCCCGACCCGCTGCTGCCGCTGGCCATCAGGGCCGCCACCCGCAACGACGAAGACAAGCTGGCCACCGCCCTGCAGCGGCTCGCGGTCGAAGACTCCAGCGTGCGGCTCGATCGCGGTCACGGCGACCAACTGGTGTTGTGGACCACGGGCCAGGCGCACGCCGACCTGGTGCTGGGCCGGCTGGTCGAGCGCTACCAGGTGCGGGTCGAGCAAGAAGAGCTCAAGATTCCGATGCGCGAGACCTTCACCGGCAAGGCCGACGCAATGGGACGCCACGTCAAGCAGTCCGGCGGCCACGGCCAGTACGCGGTGTGCAACATCGAGGTCGAGCCGCTCGAGCGCGGCGCCGGTTTCGAGTTCGTCGACAAGGTGGTGGGCGGTGCCGTGCCACGGCAGTTCATTCCCTCGGTCGAGAAGGGCATTCGCAACCAGCTCGACAAGGGCGTGTTCGCCGGGTACCCGATGGTCGACGTCAAGGTCACCCTGTACGACGGCAAGGCGCACTCGGTCGACTCATCAGACATGGCCTTTCAGCTCGCCGGCTCGCTGGCCATCAAAGAGGCCGCGGCGGCCAAGGGTGGCGTGGTGGCACTGCTCGAGCCCATCGACCTGGTCACGGTCACGGTGGGAGAGGAATATCTGGGCTCGGTGATGACGGACCTGTCGGGCCGGCGCGGCCGGGTGCTGGGTTCGGACTCGGTGAACCGCAAGGCCATCGTGCGGGCCCTGGTACCGCAGGCCGAGTTGTCGCGGTACGCCATCGATCTGCGCGGCATCGGGCACGGTTCGGGCACGTTCACCCGCGAGTTCCACGGCTACGAACTGCTGCCGCACAACCTGCTCGACAAGTACGCCCGCAAGTAGGTCCTCGTCATCCCGGCGCGCCCAGCCTCTCGTCATCCCGGCGAAGGCCGGGATCTCCCAACCTGAGCGCGCGAGATTACGCAGCCCGTCGCGCCCGGCCACCCACGTCATCCCGGCGAACGCCGGGATCTCCCAACCCGGCCACACCCACCCACGTCATCCCGGCGAACGCCGGGATCTCCCAAACCGGCCGCGCGAGATTGCGTCCGATTCGCACCCCTCCTGAGGCGGCTGAGGCGTAACACCCCTCGAATCGGACGCAATCTCGCAGGCAGTTTCAGCTGACTTCCGCCGAAGCTGTGGATAACTCCCTCTCTGGACGGGGTCGAGCCATGGCCGTCTGATGGCATGGCCCGGTGGACGACATTGACGACCTGATGCGGTTGGCGACGGTGATGGGGTTGAACGGCGGCGTGTTGCGCGCGCGTGACCACCCCCAGTCGCGCGGCGCCTTCGCCGAGCTGGTGCGCTCGGGCGCGATCGTGCGGGTGCTGCCCGGAACGTTCGTCGACGAGCGGCTGCGCGCCAGCCGGCTGACCCGATGCGCCGCCGCTCTGGCCACCTACCCGGGCGCACTGTTGTGGGGCACGGATGCCGTCGGGGCGCTGTGCGGCACCCTCGACGCCATCCCATTCGACGACAACGAGCCGGTGCAGCTGGTGCATCACCAATCCAGGCACTCCGCCCCGAGCATCCGCTGGACGCGTCGCCGGGTGCCGTCCGAGCATCGGGTGCGGATCGGCGCGCTACGAGCACCGTCGGCGCGCTACCTGGCGGTGGAGGCCGCCGCCCGCGACTCCGGCGCACTGATCGAGCGGTTCCTGCGCGATGGCCGGATCAAGCCGTCCGAGTTGGCGGACGTGCTGCCCGCCCTGGCCGGCAGCGCGGGTCAGGCGCGACGACGCAGGGTCGTGCGGGTGAGCGGCGACAACCCGTGGTCGGGCGGCGAACGCGAGCTGCTGGCCCTGCTCCGGCGGCATCGCATCACCGGCTGGGTGGCCAACGCCGAACTGGTGGTCGACCAGGTGCGCTGCTTTCCCGACGTGCTGTTCGAGCACGCTCGCCTGGTGGTCGAGTTCGACGGCTATGCCGTGCACGCCAAGCCCGAAGTGTTCGAGGCCGACCGTCGCCGGCAGAACCGGTTGGTGCTCGCGGGCTACCGAGTGCTGCGCTACACCTGGAACAGCTCACCGAGACGCCCGAAGCGCTGATCGCCGAGCTTCGCGCCGCACTGGCGTGCGAGATTGCGTCCGATTCGCACCCCGGCTGAGGCGGCGGAGGCGTACCACCCCTCGAATCGGACGCAATCTCGCAAGAGAAAGGCCCTCCCTCATCGAGGGAGGGCCTTTCAGCGCGGATCAGAAGGAGTAGACCGTCTGGCTGCCGTAGGGGACGTGATCGCTGTCGACGATCTCTTTGCCCAGCGGAACGCAGGTGACCGGAATCATCTTGATGTTGGCGATCGCCAGCGGAATGCCGACGATGGTGATCGCCTGGGCGACCGCCGTGGTCAGGTGGCCGATGGCCAGCCACAGGCCGGCGACCAGAAACCAGATCACGTTGCCGAGGGCCGAGCCGACGCCCGCGGTCGGCTTGGCGACGATGGTCTTGCCGAACGGCCACAGCGCGTACGCCGCCATGCGGAACGAAGCGATGCCGAACGGAATCGTGATGATCAGAATGCAGGCCAGCAGGCCGAAGAAGAAGTAGCCGATGGCCAGCCACAGGCCGCCAAACAGAAGCCAGATGATGTTCAGCAAGGTGCGCATGGTAAGAGTCAGATGCCTTTCCTCGGGCGCCATGTGCGCCACCGTTCCAGTGTCGCGCAGCCCGAGCCGCGCAGAGCCTCGCTTCAGGGACATCCCGGGGCCGACCATCACTGCGGTCCGGGCCCTGGCACGCCGCTAGCCTGGGCGCATGGACGAACCCCGGCCGCGCGTGCAGCGCGAAGTGGTGTCGTTCGTCCGCCGCAGTGCGCGCATGAACCCTAGTCAGGCCAAGGCCTGGAGCGAGCGACAGCACTGGGTGGTGCCCGTTCCGCCCCGCGAGACCAGCACTTCGGTGGCACCGGACGCTCACGTCGACTGGGTGGCGGCGTTCGGCCGTGAGGCCCCGCTGGTGGTCGAGTTGGGCGGCGGCACCGGCGACGTGATCGCGGCCGTCGCGGCCCGGCACCCCGAACGCGACTTCATCGGCTTCGAGGTGTTCGAACCCGCGGTGGCCAGCACGCTCTCGAAGTGCGCCAGGGCCGGCGTCACCAACGTGCGCATGGTCGTGGCCGACGGCGTGGACGGCCTCGGCACTCTGATCGACGACGGCACCGTGACCGAACTGTGGACCTTCTTTCCCGACCCCTGGCACAAGAAGCGGCACCACAAGCGGCGTCTGGTCTCGACCGGGTTCGCCGACCTGGTGGCGGCCAAACTCGCCCCCCACGGCCGGTGGCGGCTGGCCACCGACTGGGCCGACTACGCCGAGGCGATGCGCGAAACCCTCGACGATCACCCGCGGCTGGTCAACTGCCACCACGGCTGGGCGCCGCGGTGGCAGGATCGTCCGCGCACGAAGTATGAGCAGAAGGGCGGCGACGCGGGCCGCACCATCTACGACCTGTGCTACCGGCTCGGGGAAGGGGGCTGCACGTGAGACTGCGTCTCGACATCGCCTACGACGGCACCGAGTTTCACGGGTGGGCGTCGCAGCCCGGCCTGCGCACCATTCAGGAGGAGCTCGAGGCCTGGCTGCCCCGGTTGCTGCGGCTCACCGAGCCGGTCACGCTGACCTGCGCCGGCCGCACCGACGCCGGCGTGCACGCCCGCGGCCAGGTGGCGCACGTCGACCTGCCCGAGGTGACGGACGTCGAGCGGGTGATCGCCGAACTGGGCTACAAGTTGCGCAACGTGCTGCCGCCCGACGTGGTGGTGCGCCGGGTCAGCCTGGCCCCGCCCGGGTTCGACGCGCGTTTCTCGGCGATCTGGCGCCGCTACGTGTACCGCATCGCCGACTCGACGCCCGATCCGCTGTTGCGCATTCACACCCACGCCATGCGCACCGAGCTCGACCTGGCCCGCATCAACGCGGTGGCGCCCCGCCTGGTGGGCCTGCACGACTTCGCCGCGTTCTGCAAGGCCCGCGAGGGCGCCACCACGATTCGCAACCTGCAGCAGCTGTCGGCCCGGCGCACCTGGGGCGACGTGGCCGAGATCACGCTGATCTCGGACGCGTTCTGCCACTCGATGGTGCGCTCGGTGGTGGGCGCCCTGGTCGACGTGGCCACCGGACGGCGCGACGCCGACTGGCTGGTCGGGCTGCTCGACGTCACCGAGCGCGCGGGCGAGGTCAAGGTGATGCCGCCCGGTGGGCTGACCCTCGAAGAGGTGGGCTACCCGCCCGATCGCGACCTGGCCGCCCGGGCGAGCGAGGCGCGGGCCGTCCGTACGTTGCAGGAGGCCGAGTGAGCCACTACTTCACCGACCCGAAGGCGGCCGAGGTCAGGCGCAGCGTCGAGGTGCGGTTCTGGGACACCGACTGGCGGTTCACCACCGCCAACGAGGTCTTCAGCGCCGACGGCCTCGACCTGGGCACCGCGGTGCTGCTGCGCTCCAGCGCTCCGCCGGCCGACGCCACCCGGCTGCTCGACCTGGGCTGCGGCTGGGGCGTGCTGGCGGTCGCGCTGGCCACCGCGTGCCCGTCGGCGGTCGTCGACGCCGTGGACGTGAACCCGCGGGCCCTGGCCCTCACCGCCGACAACGCCCGCGCGCACCGGGTGGGCGAACGGGTGCGTGCGCTCACCCCTGACGCGGTCGACCCGGACGTGCGCTACGACGAGATCTGGTCGAACCCGCCGATCCGCATCGGCAAGCAGGCCTTGCACGAGCTGCTGCTGACCTGGTTACCCCGGCTGGCGCCGGGCGGCACGGCGCGGCTGGTGGTCGGCCGAAACCTGGGCGCGGACTCGCTGCAGCGGTGGCTGCACGAGCAGGGCTGGCACTGTGACCGGGTGGCAAGCGCCAAGGGCTTTCGCGTCTTCGCGGTGCGGCCCTGACCAGGCAAGTCACTGCGGTGCAGCGGGTCTCTCGAACCTGGCCGGTCTCTACAAACAGAGCCTCGTGAGCCCTAGTGTTGGCACCGACGGGCAGACGGTCTGACCCAGCACCAGTAGAAGGAGAACGGCGTGGCTGACACTGATGGCGGCGGCTTCCTCGATGACCTTGTCGCCAAGGCCAAGGAAGTGGGCGAGCAGGTCAAGGAATTCGCCGAGGATGCGTTCGACAACGTCAAAGAGTTCACCGGCGACGCGGTCGAGAAGGGCCAAGAGGTCTTCGAGGGCATCAAAGACAAGTTCGACGGGGACGATGCGGGCGATGCCGTGCAAGACGCCCGTGACGCGGTGAAAGATGCCGCCGGCGACGCCGGCGACGCCGTGAAGGACGCGGCCGGTGACGTGGCCGACGCTGCGGGTGACGCGGTCGACGAAGCCAAAGACGCGGCGGCCGATGCTGGCGACGCGGTCAAGGACGCGGCAAGCGATGCGGCCAATGCCGCGGGCGACGCTGCCGACGACGCCAAAGACGCTGCCGCCGACGTGGCTGAGGACGTCGAGAAGGGCGTCGACGAGGTGCAGAACTGACCCACGGAATCGATGAGGGGCCGTCCGGCTGGACGGCCCCTCGTTCGTCGTCCGGCGGGTCGGTTAGGCTGGCGGGCACTGAACCTGCGCAGGGGAACCCGGTGAGAGTCCGGGACTGACCCGCAGCCGTGAACGCCAGCGATGGCGCAGTCGGAATGCCTGGCCGGTTCGGCTCTGCAACACCCGCCGAGGTTTGCGGGCAGAGCCCGAGCGATGGGTTCGGCCCGCATCAGCTGATAGGACCGCTCATGTCACACCTGCGCCGCATCGCCGTGCTGCTGCTCATCAGTCTCACCGCCGCTTACGGGTTGGCGGTCGCACCAGCCCGAGCAGCCGGCACCGAAGCGATCAAGGCCGCCGACTACATCGTGTCGACGTTCGCCGGCAGCGGCAGCAAGCGGTTCGGCGACGTCGGTTCCGCCGCCGACTCGTTGCTGGCGCTGGCCGCCACTGGCGATGCGAAGTACGCCGCCGACATCACCGCGATCACCACGTTTCTGCAGTCGTCAGCGCCCGCGTACGTGAAGGCCGACGCGGGCGGCGTCACCGGGGCCGCGAAGCTGGCCATCGTCGCGGCCGCGGTGAAGGCCGACCCGGCGCGCTTCGGCGGGGTCGACCTGCTGGCCGCGGTCAAGGCCGGCATCGGCGGCGACGGCGCGTTCGGCGCCTACCCGGGCCCGTTCAGCTCGGGCCTGGGCATGCTCGCCCTGGCCCGCAACGGCCAGCCGGTGCCCGACGCGATGGTCGACTACCTGCTGCGCTACGCCGAACCTCGCAGCGGTTCCGCCGGCGGGGGCTTCGGCTGCGCCACCTACCCGTTCAAGGCCGACGGCGACTGCCCAGCCGCCGACCCCGACAGCACGGCGATGGCGGTGCTCGGCCTACAGGCGTCGGCCTCTGCAAAGGCCACCCAGGCTGCCGTCGACGCCCTCGCCTGGCTGCAGGGCACCCAGCAGGCGGACGGCTCGTGGCAGAACTACTCCCCCGTAAACTCCACCGGCCTCGTCGGGCCCCTGTTTCCTGCGGGCTCCGAGCAGGCCACCAAGGCGGCCGCCTACGTGTCGTCCAAACAGTTGTCGTCGGGCGCGCTGACCACCGGCGTCGACACCAAGGCCGACCTGATCGCCACCCAGCAGGGCATCTTCGCCCTCACCGGCACCACCTACGCCACCATCGCAGCCGGTCAGCCCAGCCCGTCCGCCAGCACATCGGCCGCGGCCTCGCCATCGGCCAGTCCGAGCGCCGAACCGGGGCCGGCGACCCCCTCAGGCCAGGATCCGGTGGTCGGCTGGACGACCGCCGCGCTGCTGGTGGTGGTGCTGGCCGGCTTCGCGGTGGCCCGACGCCGGGCTTCGTGACGGACGGTGCGCCGCCCACCGACGCGTGGGCTAATCTGTCGAGCACCTGAACTCGTGCAGGGGAACCCGGTGCAACTCCGGGGCTGACCCGCAACCGTGACGTCCGTGCAGGGCGAAGTCGGAATGCCTGCCCGGTTTCCGGCTCTCACACACCCGTCGTGGAACGCGGGGCGGAGCCCGATCGCGTCTGGTCCGGCCTCGTGTCGTGGTCCACACGCGAAAGGACTCACATGCATCGAACCCTGCAGCGGGCACTGGCCGTCGGGACTACGGCCGCCCTCGCCCTCTCGGCACTCACCGCCTCGGCACCCACCGCCAGCGCCGCCGCGCCGAGCCTGACCAAGGCCGCCAACTACCTGGTGCGCAACCTGCCCACATCGGCCGACGGCGTCGGCACGGCTTTGACCACGGCGAACGCCTTCGCCGCGACCGGCGACTGCACCTACGCACCGGCGGCGCGCACCCTGGTGAGCCAGATCACCAAGGGCGCCAAGGCCTATCTGTATCCGGGCAAGAAGCTGAACCAGGCCCGCGCCGCCAATCTGGCGATCACCGTGCAGGCCCTCGGTCTCGACGTGCGCAAGTTCGCCGGCTACAACCTGCTGTCGCTGGTGCGCTCGGGCATGCCGG
>RRZT010652533.1_pt1 | contig 14515 bp, 10 predicted proteins | sample 2165551 | NCBI WGS metagenome assembly RRZT01 (sample SAMN10456910, study PRJNA506462) | wastewater metagenome | biome: wastewater; feature: sludge; material: wastewater sludge; isolation source: wastewater sludge with Escherichia coli K12::gfp cells carrying plasmid... | place: USA: Moscow, Idaho... | reverse complement strand
TCTAAGCTCTCTGAACAAGGATAAGGATATTGAAGAAGGCATAGCCGCCGGTGGCGACGATTATCTTCTCAAGCCGATCAGCGAAGTCGTACTGGCTGCCAAGATGCGCGCCATGCAACGCATTATTCAGATGCGTCAATCCCTGCTCGTTCTAACTCGTAAACTCGACTCAGCGAACCAGGAATTAAAGCGTCTGACGTCACTCGATGGCCTCACCGGCATTCCCAATCGCCGTCATTTTGACGAAGTTCTGGATCGTGAATGGCGCCGGGCCATGCGTCAAGGTGACGAATTGGCCATCCTGATGTGTGATATCGACTTCTTCAAGCTGTATAACGACACCTTTGGCCACCAGGCCGGTGACGAATGTCTATGCAAAGTTGCACAAGCCCTAACCTCCACCATGGATCGAGGCGGAGATCTGCTGGCTCGCTATGGTGGTGAGGAATTCGTAGCCGTTCTCCCTGGAACATCATTATCGGGCGCCTCGCATGTTGCCGCGCAGATGCGCAAAGCGGTCAACGATCTAGCTCTTGAGCACCCCGGCTCTCCCGTCGGTCATGTCACAGCAAGTTTCGGCGTCGCCTCCGCCGTAGCCATGCCGGAAACCAATCCTCAAGACATTGTCGGCGCAGCCGATCGTGCGCTGTACAAAGCAAAAAACGCTGGACGAAACCGCGTATTCCAGACAAGCTCACTCGACCCCGAATAAGACTGATGACATATTATGCCCACTGCACCTCGGACCATTCTGATTGTCGATGACAACGACCTAATGAGAACCCTGCTGCGCGGAATTCTGCGTAGCGATGCCTACCAGATTATCGGCGAAGCCAGGAATGGGATAATTGCTCTTGAATTCATCGCGAAATCAAAGCCGGATATTGTATTTCTTGACGTGATGATGCCCGAAATGGGTGGACTAGAAGCCTTGCAAGCTATCAAAGCGAAACACCCGGAAATCATCGTAATCATGATCACCGGTAATCCGAGCGTTGAAAACGTCAAGGAATCCATTCAGGGTGGCGCTGGCGGCTTCATCATAAAACCCTTCAACTCCGCCAAGGTACTAGATACGCTAGTGCGAGCCATTCAGGCAGGCAAATCAGGAAACGGCGCGGCCAATAACAACTGAGTCGGCATTCACAAATAGACACCCCAAACCGCTTCCGCTATACGCCACCTATCAGCGTGAGATCATGCTCGGACAAACTCCATGCGCAAGCACACAACGCGACCAGCCATTGTTGAATCGCCCAAAAACAGGCGAATGTTAATAAATCACATTAACTTGTAGGCTTAATGTCATCATCCGTTTGGATCGCTTGAACTTATCCACATTTTCTGTGGATAAGTCTGTGAAAAAAACCTGTAATAGCTAACTAAAAGCCCACCGACAAAGGATTTAAGTCACTTTGCAACAAACTTAAGCGCATTAATAAGTCTTTGTTTTATATAGCCTAGTACAATTTTAGCGAATTGGATTTCGCTAACGTGTTTTTTCTGGCTGAGAAACTGACCGCACACAGCTTTTTGTGAACAAGTCAAGTCTTGAAAAGCGATTTCTTTGAAAAATAGAGTCGATTCGAAACTCATCGTCAATGCGATAGCGAATGCCACCTACACCATCCCCAAGGAACGCTTTCAGAACAATAGGCGCTAAACCCTTGATTATTACAATCACTAGAAGGCAATATACGCTAACACCAACCTCTGCAATACCTGCGCACAGCCCCAATTTCCTCAGTTGCGCCACGCATCCAATGGACCCAACAAAGCCATGAGTAATCGTATCGACACCATACATGCAAGTGCCACACACTTCCCGACCGAGAACTTTCTCAATCGCGAACTGGGAATCCTGGCGTTTAACCGTCGCGTACTCGCCCAAGCCAAGAACCCACGTACGCCATTACTCGAACGGCTGCGCTTTCTTTGCATTGTCAGCAGTAATCTCGACGAGTTTTTTGAAATTCGGGTTGCCGGTCTTAAGGAACAGATCAAGCTGAACTCGTTGGTCGTCACTTCCGACGGGCTGACGGCGCGTACTGCATACCAGTTGGTGAGCGATGAAGCGCATGCGCTGGTTGAAGAACAATATGCTCTACTCAATAACGAAATCCTGCCAAAACTCGCCGCTCAAGGGGTTTCTTTCATCCGCCGGACCGACTGGACCGAAGCTCAGCACCAATGGATCAGGGAATACTTTCTCCGTGACGTCATGCCGGTTCTCACCCCTATCGGGCTAGACCCATCCCATCCTTTTCCGCGCGTGCTGAACAAGAGCCTCAATTTCGCCGTTGAGCTTGAGGGCAAGGACGCCTTTGGGCGTAGTTCAGGAGCGGCCATCGTGCAGGCGCCACGGGTTTTGCCTCGCGTCATTCGTCTGCCGCAGGAGCTCTGCGATTGCGAGTATGGCTTTGTGTTTTTCTCCTCGGTTCTGCACGCGTTCGTCGGCGAGCTTTTTTCCGGCATGAACGTTCTCGGTTGTTATCAATTCCGCGTCACCCGCAACAGCGATCTGTTCGTCGATGAAGAAGAGGTGAAAAACCTGCGCGCGAAAATCCAGGGGGAACTGCCGCAACGGCACTTTGGCGATGGCGTGCGGCTAGAGGTTGCCGACAACTGCTCGGAGATCATGGCCGACTTCCTCCTCTCGCAATTTGGCTTGAAGGAGTCTGATCTCTATCGTGTGGTTGGCCCGGTCAATCTGGTACGTCTGATGCAGGTACCTGATTGGGTTCAGCGCGACGATCTCAAATTCGAGTGCTTTTACCCAGGTACGCCGAAATCGCTGCAAAAAAACCACAATTTCTTTGACGCCATTCACGCCGGCGACATCCTCCTCCACCATCCCTACCAAAGCTTTACACCGGTTATCGAACTGCTCGATCAGGCGGCAAATGACTCTCAGGTTGTGGCCATCAAGATGACGGTTTACCGCACCGGGACGGACTCGGTGCTGATGCAATCCTTGCTGCGCGCCGCGCAAAATGGCAAGGAAGTCACCGTTGTCGTCGAGCTGATGGCTCGCTTTGACGAGGAAGCCAATATCGGCTGGGCGACCAAATTGGAAGAAGTTGGCGCGCATGTCGTCTATGGCGTTGTCGGCTACAAGACGCACGCCAAAATGCTGATGATCGTTCGCCGTGAAGAAGGGAAATCAGGTAGTCTGCTGCGTCGCTATGTGCATCTTGGCACCGGCAATTACCACCCAAGGACCGCCCGCCTCTACTCCGATTTCGGTTTACTGACCTGCAACGAAGAAATCGGCATCGACGTCAACGAAGTATTCAAGCAACTCACTGGATTAGGCCGGGCGCAAGCGCTAAAGCATCTCTGGCAGGCGCCTTTTTCCCTGCACCAGAATATGCTGGCCGCCATCCGCTACGAAACCGCCTCGGCCCGAGCTGGCAAGCGTTCGCGCATCATCGCCAAAATGAATTCACTGCTCGAACCAGAAACCATCATCGCTCTCTACGAAGCGTCACAAGCCGGCGTAAAAATCGACCTGATCGTACGTGGCGTCTGCGCCTTGCGCCCGGGAATCAAGGGCTTGTCGGAGAACATTAAGGTCCGTTCAATCATCGGGCGGCTGCTTGAGCACCACCGCGTATTCTACTTTTATGCCGGCGGCGAAGAGCGGGTTTACCTTTCAAGTGCCGACTGGATGGAGCGGAACTTCTTCCGCCGTATCGAACTCGCCTTCCCGATCCTCGACAAGAAACTCAAACGCCGGGTCATCACGGAAGGCTTGCAAATCTACCTGACCGACAACGTGCAAGCCTGGGATATGGACGCCAACGGCAGCTATCATCCACGCCGTGGCTCGCGCAGCAAACCGCGCTGCGCGCAAAGCGAGCTGGTCGAACTGCTCAAACCGTAGCATGCCAGTCATTGTGAAACACCAGTAAAAATGTCTCACCACAAAGGACACAAAGTTCCACCAAGGAGGCAGCGAGCAAGCTTGGTACTGCCTTGGTGAACTTGGTGGTTCGCTTTTTCCCCGTCAACCAAGCATTCACGGCCAATCGGGCAATGAAATCAGGCACGGCGTGCGCCGACGACCCCTTCAACCTCGTGCAGTTGCCCCAGCGTGCGGCCAAGCTGGCCGATATTGCTGATCTCGGTGGTGAATTTCATATGCGCCGAGCCGCCCTTTGACTGGGTACTGACGGCAATCACGTTGAGCTTTTCGCGCGTAAAGACTTCGGACACATCGCGCAGCAGCCCCTGGCGATCATTCGCATCAACGACAATATCGACGGCAAAAACGCCTTCGGCCTGGCTTCCCCACTCGGTCTCGATCACCCGCTCCGGGTTCATTGCCTCCATGTTGGCGAAATTGGAGCAATCAACGCGATGAACCGAAACGCCTTTTCCACGCGTCACAAACCCGACAATCGGATCAGGCGGCGCCGGCTTGCAGCAACCAGCCAACTGGGTCAGCAACTTATCGACGCCGACGATGAGGATACCTTTTTCAGAAACATCGCTTGCCTTGTGTTTTTTTACCGTCGGCTCAGCAAAAAGCGCCTCATCCGGCAGCACATCGACACCGCGCACTGCAACCTGAAGTTGTCGCACCGTCAATTCGGCCCGCGCAACCGCGATAAACAGGTCGTCACTCTTGGCAAAGCCCAGTTTTGCAGCCAGATCATCGAGCTTGATACTGGTCTCGCCCATGCGCTGCAGTTCCCGCGTAACGATGGCGCGCCCGTCGGCGATCGACTGCTCCAGCGCCAGACCGGCAAACCACTGCCGCGCCTTGGAACGCGCCCGATGCGTCAACAGGTAACCGAGCGAGACATTGAGCCAGTCGCGCGATGGCCCACCCTGCTTGGCAGCAACGATCTCGACGCGCTGCCCGGTCTCCAACTGCGTGTTAAGGGTTACCAGCGCGCCATCTACCTTGGCACCGCGGCAGCGGTGGCCCAGATCGGTATGTACACGGTAGGCGAAATCAACTGGGGTTGCACCGCGCGGCAAATCGACCACGCGCCCTTGCGGCGTCATGACGTAAATCGTTTCGTCGAGCGCGGCTTCCTTGTAGTGTTTCACCCAGTCCGACGAATCGGAAACTTCGTCCTTCCAGGTCAATAGCTGGCGCAGCCATGCGATCTTGTCGTCGTAACTGCCGTCTGGAGAGTGCTTGTTGCTACCCTCTTTATAGCGCCAGTGGGCCGCTACGCCAAGTTCTGCATGCTTGTGCATCTCGTGCGTACGGATCTGCACCTCGAGCGATCGCCCGTCGAGACAATGCACCGCCGTATGCAGCGAGCGGTAATCATTGCCTTTTGGGTTCGAAATATAGTCATCAAACTCCTTGGAGATCGGCGACCACATATTGTGCACGATGCCAAGCGCCGTATAGCAGTCCTTCACCTCATCGACGACAACGCGCAAGGCGCGCACATCATAGACTTCAGAAAATTCGACTTCCTTTTTCCGCATCTTGTTCCAGATGCTGTAAATATGCTTCGGTCGTCCATATATATCGGCATTGACAATGCCGACCGTCGCCAACTCTTGCTTCAAACGGGCAACGGCATCGGTGATGAACTGCTCGCGCTCGCCACGTTTTTCATCAAGCTGTTTGGCGATCTTTTTATAAATATCCGGGTGCAGGAAGCGAAACGATAAATCTTCAAGCTCCCACTTCAGCTCCCACACACCGAGCCGGTTAGCCAGTGGCGAATACAGTTCCAGGGTCTCGCGCGCCACATGCACGCTCAACGCATCGGCCTCGACCGCATAATGGCGCAGCGTCTGCGTGCGCGAAGCCAACCGTAGCAAAACGACGCGAATATCCTCGACCACGGCCAGGAACATCTTGCGCAGAATCTCCACCTGCGCCTTCATCTCAACCGGATCGCTTGCTCCGTTTTCGTCAGCATGGACGGCGAAACCGCGCGTAATCGGGCGCATACGATTCAAACGCGAAACACCGCCGACCAGATGCGACACGGCCGCTCCGAAACGCTGGTCAATGTGCGTAATGCCATGCTCGTTGTAACTCGGAACAGCAAACAGCAGCGCCGCCAAGCGGCAATCGACGTCCAACTTCAGCCCGACCAGAATGAGTGCCATCCCGAGCGCGTGGTGCCACACACCTTCGCCGCTACCTAGCTTGAGATCGCCATAAACCGACTGCGCGAACTCAGCCGCAAGGCGAATCTTCTCCTTCTCAAGGTCGGAAAGTCCCTCGCACAAGGTTTTCAGGGAATGTTCGAAGTCGCTCTGAGCGGCGACAGAATGGACAACGGATACCATGGCGTAATTATACCCTTTGCCGTAGACCTCGCTCCTTGGCCGCCAGAACTGTCGCTTATAATGCCGCTTGATCCTTAAAAAACTTGCTTAAGCACGGCGAAAAACTTAGTTTTTAGCATTTACTCGTCGCTTCTTGGCGAACAGTCAGCGAACTCCACGTGTAACGGTTTTCGCCGTGGCCGCTGTGTCTGCCGTGCTTAACTGCAATTTTCCCAATGATGCACAAAGCACATGGCGCTCACAAAGCTCATCAAATGGCTGCTCGGAAGTTATAAAACCTCGCCATTGCCCGAGGATCTCTGGCAACAGACCCTCGCCACCCTGCTCTTCCTCGACCGGCTGAACGCCGATGAAAGATCGCGCCTCAAACAACTGAGCGAAGACTTTCTCGCCGAAAAGGAATTTTCCAGCGCTGGCGGTCTGGAGCTCACCGACGCCATGTGCGTATCGATTGCCGTACAAGCCTGCCTGCCGATTCTCAACCTCGGCTTGCGCTGCTATCGCGGCTGGGTCGGCATCGTCGTCTATCCCGATGAGTTCATCATCCCACGCGTCAGCGAAGACGAATTCGGCGTCGTCCATGAATTCGACGACATCGCTTCCGGCGAAGCCTGGGAAGGCGGCCCCGTGCTTATCTCATGGAATGATGCACAAATGGCCGGAACGGGCTACAACGTGGTCATCCACGAATTTGCCCACAAACTCGACATGCTCAACGGCGACGCCGACGGTCTGCCGCCACTCCCGCCCGGACTGACACCGCAAGTCTGGGAAGAAACCCTACTGGCCGCCTACGATGACTTTTGCCAACAAGTCGATGAGGCAGAACAACGCGGCCAAGCCCCCCTCCTCGACCCATACGCCGCCGAAAGCCCTGCCGAATTCTTCGCCGTAATGAGCGAAACTTTCTTCGAAATACCCGAGCTTCTCAAGAAAGAGTATTCAGAACTCTATACCCTCCTCAGCCGCTTCTATCGGCAAGACCCGGACAAAAGGCAATAGCGCAATCCCGCCGAAAAGTCGCGAAAAGGCAAAAAAGCCTAAGATAGCCTCACTAGCAGCCTGTCGGAATTGATGGAGCGAAGCAAAAACGAAGTTTCAACGCAGAAAAAAAACAGATGGACGAGTGCACTTTTTCATGAACTTCAAGGGAGTAGTTATTCTGAAGTTCCCTCGGTTTTTCGACCGTATCACCAATCAAGCTATCAAAAATGGTTGACCACGCACGCAAAACGAAAATAACGCAAGAACAGTGAATTAGGTGTTGTTCACAACACACCTAAGTGCTGTGCAGTAAAAAGACTCAAAAACTCTGTCTTTTCGTTGTGCCCGTTGTGGCGTTGTGGTTTGAACTGCGGTTTTTAGGACTAACCTTCCTGCTGCTCCAGCGTATAACCGGCGCCCCCATCAATGCCCAACACGTCCACCAGATAAGGCATCACTTCTGCCAACGTCGCGTGCAACGTCCATGGCGGATTCAGGACAAACATGCCGCTGCCGTGCATGCCAAAACCGTCCTTGGCCGGCTCATTGACCCGCAAAGCAACGTGTAGCCAGCTCTTGGCCGGCAGGCGCTTCAAGCGCTGCGGCAACTCATGCGCATCAAGACGGGTGAGTTGCGGGTACCACAACGCATAGGTTCCACCTGGAAAGCGCGTCAGCGACTCCTTCAAGGCGTGGAACACCCGCTCGTAATCCTGTTTCTCTTCGTAGGAAGGGTCGATCAAGACCAGCGCCCGCCGCGACGGTGGCGGTAGTAGCGCCTTGAGGCCTGCGAAGCCGTCAGTGGATTCAACAATGACGCGTTTCCCGGCGTCCTGAAAATTCTCGCCAAGCAGCCGAGCATCCTTGCTGTGCAACTCAAAGAGGCGCAAACGATCCTGCTCGCGCATCGTCCACAAGGCAAAGAACGGCGAACCGGGATAGGCCTGCAAACGGCTATCCGGGTTCATCTTGCGCACCAGATCGACGTAATCCGCCACAGCAGGCGGCAGATCATTACGCGTCCAAAGACGACCGATCCCTTCCTTGTACTCGGCCAACTTTACGGCATAGCCCGAGTCGAGTGCATACGCGCCAGCTCCGGCGTGCGTATCGATATACGAGAAAGGCTTGTCCTTTTGACCCAGATAGCGGGTCAGCTGGATGAGAACGAGGTGCTTGAGCACATCGGCATGATTGCCGGCGTGAAAGGCATGGCGATAGCTGAGCATAAATGATGACTCTCGGCAAACTCTGCAAAGGAAGCGATTATCCGTTAGGCGGCGACAACGCGTCCATCACACAAACACCTTCCGCCCCTCAGCAAACACACTCCGGAGGGAAACCACCCTGGATCGATCAGGTTTCTGCCTTACCTGGAGCGACATCAGCTGAAGCTTCGCCATCACCTGGTAACGGCTCACCATCGCCGGCACCGTCGGCTTTACCCGCAAGTTTTCGCTGACGTTTTTCTTCCTGTTTTCTCTTTTTTTCCAGATCTCTCTGCCGTTTTTCGAACGAGTAGTTTGGTTTTGCCAAAACGTTATCCCTGCTCAGCACAATTGCCGAATAAAACACTACATAAAAATAGGCAAATCAGCATCGATTGCCACGGTCAACCAAGCAAGAATCAATCAGGCAAAGCGATCTTGTTGTCGGTACTGTACTGATAATCTTGGAAGATATGCTCGGCGCTGAGCAACTGATAGCTGCCATCCTCCAGCTTGCGCGTCGTATCCTTGAGTCGATACGTGTAATGCCCGCAAGTCCACAGATCAAAGTTACGCATCTGCGTACAAAGACAAGTCTTGTCCATTACCGAAAGACGCTTGGCACCAGGATTCGCTTCCAGTTCGCGGTTGTACGAGTTGATGTAGGAGCAACCGCCATTGGCGTCGAGGAGATAGCCGTAGGCCTCGCAGTTGGGACGAATACCGTCGCCAATGGCCGGGCTGTTGCTAAGCATGCGCATCGGGTAACCGGTCGGCGAAACCATGTTAACCTCAATCTGGTCTTCACTGGCCTTGAAATATTCCTGTTGCACGTCTTCCGGCAGACCGCACTCCTTGGCCACGGTAAAACGTGTCGCTACCTGCACGGCGGATGCGCCATTTTCAAGAAAGGCCGTCGCATCGCTGCCGGTAAAAATGCCGCCCGCCGGGATCAACGGGATATTGAGTTTTTCTGCCTGCATCCAGGCCTTTATCTCGGCCATGATGGTCGCCAGATCGTACTTGGCCCAATCCAGCCCAAAGCCCAAATGCCCCCCAGCCAGCGGCCCCTCGACCACCACATAGTCGGGCAGACGATTGCAACGTGCCGTTTTACGAATAAAGAGCTGCAAGGCACGCACGGAAGAAACGATGATGCCAAAAAACGCATCGCGGAAGCGCGGGTGATCCTCAACCAAAGAAAACGAGCTCAGATGCAATCCGGCCGCCAGCGTAATGCCGTCGACGCCAGCATCGAGTGCTGCGCGCATACGCACAGCCAGAGTCTCCCTCGGCGCGTTCATGGTCAGCTTTTCCATGCAATTAACGAAAATCAGGCCAGCGCCCCGCTTGGCCTCCATCGCCTTGCTGATGTGCATTTTGGTCGCTTCGGCAATCTGCCCGAGATCAAACTTGACCAGCGACTTGTCCATGTTGCCGACGTTAAACTTGAACTGTTTGAGTTTTTCCTTGACGAATTTGGTATTGAAACGACGATCCGTCACGGTGGTAATCATGGCGTCCGAGACATGGCCGATGCCGCCCAAGCGTGCCGCCTCGAGCGCCAATCCGGCCGTCGAGATATCGACCCCCATACCGCCAATCATGATCGGAACAAACTCGCGTTTGCCCAGCACCAGGCGGAAATCATCAACACATGTCATCGGTATCCTTCCACAAACCCCAACGGCGCGCCCACCCCAAAACGGGGACGACCTCATCACGCCAACTCGCCATTATCACCCAGGATTGACCGACTTGGCGCAATCAGCTGCGGAAAGTTTCCTCAAATCATGGAAAATACGCACTTTTCCGGCAACACTACCAGCCATGACCTCACGACAGCACACTGTTCTCCCACAAGGAAATTTCACGCTGATTTACGCCGACCCCCACCTGCTGGTCGTCAACAAACCCAGCGGCTTGCTCTCGGTTCCAGGCCGCGGCGAAGAAAAACAGGACTGCCTGATCAAACGCGTGCAGGCCGACACCCCGGACGCACTGATCGTGCATCGTCTGGACTGCGACACCTCCGGCCTGCTCGTATTGGCGCGCGGCAAGACAATGCATCGCCGCCTGAGCATCCTGTTTCAGGAGCGCCAAGTCGAAAAGCGCTACGTCGCCGTTGTTGCAGGACAACTGCCGCAGGGCTCGGGCGAGGTCAACCTACCGCTCATCGTTGATTGGCCGAATCGCCCACTGCATAAAGTCGATCACGACATAGGAAAACCCTCATTAACGCTCTACCGCGTGCTGAGTTACGACGCCGCCACGCACTGCTCGCGCGTTGAACTTACGCCAGAAACCGGCCGCACTCACCAGCTTCGTGTGCATATGCAGGCCCTTGGCCACCCTATCCTGGGCGACTCGCTTTACGCCGACGCCGTATCCAGAGCCAAGGCCAGCCGCTTGCTGCTGCACGCGGAATACCTGGCCTTCAGCCATCCGGAAGGTGGCGAAGCACTGCAATTCACCTGCCCCGCCGAGTTCTGAAGCGCGCAAGCATTCCTGCCAGCGTAGCCCGCTCAAACTCACGACTCGGGCATGGCGCTATAATCCGGCTTTATCCGTGTAGTACGACGCAATGTCATGAAGCTGCAACCAGCCAAAACCGAGGGTCAGAACATTTTTACTGCCTATGGAGACGGCTACGTCAGCATCAACGCCATGCGTCACCACGGCAACCTGATCATCCTTCCCGACCGACTGATTACAGACTGGACGCAAGCTGGCTCCGCAACCCTTGGCCTTGCCGATTTTCAATTACTCGCCACACTACGCACCGAGATCATTCTGCTGGGCACGGGCAAGCAGCCCCGGTTTCCGCACCCGGAGCTTCTACAACCGCTGATTCAAGCGAAAAAGGGATTGGAGGTCATGAGTGTGGATGCTGCCTGCCGTACTTACAACCTGCTCATCAGCGAAGGCCGGCAAGTGGCCGCCGCGCTGATACTGTCCTGACTTTCCCCCGACAACTATCGCCACTTCGCCAATCATCACCAAGAAACCTGCCCAACAATGAAGCGCATCGCCCTCAAGATCGACGTAGACACCTATCGCGGAACACTTCTCGGCGTTCCGGCACTGATCGAACTTCTCCAGAAAAACAATGCCTCGGGCACCTTCTTCTTTTCGCTGGGCCCCGACAGCAGCAGCCGCGATGCGCGTTCAACTTCGCTTAAACGCTATTACGACCTGACGACACGTCTTTATGGTCGCCTCTTGCCGAGCCCGAACATTGGCCGTCAATGCGCCGAACTAATGCGTCAAACCAGTGCTCTTGGTTTCGAGGTCGGCATCCATGCGTGGGATCGCGTCAATTGGGAAAAAAACGTACTGCGCGCCGAAAACACATGGATCGAAGCCGAGATGAACAAGGCCTGCAGCCGTTTTGTCGAAATATTCGCTGAAAAGCCAACAGCACACGGCGCCGCCGGTTGGCGCATGAACCGCCACGCCCTGCGGCTCACGCAACGTTATGGCTTCTCCTACGCCAGCGATTGCCGTGGCAGCCACCCGTTTATTCCGGTCATCGACGGTGAAATCGTCGCCTGTCCGCAGATCCCCACCACCCTGCCCACGCTCGACGAGATCCTTGCTCTTGAACCGGGAATTTCTCCAGAACAAGCGGTGGATCGAATCATGCAGCTATCCGAGAGCATCGCCAGTGAGCACCACGTTTTCACCCTAAGAGCAGAGCTGGAAGGAATGAAGTTCCTCAGCGCATTCGAGCAGCTGGTCAGCACTTGGAAAAGCAACGGCTATCAGCTCGTAACTCTGGGTGACATCCACTCGACTCTCAACGTAAGAACGCTGCCCCTGCACACGATCCAATTTGCCGAAATGCCCGGCAGATCAGGCCTAAGGATGAAGCAAGGCCCGGCCTTTCTTCAAGACTGAATGAAAAAGGGCGGCCACGGCCGCCCTTCTCGCTTTATCGAAACACCTCAGTCGCGGCGCCCGGAAAGCAACATCAGTAAGTTCAGCAAATTGATAAACAGATTGTAGATGTCGAGATAAACACTCAACGTCGCCGAAATGTAGTTCGTCTCACCACCGGTTACGATGCGGCTGATATCGTAAAGGATGTAGCCGGAGAAAATCAGCACGGCAACAGCCGAAATGGTCAACGCCATAGCCGGAACCGCAAAGAAGATATTGGCCAGCGACGCCAAGATCAATATCACCAAGCCAACAAAAAGAAACTTACCGAGGAAGCTAAAATCCTTTTTAGTTACCGTTGCGATACCGGCCAGCGTGAAAAAGATCGCACCGGTTCCACCCGCCGCCGTGGCAATCAGCATGCCGCCATTAGAGAATCCCAGAGCCGCCCGCAGGATACCCGAAAGCATCAAGCCCATAAAAAACGTAAAACCGAGCAACAAGGCAACGCCCATGCCGCTTTCCTTGGTTCGCTGAATACCCCAGATAAAGCCGAATGCAATTCCCATGAACACCAAGAAGGAAAGCATCGGGCTGCCTGGGAAGAGCGAGAACCCCATCTGTACGCCGATAATTGCGCCGGCGACCGTTGGTACCATGGACAAGGCTAGCAACATATAGGTGTTGCGCAATACCTTGTTCTGCTGAAGCAATACGTCTTGTGTCGCCTGACCGGCCACTTGAAACTGCGATTGCATTTGATGATCCTCCAAAAAAATCGGGCTCTTACCCCTATAAGACAAAACAAGGATGAGGCAAGTTGCATAGCGAGGGCGTAACAGAGTGTAACCCCGTGCTATTATACGCGCCGCTGCAGTGAGGTCGTCCTGCGGAGTCAATTAGGAAGCTTGGCAGAGTGGTCGATTGCACCGGTCTTGAAAACCGGCATACCGCAAGGTATCCAGGGTTCGAATCCCTGAGCTTCCGCCAAAAAAACAACTTAACGCTTTTTCTGCGTTATCCAAGAGCGGTAACAAAAGCCCTTGTAACTGACCACATGCAGGGCGAAATCAGGGCCAGCGCACCGTAAGGAAAAATGCAGCGCGGCGCGATGTTTGGTACTGACCGTGGATTGCCGCAGCCGAGAATTAACTTCATATAAGTAGCGTGGCGCCGAAATCGGTCGATTTCCAACAGTTCAACCACACGCCTACGACGCCAGACGCGTTAATACCAACATTCAAATGCAAAAAGTCGCCTAACAGTCTTCTGGAGCTGCTCTTGAGGAATAGGTGAGCGTTACCAGACAAGGCCTTTCTTACTCTCGGGCCACACATCACTTCCCTGTCGCGTCGCACTGAATTAGAGTTGCCTAATATTCAGCATTGCTTATAATCCTGCATTTGCAAATTGCGCATTCAAAAAAACCGATAGCTCCAGGCTTTTTCCACTATCTCTGTGCCGAGCCGGGCCACGTGTGATTCGAAATTTCGAAACAGACCAAGGCAACAGCGAGTTCTTTACTTCTTTTTTCCGTACTGAGCGATATTCATGAAAACAATCATCATTGGCGGTGTAGCAGGCGGCGCTACCGCCGCAGCTCGTCTGCGACGAAACAGCGAAGCCGCACAGATCGTGCTCGTCGAGCGTGGCCCCTATATCAGTTTTGCCAACTGCGGCCTGCCATACCACATCTCCGGCGCGATCAGCGAACGCGAGCAACTTTTGGTCACCAGCGCTGAAGCATTCCATGAACGCTATCGCGTGGATGTGCGGGTACGCACCGAAGCGATTGCGATCGATCGTGCCCGCCAGACGGTGCGCCTGCGCAATCTCGAAACAGGCGAGGAATACGACGAAAGCTACGACCGCGTGCTGCTCTCGCCGGGCGCCGAGCCCGTACGGCCACGCTTGCCGGGAATCGAGTCACAACGCGTTTTCGGCCTGCGCAACATTCCCGATCTGGATCACATCATGCGCCACATGGACGAAACAAAGCCGCGCCGTGCCGTAGTTATCGGTGGCGGCTTCATCGGCATCGAGGTGGCTGAAAACCTGCATGAACGAGGGCTGTTCGTGACGCTGGTCGAAGGCGCAGACCAGATCCTTGCCCCGTTCGATCCCGAAATGGCCGCCATCGTGCATGCCCACATGCGCGAAAAGCATAT
>RRZT010571361.1_pt1 | contig 14516 bp, 12 predicted proteins | sample 2165551 | NCBI WGS metagenome assembly RRZT01 (sample SAMN10456910, study PRJNA506462) | wastewater metagenome | biome: wastewater; feature: sludge; material: wastewater sludge; isolation source: wastewater sludge with Escherichia coli K12::gfp cells carrying plasmid... | place: USA: Moscow, Idaho... | reverse complement strand
CGGCGTGAAGCTGCTGGACAAGGTCTCGTTCATCGTGAACAAAAACGACAAGATCGCCTTCGTCGGCGAAAACGAGCTGGCGCAGACGACGCTTTTCAAAATTCTCATGGGTGAGCTCGAGCCGGACGAGGGCAGCGTCAAATGGGGCCAGACCGTCACGACCAGCTATCTGCCGAAGGACAATACGGAATACTTCGAGGGCTGCACCGACTCGCTCGTCGACTGGATCCGCCAGTTCTCGAGCAAGAAGGACGACGTGTATCTGCGCGGCTTCCTCGGCCGGATGCTGTTTTCGGGCGAAGAGGTCTTCAAGCCCGTGAACGTCCTGTCCGGCGGCGAGAAGGTGCGGTGCATGCTGTCGCGGATGATGCTTTCGGGGGCCAATGTGCTCCTGCTGGACCAGCCCACCAACCACCTGGACCTGGAGAGCATTGCCGCTGTCAACAACGGCCTGGAGGCTGTGAAGTGCAATGTGCTCTTCTCCAGCCACGACCACCAGATGGTGCAGACCGTGGCCAACCGCATTTTTGACTTTACCGCCGACGGCCAGCTCATTGACCGGAAGATGACCTATGACGAGTATCTGGAGAGCATGGCCGAAGCGTAAGGCCGGACCCCATCCCACACACCAAGAGAGGACTTGTGCTCATGCGCAAAGCATTGTTTCCCCCTGCTGCCGCCCTGGCGGGCGGAGTAATCGGCTTCTTCCTCCGCCGGTGGGAGCTTGACTCCGCCTTTGAGGCAGAGTCCGGGCTACCCATCCCCGGGGCGGCCGCCTTCTGGGCCCTGGTGCTGTGGAGCGTTTTGATTGCGGGGCTGCTGCTCCTCCTCCTGCGGGGGAAGCACAGCCCCCCCGCGGGGTATGACCAGGCGTTCTCCGCTAAGGGGAACACCCTCTATATCACCACCATGGTACTGGCCGCTTTCCTGCTGCTGGGGGCTGGAGCACTGGGTATGATCGCCCTGCCTGCGGAGCAGGCCGCCTCCGTGGTAGACGGAATGAACCGACGCCTGGCCAATCCCGGCCTGAGCGCCCTCATCGCCATGCTCCCAAAGGTGCTGGCCGCTGTGCTGGCACTGGGGAGCGGGTTTGCCCTGTTCGCGGTGGGGCGCAACAATTACCGGGGCCAGGGCAAGGGCACGCGCAGCCTGCCCCTCCTCCTGCCGGGGTATTTGGCCTTCTTCTGGCTCATCACCGAGTTTCAGAGCCATTCGGGGGACCCGGTGAGACAGGGCTATATTTATAAGCTTTTTGCCATCCTGGCCATTTTGCTGGCCCAGAGCTTGATTGCGGGCTACTCCTTTGAGAAGGGGAAATTTACCCGCACCGCCCTATTCACCCTGCTGGGGGTTTATTTCAGTATAGTCACCCTGGCGGACCAGCCCACTCCGGCCGCTATGCTGCTCCTTGGCGGATTTATCCTCTACCAATTGGCTACCGCCACCACACTCATTCACAACGACGCCCTGCGCGTTCTCTACCCCACCTATGTGGGGGACGAAATCAAGACGGAGGAGAACACCGATGAAGGACAAGAATAAATACTATATCACCACCCCCATTTACTACCCCTCGGACAAGCTTCACATCGGCCATGCCTACTGCACCGTGGCCACGGACGCCATGGCCCGGTATAAGCGCCTCCAGGGCTTCGACGTTATGTTCCTCACCGGGACCGACGAGCACGGGCAGAAGATTGAGGACAAGGCCCGGGAGGCAGGGGTGTCCCCCAAGGCCTTCGTGGACAATATTGTGGAGGGGCCCGGCGGCATTCTGGATTTGTGGAAGCTGATGAACATCTCCAACGACCGCTTCATCCGCACCACCGACGATTACCATGAAAAGGCCATCCAGAAGATATTCAAGACCCTATACGACAAGGGGGATATCTATAAGGGCAAGTACACCGGCAAGTATTGCAAGCCCTGTGAGAGCTTTTGGACCGAGAGTCAGCTCAAGGACGGAAAATGCCCCGACTGCGGCCGGGACGTGGCCGATGCGGAGGAGGAGGCCTATTTCTTCCGCCTATCCAAATATGCCCACCGCATCCAGGACCTGCTGGAGGAGACCGATTTCTTAGAGCCCCACAGCCGGGTCAACGAGATGGTGAACAATTTCATCAAGCCCGGGCTGGAGGACCTATGTGTCTCACGCACCAGCTTTACCTGGGGCGTGCCCGTGGACTTTGATCCGGGCCATGTGGTCTATGTGTGGATTGACGCACTGTCCAACTATATCACCGCCCTGGGCTATGAGAACGACCGCTATGACGATTACGATGCCTTCTGGCCCGCCGATGTCCACTTTGTGGGCAAGGAGATTGTCCGCTTCCACGCCATCATCTGGCCCGCCATTCTTATGGCGCTGGAGCTCCCCCTGCCCAAGAAGGTGTACGGCCACGGCTGGCTCCTGCTGGGCGGCGGCAAGATGGGGAAATCCACGGGTAATGTGGTAGACCCCTATGTCCTGGCCAATCGCTACGGGGTGGATGCACTGCGCTTCTTCCTCCTGCGGGAGTTCCCCTTCGGGTCAGACGGCAATTTCTCCAACGAGTCGCTGATTGGCCGCATCAATACCGACCTGGCCAACGACCTGGGCAATCTCCTCTCCCGCACCACCGCAATGGTGGGCAAGTATTTCGGTGGAAGGCTACCCGCCCAGCGGAGGGCCGAGGCCCTGGACGACGAGCTGGTGGGCCTGGTCTCCAGCCTGCGGGGCAGGTATGAGGAACAGATGGAACGCTTTGCCTTCCAAGGGGGCCTGGCTGAAGTCTTCTCCGCCATTCAGCGGGCCAACAAATATATCGACGAGACCGCCCCCTGGGCCCTGGCCAAGGACATGGAGGCAAACGGGGCACGGCTGGCCAGCGTCCTATATAATCTTTTGGAGACCTTGCGTATCTCTGCCATTCTCCTCACACCCTTTATGCCCCAGTCCATGGACAAGCTTTTTGTGCAGATTGGAGCTGAGCCGGGGGTGCGCACCTGGGAGAGCGCTGGATCCTGGGGCAAGCTGAGCCCTGACGCCACCGTGGAGAAGGGGGAGAACCTGTTCCCCCGCATCGACATGGAGAAGGAGCTGGCCGAGCTGGAGTCCGTGGGAACTGCACCTGCTGCCGCCCCCGGCGTGGAGCTGGAGCCCCTTGCCCAGGAAAAGGTGGACTTCGAGACCTTCGCCAAGAGCGACTTTCGGGTGGTTAAGGTGAAGGCCTGCGAGAACGTGAAGAAGAGCGAAAAGCTGCTGAAATTTACCCTGGACGACGGCTCGGGCACCGATCGGCAGATTCTCTCGGGCATCGCCAAATGGTACAGGGCTGAGGAGCTGGTGGGCAAGACGCTGGCGGCCATCGTCAACCTCCCCCCCCGCAAGATGATGGGGCAGGAGTCCAACGGGATGCTCCTTTCCGCCGTTCACAGCGAGGGTGGCGAGGAGGTTCTCAACCTCATCCAACTCAGCGACGCCATCCCCGCCGGGGCGAAGCTCTGCTAAAAAGATAAGGGCCCCCACGCTTGCGCACGGCGCAAGTGCGGGGGCCCACTTGCATTTAAGGGCAGGGAGGGGTATCATAAGGCTATGACAGGTACAGAAGACGAGGTATGTTCCATGTATTTTGACACCCACGCCCACTACTATGACGACGCCTTTGACCCCGACCGGGAGGAGCTTCTCTCCGCGCTACCCCAGCGGGGGGTGGAGCTGGTGCTCTGCCCCGGGTGCGACCTGGAGACCTCTAGGGCGTCTATTGACTTGGCCCAGCGGCACCCACATGTGTACGCCGCCGTGGGCTTCCACCCCGAGGACCTGGAGGGGGTGGGGTTTTCCGCCCTGGGGGAGATAGAAGACATGGCGGCCCACCCCAAGGTGAGGGCCATCGGGGAGATAGGCCTGGACTACTACTGGGAAAAGGAGCCGGAGAAGCGGGAGCTCCAGCGGGAGTTCTTTGCCGCCCAGCTGGAGCTGGCCCAGAAGCTGGACCTGCCCGCCATTGTCCACGACCGGGAGGCCCACAAGGACTGCATGGACATCGTCCGGGCCCGGCCCGGGGCCAAGGGGGTATATCACTGCTACTCCGGCTCCCTGGAGGATGCCAAGGTCCTGGCGGGTCTGGGGTGGTTCATCTCCTTTACGGGGGCAATCACCTTCAAAAATGCCCGCCGGGCGCTGGAAGTCATCGCATGGCTTCCCCTGGACCGCATTATGATTGAGACCGACGCCCCCTATATGGCCCCCGAGCCCTACCGGGGCAAGCGCTGTGATTCGGGCTATGTCTACCGGGTGGCCGAGACCATCGCCCAGGTGAAGGGCCTTACCACCGCCGAGGTGGCCAGGGCCACCACGGCCAACGGCAGGCGCTTCTTCGGCATTGAATAAAGAAAAAAGGTGTTGCACCTTGCCAGCGAGAAGGCAAGGTTTGGTCAGCCGGAGGTGGGTCTGGGCATTATCCCCGGGTTTGGCGGAACACAGCGTCTGCCCCGCATCGTGGGGATATCCAAGGCGATGGAGCTCATCCTCACAGGAAAAAATATTTCCGCCACCGAGGCAAAGGAAATTGGTCTGGTAGACGCAGTGTACCCCCCCGAGGAGCTGATGGCTCAGGCCGTGAAGCTTGCAGAAATGATTGGCACAAACGCTCAGATTGCCGTGTGCGAAGCAAAACGCTGCGTTCGCATGGGGATGCAGGCAGATATTAACACCGGGATCGCTTTTGAAGCAGAGGCTCTGGGGGTTACCTTTGGAACCGAGGATAAGAATGAGGGAATGACAGCCTTCGTTGAAAAAAGAGAGAAGAACTTTCAGAATCGATAGCGCCAATCGATGATAACAGCCAGCCCCTTATTCTAGGGGGCTGGCTGTTTGGCGCTTACTGAGTCGCTTTTTACTCATCCTCCTGGGGGGTGAAGACGGCCTCAAAGGTGGCGGCGTCCATGGTCTCGTGCTCCAGGAGATAGGCGGTTACTTGCTCTAGCTTGTCCCGGTCCCGGGTGAGGATTTCCTCACAGAGGTGATAGCCCTGGTCGATAAGGGCCTTGACCTCTTGGTCAATGAGGTTGGCGGTCTCCTCTGAGTAGGTTTTGACCTGGGCCATGCTCCTGCCCAGGAAGATTTCATCGTGGCCGCTGTCGAAGACCACGCTGCCCAGGGCGTCGCTCATGCCGTAGCGGGTGACCATGCTTCTGGCAATGGAGGTGGTCCGGCGCAGGTCGTCCCCGGCGCCGGTGGAGATATCCCCCAGCACCAGCTGCTCGGCCACTCGGCCGCCCAAGCCCATGGCAATCCGCTCGGTCAGCTCCCGCCGGGACTGGAAGGACCTGTCCTCCCGGGGCAGGGAGATGGTCATGCCCCCTGCCATGCCCCGGGGGATGATGGTGATTTGATGGACGGGGTCGCAGGTCTCCAGGGCGTGGCTCACTACGGCATGGCCCGCCTCGTGATAGGCGGTGAGCTTGCGCTCCCGCTCGATAACCACTCGGCTTTTTTTCTCCGGCCCGGCCAGCACCTTGATGACGGCCTCGTGGAGGGTGGCCTGGGTGAGATAGCGCTCCCCCTGCCGGGCGGCCAGGAGGGCGGCCTCGTTCATCAGGTTTTCCAGGTCTGCCCCGGTGAAGCCGCCGGTGGCCTTGGCAAGCTGGGATAGGTCCACATCCTCGGCCAGGGGCTTGTTGTGGGCGTGTATCTTCAAGATGGCCTCACGGCCCTTACTGTCGGGCTGGCCGACATAGACCTGCCGGTCGAATCGGCCGGGTCGCAGGAGGGCGGGGTCCAGGATGTCCTGCCGGTTGGTGGCCGCCATGACCACCACACCCTCGTTGGCCGAGAAGCCGTCCATCTCCACCAGGAGCTGGTTGAGCGTCTGCTCACGCTCGTCGTGGCCACCGCCCAGGCCTGCGCCGCGCTGGCGGCCCACGGCGTCAATCTCATCGATGAAGATGATGGCGGGGGCCGCCTTCTTGGCCTCGTCAAAGAGATCCCGCACCCGGCGCGCACCCACGCCCACATAGAGCTCTACGAAGTCGGAGCCCGAGATGGTGAGGAAATGGACCCCCGCCTCCCCGGCCACGGCGCGGGCCAGCAGGGTCTTGCCCGTGCCGGGAGGACCCACCAGCAAAATACCCTTGGGAATGCGTGCCCCCAGGGCCAGGAAGCGGTCGGGCTTCTTGAGGAATTCTACCACCTCCTGGAGCTCGGCCTTCTCCTCGTCAGCGCCGGCCACATCGTCGAAGGTGACCTTCTTCCCGCCCTGGGTGGCGGTCTTGGTCCGGGCACGGACGTAGCGGTCTCCGCCCCGCTCGCCCCCTTCGCCACCCCGGTCCGCCCCACCTCGGAGCAGGAAGACCAGGTACAGCATGGCCCCGAAGAGAAGGATGACGGCCACCCAGGGCAAGAGTGCCATCCACTTAGAGTCCACTGACGCCTCATAGTCAAAGCTGGCAATGATGCCCGCCGCGTGTTGGCGGACAATGGTCACGTTGAAGTCCTGGTAGAACTTATCAAAATCGTAGAGCGGGCAGGAGACTGTGTAGGAGCCGTTATACTTCTCCTTCAAGGTGAGGATGAGCTTCTGGTCCTTCACCAGGACCTCGCTCACCTGTTGCCGATTAAAAAGGTCATGTACCTCTGAGTAGATGATGGGTTGCCCACCATCGACCCCCTGGAGGAGGTAGACCGCCGCCACCAAGATGAGGCCCGCCATCCCGTAGAGAAAAAAGTCCCGCGGGCTGAACGTTCGTTTCAAAGGCCAAACAACTCCTTCATACCGGATTGTGGGAAGGGCTACGCCTCCCCACGATAGACGCAGGGCTTCAAGACCCCGATGTAGGGCAGGTTGCGGTACTTCTCCGCGTAGTCAAGGCCGTACCCTACCACGAATTCGTCGGGGATGGTGAAGCCGGTGTACTCCACATCCACCTCCTTGATGCGGCGGGAGGGTTTGTCCAGCAGGGTGCACAGGCGGAGGGAGGCGGGCTTGCGGGCCTTTAGGAGCTTCAGCAGATAGGACAGGGTGTTGCCCGAGTCCAAGACATCCTCCACCACCAGGATGTCCCGGTTTTCCACGTCGTCAGTCAGGTCCTTGATGATGCGCACCTGGCCCGAGGAGGAGGTCCCCGTCCCATAGGAGGAGATGGCCATGAAGTCTACCGTGCAGGGCAGGTCAATGTGCCGGGTCAAATCGGCCATGAAAATATACGAACCCCTGAGCACCGAGATGAGCATGGGTGCCCGCCCGGCGTAGTCCCGGGTAATTTGGGCCCCCATTTCGGCAATACGGGCCTCCAGAGTTTCCTGGTCAAAGAGGACCCTCTCGATATCCTGATCCATTACGGACATATTCATCCATCCTTCTCCTAATTTTTCTCGCAGGTGAGTGCTACCGTGCCATAAGCGGGGTGCACAGTGTTCATGCCAAAGCCGGCCAGGGCGAGCACGCCGTGGCTGTCGGCCACTACGGGGATATGCTCCCGATCCCGCCGGGGGATCTTTTCGTCGATGAAGAGCTTTTTGACCGTCTTGTTCCCCCGTCCCCGCAGGGTGAGCTCGTCTCCGACCTTACGGGGGCGGGCCTCCAGACCGGGAGTGGGGGGGGTGCTGAGCATAATGGTCCAGTCGGTACCGGGGATGGGGTTCTCCCCCTGGTGGAGGGAGAGGGGCGGAAAGGGGGAGGGGGGAGGCTGCTCATTGGTGAGAAGGAGCTCCCGATACACCCGCTGTGCCAGCTTGCCGCCGGGGAGATCGCACAGGGCGGAGGGGTCCTCCCCCCGGCAGAGCGCTACGATGGCTGTTAGGTGGGCGGCGGTGCAGTCGTTTTCCCCGTCCCCCAGCATCTCCATCAACCGCCGGGCTGCCCTGGGAGCCACCGCCGCCGGGGCGTCGGCCAGGAAGCGGGCCTCGATGACCAGATTGTCCTCCGCCCAGCGGGCGTGCTGGCAAAGCGCCACCGCCTGGGCGTTGAGAAAGTCGTTGTCCACCCGGAGGTAGCGGGCCGTGTCGCTCAGGCTCTCAACCACACGGGGATTGAGGGCGTGCAGGAGAGGCATGACTTTGTGGCGGAGGTAGTTGCGGGTGTGGGTGGGGTCGGCATTGGTGCCGTCCTCTACATAGGGCAGGGCGTGGAGGGCCACATACTCCTCCACCTGGGCCCGGGTGACGGCTAAGAGGGGGCGCACCACGTTCCCCCGTCGGGGGGCGATGCCGGTGAGCCCTTGGAGCCCGCTGCCCCGGACCAGGTGGAGCAGGAGGGTCTCGGCGTTGTCGTCGGCGTGGTGGGCTGTGGCGATGAGGGCACCGCCCATCGCCTGGGCCGTCTCCTCCAGAAAGGCGTAGCGCATCCTTCGGGCGGTCTCCTCAATGCCCTTGCCAAGCCGCGCGGACTCCCCGGCCACGTCGCCCGAGCCTATGGTGAGGGGGATGTTCTGCCGGGCACACCACTGGCGGACAAACTCCTGGTCACGGTCGGCCTCCTCCCCCCGCAGGCGGTGGTTATAGTGGGCGGCGGACAGGGAAAAGCCCACCTCCTCCGCCAGAGTGGAGAGGAGGTGGAGCAGACACATGGAGTCGGCCCCACCGGACAGGGCGCAGAGTACCCTGCCCCCCGGGGGAAACATTCCATATTCTTGGGCCAGAGCCCGCACTTCTTCCATCATAAGAATTCCTCCGGTCAGTCATACCGGCGCTCCAGGCTGGTAAAGGTGGTATACTCCGGAATCCACTGGAGGTGGACGGTTCCTGTCTCGCCGTGGCGGTTCTTCGCAATAATGCACTCGGCCTCCCGGGCCTCCTGCACCAAGTCCTTGTCATAGTAATCCTCCCGGTAGAGGAACATGACGATGTCGGCGTCCTGCTCGATGGCACCCGACTCACGCAGGTCGGAGAGCATGGGCCGCTTGTCGGCCCGGCTCTCGTTGGCGCGGGAGAGCTGGCTGAGGCAGAGCACAGGCACCCGCAGCTCCTTGGCCATGATCTTAAGTGTGCGGGAGATGTCGCTCACCACCTGCTGGCGGTTGTCGCTACCTCGGGTGGGGCCCCCCGCCGACTGCATCAGCTGGAGGTAGTCGATCACCACCAGGCCAAGGTTCTCCACCCGGCGGCATTTGGCGTTCATGTCGGCCACAGAGAGGGAGGGGTTGTCGTCAATGAGGATTTGGGTCTTGTTGAGGGCATCGGAGGCTAGGGCGATGCGGTACCAGTCATCTTCGCTCAGCCGACCGGTGACCAGGCGCTTGTTATCCACAAAGCTCTCCCCCGAAATCAGGCGCATGGCCAGCTGCTCCCGGCTCATCTCCAGGGAGAAAAAGGCCACGCTCTTTCCCGAGCTCTTGCCCACGTGGAGGAGGATATTCAGGGCGAAGGAGGTCTTACCCATGCCGGGACGGGCGGCCAGGAGAATGAGGTCGGACTTATTCAGGCCCGAGATGGACCGGTCCAGTTCCTCCAGGCCGGTGGACAGGCCGGGGATGGCACTGTCCTGGGAGGCTAGCTCGTTGAGCCGCTCGTACACATTCAAAATGACACTGGAAATATGCTCCAGCCCCTGGGCTGCCCGGCCCTGACGGATGGCGTAGATCCGCTGCTCGGCGGCCTCCAGCACCTCCTGAGCGGTGCCCGTGCCCTCTTGAATCATGGCCGTCAGGCCCCCCGCTGTGTCGGCAATGCGGCGGAGCAGGGACTTGTCCTTCACGATGGAGACATATTCCTTCACGTTGGCAGCCGTGGGGGTGATGTCCATGAGCTGGAGGAGGTAATTTCGGGAGGTGTTCTCGTCATACACTCCCCGCTGGCGCATCTGGTCCAGCACGGTCACCGGGTCGATGGTGAGGGAAAAATTAAACATGGAGTAAATGGTCTCGTAAATTTCCCGGTTCTGCCGGAGATAAAAGTCCTCACCCCGCAGGGCCTCCACCACCTCGGGCACACTGCGCGCGTCGATCAGCATGCTGCCCAGGACCGCCTGCTCAGCCTCCACGCTGTGGGGCATCTGGCGGGATAGGAGCTCGTCCATGATAATACCTCCTGGGGGGGAATTCTGTGGGAGGGAAGCACCCTCCGAGACCATTCGTCAGCGGGGCGGGAAGCGCATGAAAGCCACCGGGCGACCATGGGCAGCCCTTAGGCCTCTGCGACGACTACCTTCAGAGTGCCGGTGACTTCGTATCCCAGCTTGACCTTCAGCTCATAGGTGCCAAAGCTCTTGATGGGCTCATCCTGGACAATTTTGGACTTGGCAATGTCGATGCCGTGCTGGGCCTTGAGCCCGTCGGCAATTTCCTTGCTGGTGACTGCACCGAACAGGCGGCCGCCGCTGCCTGACTTGGCGGTGAGCTTCACGGCGAGCTCCTTACGCTTGGCGGCACTGGCCACGGCCTCCGCTTTCTCGGCGGCGATCTGAGCGGCCACGGCACTGTCGTGCATTTTCATCTTGTTGACGTTGTCGGCGGTGGCCTCCACCGCCAGCTTACGGGGGAGGAGGAAATTGCGGGCGTATCCGTCGCTGGCCTCAATCATCTGGCCCTTCTTCCCCTGGTCCTTCACATCCTGCTGTAAAATCACTTTCATGGGAAACCTTCCTTTCTTGGAGGGCGGGTTTGGAATCCGCCCATGGGTGGTGTATGGATCAATCGTCCTCCAGGTATTGGTCGATGGCCCGGATAAGGGCCCGGCTTACCTCTTCCAGGGTGCCCGGCACCTGGGCGCCGGCGGTGGCGGCATTGCCACCGCCGCCCAGCTTCTCCAGGACCACCTGCACATTCACATCCCCCAGGCTCCGGGCCGAGAGGATGATGAGATCCCCCTCGGGGAAGAGGACAAAGGAGGCGTCAATCCCGCTGATGTTCAAGAGCTCGTCCGCCGCCTGGGCGGCGGTGACACGGCCCACAGAGTGGTCCACCCGGGCCACGGCGATGTTCCTCTTATACATCCGGGCATTCTGGATGATGTCGTACCGGGCGATGGTGCCGTCCAGGTCGTTTTGAAAGAGCTTCTTCACCTCGGCGGTGTCGGCCCCCGAGCGACGCAGGAAGGCCGCCGCGTCGAAGGTGCGCCCGCCCGTGCGCATGGTGAACTGCTTGGTGTCCAGCACGATGCCGGAGAGCAGTGCCTCGGCCTCTACCCGGAGCAGGTCGTTGGGCTCCAGAATGTACTGCAGGAGCTCGGTCACCAGCTCGCTGGCAGAGGAGGCATAGGGCTCGTGAAAATTGAGTGCGGCATTGGCGATATAGGTGGCGGCGCGGCGGTGATGGTCCACCACGGCCACCTTGTTGCAGGAGGCGAGCAGCTCCTCGGACAGCACCTGCTCGGGCCGGTTGGTATCCACTACGACCAGGAGGGAGTCGACGTCGGCCAGAATGAGGGCATCCTGGGCCGAGAGATAGACCTCCTTGTACTCGGCCAGCTCGGCCAGGGTGGCGTTCATGGCGGCGCCGGGGTGGGGGCCCGTGGCCCGGATGATGTGGGCGGGCACGCCCCGCTTGCGGCAGGCGGCCACAATCCCTGCCGCGGCACCCACGCAGTCCAGGTCGGGGAATTTGTGTCCCATGACGAAGACGCGGGAGGCCGAGCTCACCAGCTCGGCCATGGCGTTGGCCATGACACGGCTTTTCACCTTGGTGCGCTTCTCCGGCTCCTTGGAGCGGCCACCGTAAAATTCAAAGGTGAATTTGTTCTTGATCACTGCCTGGTCCCCCCCTCGGGAGAGGGCCATGTCGAGAGCCAGGTTGGCGTACTGTTGCAGCTCCTCAATGGTGTCGGCATCCTTGCCGATGCCGATGGACAGGGTGGCGGGGAGCCCAGCGGGATTGGTGATGTCGTGGACGGCATCCAGTACGGCGTATTTTCCCTCCTGGAGGGCCGGGAGGTAGCGCTCCTCAAAGATAAAAAGGTAGCGGTCCCGGTCGTACCGACAGAGGAGACCGTGGGTGGGGGCGACCCAATCGGCAACCCGGGCGTTGATCTCGGACAGGAGGGAGGACCGCACCTGCTCGGAGTGGCCCTTCAAAAACTCGTCATAGCTGTCCATCAGCAAAATAGCCAGCACCGGGCGGGAGTGGAAAAATTCCTCCTTGATGGCGGAGTAATCGGTCACGTTTACCCAATAGGTGGTGGCCAGGAAGCTCTGGTGCCCCGCCTCCTCGGTCCGAATGAGGTTGCCAAAGACCAGGTAGCGCCCGTCGTCCACCACCACCTCGCCGGGGCACTCGCTCTTCCCCTCCATAAGCCAGCGGGTGTGGAAGCCGGGCACAGCGGCCGAGAGCTTGGTGTCAAAGAGATGCTCCCCCTCACCGATGATGGTGAGGAAGCGCTCGTTGGACCAGATGACCTCCTCCGTATCGGGCCGGAAGATGACCATGGGCAGGGGAGCGTTGACCATGGTGTCCTTGGTGGCCACGTCCACATTGGCGGAAACCGAGTCGATATACTTCAAAATCTCCCGCCGCCGGGCAAGACCGGTGCGGTAGGAGTAGAGATAGAGCAAAATGGCAATCGCCGCCTCGGCCACGGCCAGATAGGGGTTGAAGAAGATGGTCACTGCGGCAAAGAAGAGCAGCGCCAGGAAATCGAGCCGCCGTCCCGGCTCGATGAGTCGGCTGAGCTTATTGTGCTTCAACCCCACACCACCTCCTCCTAAAATCATAAGGGTAATCATTATATCAAAGAATGGGGGTAGATACAAGTATTACAGAGAGGTAAAACAGAAGAAAACAGATGAAAGAGTCACCTAGGCGGAAAATTGTAATAGGTGTTACATTCTTTTTTTTGCCCCGGTGGCACAATGAGAAAAAGAGTGGTATACTGACAGGAAAAGCGACGAGGAGTGCATGTTCATGCGGGAGTTTCCCATTACCCGGGCTGAGCGCTTGAAACTCAAGCCCGACCCCCAAACCCTGGTGTTTGGCAAAACCTTTACAGACTATATGTTCCTTTTGAACTACGACGAGGGGCGGGGCTGGCACTCGGGGCGCATTGTGCCCTATGGTCCGCTGTCCATGGAGCCCTCCGCCATGGTCTTTCACTATGCCCAGGAGATCTTTGAGGGCACCAAGGCGTACCGCACCCCCGACGGGGGTGTGCAGCTCTTCCGCACCCTGGAAAATGTGCGCCGGATGAATCTGTCCTGTGAGCGGATGTGTATTCCCCCCCTGCCGGAGGAGACCGCGCTGGATGGAATCCGTGCCCTGGTGGCACTGGAAGCCGACTGGGTCCCCGGCGAGCCGGGCACCAGTCTCTATATCCGCCCCTTCATCATCGCCACCGATGCCTGCTTGGGGGTACATGCCTCCAAAAGCTATCTCTACTGTGTGATTTGCTGTCCCGTGGGGGCCTATTACAAGGAGGGTCTGGACCCGGTGCGCATCTACGTGGAGAATGAGGACGTGCGGGCCGTCCGTGGCGGCACGGGCCACACCAAGTGCGGCGGGAACTATGCCGCCTCCATCCGTGCCGGAGAGCGAGCCCAGGAGAAGGGGTATGCCCAGGTCCTCTGGCTGGATGGGGTTCACCGCAGGTATATCGAGGAAGTGGGCTCCATGAACGTGATGTTCAAGCTGGAGGGCAAGGTGGTCACCCCCGCACTCAACGGCTCCATCCTGCCCGGCATTACCCGGCGCTCCTGCATCGAGCTGCTGCGGGACTGGGGCTATACCGTGGAGGAGCGGCCCATTACCGCCCAGGAGCTCTTTGACGCGGCCGACGCGGGCAAGCTGGAGGAGGCCTGGGGCACAGGCACCGCTGCCGTTATCTCCCCCATCGGTGAGATGGGCTGGGAGGACCGTACCGCCCATATCGGCGGCGGGGCCATCGGCAGCCTGACCCGGAAGCTCTACGACACCCTTACCGGCATCCAGTGGGGGGTGGAGAGCGATCCCTACGGCTGGACCGAACGGCTGGTATGAGTACGCAGGCCCTCCACCGTAGGGGGGAAAAACAGAAAAAGACCTTGCAATTGAACCCCATTCAAGATACAATAGCTTAAAATTCAGTGAAGTGAGGCTGTTTTATGCGCCATTCCCACCTCACAACTCCATCCGATTCGTTTACCTTTGGCTGGGCCCGATTTATGGGCGCCGGCTATTTCGTGTTGGGTAAATAAAGGGATGGAATGAATGGACGGGCCAGGGTATGGCCTGCAAGGAGCTTCGTATTCCGTACGGAGGGCCCATTGATTTCATCAATGGGCCCTCTTTATTATTAGTAGAAAAGAGAAGGGAAGTTTTACAGTATGGTCGTAATTATGAAGCCGGGCACCCGGAAAGAGGACATCGAGGCCCTGGTTCGGAAATTTGAGAGCCAGGGGCTTCAGGTGGGCGTGACCAACGGCATTGGATGCAGCATTCTGGGGCTGGTGGGGGACACGCTGACCCTGGACATGGACATCATCAGCATGGAGCCCCATGTGGAGCGGGTCATGCGGGTGCAGGAGCCCTACAAGAAGGCAAACCGCAAGTTCCACCCCGAGGACAGCGCTGTGCGGGTAGGCTCCGCCGTCATCGGCGGGGGGAGCTTTGGTGTCATCGCGGGGCCCTGCTCG
>RRZT011911631.1_pt1 | contig 14519 bp, 16 predicted proteins | sample 2165551 | NCBI WGS metagenome assembly RRZT01 (sample SAMN10456910, study PRJNA506462) | wastewater metagenome | biome: wastewater; feature: sludge; material: wastewater sludge; isolation source: wastewater sludge with Escherichia coli K12::gfp cells carrying plasmid... | place: USA: Moscow, Idaho... | reverse complement strand
GCCAGCCGCGGCTCTCCAGCAGGGCGCAGGCCGGGGCGAGCAGGTCCTTGTGGAACGGCGGGTCGAGGAACGCCAGGTCGAAGGGCGTCGCGGCGTCCTGCTGCAGGCGCTGCAGGGCGTCGCCCTGGCGCACCTCGGCGCCCTCGGCGCGCAGCAGGGCGAGGTTGTCGCGCAGCGCGGCGGCGGCGGCGGGGTCGAACTCCACGGCCAGCGCGCCGGCGGCGCCGCGCGACAGCGCTTCGAGCAGCAGCGCGCCGCTGCCGGCGAAGGGGTCGAGCACCCGGGCGCCTTCGACGTAGGGCGCCAGCCAGTTGAACAGCGTCTCGCGCACCCGGTCCGGGGTCGGGCGCAGGCCCGGCGCCTCGGGGAAGTTCAGGCGCCGCGAGCGCCACTGGCCGCCGATGATGCGCAGCTGGCCCAGGCGGGCGGCGGGGCGGGCGGGTCGTGCGGGGGATCTGGCCATCAGTGCTCCGGTATGCCGGCAGGTTGCGCGGCGGGGCGTTCCAGGGGCGGCGGCAGCGGCTGCTGGTCGACCGTCGGGCCGGCGCTGACCACCACGAAGGCGTCGTCCCTGAGGTGGCGGGCCATGGCCGCGCGCACCTGGGCGACGTCGAGCTGCTGCACCTGGTTCATGAAGTCTTCCAGCGCGGTGCTGGGCAGGTCGTAGAAGCCGATGGCGCCGAGCTGGGCGACGATGTCGGCGTTGCTGGCGGTGGACAGCGGGAAGCTGCCGGCCAGTTCGCGCTTGGCCCGGGCCAGTTCCGCCTCGCTCGGCCCGCTGGCGACGAACTCGCGCACCAGCTGGCGCACCAGTTCGAGGGTCGCCTCGCCCAGTTCGGCGCGGGTCTGCACGTTGATCATGAACGGCCCGGCGACCTGCATGGGGGTGAAGGCCGAGTAGATGCCGTAGGTCAGGCCGCGCTTCTCGCGCACTTCCTCCATCAGCCGGGTGCCGAAGCCGCCGCCGCCGAGGATCTGGTTGCCGACGTAGAGCGCGGCGTAGTCCGGGTCGCGGCGCTCGATGCCGAGCTGGGCGAGCATCAGGTGGGTCTGCTGGGAGGGGAACTCGATGTGCTCGCGCTGCGCGGCCGGCGCCTCTGGCGCGGGCGGCGGCGGCAGCGCCGGGCCGCGGGGCAGGGCGGCGGAGAGCTGCGCGGCGATGGCCTCGGCCTCGCCGCGCGAGAGGTCGCCGACCAGGGCGATCACCGCGTTGCCGGCGGCGTAGGCGCGGGCGTGGAAGGCGCGCAGCTGCGCCTGCTGCAGGGCCGGAATGCTGCGCTCGGTGCCGTCGCTGGGCGAGGCGTAGGGGTGCTCGCCGTAGAGCTGGCGGAACAGCGCCCGGCTGGCCAGCTTGCCGGGGTTCTGCTTCTGCTGTTCGAGGCCGGCGAGGATCTGGTTCTGGACCCGCGCCAGGGCGTCGGCCGGGAAGCTCGGCGCGCCGACCACCCGGGCGAACAGCGCCAGCGCCGGCGTCCGCTGCTCGGCGGCCGACAGGCTGCGCAGCGAGGCGACCGCCATGTCGCGGTAGGCGCCGTTGCCGAAGCGCGCGCCGAGGCCCTCGAAGCCGGCGGCGATGGCGCTGGCGTCCAGGCCGTCGACGCCCTCGTTGAGCATGGCGTTGGTGAGCAGCGCGAGGCCGGCCTGGCCGGCGTCCTGGCTGCTGCCGGCGGCGAAGGTCAGGCGCAGGTCGAACATCGGCAGTTCGCGGGCCTCGACGAACAGCACGCGGGCGCCTTCGGCGGTCTGCCAGCGCTGGATGTCCAGCGCCCGGCGCGGCGGCGCCTGGCTGTCCAGGGCGGCCAGCGAGGCGATGCGCGGCGCTTCGGCCGCAGGCGGAGCGCTGCCGGCGCCGGCCGGGGTCTCGGCGGCCGGACGGGCGATCAGCAGCAACAGGCCGAGCAGCGCGGCCAGGACCACGACCAGCCACAGGTGGCGCTTGTTCATTGCGGGGTCTCCTTGGGCAGCACCTGCGCCAGGGTCAGGCGCTCGCGCTGGAACAGGCGGCGCGCGGCGGCCTGGATGTCGTCGGCGCTGACCGCGCGCAGGGCGGCGAGGTCTTCGTCGAGCAGTCGCCAGGACAGGCCGACGGTTTCCAGCTGGCCGATGCTGGTGGCCTGCTGGGCGATGGAGTCGCGTTCGTAGACCAGCCCGGCGATCACCTGGGCCTGCACGCGGGCCAGTTCCTCGGCGCTCGGCGGGCTGGCCTTGAGGGCTTCCAGCTCGGCCCACAGGCCGGCCTCGACCTGCTCCAGGGTCTTGCCCTTCTGTACGTTGGGCGTCGCCGAGAGCACGAACAGGCTGTCGCCGCGGGTGAAGGGGTCGTACCAGGCCGAGGCGCCGGCGACCAGCTCCTGCTCGCGCTCCAGGCGGCTGGGCAGGCGGGCGCTGTAGCCGCCGTCGAGCAGCGCGGCGATCAGGCGCAGGGCGTGGACCTCGCGGGGATTGTCGGCGCTGCTCAGGCCCGGCACGTTGAAGCCCATCAGCAGGCTGGGCAGCTGGGTGCGCACCTGCAGGCTCAGGCGCCGCTCGCCGAGGCTCTCCACTTCCAGCGGCGCCTTGGCGGTCGGCAGCGGGCGGCTCGGGATGGCGGCGAAGTGGCGTTCGGCGAGGGCCTGCACCTCGTCGCGGGCGACGTCGCCGACCACCACCAGGGTGGCGTTGTTGGGGCTGTACCAGGCGTCGTGCCAGCGGCGCAGGTCGTCGATGTCCATGCGCTGCAGGTCGCGCATCCAGCCGATGGTCGGGTTGCGGTAGCCGCTGGCCGGGTAGGCGGCGGTCTTGAAGCGCTCGTAGGCCAGCGACGGGGGGTTGTCCTCGACCCGCAGGCGGCGCTCCTCCTTGATCACCTCGATCTCGCGGGCGAACTCGTCGGCCGGCAACGCCAGGCTGGCCAGGCGGTCGGCCTCCATCTCCAGGGCGATTTCCAGGCGGTCGCGGGCCAGCACCTGGTAGTAGGCGGTGTAGTCGGCGCTGGTGAAGGCGTTCTCCTCGGCGCCCAGCTCGCGCAGGATGCGCGACGATTCGCCCGGGCCGAGCTTGCCGCTGCCCTTGAACATCATGTGTTCCAGGGCGTGGGACAGGCCGGTGAAGCCGGCGCTCTCGTAGCTGGAGCCGACCTTGTACCAGAGCTGGGAGACCACCACCGGGGCGCGGTGATCCTCGCGGACGATGACCTTGAGGCCGTTGTCCAGGGTGAACTCGTGGGTCGCTTGCGGCGCGGCGGCCTGGGCGGCCAGCGGCAGGCCCAGGGCAATAAGCAGCGCCGCGCTGAAGCGGCGTGTGAAGGCTGTCATGGCGGTCGACCTGTCGGAGCGGGCCGGCTTAGCGCCGGCGGGCATGGGGTGCTAGGATACCCAACCATTTTCCTGGCGGCCACGCCGGTGCGCGCCGCCCATTCGAGATGCAAGCCGCACATGTTTGGTTCCAAAGACGATAAGAAGAGCTCCGACAGCGGAGAGAAGAAAGGCCTGTTCGGCTGGTTCCGCAAGAAGGCGCAGCCCGAGGCCGTCGAGCCCGCGGCGGCGCCGCTGCCGAGCGCAGCGCCGGTGGAAGCGCCGGCCGCCGCTCCGGTCGAGCCCCCCGCCGTCGAACCCGAAGTCGCTCCGCAGGCACCGAGCGCTGCCCGCGAGGAGGTCGTCGCGGCGCCCGCCGCCATCGACAGCCCGCTGCCCGTCGCGCCGTCCGAGCCGCTCGCCGCGGCGCCGGTCGTCGAGCCGCCGCCGGCCGAAGTCCTTCCCGAACCCACCCCCGAGCCCGTGCCGGCCCCCGTTGCCGCGCTCGCGGTCGCCGAGCCCGCGCCGGTCGAGGACAAGCCCGCCAAGCTGGGCTTCTTCGCCCGCCTCAAGCAGGGCCTGGCGAAGACCAGCGCGAGCATCGGCGAGGGCATGGCCAGCCTGTTCCTCGGCAAGAAGGCCATCGACGACGACCTGCTCGACGAGCTGGAAACCCGCCTGCTGACCGCCGACGTCGGCGTCGAGGCGACCACCGCGATCATGCAGAACCTCACCAAACGGGTGTCGCGCAAGGAGCTGGCCGACAGCGACGCGCTGTACAAGGCCCTGCAGGAGGAACTCACCGCGATCCTGCGTCCGGTCGAGCAGCCGCTGCGCGTCGAATCCCGCCAGCCCTACGTGATCCTGGTGGTCGGGGTGAACGGCGCCGGCAAGACCACCACCATCGGCAAGCTGGCCAAGAAGCTGCAGGACGAGGGCAAGAAGGTCATGCTCGCCGCCGGCGACACCTTCCGCGCCGCCGCGGTCGAGCAGCTGCAGGTGTGGGGCGAGCGCAACAGGATTCCGGTGATCGCCCAGCACACCGGCGCCGACTCGGCCTCGGTGATCTTCGATGCGGTGCAGGCCGCCAAGGCGCGCGGCATCGACGTGCTGATCGCCGACACCGCCGGCCGTCTGCACACCAAGGACAACCTGATGGAGGAGCTGAAGAAGGTGCGCCGGGTGATCGGCAAGCTGGACGAGTCGGCCCCCCACGAGACTCTGCTGGTGCTGGACGCCGGCACCGGGCAGAACGCCCTCAGCCAGGCGCGGCTGTTCCACCAGGCGGTCAACCTCAGCGGCCTGGCGCTGACCAAGCTGGATGGCACCGCCAAGGGCGGGGTGATCTTCGCCCTGGCCAAGCAGCTGCCGCTGCCGATCCGTTACATCGGCGTCGGCGAGGGCATCGACGACCTGCGCCCGTTCGAGGCCGAGGCCTTCGTCAAGGCGCTGTTCGCGGAGCAGGAGCGCGGATGATCCGTTTCGAGCAGGTGGGCAAACGCTACCCCAACGGCCATGTCGGCCTGCACGAGCTGAGTTTCCATGCCCGGCGCGGCGAGTTCCTGTTCGTCACCGGGCATTCCGGCGCCGGCAAGAGCACCCTGCTGCGCCTGTTGCTGGCCCTGGAGCGACCGACCAGCGGTCGGTTGCTGCTCGCCGGGCAGGACATCGGCGCGATCCGCAACGCCGAGATTCCCTACCTGCGCCGGCAGATCGGCGTGGTGTTCCAGAACCACCAGCTGCTGTTCGATCGCAGCGTGTTCGATAACGTCGCCCTGCCGCTGCGCATCCTCGGCCTGCCGCGCGGCGAGATCGCGCGGCGGGTCGGCGAGGCGCTGCAGCGGGTGTCGCTCAAGGACCTGGGCGAGGCCCTGCCCGCCGACCTGTCCAGCGGCCAGCAGCAGCGCGTCGGCATCGCTCGCGCGGTGGTCCACGAGCCGGCCCTGCTGCTCGCCGACGAGCCCACCGGCAACCTCGACCCGCGCCTGGCCGCGGAGATCATGGGGGTGTTCGAGGACATCAACCGCCTGGGCACCACGGTGCTGATCGCCAGTCACGACCTGGCGCTGATCGCGCGCATGCGTCACCGCCTGCTGACCCTGCAGCGCGGCCGGCTGATCGGCGACGGGGAGGCGGCCTGATGGGCGCCACCCGGCTGCCGCGCGGCAGCGTCGAGGGCAGCGCCGAGGCGCGGCAGAAGCGTCTGCCCGAGCGCGAGCCCGGCAGCGACTGGGGCGCCCTGCTGCGCGCCTACCTGGACAGCCACCGCGCCAGTCTGGCCGACAGCCTGCGCCGGCTGGCCGCGCAGCCGTTCGGCAGTTTCCTCACCTGCCTGGCGATGGGCATCGCCCTGGCCCTGCCGATGGGGCTGGCGCTGCTGCTCGACAACGTCGAGCGCCTCGGCGGCTCCTGGCAGCGGGCTGCGCAGATTTCCGTGTTCCTGCGTCTGGAGCTGCCCGAGGCCGAGGGGCTGGCGCTGCGCGAGCGGATCGCGGCGCTCGATACGGTGCTGAGCGCCGAGTGGATCGGCCCGGCGCAGGCGCTGGAGAGTCTGCAGCAGCATTCCGGGCTGGGCGATGCGCTGCGCGAGCTGCCGGAGAATCCGCTGCCGGCGGTGGTGCTGGTCACCCCGCAGGAGATCGACAAGCCGGCCCTGGAGGCGCTGCGCGCCCGACTGGCGGTGTTGCCCGGGGTCGAGCAGGCGCAGCTCGACCTGCTCTGGGTCGAGCGCCTCGGCGCCATCCTGCACCTGGGCGAGCGCTTCGTGTTCGGCCTGGCGGTGACCCTGGTGCTGGCCCTGTTGCTGGTGATCGGCAACACCATCCGCCTGCACATCGAGAACCGCCGCGCCGAGATCGAGGTGATCAAGCTGGTCGGCGGCACCGATGGCTACGTGCGCCGGCCGTTCCTCTACAGCGGCGCGCTGTACGGCGGCGGCGCCGGGCTGGTCGCCTGGGGCGGTCTGGAGGTCGGGCTGGGCTGGCTGAACCAGTCGGTGGTCGGCCTGTCCGGCCTCTACGGCAGCGACTTCGCCCTGGCCGGCGTGCCGCTGGCCGACGGCTTGTCGCTGCTGGCCGGCGCCCTGCTGCTCGGCTGGGTCGGCGCCTGGCTGGCGGTGGCCCGCCACCTGCGCGCGCTGGCCCCGCAGTAGGGCCAGAGCGCGCCGTGCGGGAACATTTCCCGCCAATTCCCTGTCTGAATGGCGCAGTGCTATAGTCCTGCGCTGATTCGGCAACCTCGGAGGATGTCCATGTCCACGTCTCTGCAACCTGTCCATGCCCTGGTCCCCGGCGCCAACCTGGAGGCCTACGTGCATTCGGTCAACAGCATTCCGCTGCTGTCGATCGAGCAGGAGCGCGAGCTGGCCGGGCGTCTGTACTACGCGCAGGATCTCGAAGCGGCTCGCCAGCTGGTGCTGGCCCACCTGCGCTTCGTGGTACACATCGCCCGCAGCTATTCCGGCTACGGCCTGGCCCAGGCCGATCTGATCCAGGAAGGCAACGTCGGCCTGATGAAGGCGGTCAAGCGCTTCAACCCGGAGATGGGGGTGCGCCTGGTGTCCTTCGCGGTGCACTGGATCCGCGCCGAGATCCACGAGTTCATCCTGCGCAACTGGCGCATCGTCAAGGTCGCCACCACCAAGGCGCAGCGCAAGCTGTTCTTCAACCTGCGCAGCCAGAAGAAGCGCCTGGCCTGGCTGAACAACGACGAAGTCCACGCGGTGGCCGCGAGCCTGGGCGTCGAGCCGCGCGAAGTGCGCGAGATGGAAAGCCGCCTGTCCGGTCAGGACATGGCCTTCGACCCGGCCAGCGACGCCGACGACGACACCGCCTTCCAGGCGCCGGCGCACTACCTGGAAGACAACCGCTACGATCCGGCCCGCCAGCTGGAGGAAGCCGACTGGAGCGACAGCGCCAACGCCAGCCTGCACGACGCGCTGGACGGCCTCGACGAGCGCAGCCGCGACATCCTCTACCAGCGCTGGCTGGCCGAGGAGAAGGCCACCCTGCACGAGCTGGCGGCCAAGTACAACGTCTCCGCCGAGCGCATCCGCCAGCTGGAGAAGAACGCCATGAACAAGCTCAAGGGCCACCTGCTGGCCTGACGCCGGTTCGCCCCGCGACCGCCGAAGCCGCCTCACTGCAGGCGGCTTCGGCGTTTCTGCGGGATGTCATCTGCACCTGTCGCTCGGCAAGCCTGACTCGGCCGACCGTCGCCGGATACGCCCCTTGCTCCCGCGCGCTCCGCTGTGCCCGGCGCGCGCTCCGGGCAGCGCGGCCGCGCTGACGCTACAGGCGCTGCAGGTAGCGGCTGCCGCCGAGCTGGCCGATCTGCTGGCGGATCCAGTTGGCGCGCCGGCTGACATAGGCGCTGGGTCGCCCGGCGCTCCAGGCGCGCGGGTTGGGCAGCACCGCGGCGAGCAGGCTGGCCTCGTGGCGGCTCAGGTGGCGGGCGCTCTTGGCGAAGTGGTGCTGTGCCGCGGCTTCGGCACCGAACACCCCGTGGCCCCACTCGGCGCTGTTCAGGTAGACCTCGAGAATCCGCTGCTTGGGCCACAGCGCCTCGATCAGCACGGTGAACCAGGCCTCCAGCGCCTTGCGCGTCCAGCTGCGCCCGGACCACAGGAACAGGTTCTTGGCCACCTGCTGACTGAGCGTGCTGGCCCCGCGCAGGCCGGCGCCGCGCTCGTTGTGGGCCAGCGCGGCGCGGATCGCGTCGAGGTCGAAGCCGTGGTGGCTGGCGAACTTCTGGTCCTCGGCGGCGATCACCGCCATCTTCAGGTCGTCCGCCAGCGCCGTCCACGGCCGCCACTGGCGCTGCAGGTCGAGGGGCTCGTCGGCCAGCCAGGCCTCGATGCGGCGCTCGACCATCAGCGCGCTGCCCGGCGGCGGCAGCCAGCGCAGCGCCAGGACGGCGAGCACGCTGGCCAGTACGGCGCCGAGCAGCAGGCGGGCGAGGAGGCGGGACAGGCGACGAAGCTTGGGCATGCGGCACCGCAGTGGTCGGGTCGAGGGGCAGTATAACGGCAGATGCGGGTTTGCCAGCCAGGCCGGCGACGGCGATCATGGGCGCCCGTTCCTGCGCCGGAGTCCGTCCATGTCGCGCCCCTTCGTCCTGCTCGCCGCGCTGTTCGGCCTCACCGGCGTCGCCCTCGGCGCCTTCGCCGCCCACGGCCTGCGCGCCCGGCTGAGTCCCGAGTACCTGGCCGTGTTCCAGACCGGCGTGCTCTACCAGCTGATCCACGCCCTGGCCCTGCTCGGCGTCGGCGCGCTGGCCCTGCACTGGCGCTCGCGGCTGCTCGGCGCGGCCGGCGTCCTGTTCGTCGCCGGCATCCTGCTATTCTCCGGCAGCCTCTACCTGCTGACCCTGAGCAGCCTGAAGCTGGGCATGGTCACCCCGCTGGGCGGGCTGTGCTTCATGCTCGGCTGGCTGTGCCTGGCGCTGGCCGCCTGGCGGGCGCGGCCGCGCGGCTTCTGAAGCGTCCGCCCGGCGCCTTGGTGATCCCCGGTCAAGGGCGCTAGAATGCCGCCTTTCCCCGAGTTTGCGAGCGGATACCCATGCACATTCAGCTCAATGGCGAAGCCCTCGACCTGCCCGACGGTCTGTCCGTCGCCGACCTGCTGGCGCGGCTCGACCTGGCCGGCAAGCGCGTGGCGGTCGAACTCAACCTCGACATCGTGCCGCGCAGCCAGCACGCCACCACCCTGCTGGGCGACGGCGACCGGGTCGAAGTGGTGCATGCCATCGGTGGCGGCTAGTCGCCGCCGCCGTTCCCGACCTTCTCCCGCCCGAGCCTGCCCGCAGAGGAACTCCCGATGAGCCCGTCTTCCCCGATCGACACGCCGCTGGTCCTGGCCGGCCGTACCTACCATTCGCGCCTGCTGGTCGGCACCGGCAAGTACAAGGACCTCGACGAGACCCGTCTGGCCATCGAGGCCTCCGGCGCGGAGATCGTCACCGTCGCGGTGCGCCGCACCAACCTCGGCCAGAATCCCGGCGAGCCGAACCTGCTCGACGTGATCAGCCCGGACAAGTACACCATCCTGCCCAACACCGCCGGCTGCTACGACGCCGAGGAGGCGGTGCGCACCTGCCGCCTGGCCCGCGAGCTGCTCGACGGCCACAACCTGGTCAAGCTGGAAGTGCTGGCCGACCAGAAGACCCTGTTCCCCAATGTGATCGAGACCCTCAAGGCCGCCGAAGTGCTGGTCCGCGACGGTTTCGACGTGATGGTCTACACCAGCGACGACCCCATCGTCGCCCGCCAGCTGGCCGAGATCGGCTGCATCGCGGTGATGCCGCTGGCCGGCCTGATCGGCACCGGCCTGGGCATCTGCAACCCCTACAACCTGCGGATCATCCTCGAGGAAGCCAAGGTGCCGGTGCTGGTCGATGCCGGGGTGGGCACCGCCTCCGACGCCGCCATCGCCATGGAGCTGGGCTGCGAGGCGGTGCTGATGAACAGCGCCATCGCCCACGCCCGGCACCCGGTGCTGATGGCCGAGGCGATGAAGCACGCCATCGTCGCCGGCCGCCTGGCGTATCTTGCCGGGCGCATGCCGAAGAAGCTCTACGCCAGCGCCTCCTCGCCGCTGGAAGGGCTGATCCGCTGATCCATCCGGGCGGCGCAGGCGTCGCCCGCCCCCTCCGCGCGCCCTGCCCGACGGCAGGGCGCGCCTGTCTTTCAGGAAGCAGCATGACCGACGAAATCCAACAAGCGCCGGAGACCGCCGGCGATGCGCCGCGGATGCGCACCATCAAGAGCTTCGTGATGCGCGCCGGGCGCATGACCGACGGCCAGCAGCGCGGCCTCGACCTGGGCTGGCCGAAGTTCGGCCTGCAGCTGGAAGACGGCCTGCGCGACTTCGACCAGGTGTTCGGCCGCCAAGCGCCGCGCACCTTCGAGATCGGCTTCGGCATGGGCCACTCGACCCTGGAGATGGCGGCGAGCGCTCCCGAGCAGGACTTCATCGGCGTCGAGGTGCACAAGCCGGGCGTCGGCGCCCTGCTGTCCGGCGCCCTGGCGCAGAACCTCTCCAACATCCGCGTGTACAGCTGCGATGCGCTGGAAGTGCTGCGCCAGTGCGTGGCCGACGCCAGTCTGGACCGCGTGCTGCTGTTCTTCCCCGATCCCTGGCACAAGGCCCGCCACCACAAGCGGCGCATCGTCCAGCCGGCGTTCGCCGAGCTGGTGCGCGAGAAGCTCAAGGTCGGCGGCGTGCTGCACATGGCCACCGACTGGCAGCCCTACGCCGAGCACATGCTGGAGGTGATGAACGCCGCGCCCGGCTACCGCAACCTGGCCGAGGACGGCGCCTACGTGCCGCGCCCGCAGGAGCGTCCGGTGACCAAGTTCGAGCGCCGCGGCGAGCGCCTCGGTCACGGGGTGTGGGATCTGAAGTTCCAGCGCGTCGAGTGAGACGACGCCACCGAACACGACGAAGCCGGGCGATGCCCGGCTTCGTCGTGTTGGCGTCCGGGAAGGCTCAGCGCCGCTCGGCGAGCACGCCGACGGCGACGAAGGCGAGCAGCAGCGCCGGGCCCAGCGCGTAGTCGTTGAGCTGTGCCAGGGCCCTGGCCAGCCAGGGGCTGGCCTGCACGATCAGCAGTCCGTAGCCGACGGCGCAGAGCAGCACGAACAGCAGGGTACGCAGCAGGAAGTGCAGGCTGCCGGCCTGGCGCTGCAGCCAGGTGTTGCAGGCCGGAGCGAACAGCACCAGCAGCGCGGCGACCAGGGCCAGGGCGATCTCGTCGAGGTGCCCGCGACACCAGCGCGACAGGGTGACGAACAGCTCCAGGACGGTATTCATGCGGACTCCTTGTCGGCGCAGTGGCGAGGCTAGTCGAGGAAGTGCTGCAGCAGGTCGTTGAGGAACAGCTGGCCGCGCGGCGTGGGGCGCAGGCGCTGCGGGTCGTGCTCCAGCAGCCCGGCGGCGCGCGCCGCGGCGCAGGCCGCTTCGATGCCGGCCAGCGGCAGGCCGGTGCGCTGCTCGAACAGTGCCGCCGGCACGCCCTCGGTAAGACGCAGGGCGTTCATCATGAACTCGAAGGGCAGCTCGGCCGCCTCCAGCACCCGCTCGCCGGCCTGGAAGCGCTTGGCCGGGTCGAGGTAGTCCTTGGGCAGGCGGGTCTTCCAGGTGCGGCGGATGCGCCCGTCGGGAGCGCTGAGCTTGGCGTGGGCGCCGGCGCCGATGCCGAGGAAGTCGCCGAAGCTCCAGTAGTTGAGGTTGTGCCGCGCGCGGCGGCCGTCGCGGGCGTAGGCGGAGGTTTCGTACTGGACGAAGCCCTCGGCGGCCAGCAGCGCCTGGCCGGCTTCCTGGATGTCCCAGAGGATGTCGTCCTCGGGAATCTGCGGCGGCTGGCTCCAGAACAGGGTGTTCGGCTCCAGGGTCAGCTGGTACCAGGACAGGTGCGTCGGCTCCAGGGCGATGGCCTGGCGCAGGTCGGCCAGCGCGCCCTCGACATCCTGCCCCGGCAGGCCGTGCATCAGGTCGAGGTTGAAGTTGTCGAAGCCGGCCGCGCGGGCCATCCCGGCGGCGCGCACCGCTTCGAGGCCGTCATGGATGCGCCCCAGCGCCTTGAGCTGCTCGGTCTGGAAGCTCTGCACGCCGATCGACAGGCGGTTGATGCCGAGGCGGCGGTAGTCGCGGAACTTGGCCTGCTCGAAGGTGCCGGGGTTGGCTTCCAGGGTGATCTCGATGTCGGCGGCGAAGGCCAGGCGGCGGTTCACTCCCTGCAGCAGGCGGTCGAGGGCGCGCGCGGAGAACAGGCTGGGGGTGCCACCGCCGAAGAAGATCGAGGTCAGTTCGCGGCCATGGGCGGCGGGCAGGTCGAGATCGAGGTCGGCGAGCAGGGCGTCGACGTAGGCCTCCTCGGGCAGCTCGGGGCCGGCGGCGTGGGAGTTGAAGTCGCAGTACGGGCACTTGCGCACGCACCAGGGGATGTGCACGTACAGCGCCAGCGGCGGCAGGCGCAGCAGCCCCGGCGTGGCCGGGGCGGGAGCGGCGCGGCTCAAGCCAGGCCCAGCCGCTGCTTGAGCTGGACCATGGCGCGGGCGCGGTGGCTCAGGCGGTTCTTCTCGGCGGCGGGTAGCTCGGCGCTTGCGCAGTCGCACTCCGGCACCCAGAACAGCGGGTCGTAGCCGAAGCCGCCGGCGCCGCGCGCCTCGAAGAGAATGCGCCCGTGCCACAGGCCTTCGCAGAGGATCGGTAACGGATCGTCTGCGTGGCGCACCAGCGCCAGGGCGCAGACGAACTGCGCGCCGCGCTCGGCGTCCGGCACGTCGCGCAGCGCCTCCAGCAGCTTGGCGTTGTTGGCGGCATCGCCCAGCCCGCCGGCGTAGCGCGCCGAGTAGATGCCCGGCGCGCCGCCGAGGGCGTCCACCGCCAGGCCCGAGTCGTCGGCCAGCGCCGGCAGGCCGGAGATCCGGGCGGCGTGGCGGGCCTTGAGGATGGCGTTCTCGACGAACGACAGGCCGGTTTCTTCCGGCTCGACAGTGCTGAACTCGGCCACCGAGCGCACGCGCACGGCGTCGCCCAGCATGGCCTGGAGTTCCTTGAGCTTGCCGGCGTTGTGGCTGGCCAGCACCAGTTCGGTCAGGGCTTTCATTCGTCGGGGAACACTTCCTGGTTGAAGGTGAGGCTGTGGCTGACGCCGCCTTCCTGCACCTTGAGGTTGAAGGTCAGCACTTCGCGGTCGGTCATCTTGAACTGGCTGAGGTGGTAGGCGGCCTCGCCCTCGGTGACGCGGCGGAAGCGCAGCGACTGGGTCTGGCCGAGCAGGTTCTTCACCTCGCCGCTGACCTGGGCGGCCGGCACGGCCTTGCCGTCGCGCAGCACGGCGACGTTGAGCACGCCCTGGGTCTTGCTGCGGGTCAGCCCGGCGGCGGTGGCTATGTCCGGCTGCAGGAAGCTGGAGTTGAACACGCTGTAGTGGACTTCGAGGTCGCCGAAGCGCTGCAGGCGCTCGGCGGCGGCCGGCAGGGCCAGGCACAGGGAGAGCAGGAACAGGGTCAGACGGCGCATGGGGAATCTCCTTCAAGGGTCCGCGTTCAGCGGGTGATGCGGTAGATGCCGATCTCACCCAACAGATTAGGCCAGCGGCGGGTCAGTGCGTGCAGACGGTGGTCGCGATCCACCGCCAGGTGGTCGAGCACCCGCAGGCGCAGCTCGCGGCACAGCGCCTCGAAGTCGCGGAAGGTGCAGAAGTGGATGTTCGGCGTGTTGTACCAGGTGTAGGGCATGAACTCCGACACCGGCATCTCGCCGTGGCGCAGCAGGTACCAGCGGCAGCGCCAGTGGCCGAAGTTGGGGAAGGTGATGATGCAGGTCTTGCCGACCCGCAGCATGTCCTTGAGCAGGCGGTCGGGGTAGTGCACCGCCTGCAGGGTCTGGGTCATCACCACCACGTCGAAGCTGTCGTCGGCGAAGTGGTCGAGGCCCAGGTCCAGGTCCTGTTCGATGACGTTGACCCCGCGCTCCAGGCACAGGGCGATCTTGTCCGGGTCGCGTTCCAGGCCGTAGCCGTGGACGCCCTTGTGCTCGCGCAGCCAGGCCAGCAGCTCGCCGCTGCCGCAGCCGAGGTCGAGGACCCGGCTGCCGGCAGGGATCCACTCCTGGATGATTTCGAGATCGGCACGCATGGTCGGCAGCTTTCCTTATACGGCGATGCGGTTCATGTAGCGGGAGAAGCCCTGGATGTAGCGCGGGCTGGGAATCAGGAAGGCGTCGTGGCCATGGGCCGACTCGATCTCCAGATAGCAGACGTTCTTCTTCGCCTCGACCAGCGCGTCGACGATCTCCCGCGAACGCGCCGGCGAGAAGCGCCAGTCGGTGGAGAAGGAGATCACGCAGAAGTCGGCGCGCGCGGGGGCCAGGGTCTGCACCAGATCGCCGTCGTGGGCGGCGGCCGGGTCGAAGTAGTCCAGCGCCTTGGTCATCAGCAGGTAGGTGTTGGCGTCGAAGCGCCCGGAGAACTCCTCGCCCTGGTAGCGCAGGTAGCTTTCCACCTGGAACTCGACGCTGTGGAAGTCGTAGTTGAGCTGGTCGGTCTTCAGCTCGCGGCCGAATTTCTCGCCCATGCCGTCGTCGGACAGGTAGGTGATGTGGCCGACCATGCGCGCCAGCATCAGGCCGCGTCGGGGGATCGCGCCCTTTTCCTGGAAATGTCCGCCGTGGAACTCCGGATCGGTGAGGATCGCCTGGCGCGCCACCTCGTTGAAGGCGATGTTCTGCGCCGACAGTTTGG
>RRZT011534458.1_pt1 | contig 14523 bp, 13 predicted proteins | sample 2165551 | NCBI WGS metagenome assembly RRZT01 (sample SAMN10456910, study PRJNA506462) | wastewater metagenome | biome: wastewater; feature: sludge; material: wastewater sludge; isolation source: wastewater sludge with Escherichia coli K12::gfp cells carrying plasmid... | place: USA: Moscow, Idaho... | reverse complement strand
GCGTGATCGACGCCATCATCGACCAGAATCCGGAGCTTGAAGCGATGACGGCCGTGCAACTCCTGGCTCGCCATTTCGGGCGCTGTGCCGACGAGGTGCTGCCAACGATGACGCCGGCGCGGGTTTTCATTCGGGAGAATTGTTAGCGTGGCGGTACTGTCGGGCCGGAACCCGGCTTTTTCGGGCGAAAAGGCGTCGTCCCGATCGGGAATGCGAGCCATCAAGTCGCCGTGTCATCCGCGCTGCCAGTCTCTGTCAGCCGGCGAATCGTCAGCGCACATCGCTGTTCAAGCACGGCAATGATCCGCTCGACCAGCAAGTTTCCGACAAAGCCCCGTCCCGGTGCCAACTGGAGCTCGCGCGCAGCGATCGGTAGCGCCCTGGCCAATTCCAGGATGCGCCGCCTGGCCGGCGCCTTGGCCAGTCCAACGTCCTCGGCAAACTGCAGCCAGTGCCGAGCCTGAAGCTCGCTGAACCTGTACTTGCTGCCGATCTTCATCGCCATTTTTTGCGTCAGGGTTGGGTAGACCGCCGTCGATAGCGTGTCGTAGAGCGGCGCCAGAACAGGCGTCTTCCCGTCGTAGAGCAACGAGAAATTCTTCGCGTGCGCGTCGTGATTGCCGATCAAAGCACTGAAAATCACGTAGTCGAGCAAGCGCAGGATCTGAGGCGCACTGGGGCGCGTCATGCGGCGAACCAGATCGAAACATTGCGCCAGATCCGGCCCGCCTTCGTTCTGGTATTTCATCTCCGGCACTACGCCGAGCGCCTGGCAAAAATCCTCCTGGTGCAAACGCCGCCGGGAACCTTGCGTATCCGCTATCCGGTCGTAGCGCTCCACAAGCAGGAAGCGACGATTCTGAACAGCGTGAATTTTCGACCGGGCCGGCTTGAGCTGCATGGCTTCGGCCAATGCCAGGCAAAAACCTTCGTTGATCACGCTGTCGTCGATACCATGGATTTCGGGCTTCAGGATGTGCGAGCTGGGCGTGCCGTTGAGTGGCAAGCCGATGCGCTTGCCGTCGAAGACGACAGGCAGCTTTTCCTGCGCGCCGGCGAGCGAAAGCCGCAGGCCATCTCGTCCGGCCAGCATCGGGCGGCGCGGCAACTCTGCGAGCAAGGCGACGAGGTCATCGTCGCTCAACCATTCGGCGTTATCGTCGCGAGCGGGTGCCAGCAAAATCTGCTCGGGCGCCAGAAACGTCACAGCGCCGGCACATTCGCCGCCGATGCGATCGAGCAGCGCAAAGTCGTTCTGTCCGGAAACCTGGAACTGCTGCGCAATCAGGCGGCGCATCTGTCCCTCCGGCAGCAGCCCGGCGAAGAAAGGCCGTGTTCTTTGATCGTCGAAGGGCGTCGATTGCAACGGCAACGAGGCCGAGAGGGCGACGGCGTCCACTTGCGACAGCCAGTCCGGCGCGTAGCGAAAATTCAGTCGCCCATCGAGTAGCGCCAGGGTGCCCACATGATCGGCAAACAGCCAGACCGCCAGTTCATGCGCCATGGTCGTCGCCCGTCACCGATGGCAAACCGCTCAACTGGATTTCGCCTCCCAGGGCATCGATCACCCGTAGCACGTTTTCCAGGCGCAAAGTCGGTTTTCCGGCCTCAAGGTCAACGATGAAGCGCACGCCGACGCCCGAGGCTAGCGCCAGTTGAGGCTGCGTCAGGCCAAGATGTTTGCGGGCAGCGCGGAGGGCGGCGCCGAGTTGCTGAGGTGATCGAATGGATGTCATGGACTTTGTGGTGTTTCCCGTTCGGGAAATTGTTGCGCAAGGCACGTGCCGAGGCAAGCGATATTTCCCGATCGGTAATGTCTTGGTACGTTCGTGTCTTGGTGTCAGAAAGATTGCCCGAACGGGAAATCTTCCGAAGGCACATAGTGCTGCGAACCAAGCCGAAGCGGAATGTCTCCGTACCTTTGGCGCTTGACCAGTCGGTCGTCATGCCGGAGGTCTCGGCGGCAGTCGGCCATTGGCGGCAGTTCTGCTGTAGCTCAACCGGCTCCTTCGAGCGGCAGCTTTGCTAAAGAAGACACCCATTGAGAGCGTAATTTCCTTAGCCTAACCGCTTCTTTGCTTGCTGATACCTAGGCCCCTTAAGCCAACTGTATCGATGCGAATCTTCCGCGAGCAAAAAGCGTTTCATGGCTTCGCGGCCGGCCGAATCCAGTTGCTGGAAGATGCCTCGAAGTTCTGAGTCGATGCCCTGTTCGGGTGCGCCTAGTTTTCGGGCTTTTTCATACCATTCATGACCGTTTTCGAAGTGGCGCAGTTCCATATGCACAGCGCCAAGTAGCGTGCATGGGCGGTAGTCTTGAGGTGTCAGCGCATGCGCTGTCTCGCCCATTTGAATCGCCTCTGCCCGCCTTCCGAGATCACGCATCGCTCCCCCACGAGTAGTGAGAACTGCAGATCGAACCTTGGGCTGTTTGAGGCGATCAGGTGTAACGTCGTCGATCAGTCCGAGAGCCGTATCGGACTGATCGCACTTACGGTAATGCCCGCAGGCGTTAACTGCGCTCCATGGATCCTTGGTGCGCCGATACTGATCGGCATGAAAGCCTGCTTCGAGACGGTGATGCGCCTTTCGGAGAGGCGCTGAGAAATACTTTTTCGCGCAAGTACCGAGCCACCTCAACTCTTCCTTCGGCAGTCGGTTACCTGCATCGATTTCTTGGAGGAGCTTCGTCATCGTTGGCATCAACGACTCATCAGTTAACGACACCTCGTATTTACTGTACAGGGCTTGCCTCTGCATCATCGCGATGTACTCAGGGTCGTTTTCGCGAGCAACGCGAGCGGCCTCGGCAGCTTCCTCTCTGGCTTTACGCTCCAATGCCGCGGCTTCGGCCACCTTTGCCGCCGGTTTGTACCCGTCCAGGGTCAATTGGCCGAATGCGAGTCGATACAGATCGTCAGGGGCACTGTGCCTCAGGTAAGTGAGTTCTTCCCCAGTTAACGGGCGTCCCCGGAAAAGCGCTTTCAGAAGATCGCTCATGGGAGGGCAAACGGCAGCGGCAACGTGTTCCAGATGGAAGTAACGAGCAAGGTCCAATGCGGTTGGCTCCGTGTAATCCGGAGCGTTCGCGCAGGAGAGGTAAGCGGCTGCGGCCAGTTCGCAATTGCGTTCACGCTGCACTTTACATTCGGTCTGTCGAGCCCTTTGTGCCCTGAGGACTGCTTCGGTGGCTTCCCGCTCTCGCTTGCGGCGGAGGCTGCGCTCAGCCTCCCAATCCCGTTTTTCGGCTGTTTCGCGGACCGGGTGAATGGTTTTCCGGGGGAGGTAGTGGTCTGAAAGGTTCTGCCGCTCAGTTTCCTTCGCTTGATTCGCAACCTTCGCTGCCTGATACCTATTCAAATAGTCGGGATCAAGCCCCGAAACGTAAGCATCATGGGTGATCTCTCCGCAAGCAAGCCGATATAGGGCCGGAAGATTCTGGCGCTGCAGGAAATCCAACGAGTTTTTCGTCAGCTGCTGACCCTGATACATCCTGACGAGGATGTCGTTCAGGCGCGAACTGGGAATAGTTGCGGCAGAGATATGACTGACGCAGTAGTAATCTGCGACGAAACTTGTGAAGCTGCCCATGATGAACCCATCGCGCCTTGTTTATCTATGAACGCTAATTATGACTTGATCGCTGCGGAGATAGCATGAATGCATTGCACCATGGCTTCTTCACGACTGTTTGCAGCCAATGCTGCTTGTGGGTGTCATCTTGCCGCTCAGGATCGCTCCGAGTCATCCGGCCCAGCCGCTTTTACAGACTACAAGTTTTCGCTGTTATAAATCTCAAACGGAACGATGACCGATTGCGTACCCGCTTCCGGCCCGGCGTTCTTCGCCCTTACGAGCGCAGCGAGCGTTTCGCGGGCGATGGCTGAAAACGGATGCGAGATAACCAGTGTCAGCGAGCCGTCGAGCAGGCCGGCGCGCGTGGTTTCCATCAGGTCGTGGCCGACGGTGACGATTTCGCGTCCGACTCCCCCCGCGCGCAGGGCGGCGATGACGCCGCCGATGCCGCCGCCGGAGACGTAGAGACCACCGAGATCGCGATACTCGTGCAGCAGGTCTTCGGTGATTTCGCGCGCGATGGCGTCGGACTCGAACGTTGATACGGGTTCGAGCAGGGTGAAGCTGTTGGCGTGCTCGCGGAAGTAGGAGCGGAAGCCGCTTTCGTACAGGTCGTGGCAACGGTAGCGGTGCGTGCCGACGAACATGCCGATCTTTTTGTCCGGTGCGCACATGTGATGCAGCGCCCAGGCGGCGGTGCGACCGACTTTCCAGCTGTCGAGTCCGACGTAGCCGACGTTGGTGCGCGCCGACAAGGCGGTGATCAGGGCGATGACCGGAACGCCGGACGTGGCCAGGCGCTCGATGGCTTCCGTGACGATCGGATGCTCGGCCGCCAGCACGCCGAGCGCGTCGCAGTCGGCGCCGAGCACGAGCATGCGCGTCGCGACGCTTTCCGGCGAGAGATCGTCGATCAGTTCGATGATCGGCTGCACCTCGCTCGCTTCGCCGCTGGCGACGCAGTGTTCGATAGCCTTGATCAACGTCGAGGCGAATAGCCGGTGCGGCGACTGGATGATGAAGCCAACGCGCAACTTCCGCTTCGCGCCCGAATCACGATGCTCTAGGCCGGCGAGGCCATAGAAACCGACTTCACGCGCGGCTTCCAGCACACGCTGCACCGTGCTTTCACTCACCGGGCCGGAGCGGCCGATGACCCGGTTAACCGTCGCCACCGACACCCCTGCCGCCTCTGCCAGATCCTTGATCGTCGCGCGCTTCATGCTCTCTCCCGTGCGTCTCATGCGGTTTCATAAATCGTCTTATTTTGTATCAAACAAGCGTGTCGAGTGATACGAACTGAGATTGTTTCTTTTATCACATTGCTTTGTTTTATATGTGTTTCTTTTCGTATCAAGGTTCGTTGCAAGCGATCTGATAGTAACTGAAACTTTATGCAATCGTCGATCTCATTTCCGCTTGCCGAGCGGTGGGCGCGCTCATAGTCTGGCTGCACGCTTTTCGACCGGGGGAGTCAGTAACCAGGAAACCCGGAGATGCAGACGGGTTTGTGCCGAAGAGCTAAGGATTTGTCGATTCACCACCAACTTATACAAGAGGGTCAAATGAAAAAGACTGTTCTGTCCGTTCTGCTGGGTAGCTTGATGATGACCGCGCTGGCCGCCAGTGCGGAAACGAAAATCGGCGTCACCATGGTCGATTACAACGACACCTTCCGCACCCTGCTGCGCGACGGTATCGCCGACGCGGCGAAGAAGGACGGCGTCGTGGTCGCCTTTGAGGATGCGAAATCCGACGTCGGTACGCAGATCGGACAGGTACAGAATTTCATCGCCGGCAAGTTCGACGCGATCATCATCCAGGCCGTCGATACCGACGCGACGCCCAAGATCACGCAACTCGTCGCGGCGGCCAACATCCCGCTCATCTATGTCAACCTGAAGCCATCGGACTTCGAGAAGCTGCCGCCATCGGCCACCGTCGTCGCTTCCGACGAAATGGTCGGCGGCACGCTCGAGGCCACGCAGGTCTGCAAGCTGCTCGGCGGCAAGGGCAACGTCCTCGTGCTGATGGGCGACCTGGCGCACGAAGCAGCGCGCACGCGCACCAAGGCCGTTGAGGAAACCTTCAAGACGCCGGAATGCAGCGGTATGACCATCCTCGACAAGCGCGAAGGCAAGTGGAGCCGCGTCACCGCCCAGGATCTGATGCTGAACTGGATCTCCGGCAGCATGAAGTTCGACGCGATCATCGCCAATAACGACGAAATGGCGCTCGGCGCGATCAACGCGCTGAAGTCGACCAAGACGATGAAGCCGACGACCGTCGTCGCCGGTATCGACGCGACCAGCGACGCGTTGGCCGCCATGAAGGCCGGTGACCTCAAGGTCACCGTCTTCCAGAACGCGAAGGCACAGGGGCAAGGCGCGATCGACGCCGCCATCAAGCTGATCAAGAAGGAAAAGGTCGAGCGCTTCGTGAATGTCCCGTTCGAGCTGGTGACGCCCGAGAACATGGGCCAGTACGCGGCACCGAAGTAACCGCTTTACTCGGGTAACACCCGATCGCCCCAACTCCGTGCGTTTGGGCCTCCATTGATGCTGACACGTCGACAACGATGGAGGCCGTCTTTTCTGGCAGGGCGCACAGAGACTTCGGGCATGAAACACGCTGGCAGCAATTGGGAGAAATCATGAATTCAAAAGAAAAGATGGCCTTGGCGCTCAACCACCAGGCGGGTCCGGTTCCGCTCGATCTCGGTGCCATGCCGACGACGGGCATCCACGTCTCGGTGCTCGAAGGCCTGCGCGCGCACTACGGACTGGAGAAGCGCACGCCGGTCGTTCTTTGCCCCTACCAGATGCTCGGCGTAGTCGACGACGACCTGCGCGAGGTGCTCGGTATCGACACCAAGCCGCTGTGGGCGTCGGGCACGATGTTCGGTTTCAGGAACGAGAACTTCAAGAAGTGGATGTCGCCCTGGGGTCAGGAAGTGCTCGTTGCCGAGAAGTTCGTGACCACCGAAAACGACGAAAAGATCTTCGTCTACGCGGAAGGCGATACGAGCTTCCCGCCGTCGGCCGAGATGCCAAAGTCGAGCTACTTCTTCGACACCATCATCCGGCAGGAACCGTTTGACGAAGACAACCTCGACGCGAACGAGAACGCCGAGGAATTCACCGACATCACCGATGCCGAGCTGGACCGTTTGGCGCGCTTGGCCGCCGAGCTGAAGGGTTCGCCCTGGTGCGTCACCGGCAACCTGGGCGGTACGGCGATCGGCGACATCTCGCTGGTCCCGGCGCCGATGCTGAAGAAGCCGCGCGGGATTCGCGACATCGAGGAGTGGTACATGTCGACGGTCACCCGGCAGGACTATCTGCACGAGGTGTTTACCAAGCAGGTCGACGTCGCGCTGCGCAACCTCGAAAAGATCCACGCCCGGATCGGCGATGCGATCCAGGTCGCCTACATCTGCGGCAACGACTTCGGCACGCAGAACAGTCCGTTTTGCTCGGCCGAGACCTTCCGCGAGCTGTACGCGCCGCACTACAAGCGGATCAACGGCTGGATTCACCAGCACACGAACTGGAAGACGTTCAAGCACAGCTGCGGCTCGATCATGCCGCTGATTCCCGAAATGATCGACGCCGGCTTCGACATCATCAACCCGGTGCAATGGACGGCGAACAACATGGCCGTCGAGAAGCTGAAGGCCGATTTCGGCAAGGAGATCGTCTTCTGGGGCGGCGGCATCGATACGCAGAAGACGCTGCCCTACGGCACGCCTGCCGAAGTGCGGGCGGAGGTGTTCAAAGTCTGCGAAGCGCTGGCGAAGGATGGCGGATTCGTCTTCAACACCATCCACAACATCCAGGCCAAGACACCGATCGAGAACCTCGTCGCGATGTTCGCGGCGGTCAGGGAATTCAACGGGGCGTGATATGGCGCACCGGCCGAAATCAACCAACGGAAATTAAGAGGACATCATGACTGACGGATTACTGGAACTCATCTCGGTTGCAGTGCAGAAGGGGAAGGCCAAGGACATCAAGGTGCTGGTCCAGCAGGCCATCGACGAAGGCGTCGCCGCGGAGAGCATCCTCAACGACGGACTGATGGCGGGGATGAACATCATCGGCGGCAAGTTCAAGCGCGACGAGGTGTTCGTGCCCGAGGTGCTCGTCGCCGGTCGCGCGATGAATACCGGCACGGCGATGTTGAAACCGCTGCTGGTGAACAGTACCCGCGAGAACAAGGGCAAGGTGCTGATCGGCACGGTCAAGGGCGACATGCACGACATCGGCAAGAACCTCGTCAAGATGATGATCGAGGGCAAGGGCTTCGAGGTGGTCGATCTGGGCGTCGATGTGCCGGCCGACAAATTCTTGAAGACCGCGGAGGAAGGCCAGTTCGACATCGTCTGCCTATCTGCGCTGCTGACGACGACGATGAACGAGATGAAGGTCGTCGTCGAGGAGTTCCAGAAAGCCGGCGTACGCGAGCGCTACAAGATCATGATCGGCGGCGCGCCGATTACGCAGAGCTTCTGCAATGCCATCGGAGCCGACAGCTACACGCCGGATGCGGCCACCGCCGCCGACGCCGCACTCGAGCTGGTCAGCCGCAAGGCGGCCTGAACGATCCGCCGCATTTCGCCACATTCCGCCGCATGAAAACCTGTACAGTGCGCGCACACGCGGGGCAGACGATCCTGGAGGCCCTGCGCGGCGAGCACCAGGCGATCGACGCGCCCTGCGGCGGACGCACGCGCTGCATCCGCTGCATGGTGCAGATTGCCGACGACACGGCGCAGTCGCCAATCTTCGAACCGCCTTCCGGCGAGGAAGCCGCACTGGTCGGCCACACACGACTGGCCGACCACTGGCGGCTGGCCTGTCGCGCCCGGCTGACGACGACCGCAGATATCTCGTTAAAGCTGCCGGACGGCCGCCTTGAAATCCCCGACTTCCCAGTACGTGCGCGGAAGTGGGCGAATGCCGCGCGGCAGGGCGCCGAGCCGTTCGTCATCGCCATCGACATCGGTACGACGACCGTCGCCGCCCTCCTGATCGAGCGCGCCAGCGGCGAGCCGGTCGGGCGCGTCGCGGAACCCAATCTGCAGCGCTCGTGGGGCGCCGACGTGATTGCGCGCATCGAAAACGCCGTGCGCGAACGCGCTTCGGCCCGGTCGATGCAGGAGCTCATCCAGACGCAGATCGAACGGATGATCCTTGCGCTGTGCGCCGGCTACGGCCTCGCTGACGCTCCGCCGGTCTTCGTTTGCGGCAACACGGCGATGCTGCATCTGCTTGAAGGCGAGGACGTCGTCGGGCTGGCGAAGATGCCGTTCAAGCCCGTGTTTCTCGACAGCCGGATCACGCGCATCGGGCAACGGCGGATTCCGGCCCGGCTGTGTGCCGGGCTCTCCGCCTTCGTCGGCTCGGACATCACGGCCGGGCTGTTCGCCTGCGGGCTCGACGGCGAAGTCGTTGCACCTCAGTTGTTGATCGACATCGGCACCAACGGCGAGATGGCGCTCGTTCTGCCTGGGCGGATTCTGGTCACGGCGACCGCCGCCGGGCCGGCCTTCGAAGGCGAGAACATCGTTTGTGGATCGGCCGCCATCACCGGTGCGATCGACCACGTGTGGATCGAGGACGATGCCATCCGCTGTTCTTCGCTCGATAGCGAAAACGTCGCGCCAACGAGCATTTGCGGTTCCGGACTGCTCGATCTAATCGCCTGCCTGCGCCAGATGGAAATCATCGATGAAGGCGGCGCGTTCAACGCCGCTGAGACGCGTTTTTCGTTTGGCGAGCACCTGCCGTATCTCACGCAGGCCGACGTTCGCCAGTTCCAGCTGGCCAAGGGCGCAATTGCTGCCGGCATCGAACTGCTCTGTCGGCGGGCCGGTGTGGCCTACGCGGACGTCGAGACGATCTACCTCGCCGGCGGCTTTGGCTCGACGTTGTCACCCGATTCGGCGCTGGCCGTCGGCCTCCTGCCCGGCGCGTTCGCCGGCCGCATCGAGGTCGCCGGCAATACGGCGCTGAACGGCACCGTTTCGCTCGGCATCGACCCGGCGCTGTTCGACGCGATCGAGCGCATCCGCGCGCGCGTCGAGGTCGTCGATCTGGCCGCCGAGCCCGGCTTCGGCGACGTGTTCGCCGAGAACATGCTGTTTCCGGAGAACGAGTATGTTTGAGGCGACCGCGAACAAGCCGCAGCGACTGCTCGTCATCGCCTGCGAAGTCTTCTGCCGCGAAGCCAGCGCCGTCGCGGCCGACAGCCGGTGCATCGTCGATACGATATTCGTGACGAAGAGCCTGCACGACATCGGCGAGGTGCCGATGTCCGCGCGGCTGCAGGAAATCATCAACAGCCGCACGCTGGCCGTGCCGCCGGAGACGTGGCCGGACGCCATCGTTCTGCTCTACGGCCTGTGCAACAACGGCATTCGCGGCCTCACGGCGCCGGTGCCGCTCGTCGTCCCGCGAGCGCACGACTGCATCACGTTGCTGCTCGGCTCACGTGTCCGCTACGAACAACATTTCGCCGATAACCCGGCGACCTTTTACCGCTCGCCTGGCTGGATCGAGCGCGACAGCGACCCGGACGCCAACCCGGCAAGCGTGACGTCGCGCATGGGCATCACGCACGACTACGCGAAGCTCGTCGAGCAGTACGGGGAGGACAACGCCGAGTTCCTGATGGACATGATCGGCGACTGGCTCAAGCACTACCGGCGACTCGGCTTCATCAACACCGGGGTCGGCGATCAGTGCGCCTATCGCGCGAGCTGCCAGCGCCAGGCAGAGGAGCGCGACTGGGAATACGAAGAAATCGCGGGCGACAAAAGGTTGATCGCGCGTGCGCTGAACGGCCGCTGGAACGACGACGAGTTTCTCGTGCTGATGCCGGGGCAAGCCGTCGGCATCGCCCACGATCAACAGCTGATCTGCGCCGAACGCGCGCAACCCGAAGCCGCGCTGGCCGACAGTTAACACCAGAGACTATGACCGACCGTTCCCCAACACCGTTCGCCCTGAGCTTGTCGAAGGGCAGAGTGTCCGCGCCATGCGTCCGTTCATGGTTCGACAAGCTCACCACGAACGGAAGACAAGCGGTCAGTTTCTTTGACGATTCTCACTAAGCCCAACACCAAGGGAGACGCAATGGACGCGAACTACTACATCGATCTGGCGAAACAGGGCAAGCGCATGCCGATCGCCACCCACCTCGTGCTGCACGAGAAGCCCGACCCCGAGGCGATTCTCGTCGACGGCGCGCGGCTCGGCGAGGTGATGCTGGAAACCGCACGCCGCTTCGGCAATCCGATGGCGCTGCCGGTGATGGATCTGACGCTCGAGAAGGACGTACTGCTGAGGAAGATCGGCATTCCGGCCGAGGACATCGAGGCTTACCACTTCGACGCCATCCCCGACGACGCAACGATCGCGCGCGCCAAGGCGCCGGTCGATGTGCTGCAATTCCCGCGCATCCGCGCCAACTGCGAGGCGCTGTCCCGAATCGGAGCGGGCGGCGAAGTGCTGCCGGTCGGCATGAGCATCGGCCCGTTCTCGCTGCTGACCAAACTGGTCCACGATCCGATTACGGCGATCTACATGGCTGGCACCGGCATGACGGCCGAGGACGATGACGACGTGGCGCTGATCACGACGCTGCTCGACCTGGCCGAGGCGGTGATCCACGAGACCTGCCTGGCCCAGATCAAGGCCGGTGCGCGCGCCATCTTCCTGTGCGAGCCGGCAGCCAACCTCGTCTATTTCTCGCCCAAGCAGCTGCGCGAAGGTTCAATGGTGTACGACGAGTTCGTCATCCAGCCCAATCTGCGGCTCAAGGCACTGTTCGACGAGACTGGCACTGACCTCCTGTTCCACGATTGCGGCGAGCTGATCCCCGAGATGATCTCCAGCTTCAACCAGCTGCGCCCGCGCATCATCAGCTTCGGCAGCCCGGTCAAGCTGTGGGAGGTCGAGCCCTACGTCGACAAGGACATCGTGCTATTCGGGAATCTGCCGACCAAGAAGTTCTACTCGGACGAGGACGTCCCGCTCGACGGCGTCGCCGAGCTGGTGCAGGAGATCGACGCGAAGCTGGCTGCGAGCGGCCATCCCTACATCGTCGGTTCCGAATGCGACGTGCTGGCGATGCCGGGCTACGAGCAGCGAATCCTGGAGAAGGTGCAGGCGATGTGTGGGTGTGGTTGCGCGCACGAGGGAAGTACTGATTAGTTACCAGTTTGTCATTCCGGCGAAAGCAGGAATCCAGGAAGTTCCACGAACTGGACCCCGGCTTTTGCCGGGGTGACGTGGTTCGTTTGTTGCCGGACGCCGCGCTGTCGGCAACGGTTTTTCAACTATTCATTCTCGAGGAGAGAGGACATGAAAGGAATTGCTCTACTGGGGGCCGGCCGGATGGCGCAGGTCCACGCGGCGGCGATTAACGCCGCCGGTGCTCGGGTTGCCGCCATCTACGATCCGGTCGCCAGCGCTGTCGAGGCGCTCGCCGCGCGCACCGGAGCGCAGACCGCGAAGACTGCGGCCGAGGCGATGCGGGCAGTCGATGTTGACGCGATCGTCATCGCCACGTCCTCCGATACGCACGTCGAACTGATCGTCGAGGCGGTCAAGACGGGCAAACCGGTGCTGTGCGAAAAACCCCTGGCGCCCAGTCTGGCCGAGGCGCGGCGCTGCATCGAACAGATCGGCGAGGAAGCTGCCAAGCGCGTCTTCCTCGGCTTCAACCGCCGCTACGATCGCGGCCACGCCAGCGTGCGCGAGGCGGTCAAGGCAGGGAAGATCGGTCGGCTGGAGCAGCTGACGATCACCAGCCGCGATCCGTATCCGCCGCCACTCGAATACATCCCGCGCTCGGGCGGGCTGTTCCGCGACATGATGATCCACGACTTCGACATGGCGCGCTCGATTCTCGGGCAGGACCCGGTGAGCCTGACGGCGCACGGCAGCTCGATCGTCGATCCGGAAATCGGGCGCCTCGGCGACATCGACACGGCGAGCGTCACGTTGCTTACCGCCGACGGAACGATCGCGACGATCCTCAATTCGCGGCGCTGCGCTTTCGGTTTCGACCAGCGCATCGAGGCTTTCGGTGCGCTCGGCATGGTCGTCTCGGACAACCCGCGGCAATCGGGTTTCACGACCTTCGTCTCCGGCGCCGCCGGCACGCCGGCGCCGATCCGCGAGTTCTTCATGGAACGCTACGGCGACAGCTACTCGGCCGAAATCGGCCTCTTCCTCGACTGCGCCGCCAACGGCCGCGAGATGCCGATCAACGCGCTCGACGGCCTGATGGCAGCCTTCCTTGCCGAGGCGGCGACGCGCTCGCTGAAAGAAGGCAGAACGATCGATCTCGAACAATTCGCCAAGGAGGTGCTCCATGGCCGACTGTCTGAACCGCCACACCGCAACCGCCGCCATCGTCACCGGCGGCGCGCAGGGCGTCGGCTACGCCATCGCCCGCCAGCTCGCGCTGGAAGGCTGCAAACACCTGTATCTGGCCGGGCGCGATGCTGCCAAGGGCGAGCGTGCCGTCGCCGAACTCAAGGAACTCGGTGCCACAGCACGCTTCGTCGCGCTCGATCTGCAGGACGTCGACGCCTGTCTGCGCGCGGTCGACGCAGCCGTCGCCGAGTTCGGCAACGTAAATGCGCTGGTCAACGCCGCCGCGCTCGGCGCGCGCGGGACGCTGCTCGACACCTCGGTCGAACTGTGGGACCAGATGTTCAACACCAACGTGCGCGGCCCCTTCTTCCTGATGCAGGGCTTCGTCAAGCATCGTATTGCGCAGGGCGGCGGCGGATCGATTGTGAACATCCTCTCGCAATGCGCGCATTGCGGGCAGTCCTACCTCTCGCCGTACTCATCGTCGAAAGGCGCTCTGGCCACGCTGACCAAGAACGTCGCCAACGCTTACCGCCAGAACCGGGTGCGCTGCAATGCGATCCTGCCCGGCTGGATGGACACGCCGGGCGAAGACGGAACGCAGCGCAAATACCACGGCGCGACCGACGGCTGGCTGGAGCGCGCCGAGGCGTCGCAACCGATGGGCCAACTCTGCAAGCCGCATCAACTGGCCGGGCTCGCCAGTTATCTGCTGAGCAGCGACGCCGGCGTGATGACCGGCGCGCTGATCGACTACGACCAGAACATTCCGGGCGCTTATCCGGAGTGATTTATCTTCGATAGATCAGTGTCCCAAGATCTCGCCCATTTACCCGGTTTCAGACTGCATTGAAGGCGAGGTGCTCTTCATGCGCATGCCGATAGGGTGGCAGCGTATCTTCTCAAGGAAAGCCGAAATATCCATGGCCCCGGCGCAAGCCGGGGTCCAGTTTTCATGGGGCTCACGGCACCATTCTGGTCTTTATCTCTTCAAGTAACCCTTCGAGTTTGGCACCGGGCGAGAACAATTCGACACGGATGTCGTGTCCCCGAACCGAGATCTTGAGCGTGGGAATGGGCGACTTCCGGCCATTGGGCCGCTGAACCAGTTCGACAGACTGGATGGCCGACCATGGAATGTACGACTCGGCACTGGAGTACACCGCTTCAAGCCAGCGGCGGATAAACCGCCCACGATGGATGATCACCAGATCACTCCCCGCATCTACCAGCAAGCAACCAAGGCTCGACTTCAGCCCGCCGAGCCGAACACCGGGTTGTTCCCAATACAGAATGCGCGCATCAGGAGAGCGGCGAACGTGTTTCCACGACATGCTTAGGTAAAAGCCTTCACCAATAGTGATCTCCGGCCTTTCGGGCTGGCCCGCGGTAGATACTCGATGAGCTTCCGCCGTAGCAGCCGTGTGCTCACGCAGGAAACGGACGACTTGTTCGATATCCTTGTCCGATACGGAGCTATAGCCCAGTGTGACTGTTCGGCCATCATTGAGAAGCAAAGATAAGGTCGCCGGCAGCAGATCTTGATCGATGCGTACCG
>RRZT010567107.1_pt1 | contig 14524 bp, 10 predicted proteins | sample 2165551 | NCBI WGS metagenome assembly RRZT01 (sample SAMN10456910, study PRJNA506462) | wastewater metagenome | biome: wastewater; feature: sludge; material: wastewater sludge; isolation source: wastewater sludge with Escherichia coli K12::gfp cells carrying plasmid... | place: USA: Moscow, Idaho... | reverse complement strand
TTCAGGCGCGACGCAGGGTGAAGCGGGTGGCGATGGGTTGGCGCTGCCCGCCAACGTGCACGACCTCGTCGCCGTCGACGGTGACCTGGGTCGCGTGGTGGGCCAGCGCGGCCTTGACCTGATCCAGGTACGCGGTGGCGTCCACGTGCTCGCCGGGGCCCTCAGGGTCGGAGGCTACCTCCCAGAACGGGATCCCGAGCAGCCGTGCCGCCTCCACCGTGGGGGTGTGGAGGGCGATGTGGTCGGGGTGTCCGTAGCCGCCGTGGTCGTCGTAGCTGACGAGAGCCTCCGCCTCGCACGCGGTGGCGAAGGTGGCGATGTCGTGGGCGATCTCGGCGGGTTCGGCGCGGCTCAGCGCGTCGGGTCCGGCGTCGGGGCCTGGCCCTGCCAGCGTTTCGGCGGCGTCCAACCACGCCATGCCCGAGTCGGTGTAGCGGCGGGGGGTCAACCCGGCCGCTCGCGCCCCCTCCTCGCCCAGGAACGCGACGCGGCACACTCCCAGCGTCCGCGCTGCCGCCCGGACCTCCGCGATGCGATGCTGGGCGAGCGCCTCGGCCTGCTCCGCGCTCAGCGTCCCCGCGATGACGGCGCCGGGAACGGTGAAACTGCCGGGCACGATCTCGCCCTGCTCGCCACGCGTCCCCGTCAGCAGGAACACCTCCACGCCCGCGTCAGCCAAGGCGGCGATCAGGCCGCCGGTGGCCAGCGTCTCGTCGTCAGGATGGGCGTGCACGAACAGGACGCGGCGAGCGCCCCCCAGCAGTTCCGAACTCATAACGCCCCACACTAGGCCCTGCGCTGAAGGCAGGGCTCCCGGCATCCCGCTGGCGTCAGGCCAACGCGATGACTTGGACCAGCAGGATCTTCACCACGGTCCCGAGCGCGAACAGCGCCCCGTAGGCCGAGTCGATCCGCTCGTCGTTGACGCGCCCGTTGGCGTAGGCGAGGATCGCGGGCTGGCCCACGAACCCGGCCAGGGCCCCTGCCGTTCGCGGGGCCGACAGTTTCACCGCGCGGGCGGCGACGATGAGGACGGCGCAGCCCAGCAGCAGGATGAGCGCCGACATCGCCACGACGGACAGGCCCTCCCACGTGAACGCCTTGGCCACGAACGAGGGACCCGAGGCGAGGCCGACGCAGGCCAGGAAGATCATCAGCCCTAGTTGGCGCAACGTCGCCCCGACGGGCTGCGGCAGATCCCACCGGAACGGACCCACCCGGTGCAAACCGCCCAAGATCATGCCGACGACCAGCGGACCAGCGGCGGCGCCCAGCCCGAACCGGATCCCGCCCGGAAGCGGGATCGACACGAACCCGGCCACCAAGCCGAGCAGGATGCCGAGGCCCAGCGTGAGGGCGTCCACCTGAGAGACGCGTCGCTCCGAGTCGCCGAAGAACTCCCCCGCGCCTTCGAGATCATCGCTGGGGACCACGGCCAGGACGCGATCGCCGGGCTGAAGGACCAGATCGTCGCGGGCCAGCATGTCGATGTCGCCACGCCGGACCCGGGTGACGATGCCGTGGAGGCGTCCGCTCACGTTCAGCTCGGCAATGCTGCGCCCGACCAGCGACGGGTTGGACACCAGGAACCGCCGGAAATCGACCTCGCGACGGTCGTGGGTGAGCGTGCGCTCACTGTCATGGCCGAGGAAATCGACCGCCATCGCAACATCGTCGGGGTTGCCGACAGCCAGCACCCGGTCGCCCGGTTCCAACGGTTCAGTGGGGTTGAGGACGCGCATGGCGCCGTCGCGTTCCAGGTAGGAGAACTTGACGGCCTGCTCGCTCCAGCCCGGCACGTCGTGGCACATCACCTGCTTGGACACCACGACGCTACGGGCCGTCAGCCCAGCCTCAGCCAGCGACGGCGAGTCACCGGTCCCCGGCCAGCGGCGCGCGACGATGAACGCCACCACGGCCATACCGACGATGACCCCCGTCGGATACGCCAGGGCATAGCCGACCAGAGTGTCGGGGGCACCGCCCGTCGCCGTGATCGCCGCATCAATGGCCGGTGAGGTGAGGACGCCCGCGTACGCGCCCGCCGCGATGTTGCGGGTCAAGCCCAGGGCGGACGCCAACCCGACACCAGCCCCCGCCATCGCCACCAAGCCGAGGATGCCCGCGAGCATCAGCCCCCACTGGCGGCGCAGGTCGGAGCGGAACGTCGTACCCGCGACCAGCCCCACCGTGTAACAGAACAAGACGACACCCAGCGACTTCACCAGGCCCAGGCCTTGCCCGAAACGGGGATCCAGGGCACCGACGACCAGCCCCATGAACAGCGCCCCGGCTGCACCGAAGCGGATGGGCCCGAACGGGATCTGGCCAAACAGGCCCCCCAGCGCGAGCACGATCATGAGCGTGAGCAACGGGTTCGCCGCCATCACGTCGAGCACACCGACCTACCTTCTGCGCGGGGTCGCCCCGCGGCGTCAAGGCCAGTGTCTCGCGCCGGGCGCGGACCCTTCGCCGGCGGTCATCTGGCGGATTCGGCAACACCCCGGCACGACAGGCAGCCCCGCGGCAACGAGGCGCTGCTGGGCGGCACTTGGCTTGAGCGCGCAGCGGATCGGTCACAATGGGGCTATGACAACGGGCGTGGGTGGCTACGAGGTGGTTTTGGACTACCTCACCGGAGAGATCCTGCAGGGCCACGCTGCACCCGGGACGCGTCTGCCGAACGAGCGCGAACTGGCCTCCCGGCTGGGCGCCAGCCGCAGCGCCGTCCGCGAAGCCATGAAGGTGTTGCGCGCCCAGGGCGTCATCGTCACCCTGCCCGGCGCTGCGGGCGGGACGAGGGTGGCGTCCGAACCCGGCGACGCGTTCGGGCACATGCTGAAACTGCACGTCGCCTTGGACACCATCTCCAACCGGGAACTCACCCACACCCGCATGGTGCTGGAACGCGCCTCAGCCGAGGTGGCTGCCGAACAGCACGACGAGACGGCCCTCGCCGAACTCGACGCCCTGGTCGAGCAGATGACCGACGGCACCAGCGCGCTCGCCTTCAATGAACTCGACACCGCATTCCACCTGACCATGGCGCGGATGGGTCACAATCGGCTCGTCCGGGATCTGACGGTCGCGATCCGCGAGACGGTCACCTCGCTCCTGCTGGCCGCCGAGCATGTGGCCCCCGAATGGGACCGGCTGCGCGATGAACTGACCGCCGAGCACCGCGCCATCGTGGCCGCCATTCGCGCCGGGGACGTCGAACGCGCCGGACGCCTGAGCGCCGAGCACATCCAGCACTCGCACGCCGCCTTGGGGCTGGCCGACTAAGGCTCGGGCCTCCTACCGCTCAGCCTGCAGGGCGTGCAGCACGCGCTGCCGCGAAGGGATCGCGTCTTGCGCACCCGCGGCCGTGACGGCCAGCGCCGCTGCCACGGACGCCTCACGCACGGCATGCTCCCAGGAGAGGCCTTGAGCGCGCGCCGCGGCGAGCACCCCACAGAAGGTATCCCCGGCCCCTGTGGTGTCGACGACATCGTCCACCAGGTACGGCGGCACGGTGCTCTCACAAGCCTCTTCTCTCGCAGGCCCAGGCATCGCCACACCTCCATCGGCCAGACTGGCGGCCCGGGGCGTCATCGCCAGCGTCACGCCCGCGGCTCCCCGCGTGATGATCGCCACAGGAACGTGAGCCACGAGGTAGGACGCTGCGGCATCAAGGTCAGGCAGCCCGGAGATTTCCCTTGCCTCATGCTCGTTGACGATCAGTGCGTCCACGTCAGCGAGGAGTTCGACGGGCAGCGGACGTGCCGGGGCCGCGTTCAACAGGAACTCCGCGCCGCAGGCTCGGGCCGCACTGGCCGATGCCACCGCCTCCACGGGGATCTCCAACTGTGTCACGACGACCCGAGCACACGCCACCATTTCCTTCTGAGCTGGGGTGAGCGCCAAGGTGGCGTTGGCGCCGGGGGCCACCACGATGACGTTCTCCCCATTCGCAGCCACGGAAATCAGCGCCTGCCCCGTCGGATCACCGCTACGGGCCAGCATCGCCGTGTCGACACCATCGGCGGCGAGGCGCGCACTGAGCCATTCCCCCTCGGCGTCAGCCCCGACGGCGCCGATGAACGCCACGAGTGCCCCTCCGGCCCGGGCTGCCGCGACCGCCTGGTTGGCTCCTTTTCCACCCGGGGAGCGCACAAGGCTCGTGGCCAGCACCGTCTCACCCGGGGATGGAAGGTGAAGGACCCGTGCAGACACATCCACGTTCGCGCTCCCCACCACGACCACATCGAATGCTGGCAGCTCCGATTCCCTCATGTCCGCTGTTTTACCATCGGCCATTGCCCGCTGCACTACCCAGACGGCGACCGCGCCATACCTTCGGGGGGTATGGCTATACTACGTACCGTAGGAGTCGTCGATCACGGAGCATCTCTCATGCAGCGCACGCACCTGGCCCTCCCCGCAGCCGCCCTGGCCGCCCTTCTCGCCCTCACCGGCTGCACGACACCGGCCACCCCGCCCGCCGCGCCCGCGGCGAGCACCCAGGCGTCCGACGGCACCGGCAACGGCGTCCTGGCCTCGCTGGGGCTGAGCGGGCTCAGCGGTCCGCAGATCGTCGAAAAGCTGGACCACGACCCGGCCACGCGTCCGCTCCGGATGAAGGCGTCGGTGCGCCCCGACCAGGTGATCCTCGGCGACGGCACGGCCGAGACGTCCGTCCCGCTCGCCGGTGCGCAAGAGTTCTACCTGTCGATCGCTCCGTTCGTGAACCAAACGCACGACTGCTACTTCCACAGTCTGGCGACCTGCCAGGGCGAACTGCCCCGCGCCGCGGTGCACGTGACGATCACCGACTCCCACGGCGCGGCCCTCGTCGACACCGACGCGACCACCTACGCCAACGGCTTCGTGGGGTTCTGGCTGCCCCGTGACATCAGCGGCACCGTCACGATCACCACCGACGGCAAGACAGGAAGCGTCCCGTTTGCCACCGGCCCCCAGGACGCCACCTGTCTCACCACCTTGCGGGTCGCTTAGCTCTCGCCGCCGCCCACCCGGGACGCGTAGGCCTCGATCACCTCGACGATCCCCGGACGCAACTGCGCCGGGGTGATGACGCGGTCGACCGAACCGACCTCGACCGCCCGGTGAATGCTGTGGACGGCGTCGAACTCGGCGGCCACCTCGGAGATCTTCTCCGCACGCACCGCACCACGCGCTTCGGCCAACTCCAACTGGAGCGCAGCCCGGGTGTGCGCTGGCGCCTCCCGCAACTGAGCCTCCACCGAAGCCACCCGCGGGTCGGACGCTGTGCGCTTGGCGACGTCCCCGGCGAACACGACCGCAGCGGCAGGAGCCCCGCCCAGCACTGACGCGAACGAGCCTTCCAGCGCCAGCACCGTCATGTTCTCGTTGAGGCGCTTGGAGAACACCACGAACGCTCCCCCGTGATAGCGGGAGATGACGACGAACACGATGGGGCCAGAGAAGTTCACGATCGCCCGACCGATCTCGGCGCCGTACTCCAGTTGCAGGTTCCGCATCGATTCCGGTGACCCATCGAAGCCCGACAGGTTCGCCAAGACCACCAGGGGGCGGTTGCCGGACGCCGCATTGATCGCCCGCGCCGCCTTCTTCGACGACCGCGGGAACAGCGTGCCGCCCGTGTAGGTGTCGGGGCCGTCGGTGGGAGGGAACCCTTGACGCGGCACCGGCTGGGACTCGATGCCCAGCACGCACACCGCGTGCCCGCCGATGCGGGCGTCCATGACGACGGCAGTCTCGGCGTCCGCCATGCCCGCCCAGCGTTCCACCCGGGGGTGATCCGCGTCACACACGGCCGCGATCACGGTACGGATGTCGAACGGCTTCTTGCGGTCGGGGTTCTTCTCCGCGGAGAAGATCTCCCCGACGGTACGAAACTCCGAGCCCTCGATCTGGTGGGGGTAGGCCGAGACGTCACGGTCGACCGGGTCAGTGGTGAGGGCCCGGCGCGGCGCGCGCTCCCCGGGCGCGATATAGCTATGCGCGTAGTGACTCATGAGGATCCGCATCGCTGCACCCAGGTTCGGTGCCCAATACTGTGCCTGCCCGTTGGGGCCCATGACCCGGTCGTAGCCGCCGATGCCGAAGTTGTCTTCGGCGGAGACGCCACCGGAGAAGTCGAGGGACTGCTTGCCGGTGAGGACCATCGCCGAATCGGGCGTCATCACGAGGATGCCCTTGGTGTGCATGAGCATGGTCGCTTCGGCGTTCCAGTAGGGCTGGGCGCCGACGTTGATGCCCGCGACGACGACGTTGATCTCGTAGCCGTCTTGGGTGAACGAGACGATGCGGCGCAGCGCGGCGGCTACCCAGTCCATGTTCTCGGTGCCCGACTGCATCGACACCCGAGCCCCCGACGACAACGCGAACCACTCCACGGGTAGCCCGCGTTCCTGCGCCAGGTCGAGGGCGGCGATGATGCGGCGGCATTCGGGTTCGGACACCGCACCCAGGCCCTTGGTGGGGTCACCGGACAAGGCGATCCGGGTGATGCCCTCGGGGTACAGGTCCGTCGGGGTCGTCACCTCGGCGACGATGATCCCTGCCGTGTTGTTGCCGGGAGCACGATCCACAGGGACGAGGCGCCCCTCGGCGTCCAGGTCGAGTTCGGTGAGCGTGCCACCGTGACCAGCCAGGGAACGCGACAGCTCGTAGGGGTACACCAGCCCGCGCCGGCGGGCACGCAGCACCTTGGTGGCGTAGTCATCCAGCGGTTGGAGGGGTTCAGTCGGCGGCGCCCCGATGGACGCCGTGACGCCCGCGCCCGGCACGTTGTGGAACCGCACCGCCACCGGGACGGTGCCGTCCGGGGAGGCGTAGCGGCCCTGGCACAGCACCTCCTCGATCCCCGCCCCATCAGAGAGCGGGGTGATCTTGGTCTGCAGGGCGGCGACCTCGTCCAGGCCGACATCGAACTCGGGCCACACGTGAACCCAGACATAGTTCATGTCGAGTTTGCTGCCTGCCTGACCGCGCTCGGCGCGGGTGCGACGGATCGCTTCGAGCCCGTTCTCGACGGCACGCTCGGCATGCGGCAAGCCGAGGAGGCGCCCCTCGGCGTCCCGGACGACCGCCAACTGCCGCACCTGCGCCATCGCGACGAGGCGGCGATCCTCCGGGTTCGTGCGGGCCACGCACTCGAACAGCACCACATCCTCGGGGGCGGGCAGCCGGGTGAGGTGGAACTCGCGCAACCGCCACAGATCCAGGCGCCGCGCCAGCATGGCGTGCATGCCGCGCATGTTCTCGTCCTCGGCGAACCCGCCGGACGCGTCGGGACGGAAGGAGCGGTACTCGACCCCGCCGTCGGGGGTGCAGATGCCGACGAGCACGCGGCGCACGCCCGAGCCCCAGTCCCAGGTCGCCAGCGTGGCCTCCAGGTCGATCGACACCGATGCGGCGTCCACCCCGGCGGGCCAGGCCACATACAGTTCCACGACCGCCTCGTCACCGGGGCGTCGACGGGCGAGTTCCGCAGTGACGATCCGGGCCAGCGGGCCCTCAGCCGCCAGTTCGTCGCTGCTGCCCAGCGTCGACACGAACCGGGTGGGACGCCCCTCGATCTCGTAGTTCGCGGTCAGGACGGCCCGGCCGTCCACCTGCGTGGCAGTCACGTCGGCCAAACCGAAGTCCGCGTAGTACTTGCGCAGCAGCACCTCCAGCATGGGCTCGTGCGCGCTCACCCCGTGACGGGCCAGCCGGTCGGCGAGGAAGCTCGCCGTCCACTCAGGAATGGCGGCCAGCGCCAGGATCCGGGGGGCATAGTCGGGCGCGTCCGGGTGAGCGGCCAGGTCAGCCACCTCGTCCGCGACGCCAGCCAGCACCGCCGCACGCTCGGCGTCCACCTGCGGCTGGTCGAACCAGCGGAACCGCACGGAACGCGCCACATCGCCCACGGCGGGGAACCGGAGCTGGGTGGCCCGCACCAGACGTTCCAGATGCGCGCGCGCCGAATCGGCCAGCCCTGCGCTCGGCGCGGGCTCCCCGATCCAGCGGTCCAGGATCCGCAGCACGATGGGCAGATCGTCGGCGCCGCGCTTTTGCGCCAAGAAGATCCGGAAGACGGCCTCATCGAGGGCGGGCGTCCGGTCGAGACTGTCGACGCCGTAGTGAGCCAGCACGGTGCGCAGCCGCTCCTGGAACTGCTCGGGCAGCCCAGCACGGTCGGCGTCCAAGGTCGTCAGGTAGCGGTGGAAATGCTCACGGTCGGAGTGGACGCGCAACTCGGTGTTGACCTGCTCGCCGAGGGGACGGTTGCGGTTGAGGGCGGCCAGGTCCGCGAACAGGCCGATCAGGGCGATCTCACCGGGCAGGACGTCTCCCCCCGCCGCACGCACCTCGTCGCGGGCAGCCAGGTAGGCCTCCAGGGTGTTGGCTTGCGGCGTGACGTCGTAGCCCATCAGCGTCGCCGAGAGGTCGGCACGGAGCCGATCGGCGCGCGCGGACGCGTCCGCATCCGGTGCGAGGGCGGGCAATTCGACGGTGGTCGCGTCCGAGGATTCCTCCGCACCCCCCTCGCTGAGGGGTTCGAGGCGGACCAACGGCGCCATCGTCTCGACCTGCGAGCCGGTCATCACGAGCAGTTCCTTGACGCGAGCGTCGAACGGCGCGGCGATGACGCTTTCCATCTTCATGGATTCCAGCACCACGACCGGAGCGCCCGCGGACACCTCGTCGCCGACCGCGACGGGCGTGGCCACCACCAGCGCCGGTGCCGGGGAGCGCAGGACGCCGCCCTCGTCACGGGAGACGCGGTGCATCACGTTGTTGACCTCGATGAGGTGAACGGGGCCGTGCGTCGCCGACACGATCCGGTACTGGATGCCGTTGACCCGCAGCCGCCCATGGACGTCGTCGAGGCGTTGCACCTCGACGCGCGCCAGGTGGCCATCCACCTCGACGGTGAAGCGTCCCGGGCCCGTCGCGTAGGCCGTGACGCGGTGGGCTGAGCCGCGCAGCTTCAAGTCGACGCTCACCCCGTCGGTGTGCTGCGTCTGCGGGCGCCCGCCGTGAGCGGTCTCCAGGAGACGCTCGGATTCGACAGCGGCAGCGTCCTCGTAGGCCTCGATGGCGGCGGCGACCAGCGCCACGCCCGCGTGCGCGTCGGGAACCAGCCCGCCCTGCGCGCGAACGCGATCGATCCACCCCGTGTCAGCCCAGGCCACGCCGGGGGCACCGACGACCTCGGGCCGGTCCAGCAGTTCCAGCACGAAACTCTTGTTGGTGGCGCCCCCGTCAATGACGACGGTGGTCTCCGACAGGGCACGCCGCAGGCGGCCCAGTGCCTCGTCGCGGGTGCGTCCGTAGGCGATGATCTTGGCGATCATCGAGTCGAAGTCGGCGGGGATCGCGTCCCCCTCGGCGACGCCCGTGTCGACGCGAATGCCGGGCCCAGCAGGCAGATCGAGCCGGGTGATGAGCCCGGGGGCGGGCGCGAAGTCACGGTCGGGATCCTCGGCGTTGAGCCGCGCCTCGACCGCGTGCCCGAACTCTTGTGGCCGGTCGGCCAGCGGCTGGCCCGACGCGATGGCGATCTGGGCCTTGACCAGGTCGAACTCGTTGGTGACTTCGGTGATCGGGTGCTCGACTTGAAGCCGGGTGTTGACCTCAAGGAAGGCGAACAGTTCGTCGGCGGGGTGGTAGAGGAACTCGACGGTGCCCGCGCCGCGGTAGTCCACGGCGAGCGCGAGCCGTTCTGCGGACGCCTTGAGGTCGGCCACCTGGTCGGGGCGCAGCAGCGGGGACGCCGACTCCTCGATGATCTTTTGATTGCGGCGCTGGACGCTGCAATCCCGCACCCCGAGCGCCCACGCGTGGCCTTGCCCGTCGGCGATGATCTGCACTTCGACGTGGCGCGCCCCCGTGACGAGCTTCTCCAAGAAGACGACCCCGGACCCGAACGCGCGCTGGGCCTCGTCGCGGGTCCGCTGGTAGGCGTCGGTCAGGTCGCCGGGCCCGTCGACGCGGCGGATGCCGCGCCCGCCGCCACCGGCGGTGGCCTTCAGCATGAGGGGGTAGCCGATCTGTGCGGCAGCCTCCAGGGCGGCGTCCAGGGTGTCGACGCCGCCGCGCGACCAGGGTGCCACCGGGACGCCCACCTCTTCGGCGATGAGCTTGGAGCCGATCTTGTCGCCGAGTTTGCGCATGGCGTCCCCGGAGGGCCCGATGAAGGTGATCCCGAGGGATTCGACGAGGTCGGCGAACTCCGCGTCCTCAGCGACGAACCCCCAGCCGACCCACACGGCGTCGGCGCGCGCGTCGCGCAGGACGCGTGCCAGCAGCGCATGGTCGAGGTAGGGCCGGGCGGACGCGGGCCCGAGCGGGTAGGCCTCGTCGGCTTCGCGGGCGAACATGGCGGAGCGTTCGGCGTCGGTGTAGAGCGCGATGGTGGTGATGGGGGCCGCGTCGCGACGTTCGGCGTTGAGATCCCGCACCGCATGGATGAGCCGCATGGCGGCCTCGCCTCGGTTGACGATGGCGATGCGCTGGAACACGGGGCCTCCTTGATGCGACGACGCTCCCGGATGCGGGCGCGTCGAGACGCTCCCGCGTGGGGCTGGGGACGAATCTTCCACCGAATCTTGACGGTGGCGAGTCGGCACGACGCCCTGTCGGCGCACTTTCGGGAATCAACGGCGCGCGGCCCAACACCGCTCGGCGAAGTTTGTAGAGACCCCACAAAGTGGTTTGAGGGCCGCCTGTGGCGCATCATGGACGCCATGGTCGCCCGCTATCTCATCTCCTATCCGTGCCAGGACGCCTGCGGCACGGTCGAGACCGACGAGCGCGTGGATGGTGCGCCCGTCTACCGGTGTCCGGGCTGCGATTCAGAGTGGTTCGAACTCCATGAGCGCACCGTCGCCGCGCCCGGACCCAGCGACCCGCAGCGGGGATCCGCACCCGCCGCGCCCTGACCTAGCGACCCGCAGCCGGGATCCGCGCCCGCCACCCCCTGACCTAGCGACCCGCAGCCGGGATCCGCGCCCGCCGCCCCCTGACCGCCACGGCGGCGACCAGGATCACTGCCGCCGCAGCCACAGCAACCACCCCGACCACGGTCGAGGCCGGTGCGGCGGTGAGGCGACCGACCGCGATCCAGACCATCGCCCAGGCCATGGCCGCCGCCACCGAAATGCGTCCGCCCAGACGCAGCGCGAAGACGACCCCCAGCAGCGCACCGACGGCGAGGATGCCGATCGCCCAGACTTGGCCCTGCTCCAGGGGCGGGTTAACCCCGGACGCCACCAGCGCCGCAGTGACGTTGGCGATGGTCGCGACGCTGACCCAGCCGAGATACAGACCAAACACCCCATCCAGCAGCACACCCTCAGTGGCCGTGCGGGCCGGAGACTCACTCAGCCGCGCCATCACCTCACCGAGGGTGAGCGCTAGCGCGGCGATCACCACGACGCTGACCCACACCCACCCCACCTGGGTGACCAGGAGCCAGGCGCCGTTGAGGAGCATCGAGACGGCTGCCAACCACCAGATGCGATCGGCCCGCCCCGAGTGCCGCGCCGCAGGCAGCCACTGCCACGCAACGTAAGCGAACAGGCCGAGGTAGATCACCGACCAGATCGAGAAGGCGGGCGAGGCGGGAGTCACCAGCGTGGCGTCGGCGGCGAAGGCACCGCCGGAGCTTTGCTCGACCCGCTGCCCGATCACCCCGAAGCCGTACAGCGTCCCCAGCACCATGAACACGGCGCTGATCGTCACCAGTACCCGGCGCACTGTTGCGGACATGACCGCTCCTCTCTCCTTGGCCGTGCACGGTGCCGGCCGAGCACCTCCACCCTGCCCGGTGATGAGGCTGTTGACCACCGTCAGCACGACTCCACAGCGCAAGACTCCCAGGAGGCCAGCTCCATGCGCCACTCTTGTCGCAGGCGAAGACCCACGGCCCCTCTCGCGTGGTGTACGACGCCGGGTCACCTCCGCCCGGCGGCGCAATCGCGCTCAGGGCGCCACCGCGTTAGGACAGCCAGTAGCCGGGATCGGCGACGGAGGCGTCGTAGTAGGCCAGCAGCGCGGCCGAATCGGCGGCGTCCAGGCCACGGGAACGCAGCCAGCGATGCACCTCCGCGGACGCGGCGGTCAGCGGCACCGGGACGCCCGCCCCGCGTGCTGCTTCGGTGGCCCCGTCGAGGTCCTTGATCATGTTGCCGATGCGTCCGGTGACGGTCGGGTCAGCGGTGGCGAACTTGACGAAGAACTCCTGCAACAACGGAGAATCGGCGCGCCCGCCACTGAGCGCACCGCGCACCACCTCGGGATCCAGGCCGCTAGCTCGGACCAGCCCAGAAACTTCGGCCAGAGCGTTCATGGCGGTACCGACGATGATCTGGTTGAGGAGCTTCACCGTCTGCCCGGCCCCCGACGGGCCGCAAGGGGTGATGCGTGCGGCCAGCGCCGAGAGCACCTCCGAGGCACGCGTCACCGCGTCCTGCGTGCCACCGAGCATCAGCGTGAGCGTCCCGGCCAGGGCCGCCGGGGCGCCCCCCGACAGCGGGGAATCCACCCAGGCATGCCCGGCGTCAGCGGCACGGCGCGCGAACCGCTTCGTGGCTCCCGGATCGATAGAGGACATGTCGATCACCAGCACGGGGGCGTCCCCTGTGGCAGCGCCGTCGGCGCCGAAGGCGGCCACCTCGACGATGGGCGCATTGGGAAGCGACAAGATCACCACGCCGCTCGCGGCGGCTGCCGCGGGCGTGGCTGCCGCCTGGGCGCCCGCCTCGACGGCTCGCGCGACGGCGTCCGGGTTCACGTCGAAGGCGGCCACCTCGTGGCCCGTCTCCAACAGGCGCGTGAGGATCGCCGTCCCCATCACGCCGAGCCCTACCAGTCCGATCGTGCCTGCCATATCGCCCCCGTCGTCGCGTTGTCGGTGGGCCTCATCGTCGCAGACAGGACGCGGCCCCGGGCCGGGAGCGTCTGGTCAACGGACGCTGGGCCCCGCCAGCAGTCCGGCTCGTTCAGCGAGGACGGCGACGCCGACGCGATTACCTACGCCGAGCTTCTGTTGTACCGAGCCGAGATGCTGCTTGACGGTCGCCGGGGACATGTACAGCCTTTCCCCGATCACCGCGTTGGTCAGGCCGTGTCCCGTCGCGACGGCTACCTCACGTTCGCGTTCGGTGAGCGTCCCCATCAGGGCGAGGGCGGCCCGCCGTGCTGCATCGTCACGGCGTCCGACATGGTCGAGCAACTGGCGCGTGCTGCGGGGAGACAGGACGGCGTCGCCCTGCATCACTGCCCTGATCGCTCCCACGATCTCCAGCGGGGCAGCCGTCTTGAGCAGGAAGCCGTCCGCACCGGCCTCCAGCGAACGCACCACGGCGTCGTCAACATCCCACGTGGTGAGGGCGATGACGTGCGGCGGGCTGGGCAGTGCGCGGACGAGCCGCGTCGCTTCAACCCCACCGAGGCGAGGCATTCGCAGATCCATCAGGATCACCGCGGGCGACACGGCGTGCACCGCCGCGACCACCTCGTCGCCGTCGGAGGCTTCACCGCACACCTCAATGTCGCCGACCGCACCCAGCAGGCTCGCCAATCCGGCGCGGGCCAGCGGATCGTCGTCAACCAGAAGGACGCGGATGGTCGTCACGCTCGCATCCTAAGGCTCAGGTGCGGCCCGGGAACGGCGTTCCCGGATCGTCGTGCGGAGCGGCGTCAGACGCCGGAGGCCTCCCGCCAGGGAAGCGTCACGGTGACCCGGAACACCGTCCCACCGGCGGTGAGGCCGTACTTCATGCTGCCACCCAGCAGTTCGGCTCGTTCGGTGATGCCCTGGAGGCCCCGCGCGGAACCGGGCTGGGGTGTGCGCCCGGTGGCGCGGTAGCGATTGCAGGCGTCGATGACGATGCCCCGAGCTGGTGCGCCCTGGACGCTCAGAGTCACCGGGGAGTCGGGGGCATGCTTGCGCGCGTTCGTCAGAACTTCCTGCACGATCCGGTAGACGGCCCGCGACAAGGCAGGGTCGGCCCGCTCTGGATCGGCGATGTAGATCGAGGAGTTGATCATCTGACCGGCCCCGAACGACTCCGCAACCACCTCGGGTAGCCGCGCCAACGGGATCGCGACCGGCTCCTCACCCAGGGGTTCACGCAGGACGCCGAGCAGCGAGCGCAGATCCTCCATGGCCTTGCCCGCGCTCTCGCGGACCAGGCTCGCCGAGTCGTGCAGGCGCGCGTCGTCCCCGGCGTTCATCTCCAGGGCCCCCGCATGGAGGTTGAGCACCGACAACCGGTGTCCCATGACGTCGTGGACCTCGCGGGCGATGCGCTCCCGCTCCTGCCGCCGGGCCACCTCGTCGCCCAGGCGACTAACGGCGACCTGCTGTTGGCGCACCTGATGGATCCGGTTCCGCTCGCCGCGCTGCGAGCGAAGGAGCAGGCCGATCCCCCATGCGGCCGCCACCAGGATCACTCCCGCCACCCACACGTGCCACACAGGGATGGACACCGGCTCGTTGGGCTCCGACCCTGAGGCCAGGAACATCTTCGACAGCGAGGCG
>RRZT010633767.1_pt1 | contig 14528 bp, 15 predicted proteins | sample 2165551 | NCBI WGS metagenome assembly RRZT01 (sample SAMN10456910, study PRJNA506462) | wastewater metagenome | biome: wastewater; feature: sludge; material: wastewater sludge; isolation source: wastewater sludge with Escherichia coli K12::gfp cells carrying plasmid... | place: USA: Moscow, Idaho... | reverse complement strand
TACTTCCGCATCTTCAACCCGCTGACCCAGTCGGAGAAGTTCGATCCGGACGGCGCCTTCATCCGCCAGTGGGTGCCCGAACTGGCCGGCCTGAACAAGCGCGACATCCACAACCCGGCGGCCCTCGGCGGGCTGTTCGGCGCCCCCGATTACCCGCGCCCGATCGTCGACCTGGCCCGCTCGCGCGAGCGGGCGCTGGCGGCGTTCAAGGCACTGGACCAGACCCCGGCCTGAGGCGCCTGCCATGAGCGACTTTCTCCGCGACTTCGCCCGCCGCTTCGCCGCCCTCGACAAGGACAGCCTCGACCGCCTCGGCGAGCTGTACAGCGCGGATGCGCTGTTCGTCGACCCGCTGCACGAGATCCGCGGCCTGGCGGCGATGCAGCGCTACTTCGCCGAGCTGTACGCCAACGTGCAGGAGCTGCGTTTCGACTTCCACGGCTTCGACGCGGTGCGCGAGGGCGACAAGGAAGGCGAAGGCTACCTGCGCTGGACCATGAGCTACCGCCACCCGCGCCTGGCCGGCGGGCGGCCGATCCGGGTGGCCGGCTGCTCGCACCTGTTGTGGAGCGACGGCCGGGTCTATCGCCACCGCGACTATTTCGACGCCGGCGCGCTGCTCTACGAGCACCTGCCGGTACTCGGCCGGGTCATCGCCTGGCTGAAGAGGAGGCTGGCATGAACACCGCGCCCCACACAGGCAAACGTATCTGGCTGACCGGCGCCAGCAGCGGCATCGGCGCCGCCCTGGCCGAAGAGCTGCTCGCTCGCGGCCACCGCCTGGCCCTCAGCGCCCGGCGCCGCGAGCCGCTGGACGCGCTGGCCGCGCGCTGGCCGCAGCAGGTGCTGGTGGTCCCCGGCAATCTCACCGAGCCGGACGCGGTGGCCGCCATCGCCGCGCGGATCGACGCCGAGTGGGGCGCGCTGGATATGGCGATCCTCAACGCCGGCACCTGCGAATACGTCGAGGTGCGCGCCTTCGAGGCGGCGATGGTCGAGCGGGTGGTCAGCGCCAACCTGTTCTCCGCCGCGCACTGCGTCGAGGCGGCGCTGCCGCTGCTGCGCAAGGGCGATCAGCCGCTGCTGGCCGGGGTGGCCAGCGCGGCGACCTTCCTCGCCCTGCCGCGCGCCGAGGCCTACGGCGCCTCCAAGGCGGCGCTGCGCTACCTGCTGGAATCGCTGCGCGTCGATCTGGCCGCCGAGGGCATCGCGGTCAGCGTGATCAGCCCCGGCTTCGTCGACACCCCGCTGACCCGCCGCAACGACTTCGCCATGCCGATGCGCTGGCCGGCCGACAAGGCCGCCCGCCGCATCGCCGACGGCCTCGACCGCCGCGCGCTGGAAATAGCCTTCCCGCGCCCGTTCATCGCCCTGCTCCTGCTGCTCGCCCACCTGCCCGGCCGTCTGCGCCTGGCGGTGACCCAACGCATGAGCCGTAACCCTTCCAAGGATGACACCCGATGAGAATCGCCATCGTCGGCACCGGCATCGCCGGCCTGACCGCCGCCCACCTGCTCGCTCGCCAGCACCAACTGACCGTGTTCGAGGCCGGCGACTGGATCGGCGGCCACACCCACACCGTCGACGTGACGGTGGACGGCCGCGACCACGCCATCGACACCGGGTTCATCGTGTTCAACGACTGGACCTACCCGAACTTCATCCGCCTGCTGGAGCGTCTCGGCGTCGCCTCGCAGCCCACCGAAATGAGCTTCTCGGTGCACGACCCGGCCAGCGGCATCGAGTACAACGGCAACAACCTCAACAGCCTGTTCGCCCAGCGCCGCAACCTGCTGTCGCCGGCCTTCTGGGGCATGCTGCGCGACATCCTGCGCTTCAACCGCGAGGCGCTGGCCGAGCTGGCCAGCGGCCGCCTGCCGGCCGGCATGACCCTCGGCGACTACCTCGCCAGCCGCGGCTACGGCCGGCGCTTCGTCGACCACTACATCGTGCCGATGGGCTCGGCGATCTGGTCGATGTCGCTGGAGGGCATGCTGGCCTTCCCGCTGGAATTCTTCGTGCGCTTCTTCAAGAACCACGGCCTGCTGTCGGTCAACGACCGGCCGCAATGGCGGGTGGTCAAGGGCGGCTCGCGCAGCTACATCGCGCCGCTCACCGAGCCCTTCGCCGAGGCCATCCGCCTCAACTGCCCGGTACAGCGTGTCGAGCGCGACGAAGGCGGGGTGACGGTGCACAGCGCCGCGGGCATCGAGCGCTTCGACAAGATTGTCTTCGCCTGCCACAGCGACCAGGCGCTGGCCCTGCTCGCCGAGCCGAGTGCGGCCGAGCGCGAGATCCTCGGTGCCCTGCCCTATGCCGACAACGACGTGCTGCTGCACACCGACACCCGCCTGCTGCCGCAGCGCCGGCTGGCCTGGGCGAGCTGGAACTACCGCCTCGGCGCACCGGGCGACCGCCTGGCGGCGGTCACCTACGACATGAACATCCTCCAGGGCATCGACGCCTCGCGGACCTTCTGCGTCAGCCTCAACCAGAACGACGCGGTGGACCCGGCGCAGGTGCTCGGCCGCTTCCGCTACGCCCACCCGCAGTACAGCCTGACCGGCATCGCCGCCCAGGCGCGCTGGCGCGAACTGCTCGGCGCACGGCACAGCTACTACTGCGGCGCCTACTGGGCCAACGGCTTCCACGAGGACGGGGTGGTCAGCGCCCTGCGCGTGGCCGCCGAGTTCGGGGAGGCGCTGTGAACAGCGCCTTCTACAGCGGCTGGGTGCGCCACCGCCGGCTGCGCCCGAAGGCCCACGAGTTCCGCTACCGGATCGGCCTGCTGTACCTGGACCTGGCCGAGCAGGACGCGCTGTTCGCGCTGTCGCCGCTGCTCGGTCGCGGGCGTTTCGCGCCGCTGTCGTTCCGCGAGCGAGACTACCTGCCGCACCTCACCGGCCAGGGCCTGCCGCTGCTGGAGGCCGTGCGCCAGAGCCTGAGCGAGGCGCTGGGCGCGGCGCCCGAGGGGCGCATCTGCCTGCTCACCCAGCCGCGCTGCTGGGGACTGAGCTTCAACCCGGTGAGCTTCTTCTACTGCTTCGATGCCGAGGAGCGCCTGGCGGCGATCCTCTGCGAAGTCAGCAACACCCCCTGGCACCAGCGCTACCACTATGTGCTGCCGGCGGACGGCGCCGGCAGCCAGCACTTCGCCGTGGCCAAGTCGTTCCACGTCTCGCCGTTCCTGCCGCGCGATCTGGAATACCACCTGCACTTCAGCCGCCCCGGCGAACGCCTGGGCGTGCACATGGAAGACCACGACGTCGAGGGCAAGCTGTTCGACGCCACCCTGACGCTGCAGCGCCAGACCCTCGACCGCGCCGCCGTGCATCGCCACCTGCGCGCCTTCCCGTGGATGACCGCCAAGACCGTGCTGGGCATCTACTGGCAGGCGCTGCGCCTGGCGCTCAAGCGCGTGCCGTTCTTCTCCCACCGGGCGGCCGACGGCCACTCCCGCGTCGCCCACCGGCTCCAGGAGTCCTGCGATGAAAAGCTCTAGCCTGACCGCCTCCCGTACCCGCCTGTTCGCCGGCCTCGGCAAGCTCGGCCTGGCCGCGACCCTGCTGCGCCGCGCCGTGCTGCGCCAGCTCGGCCAGCTGCGCCGCGGCCGCCTGCTGCTGGTCGAGGGCGACGACTGCACAAGCTTCGGCGACCCGCACGCCGAGCTGCACGGCGAGATCCACATCCACGATCCGGCCACCTGGGGGCTGGTCGCCAGCAACGGCTCGGTCGGCGCCGGCGAGGCCTACATCCACGGCCACTGGAGCAGCCCGGACCTGACCGCGGTGATCCGCGTGTTCGTCGCCAACCTCAAGGTGCTCGACGATCTGGAGGGCGGCCTGGCGCTGCTCGGCCGCCCCTTCCTGCGCGCCCTGCACGCGGTCAACCGCAACTCCAGGGCGGGCTCGCGGCGCAACATCGCCGCCCACTACGATCTGGGCAACGACCTGTTCGAGGCCTTCCTCGACCCGACCATGATGTACTCGGCGGCGATGTTCCTGTCCCCGGACGACACCCTGGAGCGCGCCCAGCTCAACAAGCTGGAGCGCATCTGCCAGAAGCTCGACCTGCAGCCCTCCGACCACCTGCTGGAGATCGGCACCGGCTGGGGCAGCATGGCGCTGTACGCCGCCAGCCACTACGGCTGCCGGGTAACCACCACCACCCTGTCGCGCGAACAGCACGACTACACCGCCCGGCGCATCGTCGAGATGGGCCTGGAAAACCGCGTCACCCTGCTGCTGCAGGACTACCGCGACCTCAAGGGCCAGTACGACAAGCTGGTGTCCATCGAGATGATCGAGGCGGTCGGCCACCGCTACCTGCCCGAGTACTTCCAGCAGTGCATGCGCCTGCTCAAGCCCGAGGGGCTGATGCTGCTGCAGGCCATCACCATCCGCGACCAGCGCTACCGCCAGGCCTGCAACAGCGTCGATTTCATCCAGCGCTACATCTTCCCCGGCGGCGCGCTGCCGTCGATCGAGGCGATGCTCAAGACCCTCAGCACCGGCACCGACATGAACCTGCTGCACCTGGAGGACTTCGGCGCCCACTACGCGCGCACCCTGCGCCACTGGCACGACAACCTGCGCCACGCCCGTGTCGAGCTGGAACAGCGCGGCTACGACGACGCCTTCTTCCGACTCTGGGAGTTCTACCTGTGCTACTGCGAGGGCGGCTTCCTCGAACGGACCATCGGCACCGTGCAGATGCTGCTGGCCCGCCCGGATGCGCGGCCGGCGCCGCTGCTCGGCCCGCTGCAGCGCAACGCCTGAACCTGGATCCTGTGCAGGGTGGCTCGGCCGCCTGCGGCGCGACCCACCGAATGCCGCAGGCATTCCCCTTGCCGCCCTGCACGGCTGGCTCCGAACCCGCGCGGCGCTGACAATGCCGCGCCCCTTCGCAAGGTCGACACCATGAACCGCAAGCTGCTGCTCAACGCCCTGCTGTTCCAGACCGGCTGGTTCGCCTGCGTGTTCGCCGCGCAGCAGCCCTGGCTGCTGGCCGTGCCGGTACTGGCGCTGCTGGCGCATTTCCGCTGGATCGGGCGCTGGGCCGAGGAAGGCAAGCTGGTGGCCAGCGTCTTGATCGCCGGCAGCGCGCTGGACAGTTTCCTGCTGCAGATGGGGGTGTTCGACTTCCCCGGCGACAGCCCGCTGGTGCCGGCCTGGCTGGCGCTGCTGTGGGCGCTGCTGGCCACCACCCTCAACCACTGCCTGGCCTGGACCGCGCGGCCCTGGTGGCTGGGCAGCCTGCTCGGCGCCGTGGCCGGGCCGCTGTCCTACTGGGCCGGCGCGCGCCTGGCCGGAGTCGGCCTGCCGCTGGGCACACTGCCGACCCTGCTGCTGCTCGCGGCGCTCTGGGCGCTGGCGATCCCCGTGCTGCACGGCTTCGCCGCGCTGTACCGCGCGCAGGCAGGGCAGCGCGGCTGACTCAGAACGCCGTGCGGTAGTGCAGGGTGTAGGTCTCGGCGCCGTCGTTGGGCTGCTTGATTCCGGCGTTGGAGTAGTGGATGGCGCGCACGCCGATTTCCTGGCCGGCGAAGCGCAGGCCGAAGCCCAGGCGATCCTCGAACTGGAACGACGAGCCCAGGTCGTGGCTCTCGTGCTCGGTGCTCTCGAACAGCGCCACGCCGATGCCCGCCTCGACATAGGGCCTCACCCGCTCGCCGGCGAACTCGTAGACGAACACCGGGGCGAACGACAGGCTGTGGTTGCTGGCGCTCTTGTCGCCGAACCAGTAGGTGTAGCCGGCGTCCCAGTAGCCGGTCAGGCGGCCGCTGGAACTCTGCCACCAGCTGCGCTGGAAATCCTGCTGCAGCGCCAGGCGCAATACTTCGGTGGATTCGCGGGTCACCCCGGCGGCGAGGGTGGCGTCCCAGGCGCTGGCCGGGCCGCTGGCGCCCAGGGTCAGGGCCAGCAGGGCGGCAGTACGCAGTGCGTTGGACATCGCGGAACTCCTTGTACTGAAGGGAATGGGCCGGCCCGGTCGGGGTCGGGGGTTGTCCGTCAGTATAGAAAGTCCGTCGCGGTGGCAAAAACGCACCCGCTCAGCAGAGCAGCGCCGCCACGCCGGCAGCCTCGCCCCACAGCACCGGCAACACCCGGGCCAGCGCGGCGGGGTCGCCGCTGGACCAGAACCGCGCCGGCTGCGCCGGCCCTGCCGCCAGCAGGCCGCGCTCAGCGAGCAGGCGCGCCAGCTGACGCGCCACCGCCGCGCCGGTGTCGATCAGTTCGACGCCTTCCGGCACCAGCTCGCGCAGCAGCGGCTTGAGGAACGGATAGTGGGTGCAGCCGAGGATCAGCGTGTCGCAGCCGGCCGCCAGCAGCGGCTGCACGTAGGAGGCCAGCAGCGCGCGGGTCGCCGGCGCGGCCAGCGCGCCCTGCTCGACGCACTCCACCAGCCCCGGGCAGGGCTGGGTGACCACCGTGACGTCGTGGGCGAAGCGATCCAGCAGCGCGGCGAAGCGCGCGCTCTTCAGCGTCCCGGTGGTGGCCAGCACGCCCACCGTGCCGCAGCGGGTGGCCGCCGCCGCCGGCTTGACCGCCGGCTCCATGCCGACGATGGGCAGCCCGGGGTGACGCTCGCGCAGCTCGCCGACCGCCGCCACGGTGGCGGTGTTGCAGGCCACCACCAGCGCCTTGGCGCCCTGCGCCAGCAGGAAGTCGGCGATGCAGCGGCAACGCTCGCGGATGTACTCGGGACTCTTCTCGCCATAGGGCACATGGCCGCTGTCGGCGACGTAGAGCAGCGACTCAAAGGGTAGCCGCGCGCGGATCGCGCCGAGCACCGACAGGCCGCCGACCCCGGAGTCGAACACCCCGACCGGCGCCTCACTGGCCATGGCGATTCCCGCAGACCGCGCACAGCGGGTCGCGCTTCACCCGCAGCTCGCGGAAGCGCGTGGTCAGCGCGTCGATCAGCAATAGGCGACCGACCAGCGGCTCGCCGAAGCCGGCCAGCAGCTTGAGGGTTTCCAGCGCCTGCAGGCTGCCGACGGTGCCGACCAGCGGGCCGAGCACCCCGGCCTCGCTGCAGGTCAGCTCCTCGTCGCCGCCCTCGCCGTACAGACAGTGGTAGCAGGGACTGTCGGCGCGGCGCGGGTCGAACACCGCCAGCTGGCCTTCCAGACGGATCGCCGCGCCGGACACCAGCGGCCTGCCGGCGGCCACGCAGGCGGCGTTGACCGCCGCGCGGGTGGCGAAGTTGTCGCAGCAGTCGACCACCACGTCGACCGCCGCCACCGCGGCGGACAGCGTGTCGGCGTCCAGCGCGCGGCGCAGCGGCAGCAGGCGCACATTGGGGTTGAGCGCGGCCAGGCGCGCCATCGCCGAGTCGACCTTGGCCTGGCCGACGCTGGCGCTGTCGTGGAGCACCTGGCGCTGCAGGTTGGTCAGGTCCACCGCGTCGAAGTCGGCCAGGTGCAGCTCGCCGACCCCGGCGGCAGCCAGGTACAGCGCCAGCGGCGAGCCGAGGCCGCCGAGGCCGACCACCAGCACGCGGCCGGCGGCGATCTTCAGCTGGCCGTCGATGTCGATCTGCCTGAGCAGGATCTGCCGGCTGTAGCGCAGCAGGTCGTCGTCACTGAGCATCGGCGTCTCCCGTCCACTGGCCGAGGGTGATGCGCTGGTGGCCGCCCAGATCGCGCCGGCTCTCCACGGCCGCGAAACCGCGCGCGGCGAACAGCGCACGCACCGCCTCGGCCTGATCGTAACCGTGCTCCAGCAGCAGCCAGCCGCCGGCTTCGAGGTGCTCCGGCGCCTCGGCGACGATCCGGCGAATATCGTCCAGCCCGTCCTCACCTGCGACCAGCGCGCTGGCCGGCTCGAAGCGCACGTCGCCCTCGCTCAGGTGGCGGTCATCGGCGGCGATGTACGGCGGATTGCCGACGATCAGCGCAAAACGCTCGCCGCCCAACGTGGAAAACCAGACGCTCTCGACGAAGCGCGCATTGCCCAGCCCGAGCCGCGCGCGGTTGCGCTCGGCCAGCTGCACCGCCTCGCTCACCCGGTCGACGCCGAGCACCTGCCAGGCCGGGCGCTCGCAGGCCAAAGCCAGGGCGATGGCGCCGGTGCCGGTGCCGAGGTCGAGCACCCGGGCCGGGCCGCCCGGACCCAGCGTCAGGGCGGTTTCCACCAACAGCTCGGTGTCCGGGCGGGGAATCAGGGTGTGCGGCGCCACTTCCAGATCGAGACTCCAGAAGCCCTGGCGGCCGAGCAGGTAGGCCACCGGCTCGCCGGCGCGGCGGCGTTCCAGCAGGGCGGCGAAGGCGGCGCACTGCGCGGCGTCGGGCTCGCGCTCCGGCCAGGTGCGCAGGTAGCTGCGCGACTGGCCGAGCGCGTGGGCGAGCAGCAGCTCGGCGTCCAGCCGGGGGCTGGGCGAGTCGGGCAGTTCGGCGCTCTTGAGCAGGGATTCGATGGTGGGCATCAGCAGCGTTCTCCAGCGGAGGCGCATTGGAACGTGGGGTGGACAACCGCGCAGCGTGGTCCACCGGGAGGCCGGCAACGGTAGAAGATCGCTGCGCGAGTTTTCTACCCTACGCTTGACGGCGGCCAGCGAGGAGCAAATCTCAATCGCCCAGCGCCGCCAGCTGGTCGGCCTGGTATTCCTGCAGCAGCGGCTCGATCACCTGCTCCACCGCGCCGCCGATGACCTCGTTCAGCGAGTAGAGGGTCAGGTTGATGCGATGGTCGGTGACCCGCCCCTGGGGGAAGTTGTAGGTGCGGATGCGCTCGGAGCGATCGCCCGAGCCGACCAGCAGCTTGCGCGTCTCGGAGATTTCCTTGTGCGCGGCGGCATCCTGCTGGTCCTGCAGGCGCGCCGCCAGCCAGGCCATGGCGCGGGCGCGGTTCTTGTGCTGCGAGCGCTCTTCCTGGCATTCCACCACCATGCCGGTGGGCAGGTGAGTGATGCGCACCGCCGAGTCGGTCTTGTTGATGTGCTGGCCGCCGGCGCCGGAGGCGCGGTAGGTGTCGACGCGCAGGTCGGCCGGATTGATCTCGATGGCCGCCTGCTCGTCCGGCTCGGGCAGCACCGCCACGGTGCAGGCCGAGGTGTGGATGCGTCCCTGGGATTCGGTCTCCGGCACGCGCTGCACGCGGTGGGAGCCGGACTCGAACTTGAGCTTGGCGTAGAAGTTGGCGCCCTCGACGAGGGCGATCACCTCCTTGTAGCCGCCGTGCTCGCCCTCGCTCTCGGAGAGCACCTCGACCCGCCAGCCCTGCTTCTCCGCGTAGCGCGAGTACATGCGGAACAGGTCGCCGGAGAAGATCGCCGCCTCGTCGCCGCCGGTGCCGGCGCGGATTTCGAGGAACACGTTGCGCCCGTCGCGGGGGTCCCTGGGCAGCAGCATGCGCTGCAGGTTGGCCTCCAGCACCTCGAGCTGGGCGCGGGCCTCGGCGACTTCCTCCTCGGCCATGGCGCGCAGGTCGGGGTCGCTGTCCTTGAGCAGCGCCTGGGCGCCGTCGAGGTCGCCCTGCACCTTGCGGAAGGCGCGGAAGGCCTCGATCACCGGCTCGATCTCCGCATATTCGCGGGAGTAGGCGCGGAACTTGGTCTGGTCGCTGATCACCTCGGCATCGCCGAGCAGCGCGGTCAGCTCCTCGAAACGATCCTGCAGGGTATCGAGCTTGTTCAGCAGCGAGGCTTTCATCGGTGGAGTCACCATGGGGCGCCGCGCCGCCGGGCGGTGCGGCGCGAGCGATGCGGTTAGCGGTGGTGCGCCGCCCCGTCGAGGGCGAGCAGTTCCTGGGCCACGGCCAGCGCATCGTGGCGGCCGGCGGCGGAGAATTTCTTCAGCTGCACGCTGGGCGCATGCAGCAGCTTGTTGGTCAGGCCGCGGGCCAGCTGGGCCAGCACGTCCTCGGCCGGGGTGCCGTTGCCGAGCAGGCGCAGCGCCTTGGCCAGCTCCTCGTCGCGCAGCTGCTCGGCGCGCGCCCGGTAGCCGCGCAGCAGGTCGAGGCTGTCGCGCTCGCGCAGGCGCTGCATGAATTCGTCGACGCCGCTGAGCACCAGCTCCTCGGCGGCCAGCGCCGCGCCCTGGCGGCTGCGCAGGTTCTCGGCGATCACCTCGTGCAGGTCGTCGACGCTGTACAGGTAGACGTCGTCCAGCTCGCCAACCTCCGGCTCGATGTCGCGCGGCACGGCGATGTCGACCATGAACACCGGGCGGTGCTTGCGCTTCTTCAGCGCGCGCTCCACCGCGCCCTTGCCGAGGATCGGCAGCGGGCTGGCGGTGGAGCTGATGACGATGTCGCTGTTGACCAGCTCGTCGGGAATCGCCGAGAGCAGCATCGCCTGGCCGCCGACCTCCTCGGCCAGCGCGCTGGCGCGCTCCAGGGTGCGGTTGGCCACCACGATGCGCGACACGCCCTGCTCGTGCAGGTGGCGGGCGACCAGGGCGATGGTTTCGCCGGCGCCGATCAGCAGCGCCTGGCTGCGCTTGAGATCGCTGAAGATCTGCTTGGCCAGACTCACCGCGGCGAAGGCCACCGACACCGGGTTCTCGCCGATGCGGGTGTCGGTGCGCACGGTCTTGGCGGTGCTGAAGGTGGCCTGGAACAGCCGGCCGAGCAGCGGACCGAGGGTGCCGGCCTCACGGGCGGTGGCGTAGGCGTCCTTCATCTGGCCGAGGATCTGCGGCTCGCCGAGGATCATCGAGTCCAGTCCGCAGGCCACGCGCATCATGTGGCGCACCGCGTCGTTGTCCTGGTGGATGTAGGCGCAGGCGCGCAGATCGTCGAGGCTCAGCCCGTGGTAGTCGGCCAGCCAGGCGAGGATCGCCTCGGCGCGCGCCTCGTCCAGGGCCAGGTACAGCTCGCTGCGGTTGCAGGTGGAAAGGATCGCCGCTTCCTGGCAAGGGGTCACCCGGCACAGCTGCTGCAAGGCGTCGACCAGCTGCTCGGGGCCGAAGGCCACGCGCTCGCGGACCGCCACCGATGCGGTTTTGTGGTTGATGCCGAGGGCGAGAAATGCCATGCCGGAACGCTAGGTGACCTGGAAAGCGGGCAATTGTCCTACTTAGACGAAGGCAGGACAACTGCCAGGCCGTGATCGGCCGTCGCCGGCGCGCCGGCGGTCGAGGCGCACACCCGGCGCCCATGGGATTGACCCGAGGCTTGTGTCATGATTGCGCGACTTGTCGGTGAGCCCACGTATGCCAGCCATGAACCCATCTCTCGCACTGCTGACGGCCCTCGCGCTGCTCGGCGGCTGTCAGTTCCTGCCTGCCGCCCGCCCCGACGGCCCCCCGCCGGTCGCCGAGGCCGAGGTCGCCCCGGCGCCCGTCCCCAGCGCCTCGTTCCGCCCGGACACCCTGTATGCCCTGCTGGTCGCCGAACTGGCCGGCCAGCGTGAGCGCTTCGACATCGCCCTGAGCGGCTACGTCGAACAGGCCCGGCTCACCGGCGACCCGGCGGTGGCCGAACGCGCCTACCGCATCGCCGAGTACCTCGGCGCCGACGAGGCCGCGCTGGAAACCGCCCTGCTGTGGGCCGACAGCGCCGAGGACAACCTCGACGCGCAGCGCGCCGCGGCGATCCAGCTGGCCCGCGCCGGCCGCCACGAGCAGGGCATGCTGTACATGGAGCAGGTACTGCAGGCCAAGGGCGACACCCACTTCGACTTCCTCGCCCTGAGCGCCGCGCAGCTCGACCCCGAGGCCCGCGCCGGCCTGCTGCAGGGCTTCGAGCGCCTGCTCGGACGCCACCCGGACAACGCCCAGCTGCTGTTCGGCCGCGCCGTGCTGCTGCAGCAGGAAGGCCGCCCGCAGGAAGCGCTGGCCAGCCTGGAGAACCACCCGGCCGGCAGCCGCGAGATCGCCCCGCTGCTGCTGCGCGTGCGCCTGCTCAATGCCCTCGAGCGCGGCGAGGAAGCCCTGCCGCTGCTCAGGAGCGGCCTGCGCCTGCACCCGGACGACAAGCGCCTGCGCCTGACCTATGCGCGTCAGCTGCTCGAACAGCAGCAACTCGAGGCCGCCCGCGCGCAGTTCGGCGAACTGCTGGAGCGCAACCCCGAAGACGACGACCTGCGCCTGACCCTGGCGCTGGTCGACTTCGAGGCCAAGGAATGGGCCGCTGCCCGCGAACACCTGCAGGAACTGGTGGTGCGCGACAGCCACACCGACGCCGCCCACTACAACCTCGGCCGCATCGCCGAACAGGAAGGCGACCGCGCCGCCGCCCTGGACGCCTACGCCAAGGTCGGCCCCGGCAACGACTACCTGCCGGCCCAGCTGCGCCGCACCGAGCTACTGGTCAAGGCCGGCCAGGGCGAACAGGCCCTGCGCCTGCTCGCCGCCGCCCGCGACAGCCAGCCGGACTACGCCCTGCAGCTGTACCTGATCGAGATCGATAGCCTGGCCAACCAGCGGCGCATCGATGCCGCCTGGCAGAGCGCCGGGCAGGCGCTGGCCAGCTACCCGGACGACCTCAACCTGCTCTACTCGCGGGCCATGCTGGCCGAGAAGCGCGGCGACCTGGCCGGCCTGGAGCGCGACCTGCGCTTCATCCTCGAGCGCGAGCCGGACAACGCCATGGCCCTCAACGCCCTCGGCTACACCCTGGCCGACCGCACCACCCGCTACGCCGAGGCCCGCGAACTGATCGAACGGGCCCACGAGCTGAACCCGGACGACCCGGCGATCCTCGACAGCCTGGGTTGGGTACAGTACCGCCTGGGCAACCTCAAGGCAGCCGAGGACTACCTGCGCCGGGCCCTCGAACGCATGCCCGACGCCGAGATCGCCGCCCACCTGGGCGAGGTGCTCTGGGTCTCCGGCCAGCGCGGCGCGGCCCGCGACGTCTGGCGCCGGGCGCTGCAGGACACCCCGGACAGCGACATCCTGCGCGACACCCTGCGGCGCCTGACCGGCAAGGAGCAGCCATGAAACTGCGCAGCCTGGCGCTGCTCGCCACCCTGCTGCTCGCCGGCTGCGCCGGCCTCGCACCGCGCGAGGACCTCTCCGGCGCAGGCGATGCCGATGTCTGGCGCAGCCACCGCGGCCAGGTCGCCGGCATCGACGCCTGGCAGATCGCCGGCAAGGTCGGCATCCGCGCCCCGCAGGACTCCGGCAGCGGCACCCTGTTCTGGCTGCAGCGCCAGGACTACTACGACATCCGCCTGTCCGGCCCGCTGGGCCGCGGCGCGGCGCGGCTCACCGGCCGCGAGGGCGACATCCTCCTCGAAGTGGCCAACCAGGGCCGCTACCGCGCCGCCTCCCCCGAGGCGCTGCTGGAGGAGCAGCTCGGCTGGCGCCTGCCGGTCGCCCACCTGCTGTGGTGGGTGCGCGGCCTGCCGGCGCCCGACAGCAAGAGCCGCCTGACCCTCGACGCCGACAGCCGCCTGGCCCGCCTGGAACAGGACGGCTGGCAGGTCGAATACGCCCAGTACGCCCGGCACGCAGGCTACTGGCTGCCCGAACGCCTCAAGCTGCGCGGCCACGACCTCGACGTCACCCTGGTGATCAAGGACTGGCAACCGCGCCGCCTCGGCCGCTGAGCCCACCGCTCAACGCCAGGCCGCACAGGCCCGGCGCCTTCACGACAGACCCGCCACCATGCACGACGCCACCCTGATCCTGCCCGCCCCGGCCAAGCTCAACCTGTTCCTGCACATCACCGGTCGACGCGCCGACGGCTACCACGAGCTGCAGACGCTGTTCCAGTTCCTCGACCACGGCGACACGCTGGGCTTTCGCGTGCGCGAGGACGGCGAGATCCGCCTGCACGGCGAAATCGCCGGGGTGCCCCACGACAGCAACCTGATCGTGCGCGCCGCGCGCCTGCTCCAGCAGGCGTCCGCCACGCCGCTGGGCGCCGACCTCTGGCTGGACAAGCGTCTGCCGATGGGCGGCGGGATCGGCGGCGGCAGCTCGGACGCCGCCACCACCCTGCTTGGTCTCGACCACCTGTGGCAGCTGAACCTCGGCCTCGACCGCCTGGCAGAACTGGGCCTGCGCCTCGGCGCCGACGTGCCGGTGTTCGTGCGCGGCCGCGCCGCCTTCGCCGAAGGCGTGGGCGAGCGTCTCACCCCGCTCGACCTGGACGAGCCCTGGTTTCTCGTCGCCGTGCCGCAAGTCTCTGTCAGCACTGCAGAAATTTTCTCGGCGCCGGAGTTGACACGAAATACCCCGATCATTAAAGTTTGCGGCCTTCCCGAGGGGGGCGGTCATAACGACTGCCAGCCGGTGGTCGAAGCGCGTTATCCCGAAGTTCGTAACGCCTTAAACTTGCTGAATAAATTCGTTCACGCAAGGATGACTGGAACCGGAGCTTGTGTGTTTGGGAGCTTCCCAAACCGCAGCGATGCTGATAAAGTCTCGCGCCAGCTTCCGGCCACTCTGCCAAGCTTCACAGCTCGCGGTTGCAACCTTTCACCGTTGCACCGGGTCCTGCAAGGCATGACAGCGGAAGCACGTGCATAGCATGGGGTTGTACGATACAGGGGCGTCGCCAAGCGGTAAGGCAGCAGGTTTTGATCCTGCCATGCGTTGGTTCGAATCCAGCCGCCCCTGCCATAACCCTCAC
>RRZT011319830.1_pt1 | contig 14530 bp, 9 predicted proteins | sample 2165551 | NCBI WGS metagenome assembly RRZT01 (sample SAMN10456910, study PRJNA506462) | wastewater metagenome | biome: wastewater; feature: sludge; material: wastewater sludge; isolation source: wastewater sludge with Escherichia coli K12::gfp cells carrying plasmid... | place: USA: Moscow, Idaho ... | reverse complement strand
GTTATATAAATCCTGAAATTTTGAGTATAGGAAAAGAATTAGTTTTCTCTATATTTGAAAAAGATGAATTTCTTAAGAATTACTTGTATCCTATTTCAAAATTATTTAAAAATGCAGAACATACTTTAAATAAAGATAAAGAAGAATTGTTATCTTATTTTAATCAAACATTAGGATCATTTGATGAAGTTTATAATAACTTAACAGTTGCAGATGTTAGTTATCCTGAAGTACAGTTGGATAGTGGAGAAAAAATAGTTGTTACAGGCGAAAATTTAAGTAGTTTATTAAAAAAATTAGAAAATCAAAAAGACAGAGAAAAAGTTTTTACTGAATTTTTTAATATATACAAGAAAAAAGAAAATTCTTTTGCAAGTATTTATAATGGGATTGTTCAAAGAAATTTAGCTGAGTCAAAAGCTAGAAATTACAATAACATATTAGAGAGTTTCCTAAAAGGAAATAATATATCAAATGAAGTCTTTGAAAATTTGATTTTCACAACAAAAAATATGACAGAACCATTAAAAAAATATATTAATTTGAGAAAAGAAAAATTATTATTAGAAGAGTATCATACTTTTGATAGGTTTTTACCTTTAGCAGAGTCGAATAAAAAGTATTCTTATGAAGAAGGAAAAGTTCTTGTAAAGCAAGCAATTGCAGTAATGGGTGAAGACTATATAAAAAATTTTGATTATTTATTAGAAAAAGGAGCAGTAGATGTATATGCAAGTAAAGGTAAAAGAGGTGGCGCTTATTCATGGGGAACTTATGGAACAAGACCTTATATTTTACTTAATTATAATGACGAATTAAATGATGTATTCACACTAGCTCACGAAATGGGACATTCTATGCATAGTCTTTATTCTAATAAAACTCAACCTTATGCTACACATGATTACACAATATTTGTTGCCGAAGTAGCTTCTACCTTCAATGAACATCTATTATTAGATTACTTACTTAAAACGGTAGAAGATAAAAATGAAAGGATATATATATTACAGCAGGCAATTGATGGTTTAATAGCTACATTTTATAGACAAACTTTATTTGCAGAATATGAGTATCAAGTACATAAAATGGCTGAAGAAGGAAAACCAATAACAGCAGAAATACTTAATCAGATAATGGAAAATTTATATTTAGACTACTATGGAATTGACATAAAAAAAGAATATAATAAACATTCAGTATGGGCAAGGATACCACATTTCTTTAATAGTCCTTTTTATGTTTATCAATATGCAACATCTTATGCAGCTTCATCAAAATTATTTAATGACTTAGTAGGTTCTAATTACTCTAAAGAAAAAATAGAAAACATTATATCTTTATTAAAATCTGGTGGGAACAATGATCCAATATTACAGTTAAAAGAGGCAGGGGCAGATTTAGAAGATAAAAACACGGTAGAAGCTGTTTCTAAAAAACTGGCATTAATGGTAGAAGAATTAGAAAAAGCATTAAATTAACTTGCAAAAATAATAATTTTTATATAAAATATATAGAGGTGAATTAGCATGAAAGTAATAAAAAGAGCTTTTAAATTATTAAGTACATTAGTTTTAATGTTAAATGGAGATATAACAGAATAAAACTGGCAGTTAACCTGCCTTTTTTATTTATGTTTAAGAAAATATAAATAATTTAGGAAGTGCTAAGAACTAGTATGGTTCTTTTCTTTATTGTAGAAACAAATAGAGTCATAATTTATACTGGAGGAATAGATGAAGAGATGTCTTTTTTTAATTTTTGTTGTTGTATTTGAAATTTTTGGAGAAAATACATTTGAATTTTATCATGATAATGATTTATTTATAACAGATGAAGACTACACTAGTGGGGTAGAATTTAAGTATAAACAAGAATTAGATGAGGGTGGAAATTATAATGGATTTTCCTTTGGTCAAAAATTTTATACTCCTTCAAATATAACAGAAAATGAAGCAAAAGATTATGATAGACCTTATGCTGCTTGGTTATATTTAGGAATTGAGAAAGAAAAAATTGAGCAGTCTAAGAAAGTAATAAAAGGAATACAATTAGGATTAATGGGACCAAATGCATTGGGAGAGTTTGTTCAAAAGGGAGTTCATAGGGCTATAGGAGAAGAAGATCCTAGTGGATGGAAAGAACAGGTAGAAGAAATGGTAGGAGTCCAGTACTATATTTCAGAATACAAAGAAAAAGGAAAAAATTCTAATTTGGATGGTTATTCAAGTTGGAGCATACACAAAGAAATGGAAGTAGGAAATATTTTTTCTAACTTAAAATATGGTATCTTGACGCAAATGGGGAATAAAAGTATTTATAATGACGAAAAAGGGGATTGGAAATACTACGTTTATTATGAACCTCAAATTTGTATAGTGTTGTATGATGCTACTATTCAAGGTAAAATTTTTTCAGATGACCAAGATGGGATAGTGAAAGATAGTAATTTATTTGTAATTAAAAATACTTTGGGAGCTTCGTTAAATTATAAAAATATAGTTTTAGAATATTCATTAAATTTAAACAGTACAACAGTAAAAGATTTACCTTGGAAACCTCTAGATCATATATACAATAAGTTTTATATTAAAATGAGACTCTAATTGGAGTCTCATTTTAATATAAATTTTAGTAGATATAATCAATACTTCATACATTTTTTATACTTGAGTAGTAGATTTTATCAATTCTTTATAATTTTTAACAATTTCCTTATTTTCAATTGAAAATGAATAATATTTGTTTAAAGAAGTAATTATTCTAGAAAAAGCAGTAAAACTATAATTACTTTTAATTTCATTTAATTTATTAACAACTAAATTAATATTTTCAATGGAATTATTAAAAATTTTAACATTTTCAATATGCGTTTTTATAGTAGTTTCTTTTAAATCTTGTTCTTGAAGGTAGTGCTCGAATGTTTCAAAATAATCAGACGTACTTGACGAAATATCATTTTTAGGAGAATTTTTTTTAAGAAGTTCAAGAAAATCGTGGGAATTCCAGTACCTATAAAAATTATTCCAATAAAATTTTTCTTTAGAATCAGTCATACTTAATGGTTTATAGTCAAAATAATTTTTTAAATAAGAATCATTATTTTTAAAATATGAATATATTTTTAATTCTCCAGAATTCAAATTTTTTATTAAATTAACAGCTTCTTCGATATTATTTAGATATAAGTGAGATAGTATCTTATTAAAAATAAAATAATTATTATTAGAATCTAATTCAAGAATTTTTGTATAATTTTTCTTCTCGAAATAAAGTTGTGCTAAAACTTCTTTACAATCAAATTCATCATTAGGATTTAAGGCAAGTAATTTTAAAAAAGTTTCGATTGAATCATCAATTTTTTTTAAATTTAGTTGTCTAATTCCAAGTTTATATAAAAATTTTAAAATACCTTTATTTGAAGAATATGAAAAAGGAAGTTTGGCATCGGCTGGCAAAGTTTTTAATATTAAGTTAAAATCCTTAATACCAATATTAAATACTTTTGAAATATTAGGAATGTCACCTTTTTCAGAAAAGATATTTATTAATGCAACAATGCCATCATAGAAACCTCTAACATAATTGATCAAGTTTTTAAAAATCATTTCTGCCTCTATAAGATTATCTTCTTCGATAAAATCAATACCTTTATAATACCTTTCAAGAATCAAAGGAGTTTCTTTATCAAAATTAATAATATATTCATTATCTTTCATCTTAATAAAGATAGGAGTTATATTGTTAATCTCTTTTTTTATTTTACGTACCATTGCATTACTCACCTCAAAAAATTAATTTGCAGAGTATTTTACCATATTTATAAAGAATAGTCAAAGCGTTAAAATTCCATTAAAATTAATGAATCTTCTTGTCACAATATAAAAAATTATGTATAATGAGTCGGTCTAAGTTACATAAGAAAGAGAGGAAGTTATGGAAAATCAAAGGAAAAGAACAATGACACCGTCAATAGTTCTTTTGATTTCGTTTTTAATTTTAATAACAATAGGTACATTTTTATTAAGTTTACCAATTTCTGTAAAAGAAGGTGTTGATAATTCTGTGTTAACAGCACTATTCACAACAACTTCAGCAGTTGCTGTTACAGGACTATCTGTTGTAGATGTATCAAAGTTTTATAGTTACTTTGGAACAACGGTTATAATGTTTCTTATACAGCTAGGTGGGTTAGGAGTTATGACATTTTCTTCAATAATAATGCTTGTAATTGGTAAGAGAATCTCTTATGAAGAAAGAAAAGTATTACAAGAAGGATTGAATAGAGATAGTTTAGAAGGAATAGTAAAATTTGTAAAAAAAGTTGTTTACATAGCTTTAGGTATAGAAGGAATTGGAGCAACACTGTTATTTTTTGATTTTATAAAAAGATATAGTTTCCCAAAAGCTTTATATTTTTCAATTTTTCATTCAGTCTCAGCTTTTTGTAATGCTGGATTTGGAATTTGGAGTGATAATTTAGAAGGGTTTAAAAATGATTATTATGTTTTAACAATTATATCGTTTTTAATTTTTTTTGGTGGTATTGGATTTGCTGTAATTAATACATATGCGTTATTTTTTAGAGGAAAAATTAGAGAAGTAAATTTAAGTAGTAGAATGGCAGTAAAATTATCAATATGGCTAATTATAATAGGGTCAATTATTTTTTTTGGTTTTGAATATACAAATACATTAAAAGATCTTTCTTTTACTGGGAAAGTTTTTAATTCGATATTTCAGAGTGTAACAACAAGGACAGCAGGATTTAATTCTTTACCTATGGGAATGTTACGGCAAGAAACTTTATTGATTTTTATAATTTTAATGTTTATAGGTGCTTCTCCAGGGTCAACTGGTGGTGGGATTAAAACTACTACTTTTGGTGTAATTTTGTTTTATGCATTATCAATAATAAGGCAAGAAAATGAAATTACAATAAGGAAAAAGAGAATACCTTTAGAAATTTTGCACAAAGCATTGACGTTATTAATTGTAGCAATACTATATATAACACTAATAACTTTATTAATATTGCTTTTGGAAGATTATAATTTTTTAAATATTTTATTTGAAGTTGTTTCTGCTTTTGGGACAGTTGGGTTGTCAACAGGAATAACAGCAGATTTATCGTCATTATCAAAGATATTAATTATTTTTACAATGTATTTAGGAAGAGTAGGACCACTTACAATTGCAATAGTTTTAGGTGGGAAATCAAAAAAATCAAGTAAAATTAAATATCCTGAAGAGAATATATCTATAGGATAGGAGGAGATTTATGAAACAATTTATTGTTATAGGATTAGGAAGATTTGGGACAAGTATAGCGCAAACATTATATAATGCAGGAGAAAATATATTAGCAATTGATGAGAATGAAGAAATGGTTCAAGAAATAGTTGATAATGAAATAGTTTCAAATGCAGTGTGTTGCGATGCAACTGATGAAAAAGCACTTAGAGATTTAGGGGTTAATAACTTTGATGTGGCCTTTGTGTGCATAGGTGGAAATATACAAGCAAGCATACTAATAACATTAACCTTAAAAGAACTTGGAGTAAAAAGAGTTGTAGCAAAAGCAGTTTCATTACCTCATGGGAAGGTATTACACAAAATTGGAGCAGATGAAATCGTCTATCCTGAAAACTTTATGGGAATCAGAGTTGCCCATGCAGAAATGGAGCCTAATATAATAGAACATTTAAAATTTTCTGAGAATTTTTTAATAGTAGAAGTTAAGGCTCCAGAAATTTTCTTGAATAAAACATTAAAAGAAATAGAATTGAGAAAAAAATATCGTGCAAATATTGTAGCAATAATTAAATCTAGTGGGAAAGAGGAAGTTAGTCCAAGTGCCGATTATATTTTAGAAACTGGGGATACTTTAATTGTTGCAACAGATGCTAAAACAGCAAAAGAATTACATGAACTTAAATAGTGATAAACTAGTCTTTAATGACTAGTTTTTTATTTTAGATTAAATTTTATGACAAAATTCTAGGATTTTTTTAATATTCATTATAAAATAAATATAAGAAATTTAATTTTATGGAGGTAATTTTATGGAGTTTAAAATAATAAGTTTATTAGAATATTCATTGTTAAATTGGGATGATTTTGAAGAATTATTTAGAAATTCATTTAGAAAAATACAATATAGTTTAGAGATATATACGAAAGATTATGAATCAGATAGAAAGATATGGGGTAAAGAAAATTTTATCAATAATATTAAAAATGGTGCTAAATTAGTCTTAATGTATAAAGAAAATGAGTTGGTTGGAACAGCTACTTTAACTGACGAAATCCACAAAGGGGAAAAATCTTTATGTTTAACAAAATTCGCAGTTAAAGAAATATATAGAGGAAATAATTATGGTGAAAAAATAATAGAATTTTGTACTGAAGTTGCAAAAAACGAGCAATATGAATGGATAACATTATATACATCAGAACTTTTAGATAAATTAGTTAGATATTATAAAAAGAATAAATTTGTTGAATATAAAAAGATTAGAGTAAATCAATTTGGAATACAATATAATAGAGTATTCTTTGAAAAAAAAGTAGTGTAGAAAATTTAAAATTAAATAGGTATTTTCTTTTTGAAGTTGCAAAACTTCTAAAAATTATATAAAATGGTAAAGTATATTTGATTTATTTTAAAAGTTAATTGATGAAAATTTCTATGTATTTTAAATATAAATTTAGTTTTTTTGTAAAGTAAGAGGAGGAAAAAATGCATATTGAAAAATATGATGTAATAGTAATAGGTGCAGGACATGCAGGATGTGAAGCAGCTTTAGCTTCTGCGAGAATGGGGCAAAAAACTGCAATACTTACTATAACACTTGATAATATAGGAGTTATGTCTTGTAATCCATCAATAGGGGGGCCAGCAAAATCACATTTAGTAAAAGAATTGGATGCTCTTGGTGGAGAGATGGGAAGAAATATTGATAAAACATTTATTCAAATTAGGGTTTTAAACACAAGAAAAGGCCCAGCAGTAAGGTCTTTAAGAGCACAAGCTGATAAAAAGTTATACCATAAAGAAATGAAAAAAACACTTGAAAACACAGAGAATTTAGATGTTATACAAGGAATGGTTACAGATATAATTTTTGAAGATAATAAAGTCAAAGGAATTAAAACAAAAGAAGGTTTTGAATTTGAAGCAAAAGCAGTTATAGTTGCAACAGGAACTTTTATGAATGGATTAATGCACATAGGTAATAGCAAAATTAAAGGTGGTAGAATGGGAGAACTTTCTTCAGATGAATTACCAGAATCTTTAAAGCAAATGGGATTAAAATTAGGAAGATTTAAAACAGGAACGCCTCCAAGAATAGATTTTAGAACAATAAATTTTGAAAAGATTGAACCACAACCAGGAGATAATATTCCATTAAAATTTAGTAGAAAAACTAGTTATGAGGAAGCAAGTAAAAGAGAACAAATACCTTGCTATATAACTTTTACTAATGATAAAGTACATGAAATTATTTTATCAAATAAAGATAGATCGCCTTTGTTTAATGGTAGCATAGCAGGAACTGGGCCAAGATACTGTCCCTCAATTGAGGATAAAGTATTTAGATATCAAGATAAAGATAGACACCATTTATTCTTAGAAAAAGAAGGCTATGACACAAATGAAGTTTATATAGGAGGTTTTTCATCATCATTTCCAGCAGATTTACAATATGACATGGTTCATAATATATTAGGATTAGAAGATGCAAAAATAATGAGATATGCTTATGCAGTTGAATATGATTATATAGATCCTAGTGAGATAAAGTTTACTTTAGAAACTAAAAAAATAGGTGGACTATTTTTAGCTGGTCAAATTAATGGAACCTCTGGATATGAAGAGGCTGCTGTTCAAGGTTTTATAGCAGGGGTGAACGCTTCTCTTAAAAACAAGGGTGAAGAGGCAATTATTTTAGATAGAGCAGATTCATATATAGGAACTCTAATAGATGACCTAGTAACAAAAGGAACTAATGAACCATATAGAATGTTTACAGCAAGAAGCGAATATAGATTGCTTTTAAGAGAGGATAATGCAGATATAAGATTATCTTCTATTGGTCATAAAATAGGATTAATATCAGATGAAGAAATGAATTTAGTAAATAAAAAGATATCAGATGTTGAAGAAATTAAAAATATATGTGATACTATAAGAGTAGGTTCTTCTAATAAAAAAGTTGTAGAAGTATTAGATAGAATTGGAGAAGCAGAACTTAAAAGTGGGATTACTTTAACAGAGTTTTTAAGAAGGCCAGAAGTAAGTTTTGAAGATGTTATATATGTAACTGAAGAATTAGAAGGAATAGAGTTAGGAAAGTATGATTATGACACTAAGTTTCAAGCAGAAGTTCAAATTAAGTATGAAGGTTATATAAAAAAATCGTTAAAAATGATTGAAAAACATAAATCCTTGGAGAATAAACTTATTCCTTCTGAGTTTGATTATTTTACTATGCAAGGAATAACTGCAGAAGCTAAACAAAAATTAAATACGATTAAGCCAGTGAATATTGGGCAAGCATCAAGAATATCAGGAATTACTCCAGCAGATATTTCGGTACTTTTAATGTATTTAGAAATTAAAAATAGAGAATAGGAATGATTATGAATAAAAAATTATTAGAGGGAATAGAAATACTAAAAGTTGAAATAGATGATATGAAACTTCAAAAATTAGATAAGTACTTTAAAGAATTAATTGAGTATAATGAACATACAAATCTTACTGCAATTAGAGATGAAAATGACTTAATTGAAAAACACTTTTTAGACTCATTAATAGTCCATAAAAATTTACCAATTTCTAAAGGGAATGCAATAGATATTGGGACAGGAGCAGGATTTCCGGGAATGGTTTTAGCAATAATGAATCCAGAAATACAAATGACATTAATGGATTCTGTTGGGAAAAAAACAAAATTTTTGGAAATGATTAAAGAAAAATTGGAATTACCTAATGTTGAAGTAGTTAATGGTAGAAGTGAAGATTATATTGAAGGTAGAAGGGAAATGTATGATTTAGGTTTGTGTAGAGGAGTTAATAGACTTAATGTAATTCTTGAATATGTAACTCCTTTTATAAAGGTAAATGGAATATTTTTCCCACAAAAATTGGAATATATTGATGAAGTTGAAGAAGCTGAAAATGCTTTAAAAACTTTAAATTGCCAATTAATAGAAGTCATAAATGAATCACTACCTTTTTCAAAAGATGCTAGGACTATCTTAAAAATAAAAAAAATAAGTAAGACAGATGAAAAATTTCCAAGAAAAGCAGGGAAGGCATTAAAAAAACCTTTATAGGAGTTGTTTGAAATGACTATGAGTATGGATGTTATAAAACGAAAAATTGAAAAAATAGATCAACTACCTACTTTACCAATAATAATAACAGAGCTTTTAAGCCTTTTAGATAATCCTAAAAGTACACCAAGGGATATAAATGAGCTTATAAAAAATGACCAAGCATTGACATCTAAAACTTTAAGATTAGTTAATTCTTCTTATTACGGCTTTCCGAGAAGAATAGCAACTGTAACAGAATCTATTGTTATATTAGGGTTTGATACAGTTAGAAATTTAGCTGTTAGTGCAGGAATGGTTAAGATATTAAAAGGAAAAGGACACTTTGATAAAGAAAAGTTTTGGCATCATACTGTCGCTGTAGCTTTTTTGTCAAAGGTTATAGCTGATTTTATTAAATATCCCAATTCTGAAGTAGCTTTTGTATCGGGATTATTACATGATATTTCAAAAGTTTTTTTAGATTTATACTTTCCTAATGAGTTTAAGGAAGCTGTAGAAAAATCTAAAGAGACAGGAATGTCTTTGGTAGAAGCTGAAATAGAAATCTTAGGATATGACCATGGAGCTATTGGGAAGAGATTAGCAGATTCATGGAATTTACCGAAATCAATAGTGGCTCCTATAGCATATCACCATGATTTAGAAAAAAATATTTATCCTGAATATGAAAATTTAGTAGCAATAATAAGTTTAGCAGATACTTTAGTAAGACTTAAAAAAGTTGGTGAGAGTGGAAATTATGGAAAAACAATAGTTAGCTTAAAAATAATGAAAATTTTGAAGTTATCTAAAGAACAAATCCCACAAATACTTAAAGAATTTGACAAGGAAATGATTAAAGGAAGTGCTTTCTTAGAATTATTAAATGATTAAGGGATGATTGAAATGCTAAAAAAAATTGTGTTCTATTTTTTATTTATAATAAATTTATTTTCTTTAACAAAATTTGGAGAAAATTTAGAAAATAGTGATAAAATGAACTTTACACCTTCCATAATAAAAAAAACTGATGAAGGGTATTTTTTATATGACTATTTTAATAAAACTATAATGGTTCACGATTTAAATTTTAATCTTAAAGATATAATTAAAATAGGTGTAAAAATAAATGATTTTTATATTTATAATAATAAAATATATTACAGTAATGGAGAAACAGGAACTTTTGAAGTATTTGATATAAAAAATAAATCAAAAGAAATTTTAGGTAATAAGGGCTTTAAAAATGGGGAATACACTAGTGCTGGAGAAGTTAATGGACAGTCTGGTTATGTTTATATTGTTGATGAAAATAATAGTAAAATTAGTATATACAATATAGAAAAAAAAATAACAATTAGTTTAACTTTACCAAAAATTTTTAAAAAGTCTTTATATAAATTGAACTATAGTATAAATAAAAATAAAGATAAGATATTTGTTTTAGATAAAACAAGTAAAAAAGTATATGTTTTTAAAAATAATAAAATAATTGAAGAGATAAATTTGAAAAATTTTAACGACCCTATAAAGTTATATTTCATAAAAAATAAAATGTATGTTTATGAAGGTACAAAAAATGAGTTTGTTGACTTATATTCAAATGAAAAGATAAAATTAGATTTAAAAAATTCAAATAATATTTTTGGGACTCAGTTTTTTGGAGAAGATAAATTAGGGATTTATTTAGTTAAGGATTCTGATTTTTTTTATTTTTCATTTGTAGGGCAAAATCACAAGGAATTAGCTAAAATATCAACAGTTAAAAAGGGTGTCTATGTAAAACCAATTGAAGTCAAAACGAGTATAGATGGAAATATCTATATATTAGATGAAATTTTGAACAGTATTTTAATATTTAATTCTAAAGGTAATTTTTTAAAAGAAATTAATAATTTGCCACAAGATATACATAATTTCATTATAGATAATAAAAGTTATATTTATTTGCTGAGTAATAAGTACAATAGTATTTATAAATTAGATAAAAATGGAAATATGTTAAGAAAAATTGAAAATTCAAGTGATTTTTTAGGAAATGAAAAAAAATCAAAAAAAGATAGTTTTATATATGAAAATTTTTTAGTTAAAACTGAGAATGATTTTTTTTATTTTGTAAGTAATAAAAATAAAGCCATTAGAAAATATTATTTTGATTTTGCAAAAGGAAATGAAATAGGTAAAAAAGAGAGTTCTAAAAATATTGTTTCAAATAAAATTTCTGTAGGAACTTTTTCAAATTACGGGAATTATAAAAATAGTATTAAAGATGTTATTTATTATCAGGGTAAACTATATGTTCTGGATGCTCCATATAAAAGAATTTTAGTTTTTTCTAATGAAAAATTTGAAAAAAATTTAACTAACGAAAAATTATCTCAAGGTACAACGTCTATGAGTATATTTAATAATAAAATCTATTTAATAGATAGTAATAATTATTATGGATATAAGTGTGATATGAACCTTAAAGTTGAAAAAGAAATTAATTTTGCAAAATTAGGTTATAAACCTTTAAAAATCTCTGAGAAATATTTAATACTTGCAAAATATTCTAATTATTTTATAGAAGATAGAATTGTTGTTGACATTAATACAATATTTTAGGTGGGATTATGAAATTAAGTTTGAGTAGCAAAATAAAAAAAATATTAGTAATTATAATATCATTCTTAATACTCTTTTCAATAGGGTTGTTTTTTATTGGGAAATACTATTTTAATGATATTGTTAATTATGCCCTTAGAAATGGTCTGAAATATAATATAACAATTAAAGAAATAAAAATTGAGAGATTTGGGGTAATTAAAGCATATGATGCTAAATTATATGACAAAAAAAATAGCCTTGTTATAGAATCACCCAGTATAATTTTAAAATATTCACTAAAGGATATTTTACAAAAAAGATATGTGAGTGAAATGGTTTTAGAAAGTCCTATAGTTAATTTAGAAATAACTAATGTCAAAGATACAAATATTATGAGTGCATTAAACTTGGATAAAAAAAAGAAATCGAATTCAAAATCCCCAATTAGAGAAATTAAAATAAAAGATGGTATTTTAAATTACTTGGAATCTAGTTATGAAAGAAAGATAAATATTTCAGCAAATAAAGTTAATGGAATTATTGATATGAATAATCTTTTTAGATTAGACTTAAAAGGAAATAGGTTAAATTCTCCAGAAGAAAAACTTTCTTTTTCTATGGAACAATTGAAAAATAAGAAATATTCTTTTGGTGTTAGGCTAAGAAACTTTAGAATTTCAGATGAAATGGCTCAGTATGCATATGATGATAAAGGTACTATTACTTATAATTCAGGTCTTCTTGATTTAGATTTTAAATTTGGTGGTGAATCAAAAGAAGTTTTAGCTAAGTTAAAAAATGGTAATATAAAATATAATTATCTTGTTGATAATTTAACCAATGTAAATGGAGTAATTAAATTAAAAGGAGATAAATTAAAAATTGATTTAGGTGCCTATTTATTAAAAAATCCTATTAAATTTAATTTAGAAAAAAATAAAAATCAATTAGGTGTATTTTTTGATGGTGAAAATATACCTATAAAAGATTTACTAAAAAACTTACCTCAAAAAGGTTTTTATAAAGAATTAAAAGGAAATTTCAGTAAGGTACATGGACAAATAGTTAATAAAGATATCACTAAAAATAAGGCTAACTTAGAAATTTCACTAGAATCTCCACAAATTAAGTATTTAAATATTAATATCAATAATATTCTTGCAAAACTTGAAATGGACACAGATACAAAAAAATTATTTTTGAAAGATATAAATTTTACTTTAAAAAAAGAAGATAATTTAGACTATAAGTTGAATATGGATTTTAATTTGAAAGGAACATTTGAAAATAATTTATTGAAAGCAAACTATAAAATTAAAAATGCAGACTCATTTATAAAAAATAAATATTTTGAAGGAAATTTATTGTTAGATGGTGTTAAAGAGAATATTATGATAAATAATACTGGACCTAAAAATAAATTTAAAATATATTATGATTTTAAAAGTGAGCTTATAAAGCTTGATGGACAATTTTCTGAACCTCTTGAATTTGGAAATGAAAAAATTAGAAATAATCAATTAAAAGGGAAACTGAATATTGAATATAATTTAAAGTCAAATAAACTTTTAAAAATTAATGGTAAAATAAATATTAGTAATGATTTTTATTTTTCAAATTTAAATATGGATATTGAAAATAATAATGATTTAATTTTATTTAAAAATGTTAATGGTTCAACTGGAAATTCTTATTTAGAAGGAAGTGGACAAGTAAATTTAACTTCACTTGCATATGAATTTAAAAGTGAAAAGACAATTGTAGATAGTAAAGATTTTAAAGCTTTAGAAAAGTATCCACCATTTATTTTAGATGTTTCATTTGACTTAAAAGGTGTAAAAAAAGATTTTGACCTTAATTATTCTGCAAATTTGGAGAGCCTAAAAACAGTAGCGACTCTAAATGATACTCATTTTTATGGCAAAATTCAGAATAAAGATAATAATTTGACAGGAACAGCAGAAGGATATATAAAGAAACTTTTATATAATGATTTGTCTTTTGGAGATTTGTACATAAATTTGTCACTAGATAAAGATAAAATAATAGTTGAAGATATAAAAAATGCTAATCTACAAATATATGGAAAATATTATTTAGATACTAATTCATTGGACTTAAACTTTTTATTATTTGATTATGATTTAGAAAAACTTCAAATGAATAAATATAATTTGCAAGGATATTTAGGTAAGATGGATGGTAAAATACTAGGAAAGTTAGAAAATCCAGAGGTTAAAGTGCAAGTATCAGATAGTTATATAAATTATAATAATACTGAAAATGCACCAATTTATGGAAGTTTCAGACTTAAAGATAAGATTATTGAATTAGATGATTTTTATTTTAAAGAAAATAGAGTACAAGGGACAGTATATTTACAAGAAAAAAAATTAAATTTGAACATGAATTTAATGGAAGCAAATCTTAATAAATATTATAAAGATAGTAATGTAAAATATAGGGTTATAGGAATTGTTAATCTTTGGGGAAACTTTGATGATGTAAGAGCTGTAGCACAAGTTAATTTGGATAGTATTTATTACAGAGGAGAGAAAATTCCTGATTTGGCAGTTAAACTAAGCTATAAAGATGGAAGTTTAAGTAAGATTAC
>RRZT011922182.1_pt1 | contig 14536 bp, 10 predicted proteins | sample 2165551 | NCBI WGS metagenome assembly RRZT01 (sample SAMN10456910, study PRJNA506462) | wastewater metagenome | biome: wastewater; feature: sludge; material: wastewater sludge; isolation source: wastewater sludge with Escherichia coli K12::gfp cells carrying plasmid... | place: USA: Moscow, Idaho... | reverse complement strand
TAAGTCTGCAAGATTTAGTATATTTGAAGCATAAATCTTGCAAATAAATTATGCTATCAAAGAAGAAAGACACCACACAGAGCAGTATGTTTTTTGGATTGGAAGATATGTTAAACCAAAAACATCCGATGTATATTTTAGCCAATAAAGTGAATTGGCAACTGTTTGAAGATTCGTTTTCGTCCCTTTATTGTTTGGACAATGGGCGTCCTGCCAAACCCATTCGATTGATGGTAGGATTATTGATATTAAAGCATTTACGCAACATTTCAGATGAAAGTGTGGTTGAACAATGGAGCGAAAACAACTATTACCAATACTTTTGTGGCAAAAATGTGTTTCAGCCATGCGAGCCCTGTGAAGCTTCAGAGTTGGTTTATTTTCGGAATAGAATTGGAGAGAGCGGCATTGAATTGATCTTAAAGGAAAGTATTCATATTAATGGATATGACAGAAATGATTCCTCAGCGATTATCGACACAACTGTTCAGGAAAAAATTATTACTTTTTCAACAGATAGTAAACTAAATCGAAAAATAATTGACAAGTGCAGAAAGATAGCGGAAGAAGAAAATCTTCCGTTTCGTCAAAGCTACACGCGCACGCTAAAGAGATTAAGTTTGGATCAGCATTTCAGGAATCATCCTCGCAACAAGTGTTAAGCCAGGAAAGCCGATAGAAATGAAAAAGATTGCCGTCAGATTGGGTTCGTGAGTTGGAAAGAAATTTTCAACAATAAAATAATACGTAAACGGGCTTTATAAGGCTCGACAAAATAACGAAACATACAACTCAGATTATACATCCTTTTCCGCAAATATACACCAGTCAAACATATTAAGTAACAAGAATAATATAATGTCGTATTTGTTTGGTAATGTCAAAAAATAATTGTATATTTGTCTCATAATGAGATATATAATATTGAAAACAGAAGAAATAGAAGCATTGGAGCTGCTCTTAAAAACAAGTAGTAATAATACTATTCGAAAACGTAGTCAATGCCTTCTTTTATCACACCAAAAACGAACGATAATAGACCTTTCAGCGGTTTTTGGTGTAAGTCGCAGAACTATCGAACGGTGGTTTGATAGTTGGGTTTTAAAAGGTGTCGAATCACTCTCAATTGAATCTGGCAGAGGAGTAAAAACTCGTCTAAAAGGTTATGAGAAAGATGTTTCCGAACAAGTTGAGCTTCACAGCCGAAATCTAAAGAACGTGATTTCCTATTTCAAGGAGCAACATAATATAACGATCTGCAAAAAGACATTGCAGAATTTTTTAAAAGATGCTCAGCTATAGTTGGAAAAGAGCTCGACTATCTTTAAAACGCAAACGTAATAAGGTTGAATTTGAACTTAAACAAGAACAAATTGAAAGCCTTAAGAGGTTGGAAGATAGCGGTTATCTTGATCTTTATTTTGGAGACGAAAGTCATTTTGGACTTACACCCAATGTGCCTTACGCCTGGCAAACAAAAGAAAATCCGATATTATTATCTGCTGCAAAAGGGAAGTTTCTAAATGTTATAGGGTTGATGACCCGCAAAAATAAACTTTTCTTTGAAGTGCTTGAAACTACCTATAACACTGATAAAGTTATCAGTTATATGGATCGTTTTGTGGCACAAACGGTAAAAAAGACAGTTGTAATACTTGATAACTCTCCAATCCATAAATCAAAAAAGTTCATGGCTAAAATAGAAGAATGGAAAGAAAAAGATGTGTTGATTTTCTTTTTACCTCCATATTCACCCGAACTGAACCTAATTGAAATTCTTTGGCGTAGAATCAAGTATCAATGTATACCTTTTGATGCTTATATCTGTTTTCAGAATCTCAAAGAACGCTTGTCGAATGTGTTGGCCAATTTCGGAGAAAAATACGACATTATATTTTAGACACTACTTACATACCAATTGTCTTCATTTATACAAAAATAAATTTTTTCAGGTAAAGTTCGAATTTTAATTTCTGATCTGAAAGACGGTTGGATTGTGATGCTTACTAAGTTCCAACCAGCCAGCGGAATTTTTAGGTTTTCTATCGTTGTACTCTTCCGCTGCCATCGCCTCCCATCAGGCTTTCTACTTCCACCGCACTTACCAGGTTGAAATCTCCGTAAATGGTATGTTTCAGGCAGGATGCCGCTACTGCAAAATCCAGTGCCCGCTGGTCGTCTCCGGTGTAGGTGAGCAGTCCGTAAATAAGTCCGCCCATAAAAGAATCACCGCCTCCTACTCTATCCACAATGTGGGTAATGTCGTAGCGTCTGGATTTGAACAATTTTCCCCCGGCATAGAGTATGCCGCCCCAGGTATTGTGATTGGCATTGATAGAACCGCGCAGCGTGATGATTACCTTTTTTGCTCTGGGAAATTTAGTCATCATCTGCGTGCATACACTTTCAAATTCGGCTGCATCCACATCGCCACATGTGTGTGCCACATCAAATCCTTCGGGCTTTATTCCGAATACTTTTTCAGCATCTTCTTCATTTCCCAGAATAATATTGCACCCTTCCACCAGAGCAGGCATCACATCAGAGGCTTTTTTCCCGTATTTCCATAGGTTTTTACGGTAATTGAGATCGGTAGAAACGGTTACTCCCAACTCATTAGCCATTTTAATGGCTTCCAGGCACGCTTCGGCAGCGCCCTGCGAGAGAGCTGGTGTTATTCCTGTCCAGTGAAACCAATCGGCATCCCTCAATACCTCTTTCCAGTCAATCATTCCGGGTTGGATGTCGGCTATGGAAGAGTTGGCACGGTCGTATACGACTTTGGATGGTCGGGCTACTGCTCCTGTTTCCAGGAAATAGATTCCCACGCGTTCACCCCCACGGATAATATTTTGAGTACCGACATTGTATTTTCGCAGGTCAGAAATGCACCATTCTGCAATGTCGTTTTCGGGAAGCCGGGTTACAAATTCGGCATTCAGGCCGTAGTTGGCCAGCGAAACAGCGACGTTGGCCTCGCCGCCGCCAAAAGTGGCATTCAGACTGTTGGACTGAATAAATCGCTGATAACCCGGAGTGGATAGCCGAAGCATAATCTCGCCAAAACTTACTACTTTTTTGTTCATCTTGTTTTCTGAAAAATTTACCTGATTACAATTGTGAGGGGTGAATGAAGTTTTTCTGAAAATTCGCTTACATACTTTACCCAGTCCTCAAAGGTTTTGAAACCGTACTTGCTCCATCCGCCTCCGGAATAATAAATGAAAGGCTCCGAAGGTCGTACAGTTTGCAATCCGAGCAGGTGATTATGTTTTTTTTCGATGTCTGTAAATGCTGTAGGTGCTGTAATGGCCTGGTAAAGAATTCCGTTGAGACTATCAGCCGGTTCGGCATGAGCTGCAAAGTTCCTGTTTTTATCAATAAATATCTCTTCATCGGGTGAGTTTCGCATTACTATACCGGCTGCAACTGGCATTTTTTCAGACTTAAATTCATATATCTGTCTGATTTTATTCAACTGACTGCCTGCATCGAGCGAAATAATGCGCGAAGAGGTCAACTGACCCGATGGACCGGCATTAAAAACACCGTAATCCAACCGGAACGTAATCCGAAGCGGCCCTTTGTCCAGAATAGTATAGTTTTCAAAATTCCTGCTAAACCAGAGTTGATTATCCACGTAAGGAGCTGCAGCTCCTGCACCCAGTGTAGGACCGACTTTGTAGAAATCCAATCCTTCGCCGTTGTCGTTGTGATAAGTGGATTTTCCCGATAGTTCATCTGCGTACCACTTATCCGCAACCAATTTATCAGTGCGTTTTGCCCATATATCAATTCCGCTGCTTATTTCGCCCGTTGCCTGCAGTGCTGGTCCGTACATTCGGTAAGCTACGCGGTCGTTCTCCCAGTTGAAATCATCTTTACGCTCAGGCACCAGTCGTCCTGCCACTTTGGGTTGAAATACGTCGGGTTTGCCTTTTTTGATGGTGTAAACGGAAGTTCCGCCTGCTTTTACTGTTGCCGGAAAAATGAGCAGTGAGTCAGATTGATTGCCGAAATTGGTTGCAATCTGATAAACTACCCCGTTGGAGGCTTGATCCAGCACAAAAATTTTTTCATCGGGTTTCAGTCTTAATGCAGAAAAAACTGCGTTTTTGCTTATTTCAACCATTTCATTTTCACGATCAATGCCGAGTCTATTCGAAACAGAAACCGACACCTGTTTGCCTGCAGAGCAGGATGCTAGAAGTACGATTGTCAGTAAAACTATCAGTGTGTTTTTCATTTTAATTACGGTTGTTTGCCAATGTAAGCCAAAATTCCTCCATCGACATAAAGTATATGACCATTTACAAAGTCAGATGCAGCCGAGGCTAGGAATACAGCAGGACCTTTTAGGTCCTTGGTAGTTCCCCAGCGAGCAGCGGGAGTTTTGGCCAGGATAAATGAATCGAAAGGATGACGTGATCCGTCAGCCTGAAGCTCACGAAGTGGTGCTGTCTGAGGTGTTTCGATGTAACCCGGTCCAAGGCCGTTGCATTGAATATTGTATTCACCGTATTCGGAGCAGATATTTTTGGTCAGCATTTTGAGTCCGCCTTTGGCAGCTGCATACGCCGATACGGTTTCACGACCGAGTTCGCTCATCATGGAGCAAATATTGATGATTTTTCCGTGGCCTTTCTTAATCATGCCCGGGATTACCGCTTTGGATACAATAAAAGGTCCATTCAGGTCAATATCTATCACCTGACGGAAATCTGCAGCACTCATTTCGTGCATCGGGATGCGCTTGATGATACCGGCATTATTCACCAGAATATCAATTATGCCTACTTCTTTTTCTATTTGTGCTACCATGACGTTGATACCTTCCTCGTCGGTCACATCAGCCACATATCCGTAGGCTTTTATTCCGGCTTCGTGGTAGGCTTTCAGCCCTTTGTCCACAAATTCTTGCTTAATGTCGTTGAAAACGATCGTTGCACCGGCTTCTGCCAGTGCTGAAGCAATAGAAAAGCCGATTCCGTAAGTAGCTCCAGTTACAAGGGCTATTTTTCCTGTTAAATCAAATGGGTTCATATTGTTAGTTTGAAGTTTTAAGTTTATAGTAATGAAATACGATAGCTATTAAGAGATGATTGAAGTCAGAAGATCGAAAAGTTGGCATTTACAACAACCTGGATAATCTCAGAAAATCATTATCTTATATCCGTTATCTTCGAGAAGTCCTGATCGCCATAGTCCAGATTTTCGCCTGCCATTCCCCAGATAAAGGTATAATTGCTTGTAGCGGCTGCAGAGTGAATTGACCATTCGGGCGAAAGGACTGCCTGGTTGTTTTGCATCCAGATGTGGCGGGTTTCATCCACTTCGCCCATAAAGTGACACACGGACTGAACTTCAGGGACTTCAAAATAGAAATAAGCTTCCATTCTGCGTGAGTGTACGTGAGCAGGCATAGTATTCCATACGCTTCCAGGAGCCAACTCGGTCATACCCATCTGCAACTGGCAGGTCGGGAGTACCTGGTTTACAATCATCTTATTAATAACCCGGTGATTGGCTGTTTCCAACGAGCCAAGTTCCACAGAAACTGCATCAGCTTTCGTCACTTTCTTATCCGGATAATTGCGATGAGCGGTTGCAGAGTTGAAATAGAATTTCGCAGGATTATTTATATCCAGACTTTCGAAATAAACTTCCCGATTGCCTGAACCCAGGTAAAGCGCTTCTTTGTAATTCAGTTCAAACTTTTGATCTCCCACTTTCACTACACCACTGCCACCCACGTTGTAAATCCCTAATTCTCTTCTCATCAAAAACACAGGCTGTTTCAGCGGATCAATGGCTTCAAGCTGCAGACTCTCATTAACAGGCATTGCACCACCTACAACCATACGGTCATACATGGAGTAAACCATGTTCACTTCATCAGACGAAAATAGTTTTTCAATCAAAAAATCCTTACGCAATCTTTTTGTGTCATAGGATTTTGCATCCTCAGGGTGTGCTGCATAACGCAGTTCGTAGTTCGTTTTCATTATCTTATATTTTTTATTCTATTGTTTTTGTATCATATTTAGATGTACATATATACCACATATCATGTATATACTCATAATCAAATTTCAAAAAAATGTGAACTTTCAATTGCCTGACTAATTAATAAATCCACACCTACAAAATTAGCAAAAAACATTCAGCCTAAATAACTGTAGATTTTCAATTTTCAATCATCTTTTATCAATTTTGTCTAATTTTGATAAAGTCAGTTAACTGATACACAAAATCTACTTATTTCACTAATTGAATCTCCCTTGACAATCCGTGCTGGCATTGCACTGCAATAATCGTTTCTGTATCATTGGTACTTATCAGTTTAACGTATTGATTTGGAACTGAAATTTTCCATTTTCCTCTCAAAGTAACTTGTACCGTTGATTTTCCGGATTCATTTTCAATCCATTTACGAGAATAAACACTTCGCTCGATTCGTTTTCCGTTCTTATCATAAACCTCATCAGAAGGACCTTCATAAAAATGCAAATCAGGGTCGCAGACACTCAGGTTAATCTTATTTCTGGCTAATTCCTCGCTCATAATCAAGCAAGCCTGATTTGTTTCGGTAATGAGCAATTCGTTGTTTTTTATTTTCCCGGCTTCAAAAAGTACATAACCGGTAGTTTTCGTACTGTTATCACAGACAATGTGAGCAGTTGAATCCTGTTGTAACACCTTATAAATTGAACTTATTGAATTCAGTGTAGCTTTGAGTTCATCTGCTGTAGGCTGAACAAGAATCATATATTCATATTTCCCATTCCCTGGATTGCCACCATGATTGATAACAGCCTTGGCAAAGTCATTTTGAGTAGGTTTGTCAGTTTCTTCGTGGAATGAATGCTGATTCATTTTGGTAAAATCAACATTCCCCTGTTTTACAAAGAAATAGTTATTTTGGCCGTCGGAAAGCACATTTTCACCGGACAAAGATTTTTTATAAGGGAAATCAGTTATCTCTTTTCCGTTCAGGTAATAAGGTTTGTTTTGTTTATCCAGATACACCTGAAACAATGTAGTATGCACTTCTTCTGGTAATGCGGACTGAACATTAGTTCCCAAAGCCACAACCCTATTATCGAAAAAGAATACCGATTTACGTACTCTAAATGAACCATTGTATTTGTCATGTTCGTGGAGTTTCATTCCAAATGCACCGTTTTTGTTTTGAATGGAAATACCTCCAGCGAATGCTTCGTCGGAAAGGAGCATTTCTTCAAAGCCTGAGAATTCATCCAGATTGCGGATTTTAGCTCTCAAATCCTGAATTGGCAAATTGGTTGCTGTAGTTCCGGGAAAATGGTTCCAGTCCCAACCTTCCTGACGAAATCCTGAGCCTTCGTTGGAAATCGGATTACCGGTAGCCAGAATTTGAATGGAACCGTAATTGAGATAGCGTCCATACATATTTTCACCCCGGTAAGTTTCAGAGCCCCACAAATACCGGCTAAATCCCATGGCTGATACCATCCAGTCCTTTCTGCGCTGTACATTAAGACAGGAATAGTTGTATGTCCAGTTTCCGTTGGGTGACTTTTCGGGTTCAAATCCTTCTTTTTCAAAATTCAGCGCACGGGTTGTTTTCTTTGGAATAAGCCGAAGATAAGCTTCCGCCATTTCCTTATCAACAGGCTTTGAGCCATCTGGAGTTCCGGCAAGTGCCAGTAATCCAAAATGTTCCGGATTAAGTTTACCTTTGCCGTCGGGATGTCGTCCGGAAAGTGAAAGAGGCCAGTTCAATAAGTTGCAGTACGTTCTCATGGCCAACAAGGCATTTTTTAAATGTTGATGACCTTCGAAAGATATTCTGAAATCTGTTCCATGCAGAAGATAAACAGCCTCAAGAGCTCCGCTGAGTCCACCAACCGCATAAGCTGGATAATTGTTGCGATGGTGAAATAAAGTTCCGTCTATTTTAAATGTGCCCTCAGTACCATCCACGTATGCATAACCATTCTCGATCCATCGGGTAAATCCCTTCATATAGCGAACCTTTTGGGGACCATTTGCTTTCATCAAAATGCTGGCCATTCGTGCAATGGAATAAGTATTGAATGCATCCACATCAATTCCTTTCTTTTCGGGTTTGGTTTTCACTTCTCCTGTTCCGGCAAACCATTCCATTGCCTGCTGAACCTGAGCCTTCAGTCCATTTTGCTGTAACGGAGTTTCCATCAGAAACATGGCCATGTAATAATCCCGCATACTGTATCCTGCGTGATGCAATGTTCCCATAGCACTTCCGGCCTGAAAACCCTGATCCATTAAATGTCTGGTAAGCAATATGAATAGTGCGGCATATTGATCTTTATCTGCCTGATTGGTTGTTTTATTGTAACTTACTGCCAAATCTAATAACAGATCATTAACATTTTTCACTCCCATCAGGTTGTCATATACAATATTATAGCGGTCAGCTCCCAGCATCTCGTAAGTTTCACCATACCGTTCAAAAAAGACTGGCACTCCTTTTAATGTTCCATCGGGATTTAAGCTGATGTTATATTCTGCAACCCGGTTCTTTAATTCAGCTAATGGAGTAACTTTTTTACCTGCCATCAATAAATCTGTAAGTCTTAACTGAATTTTATCCAGGTTTAAAAGTTCTGTAGGCGAGGAATTATTATCTAACGGTAAATCAAAATCTTTTTCCCAGGATTTTTCGAGAATCAGCCAGTGGTTGGTTGTTTTGGGATTTACGTAGGGCGCCTGAAAATCAGCAGTATGCTGCCGTATGTCCTGTAACGATGACAGAATAACGTGATCTATGTACAATGTACCATGTGCCGTATTCGGAGCCGTGAATCTTACTTCATCCATCCCTGTTACCGGTTTTCCCTGCATATCACGGTCAAAAGCAATCCAGGCACCTCGCCATCCCTGAAATTCCAGTCCATAATCGAAGAAACACTGTACTTTATTATCTTTTAAAAACTCTACCCTCATTTTTTCACCCAGAATTGGAGTCGTAGAATAAATCCAAAATACAAATGTCGAAACATAGGAGTCTGATCCGGTTTTATTCGGACGATAAGGGATTGAATCTCGTATGCTCCACTGAGCTCCCGGAATGCTCCAATTCCATTTTAAGCTCTGTTTTAGATGCTTAAAATGATCGGTGCTTAATGAAAATGTTGAGTTTTTATCGGTTCTGATAAAAGTCGGCGGTTCTTCGAAAGACAATATCCCCGGATGTGTAAATTCATTTACATCTTCTGCCTTCACTGTAAATTGTGAGGCAAGTGCGAATATTATTGACAATAATATATATTTTTTCGTAAACATCTTATACAGTAACTAATTTTGAATGTAACGTAGTTTATAAATTATGATTTATGTGTTGGAATAAATATCAACGGTTCAATTGTTGCATATACTATTTAGTTACTGAAAAAAGGTTTTGACTTCAAAGAAGCGACTCGTATCATCACTGTTTTTTTTCAGCTTTAATTTTTCTTGTTAAGGCTTCCAGGTAGTAATAGTCAGCATAATTGATCGGCACATCAATTTCGTGTCCATGCGGAATACTGCCAACAGAATGCATCAACACAAAGTTTCCGTTTGTACCCACAAGTGCCAGATAAGCGGGACTACTCAATGATTCGATGATTTTATCTGCTGTTTCTCTGAATTCAGGATGTCCGTATTCTGCAGCTTCATAGAGACCGGAAGCCATAATGGCTGCAGCAGAAGCATCACGTGGTTCATTCGGGATGTTTGGAGCCAGGAAATCCCAATATGGAATTAAATCAGCCGGAAGATTTTTGTTGTTGAATACGTAATTATAAACGTTTTTCACTAAATCTAAATAGCGTTGATCTTTTGTGTATCGGTAACAAACTGTAAATCCATAGATTGCCCATGCCTGACCCCGTGCCCATGCAGATTCGTCTGCGTACCCCTGAGCATTTTGTTTGCTGCGCACTCCTCCTTTTACTTTGTCATAATCTACTACGTGATAGCAGCTCCAGTCCTTGCGAAAATGATTTGCCAAAGTTGAATTGGCATGTGAAACGGCTATTTTGTAGAATGTGCTGTCAGCCGAAAATTCAGTAGCTTTAAAAAGTAGTTCGAGGTTCATCATATTATCAATGATCACAGGACACATCCAGCCGCGTTTTCCCTGCCAACCCTTGTCTTCATCCCATGATTGAATAATTCCGGCTGCGGGTCTGAATCGGGTTGAAAGTGATTTTGCCGCTTCGATTATTACATCTTTGTATGCTTCGTTGTTAGTCTCCCTTAATGCATTACCATAACTGCAATTAATCATAAAACCCACATCGTGATGAGATTTCAGATACTTGACACTATCCAGTGTTTCTGTATATTTTACCCCGTAATCGAGCCACTTTTTATCTTTGGTGAGATCGTACATATAAAACATAGTACCCGGGAAAAAACCACTTGTCCAATCGTCGTCCGGTACATAACTAATTACGCCGTCAACTACGGTGCGTGGATTAATAAATCTGCCTGAATCTTCTATGAGTTTTACCTGAAAGCCGATTTGTTGCTTTGCAACATCAACAGCATTAGCTACGCAGTCTGTGTGTGCAGATGATCTGTTATGTGACTTATTGCAACTGATAAGAACCAGTAGTGAGATTGTCAGGATGAAGATTAAATATTTTTTCATGATAAAAAATACAATTTTGATGTTTATAAATTATATACTTGTTATAGTTTTATTTTGAATGAAAATGTAAAGTCTGATGAATTGATTTTACAGATATAGATTGCATTGTTATTACCAACATGTTGTAGTTGTACATTTTTTTGGTTTCCAGACACTTTTGTCTGATTCAACAACTTCCCATCAATCGAATAAATTGCTATTAGTCTGTCAGAATGACTTTCATTTCTGAAATTAATTATCAAATCATTGTTTACAACATTATAGGTTATAAAATCGTCTGCCGTTGTTTTATTTACTGTCGTTCCAAATAATGCTGCATCAAAATAAACCGGTTCGCCGTCATTGAATGTTATAGAAACGTTGGTTTGCCCGTTTACAGGAGTAGTGAAGACTATTCCATCAAACGGTTTTTGCAGCTGCCATTCACCATCAAGGACAAAATCAACAACTCTGGAACTGCTTCTCCAACCAAATAAGGGATCGGAAACCGGATTTAAATCGGGACAACTTGCAGCGAAAGAGATTTTGTTGTTAGCAATATCCTGCTTTTCCAGTAACAGTACAGGTGCATTGGCACTTTTCACCCTTCCGACAGTAAGATTACCCGTTGCTCCAAAAAATGCATATGCGTTGATTTGTGCCGGCAAATACGTAATAGAATGAAGTGTTGAAGTTTGCGAATTAATTTTATAGATGGTTCCTCCATTGTTTTGCATTTGAGAAGCAAGCGTCTGCATATCATTTACGGTAGTGCCGGGCACCACTACGAACGAGTAATTTTTACCTGTCGGTTTCACCCCATGATTGAGATATGCTTTTGCTGCTGTAACAGAAGTAGTAGGTGATGCATAGTCGGATCCATCTTCTTTCGGAGTGCTTTGCGCATCAAATTTCACCACAATGTCGTTATTGCCTTTTGGAACAAAATAGCCGGTTCCGGTGGGTGTTAAAAACCAATTATCAGTAGCAGAAGTTAATGTGGTATTATACGGTTTTACAACTGAAGTTCCGTTTACAATGAACCCGCCGTTTACCCCGGTAACAATATTCTGGAACAGATTGGTAGTTGTGAGCCATGATGTGCTATATGTGCCGCTTGAGCTGATGTTGCTTCCTAAACTGATAATCATTCCGTCAAAAGCAAACATCGATTTCTTGAAAACAAGATTGGTGGGTGTAAATGCCTGACTTCCCCAGGTATCAATCTGATCAAAATCAGAGGCAAAAATTCCGCAATCTTTCCAAGCCAAAGCACCTGCAAATTTTTTGGTCTTCGTATACTGATCAAATCTTCCGGTTACTGAACGATAGGGCATTAAATCCTGCCAGCTGGTATATTGAACCACCGTAGCACCCTGAGGCATATTCCAGTCCCAACCACCACCTGTATTGTTGGTTGGTGCACCGCTGTAAGCCAATGATGAGCCTTCATACATCACTTCGAGCGTTCCGTGGCTTTGATATCGACCGAAACGATTGGCGCTGTTATATATCTCAGCTCCCCAAAAATTAGTTGTTGGAGCACGCATAGTCACGACCCAGTTGTTTTTACGATAAACGCCTGCCGGACTGTAGTTAAACTGATAGAAGCCTTCCTGATTCAACGGTGTTACGCTGTATAAATTTGACTTATAAAAATAATTATACATAGCTGCCAACTCTTCATCCATCGCTTTTCCCATACAGTCACCTCCGATACTTATCAAGTTCTGAAACAGTGCTTTTGTAAAATATAATTTTTGTCCGCCCACATATGGATTACGTCCCGCCAGCGAATTGGCAAAAAAACGGTTTTCATTGGCATCGTTGGTTGCCATTCTGTAGATGGAAACTACAGCTTTTTTTATCCTGTTGTAAGCATCCAGCGAAATACGGAACTGCGTTCCCTTCAGATAATTAATATATTCCACCCATGTCTGGTAACTGTACATATAATTATTGTAGTGAGTTCCGTGATGAAATCCTGTTCCATCCAGTTTCAGGATGTCGTCACCTCCGGTTATGTATTCGGTGTTTCGTTCAATAAATCGTTTGAAAGTTTTGATTTCACGTACTGCCACATTGTCATCAGGATAAAATATTGCATCCGCCATTATATGAGGAAGATACAAATAAACGACATCCGAATTCAGATTGGCTTTGAAGGTGCTTTCAGGATAATACATATTTCCATAGAAAGTAAACCAGCGAACCAATTTTAGCAATTCTACCTTTTGTTCAGGTGTACAGGCATTAATGGCATTTAGAATTTTAGCAGGTATATCTCTGGAAGGTGTATAATTGTTACTTGCAATGGCAAAACTGCACCCTTCAGCAATTCCCTGATCAATTAAATGGTCCAGATAATTGGAAAAACGTGCCGTAATTGTTGTATTGGTCGGATTTTTTGAATAATCAGATGCCAGCACTTCCAATCGTGTAGCAATGTTTGTCATTGAATCAAGTGTTAACAATTCAGGAAAATTTTCAATCACTTTTCCCTTAATGCTTCCATCCTGATTTCGCTGTAAGTTCAGGGCATCCACATAATTCCTCGTCTGCACCAAAACTGTCAAAGTAGGTGATGCTGGTGTACGTGCTAATGTAGTTCTCAAGGAATTCAAATCAGTCAATTCCTGCGATGTAGCTGAAACAACAGGAATATCCCGGTTGAAATTGTTGATAGTAAGGGGTTCTGTATTTCCTGCAAACCAGGTTTTATCCAGTACCCATTGGTTGCCAATCACTCTGTCTGCTGCTACAGTTGCATTAAAATCTACCTTATCAAAATAAATTTTACGGGTCCCTGAAGTTGCCGGTTTTAACGTAAACTTTACACTGACAATATCTTGCGAGCTGTTTGAATTGGAAAATTCGGTATATTTCCTGTTAAAATCTCTCCAACCCTTATAATTCAATAAATAATTTGCTTTTCTTCTCAACAGATTTAACGCACTGTAATGTTCCACAATCAATGTATCGTTTGTGGCTGCCGGTGAATATATTTGTAGGCGGCTGCCATTACTGGTGCTTGTGAGAAAACTCGCGAAAGTCACTTTCAGTGAATTATTACCGTTGGTTGTCCAACAAAGACTTTGACTACCGTCTTTGAAATGTTCGGCAGAAACAGACAACGCATCTCCGCCTGTAACTGTCCAGTCTGCAGGCACATCTGGCTCTTCAAATGAGAAGTTTTGTGCAAATGACAAAACTATTATATTCATTAAGAAGAAAAGAAAAATATATTTTTTCATTAATATCTTATATAGTAAAAACTGGTTTTCTGAACTGGTATTTATTTATTGAACTGTTACTGTGAACTGACGGGCAACCTCCGAGGATGATTTGTAATTTTCGTTTCTCCCTAAGAAAGTTACGACATAAGTTCCGGGTGTTTTAAAAGTATAGGTGTATGAATTGACATCTAATGCTATTTTTTTAATAGCCACACCCAAATCAGCAGGACGGCTGTTAACCAGTATGGGATTGGAAATCAGCCAGTCATTATTAAACAATGCACCCGATGGTGAGGATTGCATTCTCATTTCGGTAGCAATATTTGCCAGACTCCACGTTCCCGAACCACCCGTATTTTTATAAGGAGAGGTAGCAGCAAGCATATCCAACACCTGAAATCCCATCGCTGATGCTTTTATAGATGAAACAGCTCCGGAAGATTTGATTGTATTTTCAATCAATAAGCCTGTGATTATCCACGTAGGTTGAGTGCTCGTATTTTGGTCTGTTTTATATTGGAAAGCAACCGTGAGTTTCTTTCCCAAATAATCATTTAACGGTAAAGCCAAATCTACCGTGCCATTGCTTACTGTTGGCAGATTACATAAACTTGTAATATCTGTCCACTGGTTATTCATAATTGCCAGTGAATCTGCT
>RRZT012060948.1_pt1 | contig 14539 bp, 11 predicted proteins | sample 2165551 | NCBI WGS metagenome assembly RRZT01 (sample SAMN10456910, study PRJNA506462) | wastewater metagenome | biome: wastewater; feature: sludge; material: wastewater sludge; isolation source: wastewater sludge with Escherichia coli K12::gfp cells carrying plasmid... | place: USA: Moscow, Idaho... | reverse complement strand
TCCTCCAACGCCATTGATGTGGTGCTCGGCGGTGCAGGCGACCTCGCCCCGATGCCGCGCTTGGTAGAGGTTGAGGACCTTGACGGCGGCGATCCCTACCCGATCATCACCGGCGACTACACCGATCTGCGCCCCTGGGCCTCCGTTCCGGTAGTGCCCGGCACCCCGATCTCCAAGCCGAAGGGCGTGTTCCAGAAGCTGGACGAGTCCGTGGTGGAGGAAGAGCTCGATCGCCTGCGCGGCACCATCGAGGATGCCGAGTCGAAGGACGTGGACACGACTGAAGAAACCGCCGGAGATGATGCCGTGAACGAACAATCCGGGGACAAGTAATCGATGATCACAGCTTGTTGAGAGTTCGGTTTCTGTTTCATAGACGGCGGCCACCAATCCACGGGTTGCGTTGGGTTGGTGGCCGCCGTCGTTGTGTGGACTAGCTGAGTTCGTTTATCGACATCGGGGGTTAGTGCTCGAAATCGCCCTTATAAGGTCGATACCCAACGCTAAGGGCAGATCTCGGCGAATAGGATGAGCCAATATGGCGCTTACACAGCGGAGAGCCTAAGGTGTGAGGGGTTCAGATTGCCGGAGAAGAGAGGCGGAACGTGGGGAAGAACAAGAAGAAGCGACACCTCTACCCGGATGTGCCGGAGGCGTTGCCGTTTCCGATCGTTGATAACCACACCCACCTGCCGGTGCGCGGCGACCGCGACTACGACTTCGGCATTGACCCCGAGGAAGGCAATGGCAAACCGCTCTCCATTCCGGGGCATCTGGAACGTATGGAGCGCGCCGGGGTACGCCACGCCATCACCTGCGGCTGTGAGGTTCCCACCTTGCAGCCCACGGTCGAGCTGGCACAGGCGTTCCCGGCCCAGCTCTCGGCCGCCATTGCCATCCATCCCAACGACGCGCCTCTTCACTGCGGAATCACCGAGGAGTCTCCGGACGGGATGACTCACGGTTTGGATCCGTGGCACCGTGAATACTCGTTGAACGACGCCGTTGCGCTGGTCGCGGACCTTGCCCGTCAGCCGGGTGTGGTGGCTATCGGAGAAACCGGGCTCGATTACTTCCGCACGGCGGATACAGGCAAGCGCGCACAGGAAGAATCCTTCCGCATGCACATTGAGCTGGCCAAGGACCTCGACCTCCCGTTGCAGATCCACGATCGGGAGGCGCATGCCGACTGCATTCGTATTCTGCGCGAGTGCGGCGCGCCGGAGCGGACTGTTTTCCACTGCTTCAGCGGAGATAAGGAGATGGCTGAGATCTGCGCTGAGAACGGTTGGTATGGCAGCTTCAGTGGAACCATGACCTACCCGGCGAACGAAGAGCTTCGTGAGGCATTCCGTGCTTTCCCGCGTGAGCTGATTCTCGCCGAGACTGACGCTCCCTATCTCACCCCGGTGCCGTGGCGTGGGCACCCGAACGCGCCTTTCGCCGTTGCCTACACGGCTCGCTTCCAAGCTGAACTGCTGGAACTCCCACTGCGGCAGTGGTGCCAGCAGATTGATGAGAATACTCGCGAAGTTTACGGGGTCTAACGAGGTATCGGCAGGGTCTGCAAAGCTCGGGCATGATGCACCTCACGAGTGAGGTACTGGTGGTGCCGGACGTCGTCGTCGATTAAAGCAGTAAACAGGGCGAGAAGGCGTGTCTGTGCTCATATTTCGGAGGGTGGGGATGCGAGCTCTTGTCGTGTTGCCCGACGGCGACCCAGCCTGACGTTGGCTTTTATTCAGATACTCACCCCGGCAACCTATGTTCATAAACGTACATAGTTTCGCGTGTGGGTGATACCACTAGCTCCAATGTTACGTAATCGTTACACTCGATATAGTTTCGTTATAAAGCGGTGATTGTGATGGATGTGCCGCGTGACCCAGCAATATTTTGGAGGCGTCTGTGGGTAGACATCATGAAGCGGATAAGAATATTGGCGTGCGTCCGTCGCGCCTCGCTGCCGCGGTTGCTGTTGCCGCAGCGTCGATGTTTGGTGCTACAGCAGTAGCTGCTGATACCGGTGATGCCGCCGCTACCGATTCCTCGGCAAAGGCTCCCAAGATCATTACGGCGCTTTCTCTCACGGATACTCAGGTATCGCCGTCGGCGTCTCCTACAGGTGCCGCCAAGATCACCTTCTCTCTCGCGATGGACGGGTCCACGCGTACGATCACCACGACCGAGCCGACCCTCGGCGAAGCGTTGATCGCCGCCGATGTTGTTCTTCACGCAGAGGACAAGGTCTCTTCGCCGTTGAACAAGCCCATTGCTGAGGGCGCCTCAGTCACGGTTGTTCGCGTCTCGACGAAGGCAATTTCCGAAGAGAAGGTGGACGCACACTCCAGTAGCGAGGTTGACGATCCGGAGCTGTCGAAGGGTGAGCGGGTTGTCGAAACCGAGGGTGTCGACGGCGTTACGGTGAACGCTTACGACGTCGTCCTTGAGAACGGCACTGAAGTTTCCCGCGAAAAGACCATGACCGTTGTAAAGTCGGCCCGGGTTGACGAGGTTGTTCGCGTGGGTACCAAGGAAGCCGCCCCGGCTGCTTCGCAGGCCACAGGATCCTCGGCTCCTGCAACGTCGTCCGGCTCCTCCGCCCCGGCTGCCCAGCCGGTGCCCAGTGGTGATGCTCAATCGATCGCTCTGTCGATGATGTCCGGCTATGGCTGGGGTGGAGATCAGTTCACCTGCCTCGTGAACCTCTGGAATCGTGAGTCTGGCTGGAACCATCTGGCGATGAACCCATCTTCCGGTGCATATGGTATCCCGCAGTCGCTCCCCGGCAACAAAATGGCGAGTGCCGGAGCTGACTGGCAGACCAACCCGGCTACCCAGATCTCGTGGGGTCTCGGCTACATTCAGGGCCGCTACGGCAGCCCGTGTGGAGCGTGGGCTCACTCCGAGTCTGTCGGCTGGTACTGATGCCGATAGCTGCAGGCCACGGTAGTGGTCTACTGACCCCCAGCGATATTCGTGAGCTGGCCACCGCGCTGAACAAGCGTCCCACCAAGACTCTTGGTCAGAATTTCGTCCACGATGCCGGAACCGTGCGCAGAATTGTGCGCGATGCGGGCGTTCACTCCAGGGACGCCGTCCTAGAGATCGGCCCGGGTCTCGGTTCGCTCACGCTGGCACTCCTGGAGACCGGAGCTTACGTCTCCGCCGTGGAAATTGATCCGATCCTGGCGGGGGCTCTCCCCACTACGGTGGTGGCGCGTTTGCCGGAGGCGGAACCGCGTTTCGCGGTCAGACTCATGGACGCCATGGAGATCTCCGGGCCGGAAGTTTTGGCTGTCCCTGAGGCGTGGGGCGGAGCAGATGGCCAGGTTTTTGAGCCGCGTCATCTTGTGGCAAATCTGCCCTATAATGTTGCCGTTCCAGTGATCCTCACCCTGCTGGAGAAGCTTCCAAGCTTAGAGACTGTCCTGGTGATGGTTCAGGCGGAGGTTGCGGATCGTCTGGCCGCTGGGCCCGGCTCGCGCACTTACGGTGTTCCTTCAGTGAAAGCGGCCTGGTACGCGGATGCCGCGCGTGGCGCGAAGGTATCACGCACGGTGTTCTGGCCTGTCCCCAATGTGGATTCGGCGCTTGTTTCGCTGACCCGGCACCCAATTCTCACCGACACCCCTCGCGAAGAAGTCTTCGCCGTGGTGGATGCCGCTTTTGCTCAGCGACGCAAGACTCTGCGGGCAGCGCTTGCTTCGTGGGCCGGATCCCCGGCCCACGCCGAGGAAATTCTCGTGGAAGCCGGGGTGAGTCCGCAGGCCAGGGGAGAGAAACTTGGCGTACACGAGTTCATTGCGATCGCGGACGCGGCGCGCCGCCTCTCGAAACCTGTCGGTGGTGCGGACTACTCTTAGAGCGAGGTAGCAAGCAGTCCTCCGCTTCCCTGACAATGGAGGAAGCGTCGGAAGGGGTGCCATGGATCAGGAAATGCATCGCTGCTGGCTCCTTGCTGAGCGCCGCATTGATGCATCTCTTGCCGGTATCACCTTCTTTGTTCTGTGGTGCCTGGTCCTTCCTATTACGGTGGTGCTTACCGAGCTTTCGTGGAGCCATCGGTTCTCGATGGCGCTTGTTGCGGCCATACCACTAGCAGTTATTCTGGTGGGCGTCCTGCTGTCCTCGCTGAGGGTTGTTTACGCGATTGAAGAACGCGATGAGGACGAAATTGAGCGGTGGCGGAGCACCGGTATCCTTCCGAAGGAGCCGAATCTCTTGCGGGTTCGCCAGCGGCGCGATCACTACCCCATGCTTCTCGTGATCGCTCTCGTTAATTTCTATGTGACGATTCTGGCGGCTAGTAGAATCGGGCACGCCACCTATCGGGCGCTCTCCGACTTCACTTTCGGGATTCTCCTGGCGAGCTTGGGCATTGGCCTGTGCGCCATCGTTCTTGCCACTTCTCTGACCCCGCGCGGCAAAACTTGGGCGTTGATTCTTGTGGGATGGCCCGTGCCCACAGGAGTGTTTCTTTGTGCGGCAGCGTTGGTGATCGGTAGCAATGAGATTTCAAGCGAAGTCCTTCTTCCCGCAATGACTGCCATCGTCTACGTGATTTTGGGAATCATCGTGGCCCTCCTTGGGCTCTCAATCTTTGCGTTATGGGTTGCGTGGCTGGTGCGGGCCGTGAAAGGTGACTACCTCTTTGCCACGGTACCGTCATTCGAGCTTGCACGGATGGTGCGGGGCTCGGGAGGCGGTGATCTGCCAGAGAGCGACGAGCTCTCACAGGGCTCCTCCGGGGAGGGAACCGGTAGCGACGGAGACGGCCGAATCGGGCAGGGGAACCTGATGACCGACGAGGCGGGTCTAGCTGCTGTTGGATATGGACGCGTTGGTGAGTCGGGCAGTCGCCAGCTTCTTGCACCTTCCGAGTTTGACGACGTGGACGTGGAGATTGTGCGGGAGGCACTGAGATTCTCCCGTACCGATATGCTTTTGGCGTTTCTTATCCTCGTCAGCACCGCGGTTATCCTTGGACTCTCCCATGTTGGTTATGCGGGGACGCCCTACCACGGCGCTATCGCCGTTCTCCTTTTGGGAGCAACACTCACCTATATCTACCGTGTGTGGCAGGTATTCTGACGCGAAGGGGGCGTCGGACATCTTCGATGAGAGCCGGCTATCCTCAACTGTGCGAGTGAACTCGTACGTTTCGGATGTCCTCGTGCTACGCAGTGCTCTGCGTGATTGGGCGGTCAGGATTTCGCACGGCGATTGTGCCCGATACAAGAGCGATACCGAGCGCCAGTAATACTCCGGCGGGCAGCAAGTCACTAAGTAGCCAACCTGCGGTAACTGGCAGCAGGCGGCCCTTCTGCGTCCAGTAGCCTGCCGAGCCGTCGGTAGGAAACTGGAAGTTTCCATTGTCTTGGACCGTGGCGGGGAGTGTGACCTCGAGGGGGAGACCATCGGTGGCTTTTGCCCGTGCGATGAACTTGTACTCGCCAGGGGAAAGGTCCTCGGAGAACTCCTTTTCGCCATTCACCCAGCGGTCATGGCCGACCTGGACCCGCATAACTTCCTGGCCTCCAGGTTCCACAATGACCACCACCTCGGAGCCACGTTCGAGGTCAGACCCCCAGAGATTGAGCCCGGGATTGCTGATCGTCGTGTTCCCGTCCACAGATTCGACGTACTTTTCTGAGGTGTTGTATGCCGAGAGGGTAAGGCTGGGGGACACGTTGAGATGCTGAACAGCCGACTCGCTATATCCCAGCGACATGCTTGTCACGACGACGGCGAAGCTGATCGTGAGGACGAAGTTCAGGTTCTTTGCCCCCATCACCACGGGTGTGGAGATGGTGCGTGAGGCATGGCTGCGGCTGGCGAAAACTGTACCCGCGAAAATACCCGTACCAACAATCACGAAGATTGCCACCCAGATCCATACCTGAAGGGAGCTTCGGCTGAGGTCGTAGATGATGAGTCCGAGGATCAGAGCACACGCTATGGCGATAATTGGGATGGCGTAGGCAAGCCCTGCCATACGACGGCCGGTTGGAGGTAGTGGTGCTGGATCAGATACGGGGGTTTGCGCGTTCGATTGGCCTGATTGTCCTGAGGAAGCCGTGTGGCCTGCTTGGTCCGCATCGTTGATTGATCCTTGCAGGTTTTCGGGCGTGGAGATGTGCGGCTTCGACGATGGAAGAAACACGAATCCTGCAAGAATCACTGTAATCACGAGCGCTGTATAGAGCACGATGGGCACGTAAAGATTCATCATGCGTGCCATCGGGATGGCCTCGTCAGACTCGACGGCGAGGCCGCCCATGAAGGTCATCAATACCATCCAGGAGGAAAGTGCTGCGGCGATGATGAGCATGAGGCTTGCGAGTAGGGACACCGAATGAACCAGCGCACTGCGCGGTTCGGGAGAGGTTCTTAGCGGCGTAAGGCGCCGCTTAGCAAACAATGCGCCGAGTCCAAGGATAGTGATCGCGGCAAACGTGAAATAGTTCGCTACCCGTATCTGCTCTGGCTGACCGTACTCCCCTGCGGAACCGGCTGAACTGACGAGTCCGGCATAACGGGCGACGACGAACAGCACCCAGGCGATCGCTGCCGACCCCATGATGACGCTAAGCGTACGTGTAGCTGTGCGCCTGGAAGCAGTGGTGAAGGTATCCATACTCCATCATATCGGTGTCGAGGTCACGCTCATAGGGCATGGTCTACGGCTGACCAGAATCTCGTCCGGTGGCGTGAGGACGTCGTCGGGCCCTTGTGTGGTCAGCTGACTCCCTAAAACAGGGGATTGAACGCTTGTAGGTCTGGGATTGAACGCTTGTGGTTGTCCACGTGTTCTGCGTCGTCGTCGCTAACTATTAGAGCACCAGGGCGGCAACCCAGCCCGCCAGCAACAGCGGAATGTTGAAGTGGAGGAACGTGGGGATCACGGTGTCGCGGATGTGGTCGTGTTGGTTGTCTGCGTTCAGGCCCGCGGTGGGGCCAAGTGTTGAATCGGAGGCGGGGGAGCCGGCGTCGCCCAAAGCGCCTGCGGCACCGATGATCGCGACTGTGGCAGCGGGCGAGAATCCCATGGAGATACAGAGCGGAACGTAGATTGCGGTGATGATTGGAAGCGTGGAGAACGAGCTTCCAATACCCATCGTGACCAGAAGTCCCACGAACAGCATGACGAAAGCGGCGATTGCCTTGGAACCCGCGAACAATTCGGCCGAGCTGGAGACGAGAGTTTCGATCTGGCCGGTAGCGTTCATGACGGCCGCGTAGCCCTGTGCGGTGATCATGATGAGGCCGATCATAGCCATCATGCGCATGCCGCCGGAGAACACGGCGTCCGCGTCCTTCCACTTCACGGCTCCAGAAGCCACGAAAATGATGAGGCCGACGAGTGAGCCGATGAGGAGCGGGTCGGCAAGTGAATGCGAAAGCGTCAGTGTGGTCTGCAGGGCTACGCACGCGATAATGGCCGCCACAGCCACACAGATGCGATACTTGTTGATCTCCTTGGACGCCTTGCTGTCCGTCACCTCGGTGACGAGGTATGTGCGGGGCTTGCGGTACGTGACAAATACGGCGAGCAGCAGGCCGACAAGCATGCCAAGTGCGGGAATGCCCATGGCCTGCATGACGGGTACGTTGCTCACATCAAGGCCAGACTTGATGATGTTTGCGTACAGGATGTCATAGAGGAAGACGCGCCCGAATCCCATGGGAATGTACATGTAGGTGGTGACCAGGCCGAATGTGAGAACACAGGCCACTGCGCGGCGGTCAAGCTGCAGCTTGCTCATCACGATAAGCAAAGGCGGAATGAGTAGCGGAATGAAAGCAATGTGAACCGGGATGAGGTTCTGGCTCATGATTGCCATGAGGAGAATGCCGCCCAGCATTCCCCATTTGGCAAGCTGCTTGGCTTTCTGCGCCCGGCTGAGATCGTTGCTTTCAATCTTGCGAATGAACCAGTCGGCGAGAAGCTGAGGAAGCCCCGAATGTGCCACGGACATGGCGAAGGCTCCAAGGAGTGCGTAGGCAAGAGCAATCTTCGCGCCTCCCGCGAGGCCGTCTTGGAAGGCGACCATGGTGGCGTCCAACCCGATCCCGGAAGCTAGGCCTCCCACCAGTGCTGCGAGGAACAGTGCGAGCACCACATGCACTCGTGATACGGCGAGAACCAGCATCACGATGACAGAGAGGAGAACGGCGTTCATGGAGATCCTTGATGTAGGGCGTGGACTCGGGTGAGAGTGGCCACGTCTGGGGGTGGAGATGGACGGCGTTCGCTTTGAATACGGCAAGCCGACTCCGCGAATACACAACTCGGGACCCGGGAGCATCCTGAGCCTACTGAAAAAGGAGGGAAGGCCGCCGTCGGCATCCGTCAGTGGAGACAAATTCATTGAAATATATGGAAAAACTGGGATCGTTCCAGATAGTTGAGGTGGGTCCAGGGGTGGAAAATTGGTTATCGCGGACGGGTGTCGCTAACCACGAGTTGGTAACCCGCGGGCTTCTGGTTCGCTTGTTCGCACCGGAATGTGGCGCTCGGCCCTGTTTCGTGAGGGATGACCTTTGGAGTCGGTGTAGGAAAAAATGGGCGGTACGCTAGGTGACATGGTGAATTCGTCAGCAAGCTCCTCGGTCGCTTTGCGCCCCAAAGAAGTGGAAGCGCCAGTTGTGGACCCTCGTCCGGCCGTGTTGCTCGTTAATCTTGGTACCCCGGAGGAGCCAACCGCGAAGAAAGTGCGTCCCTATCTTCGCGAGTTCCTCAGCGATCGTCGTGTGGTAGAAACACATCCGGCATTGTGGCGTCCCATCCTTGAGGGAATTATTCTCCGGGTGCGTCCCAAGGACTCCGCCGAGAAGTACGCCTCCATCTGGCTGGATGAGGGTTCGCCGCTTATGCACTGGACGCAGCGCCAGCGTGAAGAGCTTGCGAAGTTGTTGGGCGATGATGTCGAGGTGCGCATCGCCATGCGCTACGGCCAGCCCGCCGTACAGGAGGAGCTGACGCGGCTATATAACGATGGTTTTCGTCGTGTTCTGGTGCTGCCTGTCTATCCGCAGTATGCGGCGTCGTCGGCCGGTACTGTCATTGATGAAGTGGCACGCTGGATCCTGAACTCGCGTGACCAGCTGGAGATTCGCACGATTCGCTCCTTCCAGAATTCTCAGGTGTATATCGAGGCGCTCGCATCCGCCCTGGAGCGCTCGTGGGAGAGGATCGGACGGCCGGATTTCGCGGCGGGGGACAAGGTTGTGACCAGCTTCCATTCGATTCCGGTGGCGATGCACGAGGCTGGTGACCCGTACCGCTTCGAAGCGTTGGAAACCGCCCAGCTGCTGCGCGAGCGGCTGGGGTTGGAGGAGTCGGATCTGCTGGTGTGCTTCCAGTCGGTTTTCGGCCGCGCGGAGTGGATCGGCCCGGCCACGATTGACACCGTCGAGCAGTTGGGCGCCCAGGGTGTGGGGCGCCTCGACGTCATCTGCCCCGGCTTTATGGCCGACTGCCTGGAAACCTTGGAGGAAATCAACATCCTTAACCGTGAGACGTTCCTCGAGGCCGGTGGCCGCGAGTTCCACTACGTGCCCTGGGCCAACGATTCCGAGGGCTGCGTCGCGACCCTGCACGAGCAGGCCTCTCGTGGCATCGCCGGTTGGGTATAAGCCTGAGCTTATCGCTGGCTTGGTGAAGTTCCTGGTTCGTAGGGACTTGTGAGGCGGCGCGGCGAAAATTCGCCGCGCCGTTGTGCAGCACTCACACTATGAAATGTAGTATTTCTGCTATAAACTCGGATGTAGCATAACTACTATATAGATGGAGTGGTTGTGGGCTGTAAGCAATCTCGGTGCACAACGAGTTCCGCTCCTGACCATCTCACCCGGGAGAACACATGGCAGTGATTGACGCTCGCGGCATACGCAAAGCGTACGGGAAGAACACGGTTTTGGACGGTGTTGACTTGGCGCTCGGAGAGGGAGAATCTGTCGCGATTCTTGGACCGAATGGTGCGGGAAAAACTACCGCGATTGAAATCCTCATGGGATTCATTGGGCGTGATGCAGGGGAAATATCTGTGCTTGGCGCCGACCCTTCGAAATCGCAGCCCGCGGCCTGGCGTGCCCGTATCGGCATGGCAATTCAGACGGGGCATGACCATCCCAAATGGCGAGTGATTGAATTCCTCAGCTGGATACGCTCCCACTATGAGGACGGTCCACAACTGCGAACCGTGGACGAGGTGCTCGCTATCTTCGACCTCACCGAGCATGCCAAGAAACCGCTTCTCAAACTCTCCGGCGGTCTGCGCCGCCGCGTGGACCTCGCTGCGGCAGTGATGAACGGCCCGGAGCTTTTGGTGTTAGACGAGCCCACCACCGGATTGGACCCGGCGGCCAAGCGAGCGGTTCACGACGTCGTCGCTGACCAGATGGACAATGGAACGTCGCTACTGCTCACCACCCACGACCTCGCCGAAGCAGATCGGCTGGCCAGCCGGATTCTCATTCTGGACGAGGGCCGGATCATCGCGGACGGCTCGCCGCAGCAGTTGCGCGAGCAGGTGGAATCAACAGTGGAGGTGACGTGGATGCGCGGTGGGACCCGGCACGTGCATGTGGCGTCCGAACCCGAGAACTTTGTTCGAGAACTGCTGCTCGATCATGATGTGACCGGCCTGGAGGTAAGGCGCACCTCACTGGAGGATGCCTACCTTGCACTCGTCAATCGACAGAAGAACCGGCCAGCTGCGTGGACGGACCGGGAGATGGCTGGCAGTGAACTGGTTGGCTCGGACCAGGTGAGTGGTCAGAAACGGGACGGCGTGGCGGCGTCGTCGGAAAGGAAGTGACACCGTGCTCTCAACACAAACGAGGCAAGCAGCGCTGAAGCAAGCGCGTGCGGAATCCCGGATCAGCTTCCTAACGCCGGCCTTCCTCGCCACGGTCTCGGGCCCGATCCTCCTCATCTTCGTGGTGTCCGCGGTGATGGGGGACATGAGTTTCGAAGGGATCTTCGCCTCGGCCGGAGCGTACGCGCTGGCCGGACTCATCGGAGCAGCAGGTACCATGTCCGCATTCCAGGTGATGTCCGAAATGCAGCAGGAACGGACCGAAGGAACGCTGCTGCGGCTGCGGATGCTGCCAGCTGGTGCGTCGGCGTGGGTGCTCGGTAAGACGATCACCTCATTTCTCTACCTGTTGGTGACGGGCGGGCTCTCGGTGGTAGGTGCACTGATCTTCTTTCCCGACCTCAGGCCTGAATCAGTAGCTGGGTATCTCGGGCTGGTGCTTCTTCTTCTCGCGTCATTCTTCGCCTTCTTCCCGTTTGGGATCGTGCTCGGGACGCTGGTGCGGAACACGTGGGCGATGCTCATCGCCATGGTGGTGTTTATGGTGGTGTACGCCGGAGCTGGCACCATGATTCCCTTGGGATGGTACCCAGGATGGGCACAATGGCTGGTGGCGGCCACACCCTTTTACTGGGTCGCTCACCTCGGGCGGTGGGCGTTGCTGCCCGCCGAGGCCGGCATCGCGGAAATTGGTGGCGTATTCCAGCCGCTCCTCGGGGTGACGATCCTGGCAGCGTGGGCAATCATCGGATATGCGCTGGGGCCGCGGCTGCTGCGCAGTAGCCTGAGTCGGGAGACCGTCGGGAGCTTCCAGGCTACCCGCGAAAAGATTGCAACGAGGGGATTCGCGTGAGTCCACGTCAAGGAGACGAAGCTGTCTTTAATCGGCTCGCCGTGCTGCGAGCCGACCGTGGCCTGACCCGGCGCGAACTTGCCGACGCCCTCGGGATTCACTACCAAACCATGGGATACCTAGAGCGCGGCGAATTCTCGCCTTCGCTGCACCTAGCACTGCGGATCGCGCGCTACTTTGATGTGCCGGTGGAGTCGGTGTTCAGCCTGGATGGGTTCGCGCCGCTGGGGTGAACCGGTGGTCTTCGCCGAGATCGGTGGTTAGCGTTGGGTATCGCCGTAGTAACGGCGATACCCAACGCTAAGGGCAGATGTCGATGTGGGCGAGTGCGGGAGGGCGTGGTGCCCGCGCCCTCCGAGCATCTATGCCCGTGACTTCTTCTCCAGCGCCATGTCCGCCAGCGCGATAATGAGCGCCACCACCACGAAGAAGCCGATAAGAATGTAGCCGGCGTCGAGTGCGGCGGCGTACCCGTTCTGTAACTGGTGGAAGAAGATACCGGTGACTGCGGCGGTTCCCACGGCGGTGGCGATACGCTGGCCTGTCTGCATAATGCCGGCGGCGGTGCCGCCGTTGGTAATCGGCACGTCTCGCAAGGTCAACACCTGATTTGGTGAGGTGATCCATCCGCCCCCGAAGCCAAGCGGAAGTGTAGTGAGGGAGAGCAGCCAGATGGAGGCGCCGTCGGCGATGAGCACGCTGGCCCAGGCGGTGAGGCCGAGTCCGAGCAGGTTGAGGAGGAGTCCATACACGACGACCTTCCGGCCCCACTTCACCACAAGCTTCCCGGCCAGCGGCGCGGAGTAAATAGAGACGAGCGCAGCGGGTAGTCCGAGCAGACCGGAAACGAGCGGGCTCTGATCCATGCCGTTCTGGGCGAAGATCGCGATGAGGACCCAGATGGATGTTGAACCAGCGAAGAACATCGTGATCATCGAGGCACCCATGGCGAAGGTACGGATCCGGAACATCTTGAGATCCACCATCGGGGCGCGGCCGCGGGCGCGATAGGAGCGTTCCCATGCTAGCCAGCCGATGAGAATGACGAAGCCAGCGGGGAGGAACCACCAGGCGCGGACGTCGTCGCTCGCAATCATGAACGGAAGCATGATGAGGAAGACGGATACGGCAAGCAACAACGCACCGACGGGGTCGAGATCCTGCTTCGGCCGTGCCTCGCGTGCCAGGCGTGGGGAACGGGGGAGCCAGAGAGCCCCGAGTGTCACCACGATGAGCGCAAAGGGGACGTTGATTCCGAGAGTCATGCGCCAGCCGATGTCCTGCGGGAGGGCGCCGAGTACCAGTCCACCGAGAACCGGACCGATGGCAACGGCGGAGCCCACTACAGCCCCGAACATTCCAAAGGCGCGGGCGCGTTCCCTACCCTGATAGTGCTGCTGGATGAGCCCGGAAACCTGCGGACTGGAGATTCCCGCGCCGATACCCATGACCGCGCGCGCCAAATTGAGGATCAGCGCCGTGGGAGCGAGGGCCGCCAAGGTGGACGAAATGAGGAAGATCGTCGTTCCGATGAGGAAGAGGCGCGAGCGCCCGAGAAGATCGCCGGCTCGGCCCGCCGCCACCAACACCACGCCATACGCCAACGAGTATCCGGATAGCACCCACTGTAGCTGTGTCGATGATGCGCCCAACCCCTGCTGAATGGACGGGAGGGCAACATTGACGATGCTGACGGTGATCAGTGAGAGGAAAAGAGCAGCAAGCAGCACGATAAGGACTCGCGTGCGTGCGGCTCCGGTGAGTGCGACGGATTGGTTGGAGGCTGGCTGGACGCTATTCGGGTTCAGCTTGTCGGAGGTTGGTTGCTCGGGAATTGGCTGATCGGACATGACAAACAATTATGGTCCGCTCGCGAGTGAAAAGACATATTCCGAGGTAAAGGGTTCTTAAACTCACCGTTGGGCGGCGGGGCTAGCCGGGCTTGCGTGATCCGGCTCTAGCGGTTGTCCTGTGGTAAGACTCGTGCGACTGCTTCGAGAGTTTCAACTTCGCCAGGAGACCCTATGTGTGAAATATGTACAGATCGGGCACGCTCACGAAGTTGAAATCCATGGGCGTCCGGCGCGTGGCAGCCCCCTCGCCTCGCCCACTACACTCGTACCCGTGCGCATAATCGTCTCCGCCCCCGCCAAGGTCAATCTCGCCCTGCGAGTGGGCCCTCCTCGCCTCGATGGCTTCCACCCGCTCGATACTGTTTTCGAGGCCCTTGATGTGTACGACGACGTCCTCGCCTCACTTCCCGTGCCCGACAAACTTGATTCCGTCACCTTGACCATCACCGGGCTGGGTGAGGACTTACCCACCGACGGCACGAATCTGGCTGTGCGCGCGGCTGAGCTGCTGCGCGAGCGGTGTGGGGTGGCCGAGGGTGTGACCCTCCATATCACCAAGCGCATCCCGATCGCCGCCGGAATGGCGGGTGGTTCCGCCGACGCCGCGGGCACATTGGTCGCCTGCAACGAGCTGTGGGGGTTGGGACTGTCCACGGAAGAACTGTTGGAACTCGGCGGCGAACTGGGCTCGGACGTGCCCTTCGCGATAATGGGGGGTTTCGCGCACGGTGTTGGCCGCGGCGAACAGCTGACTCCTATCGAATCTGGAGTGCGCCACCACTGGGTGCTGCTGACCAGTGCCGAGGGTCTCTCCACGCCCGCGGTGTTCCGCGAGTTCGACATCCTCATGGGATATACGCGCGTCCCCGAGACGCTGGTCGCGGACACGGTGGAGCTGCGCGAGGCTCTCACGGATGGCGATGGCGATGGCGATGGCGATGGCGATGGCGATGGCGATGGATCGGAGGATGCTGCCCTGCTACCGCTCATGATCAACGACCTGGAGC
>RRZT010043547.1_pt1 | contig 14541 bp, 15 predicted proteins | sample 2165551 | NCBI WGS metagenome assembly RRZT01 (sample SAMN10456910, study PRJNA506462) | wastewater metagenome | biome: wastewater; feature: sludge; material: wastewater sludge; isolation source: wastewater sludge with Escherichia coli K12::gfp cells carrying plasmid... | place: USA: Moscow, Idaho... | reverse complement strand
AGTGCTATTGCTAAAAGATAAGTTTGTAGTGGTAATTTATGATTAGCAAAAATAGTTCCACTTGTTACACTAAAAGTATAAAAACACTCTTTACATCTAAATTGCATTCTAGTTTTTAAGAAGTATGGTTTCTCTAAACTTCCACAACAAGGACAAACAACATCTCCATTTGTTTCATTCCATCTAATTGCTTTAAACATTTCAAAGGCTTCCATATCTGACATTTTTACAATGTTCATAATACTTAAACTTCTTGCTTTTGATGAAAGTAGGAAATGTTGAGACATTTTGTAGCCTTTTGATAAATTAATATCAATATTGTACATAAATATGTATTAAATAAAACTTAAAATATGATATATTAATATCTTATAATGATATATATTTGTATATACAAGATATATTTAAGCTGTTCTAAAGTCTTAACAAGGTACTATATTATTATGGAATTAAATAAATTAATTAACAAAATACACAAGCTTATTGAAGTAAAAGAAATTAAAACAATATCTCAGCCAAATATGGCTAAAAGAATTGGTGTTCAACCAAGAACTTACACTGAATATAGTAGAGGAACAAATCAGCCTTTAGCAATGAAAGCATTGTTAAATTTATTAAATGAACTAAATGATGATGAAATAGTTAAAATTGTAAGAGAGTGGAGAAATAAAAGTGATGAAATCTAAGATAGTATTACATTCGCTACTATCTCAAAAAAGGTAATTTGTGAAGAAAACAGGAAATTCTATTTTAAATAAAGCTAAGTACAGTAACAATACTGATGAATGGTACACAGATTATAAAACAATAGAAAAAGAAGTTATCCATTATGAATCTCAATTTAATGGAAAAAAAATATTATGTAATTGTGATGACCCTTATGAATCAGCTTTCGCAAAATATTTTTTAAAAAACTTTAACAAATTGAAATTAAAGAAATTAGTCTGCATCTCTTATTCAAAGTCGGTTATGCATACAAATAAAGATGACAATGGATTAATCTTAGTTGTTGAGAATATGCCTAATGAATTAAATAATATTTCAAGTGATAAAGCAATTTCAAAATATTTACAAAAAAGTGGAATTGTATATAAACTTAAAGGGGATGGAGATTTTAGAAGTGAAGAATGTTTAGAATATCTAGTAGATTCTGATATAATTGTAACAAATCCACCATTTTCAAAATTCATAGAGTTATTTTCACTAATTAACAAATATAATAAAAAATATTTATTAATAAGCAATCAAAATGCAGTAACATATAAAGAAATTTTTCCCTATATTAAAAATAACCTTGCATTTGTAGGGTATCACTTTGGAGATATGGCATTTAAAGTTCCATTAGATACAGAGCCAAGAAAGACTAGATTTTGGATAGATGATAATGGTCAGAAATGGAGAAGTTTAGGTAATGCAATGTGGCTTACTAATTTACATGTTATAAGAGATAATAAAAAATTAAAGCTGGAACATATATATGATGAAAACAAATATTTTAAATATGATAATTTTGATGCCATACATGTAGCTAGAGTATCAGAGATACCATTTGATTATTATGGAATTATGGGAGTTCCTTTGACTTATTTAAAATATCATAATGATGATGATTTTGAAATAGTAGGTGAAGCAAATCATGGTTCAGATAATGAATATGATTTATTTAAGCCACAAATAAATGGAAAAGAAACATTTAAAAGAATATTGATTAAAAGACGAGAGAGACAAAGATAAGATGAATTTTAAAATTTTAGATTTATTTTGTGGTGCAGGTGGTATGTCTTATGGAATGCATAAAAACAATCATTTTGTAACAAAAGTAGCACTTGATATTAATGAAAAAGTAGCACAAACATTTAAAAATAACAATACAGAAGCAGAATTAGTTATTGGAGACATACAAGATAAGGATATAAAAGAAAAAATAATTCATCTTTCAAAGAAAAATAATGTAAATATGATTATAGGAGGACCTCCATGTCAAGGATTTTCTTTAAAGGGGAAAAAACTAGGATTAGATGACCCTAGAAATTTTTTGTTTTTAGAATATTTACATTTAGTTGAAGAACTTAATCCTGAAATATTTGTAATTGAAAATGTCAAAAGCTTGATGTCCACTTCTAATGGATGGTTTAAAAATCAAATTATAAATAAAATAGAAAATTTAGGATACAAAGTTAGTGTAGGAATTATTAAAGCTTCTGATTTTGGTGTTCCTCAGAATAGAGAACGAGTGATTTTTTTGTGTAGTAAAGATAAAAAAATTGAATTACCTCTACCAACAATTAACAAACCTATAACTGTGAGAGAAGCTATTGAAGATTTAGCATATTTAGAATCAAACGAAGGGTGTTTTGAGCAAGATTATATTACTAAAGCAAAATCTGAATATCAAAAAGCTATGAGGGTAGATAGTAATAAGTTATATAACCACAAAGCTTCGAATCATTCTGAAATTGCTATTTATAAGTTAAGCTTAATACCACCAGAAAAAGGAAAAGAATTTTTACCCGAAGATTTACTAGGAAAACAAAAATTTAATTCTACATGGGGAAGACTTAAATGGGATATGCCATCACCAACAATTGACACAAGATTTGATGCAGCATCAAATGGAACGAATAATCACCCTTTTTTAAATAGAACAATTACTCCTAGAGAAGCAGCAAGAATACAATCTTTTGATGATAGTTTTATTTTTTATGGTAATAAGGTTGATATTAGAACACAAATAGGTAATGCTGTACCACCACTCATGGCTAAGGCTATTGCAGACCAAATTTATAAAAACATTTTAAAATAGGAAAAATATATGAATAATCAAATGGCTTATTTGGTAGGGATGATATTAGGTAATGGAGAAATCCAAAGAAATACGAGTAATACTACAATAACAATAGAAATACCTCATAAGAATTTAAAAGATGATGAGGGATTAGAAGTCTTAGTTTATGTTAAATGTAGTTTGATAAATATTAGAGATGTTATTGAACCTCTATTGGGACATTCTATGTCGATTACTCAAAATAAAACAGCTACAAGTATATCTTTTACAAAACCCAATGAAGATTATGCAATGCGTGAAATACTAAGATTTATTGGAAATGGTGTTCATCACTCTACTATGACAATGAATGATGAGTTATTTAATATGACAACAGACCAGAAAAAAGAATTATTAAGAGGAGTTGCTGATGTGACAGGATATATTCGTAAAAGCAATCTTGCTTTTGGAGAAGAGGGTCACCATAGAGTATATATTGAGATACCTGGAAATTGGCAATTCGTGATTGATATAGCTAATATGTTAAAAAAATTGGATATTCCTGTTCAAACAATTGATTTCGGACATCCAAACTTTAGAGATTCTAATTTAAAAAAATACAATCAAAAAAAGCCTAATTATTGGAAAAAAGAGCATCAAGTAAAAATATGGGCAAATGAATTTTTACCAATTGGATTTAATATTGTTCACAAGCAAAGGGCATTAGAAAGGTATTCAGATGAACTATTAGAGTATTTGGATGAAGAAAAAACACATAAATTTTATTGGCAAAAAACTATTAGGCTTAAAAATAAACCTATTCACCCTATGGAGAATGATATAAGTTTACCTGAAAAAATTAGAGGAAAACATTTTGATTCTTGGACACAATTAGCAAAGGAATTAGGCTATGGAGAATAATGTCAAAAGTGAATTTGATTTATATCCTGCGATGTGTAAATGGCTTAAAGTACATTTAGAAGATAAATATAAAAATAAAAAGAGCGAAGTGGTTGTAGTAGATTGTCATTCTGTATATTTGGATTCAATTTTAGAAAAATACGATGTTATTAAATATTATCCACAAGTAGTAGGCTTAAAAATACAAATTGATGTTTTAGGAATTGCTATCTTAGAGGATAAAGCAAATATATATTTTATAGAAGCAAAAAAAACTGCACTAAATCTTCAGAATTTAGGACAGCTACTTATATATTGTAAACTTTGCAATCCAGAAGAAGCCTATTTGCTTTCATCAGGTGGACTTGGTAGTTTGAAAAAAGTTTTAAATAATTTAAATAGAGAAGACCTGTTAGACTATGGGAGTGGTAAAAGAATAAAGAAAATTAAAGTTGCAAAGTGGGACATTGTAAAAGAAGGTATAGATAATCACTCAATTGTTCCCAAAATCTGATTATTTAATAAGTGTAGATGAATGTATTCTTTTATAATCAAAGATGTTTGAAAGTTAAAATTATGTCCAAAAGTTCAGTAATAATTATGATAAGAAGAAAAAACTCAAAATATGAAACAAACCCTAGAATATAACAAAGACAAAGGTACTATAAGCCTTTGTACTTACTCTGATGATGGCTTTTTAGAAAGTGAACTTGATATTACAGATAAAGTAACTACTCTTGTATTAGATAAATTGTATGATGATTATAATTTAGATGATGGGGATGAATTGCTTATCACAAAAGCTACTAATAAAAATAAAAATCTCAAAATTACTCTTTAAAATCAAGCCTAAAAATTTAAAGAAACTCTGAATTTTGGCTAAAATTTATTTTTGTGCAAGTGCTACATAATATCGATTATATTGGTGCTTTTAGCAATAGATATAATGTTAAATTATTGTTGCCTAAATCAGTTTTAGAAGAAGCTATAAAATTAAATCATAAAATAGATGAAACAGTTAATAAAAAATTAATCAAATTGAGAAAGTATTCTACACCTCAATTTTGAGTGTTAATGAAAATATACAGCCTTTATCAAATAATTTGGATTATGTTTCTAATAATATAGAAAATAAATATAATTCAAATTTCAATAATTTGCAATCAGAACTAAATAAAATGCTTTTTAATATTGAAAATTCATCAAATAAATTAATTTCAACAATTGAAGTAAAATTAACTAAAAAGAAATATATTACAATTAGTATTGTAATTGTTATTTTAATTACTCTAACATTTATCTATTTATATTTAATTAGGTAATTTTGATAAATTTTTGAATAAAATACAAGTAATTTTTATTTAGGGGAAGTTATTTGATAGATACAGCTGAACAAATAAATTATATTACTGATAAACTATCTTTCTTAGTCCTTAAAGTGCAAAGAAATAATCACCAAGGCTTATATGATATTAATAAAATATGTGAAAGTATTTTTTTACATTTATTAAATTGTAGTTATGATTACAATCTAAAAGATGCAAATAGTATTCTTTATACAAATTTTCCTGCAATAGATTTAATTGACCATGATGAAGAATTAGTAATTCAAGTAACTTCAACAGTATCTACTCAAAAAATATATAGCTCAATTAAAAAACTCAAAAGTTTAGAAGATATTTCATCTTATAAGTTAAAGATGTGTTATATTGCTGGAAAACCAAATTTTTCAAAAAAACAATTAGAAAATATTGAAAAAAAAGGCTTAACAAGTGATGATTTATTAAGTATTGATGACATAATAAAAGTGGCAACTTCGAATAATGAAAAAAGAAAAGCAATTTCTACTTTACTATTACAAAGAATTGATAGTAAAGCATTTACTTTAGATGTAAAAGGGTACTTTAAGAAATTTGAAACTAAATTAAATCTAGAAAATACTAATAAATTTAGTTCATATGATAACGAATTTAAGAGTTTTATTGATTCAGATAATAATATTTTAGAAATTTTTGCAATTGGTGGAAATGGGAAATCGCATTTACTTAAACATTTTTCTACTTTAGAAAGTGAATATACACCTATTGTGTTTACTAAACAAGATAATGTTGAAGCTGATTTAAAGAATTTAGATCCAACTCAAAAGTATTTATTTATCTATGATGATATTGATAGGTTTTTAGATAAAAGTATAAATAGTATTTTTTCAACTGTTATTAATAATGGGTATAAAATATTAATTTCATATAGATTAGCTTCAAAACCTCTCGTAAAAAATGAAGCCTTAAAATTTGATGAATTAAAATCTAAAGAATTATATATCTCTTGGAATAAAGATGAAATAAGAGATTTAATACTTCTATTAAGACCTAACTCAAAAGATGATGAAATTGAGTCAATAGCTACACAATTTAGTTCAAATCCATATTTAATAACTCAAGCTATAAAAGGTAATGTTGATAAGCTAAAGAATTTTTCTAAAAAAACATTGATTGATTCTAAACTTGCGTTACAAGAATATCATCTGAAAGAAGTAAAAATTAAAGAACTTCTATTTAGAATTGCATTATTGAGTCCATGTCCAAGAAGCTTAATAAATAAGGAAGAAAAAACTTATGTAAGTGAATTAATTAAGGTGGGAATTCTAATAGAACTAAATAATAAGATTAGATTTAATCCTGATATAGTAGGAGATTTATATTTAGCTAATTTTGTGAAAGAGAATGAAATTAGGTACAAAGAAATAGCATATGAGTATATCGAAAATCACTTAGAACTTATAGTTACAAACTTATCTTATGTATTATCTTATGAAAATAATAATAGTCTAGAAATTTTTTTTAAAGACACTATAAAAAAATGGGATAATAATGAAGATTTTAAAAGTTCAAATTTAAAAATCTTATATAGAATTGTAAGTTATGCTCCTTTAGAGTCATTTCTTTACTTGAAAAAAATAACCGAATATAAAACTGCTAAAGAGAATGAACATCCAAAACTTGGATTCATGGCTGAATTTATTTCTAAAATTAATTATGAAGGTGATTTCAATAGTTCTGATGAACATATAAATTTGGGAAGTATAGTACCAATAATAGAAATATTAATTAGAGAATTTAAATCTGAAAAAGATTTAGGTAAATTAAAAATTAAACATATAATTGATTATTTAGTTTCACAAAAAGTTTTATCTTTACCAAAACCATACTATGTAAATCATACATTAACTTCTGTTTTTAATAACATGATTATTCCATATCCAACAATAAATAATGATTTATCAATTGAAGCTTTAGAAGAGATGGAAAAATGGTTAAATGAATCTTCATTAGATTTTAAAAAATTGGATTTTCTTAAGAATGCTATAAGTAATTTACTTAAAGGTATGATAATATTTTCTGATAGAAATAAACCTATAGAATTTGATACTTCAAAAGAAAATGTAAAAAAAGTATTAGATAAAGCTAAAGATATAACATTATTCATGCTTTGTAATACTAATATGAATTTAAAATATAGTGCATTAGATATTCTAAATCATGTAGGAAATAATATTAATCAAGAGTTTGAAAATAGTTTTAATGAAGAATATTTTAATAGAGTTACAATTGAATTATTTAAAGAATTAGAAAAGCAAATAACCCAAATAGATGATTTTATATTTTTATCAAAACTTTATAAAGTTTTATTAAATATTATAACTTTTAGAAAGAATAAGAGTGAAGCACTTAACTTACTTATTAAAATTCCAAGAAGTGATATATTTGTCTTTAATCAAATTTTAATTGGGGAAACTTATATAATTTATAATTTAGAAGAGTTTATCATGCATTATTCTAATCAAGAACAAGAGGATATTCAAAAGTGGATTAACGATAATTACTATGATAAAAGAGATATAAATATTTCAGAAAATGAGAGAAATTTATATAATAATTTTATTGAAACTTATAAAACAGTAGAAGAATTTATACAATTTATAAATTCATTACATTTTTCTGAGGGTGGAGTTGTTTCGAGTAGATTTAATAAATTATTAGAGTATTGGTATAAAGAAAAGCCTAATATTTTTAATGAGTTAAGTATAAATAAAATATCAGAAATAATTTACAGTAATGTGATTGATGTCATTAAACAATTTATGTTAGAAAATGAACTTATTCGTTTAGACATAGACAATATTGATGAATCAACAGATATTGAAGATTTAAAAAGGTATATGGATTTTTTTCTTAGGAAAAAAGAGATACTTGAATATAAAAAATTATTAGAGATATTTAAAAAAGAAACTAAAGAAAATATAAAATGGTTTGTAGATAATTCTTTTATTAATATATTTTTTCAAATACAAGAAGATATATCAACATATAATCTTTATAAATCTTATATACTTGAATTACTTGATTTAATAATTAAATATAGATTTACTCCCTCTATTTATTTAACTTTCATATTAGAAAAATTGTCACAAAGTATTATTCATACAGAACTTGTAAAGAACAAAATTAAAGAAATTCTTTACATTCCATCTAATGAAGAAAATATTGAGGAAATAGAAATTGATAGCGAAGATAATCTGAAAAAAATATTTAGCTTCTTAGGTTACACTTTAGAAGATATTTTTGCAAGAATTTTTTGTAAGATATATTTTAATGTAAATTTTGCCTTATATTTTAAAGAACAGAAAAATAATCCCAAAGAGTGCTATATAATTAAAGATTATATAAAAAGTTATGAAGATTATAAAATGTTTATTCAATTAGTTCTTTATTATTATAATAATTTCACTTATATAATAAAAAATGATGGAGCAACAAAAGATTACAAAATTGATATAAATTATTTCTTTATCGGATTTAATAATGAATATTTTATAAAGTATTTTGAAGAACTTATCGAAAATAATAATAAAGAAGAAAGTATTATTTTATTAAAAGCTATACCAGTAGAATTAGATTATAAAGAAATACTTGTTCGTACACTTAATTTTTTAGAAGATGATATATTAGATGAATACATAATTAGTCTATTACAAAAGGATATTTATTCAAAAGAAGTATATGAAGAATTTCTTAATAGAAAAGAATATATCCAAGGATTTGTAAATCATTTTGATTTGATAAAAGAAAAAGTAAATAAAGAAGTAGATTTATTAGTCTATATTAGTGAAAATCTTTCAAATATATATGTTTCATCTGAAATTGATGAGATTATTGATTATCTTAAAGATACAGAAAAAATAATTGATGAAATAAGTCTTGAGCATAAAATTAGATAAATAGTTTAATGAATGAGGTTTATTAATAACAAATGATATAATCTTATAATATTGATTTTGAGGGGTTTTATGGAATTAGTTTATTTATGGGTTGAAGATTATAAAAATATTAGCAAACAAGGGTTTGATTTTTCGCCGAGATTTGAGTGTGAATATGATGAAGAAAAAAATGAACTAACAATAAATGAAAATAAAGATTATGTGAGTATCTTTCCTGATAATATAAATATTACTGCTATTGTTGGTGAAAATGGTAGTGGGAAGACTAACATTGTAAAATGTTTAGGAAATAATTTTAGTATAAATAAAAAAATTGTTTTCTTTTCTAATGGTACTATATTTACAAATTTTTCTTTAGATTTTGTAAACAATAAAACACATTATAAAATTGAAAAAGCAGATGATAATCTTAGTAATCTTATTTTTTTAAATAAAAATTTTTTTAATGAATTTACAAATAATAGTATTTTTAGTTCTCTTTATTTGGAGAATAATAATTTGTATTTAAAATATTTTGATTTTGATAAAAATAAATTAATATTAAATATAAATAGTTTTTATAAAAAAATTACCCAAGAAATTTTATTAAAAAATTATAGAACTGAATTTTTTAATCCAACAAAGATTAATATAAAGTTTAACAATTTATGTAAAGAGTATGTGGGGTTACAAAAAGAAGGAGGAAATAATAGTTTAAAAGATTCTATATACAGATATAAGGTTTATTTAAAATCATTTGAAATTGCAGAAACTATAAAGAATATTAAAGCATTACATACAAAAGAAATGAAAAAATTTTTCAAGAGTTCAGAAGAAGACATTTTAGCTTATGATTATGAAAATGATAAAGATAATAATATAAAAATTTCATTGCTTGTCGATAAAGATGAAAATATTTATAATTTTTTAGATAAATATTTTTTAGATAAAGAAATAGAATTATTAATAAATAAAGAGTTTTTATTTGAAGAGGCTAAAAAATTAGAGTTTTTAATGGAAGAAAAAGATATAGAGATTTTTTTCTATTTAAATAGAATAGGGTTTTTGGATTACGATTTCTTTGATGGCAAAAAATCATTTTCATCACTGAGTAGTGGTGAAAAAAGTTTTTTTAGTGATACTGTTATTTTAAGTAAAGAAATCAAAGATTTTTTAAAATATAAAGATGATAAAAATTCTTTAATTCTTATTCTTGATGAGCCTGAAACTACTTTTCATCCACAATGGCAGAAAAAATATATTGATTATTTAATTTCATTAATTAATAAAAACTTTACAGGAAATGCTCATATTATCTTAACTTCTCACTCTCCATTTATTCTTTCAGACCTACCAAAAGGAAATGTGATATTTTTAGATAAATTTGATGATGAAACAATAAAAAAATATCCAAAATTGAAAGTACAAGGCCTAGAAAATGGGAATTGTATAAATGTAAGTCAACATATAGAATTAAAACAAACCTTTGGAGCAAATATTCACACTATGCTTTCCCATGGATTTTTTATGAAAGATGGACTTATGGGAGAGTTTGCAAAAGATAAAATATCTCAAATTTTATTTTTATTAAGCAATAAAATTGGTCCAATAAATATTCCTACAGAACAAATAAAACCAATTATTGAAATAATTGGTGAAGATTTTTTAAGAGAAAAGCTTTTAAAAATGTATTATGAAAAATTTCCTCCTTCTAAGGAAGAAAGAATTAAGGAACTAAAAGAAGAATTAGAAAGATTGGAAAATGATAAGAGTAAAATTTAATAAAGAACTTTTTGATTTACATATAGAAGAGATATCTTTAAAAATAGATAATTTATTTAAAGAAATAGATGAATCTTCTTTAGAGCAAGTTGATAAAAACTGTTTAAAATATATCAAGGATAATTTGAAGAATATTTTAAAAGCTGATAGTAAAGAAATGAAAATATTTATTAAATATTTTAAAGATAATTATCCAAATTCTATTGGTATTGAAGGGCAGAAAAAAGAGGAATGGCATTCTTTGTATAAAATTATAAGAGATGAAATTTTTGAAAAAGAATATGATAATTGGGGTAAAAGAAAGAAATATGGTACATATGAATTTGTAAATAAGTTAGATTTAAAAACTTGTCCATATTGTAATAGAAATTATACTTTTATTGTAGATGAAGAAACTGGAAAATTAAGACCCGAAATAGACCATTTTTATCCAAAATCAAGATATCCATTTTTAGCAATGAGTTTTTATAATCTTATTCCAAGTTGTCCTATTTGTAATCACACTAAAAGTAGTAAAATTAAAGAAAATCTAATCAATCCTTATGATATAAAAGATGATGATTTTAAATTTACTTATAAGCCCAATGATATTTCATTTTCTGAAAAAAAAAAAAAAAAATATAATATGAATAGTTTTGAAATAGAGTTTAAAAATCAGAATGAAAATATTGATATTTTTAAATTAGATGAGTTATATAAACAGCATAAAGATATTGTTGTGGATTTATTGATGAAAAAAACCTATTATCCAAAATCATATATTGAAGAATTAGAAAATAATTTTGGATTTACAAAAGATGATATATATAGATATTTGTTAAACAATTACCAAAAAGAAGAAGATTTACACAAACGCCCACTTTCAAAACTAATGAAAGATATAAGTGAAGAATTAGATTTAATATAGTAATAAATCTTACAATATGTAATATTTTTTATTACTCTAATCTTTTTTTGCTAATATTCCATTATGAAAAATTCTTTAAATATATTACATGAAATAGACCAGGTATTAATTGGTGATGTAACTTACTATGAATTTAATAGCATAGAAAAAAACCTTAGCAAAAAATATAGAAAAGGAAGAGTAAATGCTTCGAAATGGTTAAGTGAGCTAATTTTTATGTTTATTAAAAAAGAGAGTAATTTTTTGTTAGAATTCAAAGAACTAATGCAACAACAAAAGATAGATCTGAGTAATTTAGAAGATAGCGACTTTAAGCAAGGCTTATTTGATGAGCTTAATGCAATTGAGGAAATGGTAAATGATAGAATTAATCGTAATAAGTAGTTTAATTTTTGTTGTTTCAGTTTTCCTGATTGTGTTTTTAATGGAAAAATCAAAGGAAAAAGGTAAAATACCTTTTGATGATAGGTTGAAATAATGATAACTTTTGATGAATTATGGGAAATATTTGAAAAAGAAATACCAAATAAAATATTAAAAAATAATGGACTTAGTATTTTTGCTGTTAATAGAGCAAAATTTGAAGCTTGGTTAAAAGTTGAGATTATTGATACATTAGATAAAAACAATATTATTTCAATTCCAGAACAAGATAGAATTGATATTGTAATTGGGAAAAATGATTGGGCAATAGAATTAAAAATAGTAGCTACAAACTATAAAAGTTCAATATCTCATAAAAAGACAAAAAATATAACAAAAAATATACAAAGTATTTGTAATGATTGTTCTAAATTAAAGGGTAGTAGCTATCAAAATAAAGCAGTTTTATTTATATCTTTCCCTTTAGAATTACCTAATTGTACTTGGGAAGAACATCTTGGCGATATAAGAAAAAACTTGAAAGATTTAGAACATAAAGAATTTGCTTTTTATAATGGAGTAAAAAGTGTTTTGTATTTTGGATTATTAAAATAAAATTTATAAATTCTTTATAAAAAATCTAATAAATTTTTTTCATAAACCATATCTTCAATCTTTAACTTCTTATCAGATTTTTTATAACAAGTAACACAATTACCATAATGTTCCTCTATCTCTAAATCAAATGGTTGAACTTTCCAAAAATCCAGCACATCTTGTTTTGTAATTTTTGTAAATTGGGCTAAAGGTTGTAAAAATTCTTTAAAATTATCAGAATATCTTTTAGGTTCATCAAATCTTATACCAAGAGCTTGTCTAAAGTTACTTTTACCAAAATAGTCTTGTGCAAATTTTTTTATAGGTACAGTTTTTAAAACTCTAGTACAATAAAGAAAACTAGAGTTAGGAAGACCATAAACGGAACACATATTTTTAAATAACCTATTACCTCTACAAGCTGTTTCGTAATCAACAACTGTATATCCTTCACCAACTCCAAATTCTTTGCTTATAACAGTTTCAATCCAAGTTAATTCTAAATTTAAATATTTATCTACTTTATCTACAAATTCTAAAGTTTTTTGATGTTCTAGCCCAGTGTTTGCATAAACAAAATGAAAGTTATATAAATGGCTCATGTATTCTTTTAGCCACCAACACATATAAGCAGATGTTCTTCCACCACTAAAAGATACCATTATGTTTTCTTTTGTAAAGTTATTAGATTTCTGAGAAATAATAGGGTTAGTCGTTTTCATCTTCGCTTTCTTTTAACATTTTTTCAATAGTTTTTAAATCTTCATAAGATAATTGTGAGAAATTTGTTGAGACGCATGCACTTGGCCACACAAATGCATAAACATTTGGCCAGTTGAATAGTTAAAAAGTATTCTTGGTGTATTGTAACATAAGTGGCCAAATGTTTTTATTTTTTTGTTAAATATTCTCTCATAGAACCACCTTTTAATTCCAATTTATGTGCAGTATGAATAAGTCTATCCATCATTGCATCAGCTATTGTTTCATTTCCTAAATATGCATGCCAATCTTTTATTGGAAGTTGAGCTGTTATAATTATTGAACCATTAAATACTCTATCTTCTATAATTTCAAATAGATCATTTACTTCATCAGGTCTTAAAGCAGATACTCCAAAGTCATCTAGAAGTAAAAGTTTAAATTTTGAGATTTTTGCTAAAGTTTTTGTATAATTTCCTGCCATTCTTGAAACTCTAATTTCTTCAAGTAAGTTTGAAACTCTATAATACTTTGTTGTATATCCTAAATCAATTGCTCTTCTTGCAAGACATTGCATGGTAAAGCTCTTTCCAACACCACTTGGACCTGTAATTAGAACGTTTTGGTTGTTTTTTATGAAATTTCCAGTTGCTAATGACATAATTACTGATTTATCTAAATTTCTTTTTGGAAGATACTCTATTTGATCTAGTGAAGCTGTTTTATCTTTTAGGGTTGCAGCTTGTAAAACTCTTTTGATTCTTTTATTATCTCTTTGAATAATCTCTGCTTCAAATAGATGATAAAGCCTCTCTTCAAAGCTCAATGAGCTGTAATTAGCATCATTACTTTGATGCAATAATGAATCTTTAAATCCTGTTAGATTTAATATTGTTAGTTGCTGTACAATTGTATCAACTGATATCATGATTTTTTCCTTATTGTTTTTATTTTTCTAATTTTTTTCGATAAGTTAAATATCACTTTTTGCATAATATAATCCACCTCTAATATTTTCATGGTCATTCAAGTAAGAGTTATTTACACTTTTTTCTTGAGTGTAATAGTAAAGATAACTTTTTGTTTTTAGCATTGCTTCAATTAAACTTACTTTTAAAATATTTGCTTCAAGTGCAACTTTTGAGACTTTTTCAATCTCCTCTTTTCCATAAGTATTTGAGAAACTTAGTATTGCTATACAAGATTTATAAGCTCTTACTTCATGGCCTTTTGAATCCATTATTTGTTGCATTAATAAACTTGTATTTT
>RRZT011463706.1_pt1 | contig 14542 bp, 12 predicted proteins | sample 2165551 | NCBI WGS metagenome assembly RRZT01 (sample SAMN10456910, study PRJNA506462) | wastewater metagenome | biome: wastewater; feature: sludge; material: wastewater sludge; isolation source: wastewater sludge with Escherichia coli K12::gfp cells carrying plasmid... | place: USA: Moscow, Idaho... | reverse complement strand
TTTATAAACCAGCAATAGGTTAACTTTTCTTGATGTATCATAAGGATGAAAAACGCTGAATTCCATATATAATTTATCTTCAAGTATTGCCCATTCTGCTATATATGATTCTCCTGTTGGAAGCTCAATTCCTAGATAGTTCCCATTGACTTCGTATTTTATTTCTTGGATTTTCTCCTCGCTATCTTTAAGAATTGCTATAGCTTCTTTAGCGTTTATTTTGGCATAAAACTTATAATATGCATTATCTAGGTCAAAGCCCATCGGTTGTTTATCATCAGCAATTGAAGCTTCTTGCCAGATCCACTCTCCCAACAACAAACTTTTATCATTTTCTTTTGTCTGTGCAATAGAGAACAGCGATATGCTAAAGAAAATAATGAGTAATAGAACTTTAGAACGTATATTTTTAGATTCCATAAACTTGTTGTTTTTTTTGAACTATCGTCCTGTTTGCTTAATCAAATACCACTTCCTGATCGATAGGGTCAGCCCAATCTTTTACCGTCACTTTTACATCGAGATAGGTTTCAGGTTCACCTCTGAAAGTAACTATGAGCTGTATAATCCGGTTTATCTTGGGCACAAAAGAAATCTCTACAGGAGTTTTCCCAAAATAACTCTGTCCTTTCAACGGCATGCTGGTACGTAACCTCAGTTTATGAGTTGTGGTGTCAATATGTTGCACGTCAAAAGCATCAGATCCTCTGTGTGCCGGAACAATGAAATTTACAGTGTCGGCCTTCAACTGACTATCGAAGTTAAAATACTCTCTAATTGGTATATTACCCGAATGGTCAGGATTATTTTTACTAGGGTAGTATCCACCCTTCCAATCTAAAGTTGTAGGTACATCGAGCAAATCCACAAAAGCAAAAGCATTCTGACCCGGATTTATTTGGTCAAAGCCCGTATAGTTTTTCAGTATGACCTGTATTTTTGCGACGTTTCGGTTCAGAGTAGCCTGCTTTTTTGTTTCCGCACTTTCGGTTATAATCGTACCCGGTAATGATTCGTACCTAAGCTCGGCTGGCGTTTGAGATAGGAATTCATTGGCTGCAGTTGTATAACCTGTTTTCCACATCGGATAGGTATTAGCTCCCGCATATGGAGGAAGTGTTATTTTACTGGATATATCCGTATTGCAGGTCAGAAGTACAAGATTCCATGTCCCGACAGGCATATAAGTAGAAAGTGTATCCCCATTTTTAACCACATTCAGTTTCTTTTCTTTAAACTTGTTATCACTGGTGAATACATATATCAAGGCATTATCCATAAATACAGGTTGAGTACCAGCTTTTAGAGTCATGGTAACATTTGTCTTGATAGAATCACCTTCATCTGTAGCACTATCGTTGTTGCATCCTATCAAGAACAACATAAAGGCGAATATGATAAATACCCCAAATACTTTCATCCGTAAATTTTTTCGATGAAAAGTTAGGCTTATAATGATATTTTTATCCATAATCATTTCTTTTTACTTATAAACATCTCCTGTCCAAGGGAAAAGGTTTTTGCCTACTGCTTCTGTTATTTCTATCCCCGGATCTGTTTCTTGCGTACTCTTCAATATTGTAGGATTTCCTCCGTACAGTTTCCCAAGACCCTTGATTATAGCAGTGATCCGATATTGATAATTACGCTTAATGTAATCGTGATCGGCTAGTTTCCCTGTTTTAGGTTCATTCACCATTACCGGATAGTAACTTTTTACAGTTTTAGCAACATTGTCTTTTGAACTTAAAAAATTGTATCTGACACCAATTACCAAATATGTTGGATACGTGCTTTCATTTTCAAAAGCATAGAACCACAATGGCGTTGCATTTGTACTGATATCGTAGTTCGGTGTTGTGATAGCTTCCTGCATATAATTAGCCTGCTGGCTACTTTGATTTAAAGTGGAAATACGGGTCGGAATATTCAGATAAGAATAACCGGCTGCATTTCCATGACCAAATTTTTCTACAAATCCGAGTTGGCTGTTAGCGGCAAATCTTGAGTTTATCTTTGTATTCAGCATGAAAACAGTATCGATCTGATAAGTATAATCACTGGAAGGGTAAGTTGCCCCTTCGAAAGGAAGACTGGCTGGTAAATTAAATTCAATTTTCTGTATAGCTATCCTCGCAACCAAACGTTCCACATAGAAAGGGTTAGTACCGTTTAATACCCAACCTTCGGTAGGACTAACTCCTGTCGGACGCCCGCTATTATCAGTATATCCTAAATAGTGATGTTCATACAAATTGTTGAAAACCACATTTTTTGTATAGTTACACATTGTAAGGTTTGTTTTCAGATTGGATGGATTTATACCACCAATCGGTAATTCTTCGTTTGGGTCAGGTGTAACATTACCCGGATGAGGGTAACGTCCTTGTGTAGATAGATCTTCATATTTAGCCAGAAATTCCTGGATATTCTGAACTGAGCTAAAGTTTTTATCCGGCGCATTCGCTATTACATATATATCGCGTTTGCCAGCTGTGAGCTTTATATCTTTTATTTCGTTTATCTCAACGTATTCTTTATCATAAGTTTGTCCGGTTACAGTTATTGTTGTACGAGGGATATATCCATATCCGTCTAGTTTACCCTCTTCTGGTTCTCCTGCAGATTTGAAAATCAAGACTTCCAAACTGTAGATTTTTTTCTCTGCATCTATATCCGGATTTCCCGATGATTTTACCGAGTCGTCCTGTGATGCATCGAGTAATACAGAAAGAGTTGTTTCCTGTCCCGTCTCGTCAGTAGCAGATATATTCTCTTCTCCGGAACATGAATACATAACTATCCCTGTCAAGGCAAGCACCAACAGGTTTATATATTTTTTCATATTCATCTTATTCATATCTTATTTTTGTTTTGGGTCAAGTTTCTGTTAATTACTGAAAGGTATAATGAATATTACACCAAGCTATTTTAGATTTTTTATCTTTCAATTGTGATAAGGTAGGTAAACCGGCATAGTTGAAAGCACCCCAACAGGTTTCGTTGTCATTCAAAACACGTTTCTTTCCTATACCTTGAAAATTCATTATACCGGTAAGTCCCAGTCTTATAGTAAGTTTATTTATATTTCCGTAAGCGAATGGAACCCATTCGCCCAAACTGGAAATAAAAACTTCTATAATTCCACGGTTAATTCTATAGCTATAGAAATAATTATGGGGTATGATTTTCAGCCGGGTATCGTCAACGAAAACCAGCCCCATATTTTTATACAGATTTTCTTTCTTTTCTATTTCATCAGCCCATAGATCCGAAGGCTTAACCCCTGCGGTATCACATGTGATCGCACCCCTACGCGAGCCTGTATACATTACAAACTCTTGTATTTGCGAGTATCTGTACGATAAAACTAAAGGAATATCTATCTGTCTCATTTCTATATTATTTAGAGTTCAACTATGAAAATCCCGGCTTTATATATCTTATTATTCTACAATAGAGAATCCTGCAGTAGATCCCGTAGGTGAGATCAGTATTTCCGGTGCGTTATCCGGTTTTTTAACCGAATCTATACCTACAACCAGTTTCTTCACTCCTCCATTCTCCGGATTATGTAAAACAATACCATTGAGATTTACAGCACTGCGGTTTCCGTCTCCCCAAATTCGCAAATCGTGACGATTTGTAAATACAAAGTCTTTACCTTCATCGGCTGTCGTTTGGCTATTTACCGAACAAGAAATAGAGATATCACCTCCTGTTGCATTTGTAAGCAAAGATCCATCTGAGGCTCTTAACAGAGATACGTTAAAGAAACCGGAAACTATATTATTCATTCGGCCATGATCACCCAATGAAGTTATTGCCATATGAGCAGGTTGATCGACGATAGTCCCTATTGCACTCAACATTGAACTTTCGAAATTGATATTGGCATCGTTTATAGCATAAATCTTCTTGAAATCGATCACTACCGATTTAGGTAGTTCATAACGAGTATCTTCCAAGGTCTTTACGCTGAATTTGCCTGAAGCTGCACCTCTTCCGATATTGATTCGAGGGCTAACTCCCATATCGAAATCAAGATTATCGGCAGTACCTTTTCCGTAGATACCTTCAACTATGATATCAGACCCTGTGGCGTTAATAAGTGGTTCTCCATTTGTTTTGAAGATTCCCAATTCATAGACTACATCCTGCGCGGCCTCAAGTCCGTCACGAGTTTCCATTAGTTTTACAAATACTTCCTGATCTTCTATATCTCCTACTCCCACAGGTTTTACAAGATAACTTTGCTCTACGTTAGCCAAATGTACTTCAAACATTTTGCGTCCTTCCATCAGGTTATTTGCTTTTACAGGAACTTCTACGTCTTGTTTTATCATATAACGCGCTGTACCATCATTGGAAGGAACAAAAGACAAACTACCTTTTACAGGAGTATAGTTATCAACCTTATTAGCTGTTCCGTCCTGAGTCAGGTATTCTACTCTGACTGGTATTGGAGCACCCTGATCTGTTGTGGGGTAGCCTGTAAGAGTAACGGTAAATATTGCTGTTGTGTAGCCATTTACAGGTTTATTGATCTTGACATCCGACACATAAAGACCATGACCTAATTTTATCAGACGATTTTTCACATCTTTAAACAAGATATCGCCATTAGGGGTAAAGATTATATCTTCAAACTCTTTTTTGTCATCTTCTATCGCGTAACGGTCAAATAAAAGTTCTCCCGAAGCCGATAACATACATACTCTCCCACTGGCTCTACTTGTCAAGAATGTACCATTTGTAGTCATCTGCACCTGGTCGAAATTTCCGTCAGTTGCTTTTTGATATATTTGCCGTCCATCTTTAGACAGTCCGATAATAGTTCCGCGTGCTCTCTCCGAGTCAAAACCGACAACAACAGACTCTCCTGTCATAGGATCCATTTCCATACCCGAAACAGCTCCTTGCAATATATATTTTTGAAGATCGGTTCCGTCACTTCTCAATAGAGAATAGTAACTCTTATCTGTAGCATTTCCTCCTACCAGAACATTTCCATTTTTTGCCAATGACAAATACTGAAGAGATGTTTCACTGGATGGTGGAACAATTTCTTTACTGAATATTATATCTCCTTCGGGACGTATTTTCACAACCCGGCCTCCGGCTATCGAACTATTTCCGATAAGGAATATATGATCGTCTTCAGTTGTAGCCATTTTATAAATCTGAAATTCAGGCTCTGGAAGTTTAGTAACAAATACCGGTTTACCATTGTTATCAAGTCTCACAATGGCCGAAACCGAACCCTGCTCTGCGGTGAACGCTGCATGGATATACTCTCTGGAACTGCCAAGAACATCGAAACCAATACAAGGTCCGGCTTCATCTGAGACGTACTTATATATAACTTTACCAGAAGGATCTACTTTTACAAGCATACCCGTTCTGATGCCTCCGGGACGTGGTTCATAGCCTCCGATAACAACACTTCCATCTTTGAGTTGCTGTCCACAGAACAATTCACTGCCAGCTTCTCCTACGAGAACATCTTTTAGTACTTCGCCTGTTTGATCGGTTATGATAAACCTTCCATATGATCCTTTATCTTTTTTCTTTGAAAGCCAATCGCGAGACTGACCAAGAATCAATAATTTACGGTTACCTATGTGATAGGTATTATTTACAGACTCAAAACCTTTTGACAAAGTGCGGGAAGACACTGCTTTTCCATCCCGACCTATCCATGTAACAGTAGTCACACCATCGTTATTGCCTATCAAGGCTACTTCTCCGTTTGTAACCGGACAAGTATGCTGATATGCAATCCCTTCTCCATATGTTTTGTCATAAACAACAGGAATATATTGAGCCTGAATCTTAACCAGCGGATATACCGATGACAACATCAAAACTACCAAAGTGGCATATAAACTCCTTCTTAACTGCATTGTGATATAAATATTTATTTTGTTATTGCTTTTATGTCTACCCGGCGTGCATCCTGATTGAGCCGTATTTTATTTACCAATGGAAGTGATTTGTAAATAACCTGTCCTGACATTTCTCCATCAGATCCTGAAAACAGTGTAGAGAAGTCTATATCGACCGGAACTTGCCCCATACCATGAACTAATAATTTAGCCATTATACCATTATCTTTCAACCATGTGCTCACTTCCAAAGCTCTTTTCTCCGACAGAATTTGATTATATTCTGCTCCTCCAATCTCGTCGGCATAACCTTCGATGATCAATGTATCTATTTTGCTTAAGTCAGCTATTTTTTGCCATAAATCAAGAGCCTTAAGTGCATCATCTTCCAATTTGTAAGAATCAAATCCAAAGTGCAAGCTTAATGTATGTTCTGCAAACTTGCTACTAGGGAGAGCTTCCTTCTGGGGTGCATTGAATTTGCCATCATCTGTCATTAAACCGATAGAACCATTGCTTACCGCTTGGGCTTCTGTCATACCAAATAGCATATCATTTTTCTTTCTTCCGCCCGGATTACGTTCGAAATAGTAGATATCATCCTTATTGGAAGTCTTTCTGTCAGACACAATATACCCTCTGTTTTCATCTATATGAAGCAGACTGAAATCGTTGTGAACAGTATTTATCGGATAATCGAAATGTACCAAACTTCCAAGCACAGCCTGCCCGTTTTGATAAGTTATCCCATATACATCATATCCACCAAAACCTACATGACCGTTAGATGAGAAAATAAGCATTTCATCAAATAAACCCGGTGATATTTCATCTCCTTCTGTATTAATATGAACTCCCAGATTCACAGGATCATTCCAAGTATTTGTCTTATCGTTCCAGTGGGCAACATAAATATCATATCCGCCAAAGCCACCAGGCATATCCGATGCAAAAAGAAGAGAACGGTCGTTGTTGAAAAGGAAAGGATGAGAATATGAGTATCCTTCTTTCTGCGGGAAAGCTTCCTTAAATGAGGACCAACCTTTTCTTTTCTGATCGTAATTAGAAAAATACAATCTGGTTTGAAAAGTATTTAAGCCCTGTGCAGTCATACCTATACCTTCGCCTTTTCCATAATAAACCTGTGTCACCACCATTCTTGTCATATTACTTGAAAAAGACATAGGTCCGTTTTGCAATCCTTCAGGAATCATATCCAAAAGACGTCTTTTGCTATTTCCTTCATTTTTAATAGAGAATTCAGAATTCTCACTCAACGAAAAATAATTGCTGCGGTGGTAGAATTTCTTATTCGGATCGTGAAAACGGCTCTTACTACTGGCATAAAAATATTCATTGCCTTTCAGGCCTACCCAAAATTCCGAGTTTGGTGTATTTGCGTTATCCAAACTTCGCACCGTAAATTCAGGTGTACCTATTGGTAAAAATCCCCCTTCATAATTGAGAGCATGAAGAATGTTCTGATAGCGCTGATCGGAGTGATAGGTATCCTTATAGGCATATCTTCTGGCAAGTCCGATAGCTTTCATCCTCTGTCCCGAAAATCGCAATGCATCAAGATAATTACATACATCAACAGATGTGAATAAATCTCCGGATATAGCCATCGCCGACTCATAGTGAGGTATAGCTGCACTATAATCCAGCAGGGTTAAATATAATCGTCCTACTTTCAGATGTAAAGTGGCCGCATACTCACCACTTAATGTATTTTTAAATGCTGATTCGTATATAGCCATAGCCTCGTCGAAATCCTGACGAACAAATTTCCTGTCCGCGCGGGATTCGATTCCCTTGGCTCTTCTATCACCCTCTGTTTCTTCTTTAATATCATCCGCCATTACGGACAGCGATATAAAAAAGACAAGAAGAATGAAAAATGGTCGTAATATATTGTTCATAGTAATCGTTTTATCTGAATATATTGTACACCAATGATATTCCTATCTTAGTGGGACCAACATAACTTTTTGTATTCTTTATCTCCAACGGGAATTCAGCATACTCACCTCCCAGTTGATATTTATTGTATTGTAAATGTGCATATCCGACTCCGATATTGGCATCGATACGAAAACGGCTTGACAGGTAAAACTTGTACCCGGCTGTTACCCCAGCAGAGATACCCCACCCTTTGCGCCGATAGCTGGTCTTTTCTAAATCTTTCTCTTTAAGACCTATATTGAAGTTTCCTGCCATTGCGTACGGTCCTACATAGAAGCCATCCCAAAGGTCATTTGTATAATAATACTTAGGATTGAGATAATACCTAAAGTCGAGACTACCTACAAGCACGCGAAATACTTCTTCATTCTTTTTGAATAAGTAAGGCATCCACATGAGGTCCGTATTTATTGTAAGCTGCCGTCCGACAGTCCACTCTACTCCGAAATTGGGATTCCCTGTCAATAGAAAAGGAACATTTGTTTTGAGAGCCTGAGATTTTACCTCCGGATTATAGCAAATGAACATCATCAATGTTATCGCTCCAGCAAAAATGTATTTGAAATAATGTTTCATTATTGATTCATAATATATTAATAAATTACTTCTTTATACGCCTATTCCTCCGCCACCAGGCCCGGAGTCATCTTCATCTTCTATTATAGGATTCCACGGTTCTAGATCGTCTAATTTCAATATCTGAATATTATTCCCGTCTACCTCTATTATACGGGTCTCATTCATATGCAAGACAATCGGGATTCCCGTTTTTTCGATAAAAGGAATTTTCAGAAAAGACACAGCATTACCGGATTGATCGAAGAATGTCAACTTCAACTCCATCGGTTGTACGTATCCTTCTCCAGACAAGTCTGGCGAAGGGAAATAGTAATTCTGAACACCAAATTCAAAATCTTTATATTTGACAAGGAATGTTTCTGCACTTAATCGCATTATATCTGAAGCGTCATTTCTCGAAGACCGGGTATTAACGCTATCTGTTAATGCTGACAGATATTGGGTAACTCCTATACCTGAAGCCTCTATCTCTATTTTCTTAATATTTGTGTATGTAAGAGAAGACTCCAGTTTGTACAGGTTTTTAAAAGCGATACAAATGCGTCCTACATATTTCCGTTCAAAAAAAGCAGTATCGGAAACTACCGGACCAGGAAATTGAATTGTGGGAGTTTTATACTCCACATATATTGCCGATGGCTCTTTATAATATGTTCCATCTGTAGATTTTTGCAGATCAAATCTGGCTGTGCTGTATGTGTTTAAGTCCTGGAAAAGTATATCCTCTAAATTAGTGAAGCAGTATACGTTATAAGTACCTGGATAAAGTCTGAAGTTAAAGTTTCCGAGTTTACTTCTTGGATTTTCGGTAAACGGAGTATAAGAATATCTTTCTTTATAAAGTTCGTCGTTATATATAAAGATGCTAAGGTCTTTGATGTTGTATGTATCTGTTCTTTTATTCTCATCAGCTTTGGGTACATATACTATATAGTTCGTTTCATCCTCGAAATAATCATATGTACATGACGAGAAATACAATAGAGCAGGCAATACAGCCAGCAGGTAGAAAAACTGTGAGTAATATTTTTTATTCATTTTTTCATACAATAAGATAACATCCATCTATTAGACCAACCCTCCCCGGAACAATACTTTGGTGAGTATTGTTCCGCATGAACGGGTGGTCAGTAATGTTCAATTAGTCATCAAATTTTGATTGTTTATGAAAAGTGTCTCTGCTGCGTAAGTAAACTTACACACCTATATTTTCGGTTACAATGTTCGAATTCCAAGCTTCAGGAGCACTAACTATAATAATCAGCGAGCCTTCTTTTCCCGGATCAGGTATTTCCGGATATCCCTTCGACTGGATGGTCATATTCACTTCACGGATCACATTCGGCGAGAATACTCCTTTTACTGTACCAGCCCAATATACAGGTTGAGCTACTGTCGCTTTTGTTCCGTCAGCATATTCATACCCGGCCGGAGCCCATCCTGAAAGAATAACAAAATATCTTCTTGCAGCATCAGCATCAGCGTCGGTAGCTTTGCCTTCAGCTTTGGTCGCATTAGGTAATACTCGAATATCTTTCCAAAGGGTAAATTTACTATCAATAATAGCAGTCGGACTATAAGTTGCTGATGTCGGATCGGCTGTATTATAAGTAGTTGTACCTGTAGAAGCTATCGTAATTCTGTTGGCATCTGATGCTGTCGTATATATACCACCGGCAAAAGCACCTAACTTTAGGCCTAGGCCGACAGGCATATTTTGTACAGCTAGGAAATTACTGGCATTTGCAAAATCTACAGTGCTCAGTGCCGGTGCATCTGGTTTGTTAGTCTTGTCTATACGTAGACGCATCAGCGATATTTCTCTTTTCAATTTCAACGCATTAGCTGCACCTGAAAGATCTGTTACTTGTCCCTCTTGTATCACTACTCCTGAAGTATAAGCTGTGAAAATTTCCGAAGCAGGAGCATACGGTGTTTCTGTAAATGTATGGCCCGACGGCAGTGTTGATTTCTTCAGGTCGATAAATAGTTGGGAATTCAATGCTTTGCCTAAAACATTGTATGCGTCAAATTTTGTCCAGCTGGTACCACCGTCAAGAGATGTGGCAACATTATCTGTCGCACTATTGATATTTGCTACAATAGCCAACTCGTAAGTACCTTGAGGCACATTTGTCCATTTAAAGATTTTAGTAGTAGATGCGGCTGGATCTATTATGTCGGAGAAAGCTACGACACCACTAGTTGCATTATATAAGAATAACTGTATTTTATTTACATTACTCCACGTTGTTACAGGAATGGCTGTTGAAGTCGCAGCTTTTGAAGTAAGGCCATCAAAAGTAACTTCAGTAAATAATTCTCCCGTCTTTGAAGCCGCGGGAACATTTTCATCGCTACCGCAAGAAGAAAACAGCATAACGGCGAAAGCCAAGCTAAATAATACTTTTTTCATTTTTTTAATTTTAATTAATTTTAGTTTTTTTATTGTAAAGATGCTTAATTGTTACATCTTATATTTTAACTATAGAGTTGGCATAAGCTTCCCCCTATTCACCCAGCCCAAGCTGGATAAACAAGTCATTATTAACACATATCAGTTATTAAGAATAGCGGAGTAATTATTTATCAACCCTTCAACTTTATAAAACCATCAATTTCTTTATATAAGTAAGTAGTCTTTCCTTTCGTCAATGGTTAGTATAATGTTGTCGCTATTACAAATTACGCAAATAAGATTTTTTAGAATAAGAACTTTTAATAATTTTTATATAAATAAGAGTCTATTGTTCATAAACAGCCACTTAAAGAAAGCGACATGTTAATTTGTTTCGATGAGACAAATTTACATTAATTTACATATCCGACCCATTAAAAAAACGCCCGTTTATTCCAAATTTCCGCCAATAATACTGCTTTTTCTTATATCCCCGGGTGATTTGCCTAAATGTAGTTTGCAGAAGTCATTGAAATGGGATAAAGACATGAATCCGAAGTTGGAACTTATTTGCTTGAATGTTAGATCTGTGGTTCTTACCTGATGAAATATCCTTTCTGCTTTTTGATTAATCATCCATTTGTAAGGAGAGACACCAAATACTCGTTTAAATCGCTTTTCGAAACCAGACACTGTATAATTCATGGCATCTGACAATTCTCCCACTGTATTGTATTTAGTCCAGTTATCTATAACATAAGAAGCGAATTCATCCCCTCCTTTCAGAGCAGATTTGAAAAATTCGAATAAGGTTTCTTTGGTGTAAAACCACCTGAAAATATAAAATAATTCTTTTATTTTCAGTTGGTAAAAACATTTACATTTGGCTTCTTTTTGTATAAATTGAATTAAGGGATCAAGATATTTCTCCATAATCTCATTTATTTCCAATGTGACCGGACCATCTTCTTTCCGATTTGAATATCCTGATATTGAAATGCTCTTTTCTAAATCCTTGAAGTTGAAATTATCACAGAAGTATTTTTGGCCATGTATTTGCATAACGAGCATATTGCTATCTTCTATCGACTTAAAACGAAATTGATAACCTGCTGGCAAATGTAAGATGCGTTTTGACTCAACCATACAATCCGAAAATTGTCCGGATGAAAACATAATTTTTCCTGACAGTAAAAAAACTAATTTATTTCCTATAAGACGATTTTCCCATGTCTTACCTTTTTCTACAACAATTAATTCCATCGTGGGGTTTTCCTCACGGTCATAGTTAATACATCTCAGATGTTCAGCTGAGTATAGAAGCTCCATAACGTGTAAATTTACAGTGTGTTAATAAAATGTTTGTAAAAAATTTTTTGCTTTCTGCTGTATTTCTATATGGAAATCGCTGTAAATTTATGTTTTACAATATTGTAATAAGCTAAGAAATTATGCATTAATGAGTGAATAATTTATCAGACTATTGTAAAACATCGTAGTTTATATTTATATTAGTTTTCCTTTCTCTTCCTTTATTGTATATTTAGTAGCATTTACCTTTCTTTTCTGAACGTTTATCTTTCTTTTCTATACGATAGATATGTTTGTTTATATTTCACCCTTTAAATATACACCTTAAAGATTTACAAACCAGCAGAAAAATATGTTTTAACAATCATAAAAAAATAAAAAGCAATAAGAATGTGTTTAAAAATTAATTAATATATCATAAAATAATTTGGCTATCAAATGTTTAAACAAACTATTATTTTTGAATTAAAAAAATATCGAGTGTTCAAATTAATCATAAATAAAATTTATCTAATCGACTTAACCGATATCGGACATCAATTTTCAAGAAAGCTTATTGCTTAAAGAATATAAACGGAGTACAAATCTGAGGTAAAATCATAAAAAAAGGATGTACCAGAACTGTCGGTACATCCTATAGTTAATTATAATTATTCTGTTTCAGCAAATCTAGATAAACAGATTCACGTTTGCATTCTCAGCTCGATCAAGGTATGCAGCAACTCCTCCTATTGTAATGTCATCCAGAAGTTCTTCTTTTTTGATACCCATCACATCCATCGACATTGAGCATGCAATAAATTCCACTCCGTTGTCTTTTGCCTGTTGCATCAGGCTTTCGAGACTGTCTATATTTTTACTTTTCATTATATAAGACACAGTGAAAACTTTTTTTAGCTATTAATCAACAGATTACACGACCTTCGTTTTAAAACAGGTAACGATTTAGAAACAAGCCTATGCTTTTGAACTACCCATCTCTAAATCAGCTGATTAAAATGCAATAGATTCTGAATAGGTAACGGATAAGTAACGAGATAACTTCTATGCTTTGCTCCGCTTGAGCAGATTGATTAGCTTGTGACAAAGATAAAAGAATATTTCTGTTCATTTGCAAATTCCGGTCAAAATACTACATGACCTTGTATTTTCTCGACTGGTAAATAATTAATAAACTATTGCCGATGTGAAAAACAAAAAGGGTATATTCAGATATTTTTAATACCCTCTTTGTAAATGTTGTTATCTCAATCCTTTAAACATTTGGTCAATACACTTCTTTTTTTGTTCCATATTAGGATGAACATATAGATTCAGCGTTGTACTAATATTCGAGTGCCCTAGAATTACGCTAACAGTTTTATAGTCACAATTACTCTCTATACACCTTGTTGCAAAGCTATGACGTAATCCATGAAATTTCAGTTCTGGCATATCCAACTCTTTCATCAATCGTTTGTAGTAATTTCTGTAAGTACGTGGTTCGGTAGGTTTCATGTCATTAGTTAAAACGTAAAAGGAGTTGTTCACTATTTTTTTTATCGGTTTTAGCATTTTTAATAGATATCGGCTCATTGGAATATCTCGAATAGAATTCTTGGTTTTAGGGCTATCGAGGATAAGTTCTGTATGCCTGTCAGAATCATCGATAATATAGATCCGCTGTATCGTTTTTCGAATGTGGATAACCCCCATATCGGTATCAATTTCGTTCCATGTCAAAGCACAAATTTCGCCAATACGTATTCCAGCACTCAAACAAATATAAATTCCTAAGTTTTTGAATGTAAAATGCTCTTGTACATAATTCATAATCTTTCTTTGGTTGCTTTTACTAAGCACCTCAATCCCATTATTTTCTCTTTCTGTTGGAAACTGGATATCAAATTGCTGATACTCGAAGACTTTATTCTTCATGCCAAACTTTAGGATCATTTTCAGTACAATCAAGATATCCTTAATCGTTTTTTGACTTAATCCCTCATCTAACTTAGCAAATACAAACTCCTGAACATCTGCTTCATGCACTTCATGCTTATGTCCAAAAGTTGGCAATAAATGATTCTCAATTAGAAGCATATAAGCCGAATAACTGGATTTTTTCACATACTGCTTTTTGTCTTCTTTCCATAAGTTGATAACTGTACTAATTTTTGTTTTTTCTGCCATATTAATCTGGTTTTATATTATTAATCACAAGAATATACATAAAAGGATTTGAGTATAAAATAGGGTTAATGTTCCAAATTTGAGATTTCCTGAGTTTACAGGCAAGTGGAAAACTGTATATTTAGAAGATATTTGTGATAGAATTGGAGATGGTATCCACTCAACCCCTCAATATGACGAAAATGGGGATTACTTTTTTATTAATGGGAATAATTTTGTAGAAGGGGCAATC
>RRZT010897755.1_pt1 | contig 14542 bp, 8 predicted proteins | sample 2165551 | NCBI WGS metagenome assembly RRZT01 (sample SAMN10456910, study PRJNA506462) | wastewater metagenome | biome: wastewater; feature: sludge; material: wastewater sludge; isolation source: wastewater sludge with Escherichia coli K12::gfp cells carrying plasmid... | place: USA: Moscow, Idaho ... | reverse complement strand
GCTATCATTTTTGATAGTTCATCGCTGCAACTGCGCCCACAGCTTGTCCAGGCGCTTGGTACTCACCGGGTACGGCGTGCGCAGTTCCTGGGCAAAGAAGCTCACGCGCAGCTCCTCCAGCAGCCAGCGCAGCTCCTGCAGGCGGCTGTCGATCTGGCCCTTGCGCTCGGCCACCAGGCGCCAGAAGCGCTGGTCCTGCGCGCGCACCTCAGCCATGCGCTGGGTGTCGCGCGCGGGGTCGGCGCGCAGCTTGTCGAGCCGCAGGGTGATGGCTTTCAGGTAACGCGGAAAGTGCTGCAGCGCCGCCCAGGGTGTGGTGGCCAGGAAGTGCTTGGGCACCAGGCGTTGCAGCTGCTCGGCGGCGTCTTTCGTGGCCTCGGGCGCGTTTTTCGCGTCCTTGATCTTGCGCGCGGCGGCGGCGTATTCGGTCAGGATGACACCCGCCAGCCGCGCGATCTCGTTGGCGATTAGGGTCAGGCGCGCGCGCCCTTCGTCCACGCGGCGCTTGAAGTCGGCTTCGGTCGCGGGCAGCGGGTCGATGAGAAAGGCGCGGTCCAGGGCGACGTCGATGATCTGCTGGCGCAGTTCCTCCGCCGTGCCGAGCGGCATGTAGGCCACGGCCATTTTTTGCAGATCGGGCACGTTCTTTTCGAGGTACTTCAGCGCGTCCCTGAGCTGCAAGGCGAACAGGCGGCGCAGGCCGGCGCGGTGCTTGGCCGCCGCGACCTCGGGTTCGTCGAACACCTCGATGGTCACGGCATCGCCGGCGTCGATCAGCGCTGGAAAGCCCACCAGCACCTGGCCCTTGCGGCGGATTTCCATCAACTCGGGCAGCTCGCCGAAGTCCCACGCGGTGTGGCGGGAGTCGGCGAGAGTGGGCGTGATTGCTTCTGATTTTGTAGCTGCTCGCGCTTGTCCCGTCTGGTCTGAAGGCCGATTTGGCTTGGATTCGGCGGCGTGGCCCTCACCCGGCCTTCTACCGGAGGGAGAGGGCAAAGACGACTTCAGCCCGGCCAGCGCCTGGAACGCGCCGCGCGCCTCGCCGCCCAGTTCGGCCTTCAGCGCCGCCAGGTTGCGCCCCTGCCCGCGCTGACGGCCATGCTCGTCGACCACGCGGAAGTTCATGAACAGGTGCGCGGGCAGCATGTCGAGCTTGAAGTCGGTGCGCTTCACATCCAGGCTGGTCGCCTCGCGCACCAGCTTGAGCAGCGCGTCGGTCAGGCTGCCGATGCCGAACGCCTCCGGTGCGCCCAGGATATCGTTCAGCCGCGCCGCGCTCTCGGGCAGCGGCACGAAGCGGCTGCGCGTTTTCTTCTGATGAGTCGGCGGCCGCCGATAGCTCCTCTCCTTCCCCACGCGGCGCTCTTCCGATCCGCCGCGCGCCTCGCTCACCTGGTTCAGCACGAACAGCGGCACGGTGACGGTGAGGCCGTCCTTGGCGTCGCCCGGCTGGTGCAGATAGGTGGCGGCGCAGTCCACTCCCCCTAAGCGAATCATCTTGGGGAAGGCGGCGGTGGTGATGCCCGCCGCCTCGTGGCGCATCAGCTCGTCGCGCGTCAGGTGCAGCAGCTTCGGGTTGGCCTGGCTGGCTTCGCGCCACCAGCGCTCGAAGTCGCGCCCGTTGCTGATGCCCTGCGGCACCTGCGCGTCGTAGAAGGCGTAGATCAGTTCGTCATCGACCAGCACGTCCTGGCGGCGGCTCTTGTGCTCCAGCTCTTCCACCTTGGCGATGGTCCTGGCGTTGGCATTCAGGAACGGCAGGCGGCGCGCCCAGTCGTCGGGCCATTCGCCGCCCACCAGCGCTTCGCGGATGAAGAGCTCGCGCGCGGCGTGCGGATCGACAAGGCCATAGCTCTTGCGCCGCCCGCTGTACACCACCAGGCCGTAGAGCGTGGCGCGCTCGAAGGCGATGACGTCTTGCGCCTTTTTCTCCCAATGCGGCTCCAGCAGCTGTTTTTTCAGCAGATGGCCGCCCACTTCTTCCAGCCAGGGCGGCTCAATGGCGGCGATGCCCCGGCCATACAGGCGCGTGGTTTCCACCAGCTCGGCGGCCACGATCCACTTGCCCGGCTTTTTGCTCAGGTGTGCGCCGGGGTGGCGGTGGAACTTGATGCCGCGCGCGCCCAGGTATTCGCCGCTGGGCGCATCGTCGCCCTCCAGCTTGCAGCCCACGTTGCCCAGCAGGCCGGCCAGCAGGCTTTTGTGCAGGGCGTCGTAACCGGCGGGCTGGGTGTTCTCTTTCCACTTGTGCTCCGCGACCACGGTGTGCAGTTGCGTGTGGATGTCGCGCCATTCGCGCACGCGGCGGATGCTGATGAAGTTTTGGCGCAGCAGGTTTTCCCACTGGCGGTTGCTGAGTTTGTGGGCCGGGTGGCCCCCACCCCCCAAAGCCCGCCGCGCCGCCTCCATCGCCATCGCCGCCCGTTGCGCCGCCGGCAGCGTAGCCAACTTGGCCGGCTTTTGCGCCGCGCCCCGGCCTTCGGCGGCCGCCATTTCGCCCCGCGTTTTGACGATGTTTCCGCCACGCGCGTCGTGCAGCCATTTCCACAGCCGCAGGTAGCCGCTGAATTCGCTTTTCTCGTCGTCAAACTTGGCGTGCGCCTGGTCGGCCTGGGCTTGGCTGTCCAGTGGGCGGTCGCGCACGTCTTGCACGCTCAGGGCGCTGGCGATGATGAGCACCTCGCGCAGCGCGCCGCGCTCGCGCGCTTCCAGAATCATGCGGCCCACGCGCGGATCCAACGGCAGGCGCGACAGCTCGTGGCCCAGCGGCGTCAGCGCCTGGGCCTCGTCCATTGCGCCCAGCTCTTGCAGCAGTTGAATGCCGTCGGCAATGGCGCGGCCCGAAGGCATGTCGAGAAAAGGAAAGTCCTCCACCCGCCCGCCGTCGCCGCCCAGATGCAGGCTTTTCATGCGCAGGATAACGGCGGCGAGTGACGACCGCAGAATTTCCGGGTCGGTAAAGCGCGGGCGGCTGGCAAAGTCTTTTTCGTCGTACAGGCGAATGCACACGCCGTTGCTCACGCGCCCGCAGCGGCCCGCGCGCTGGTTGGCGGCGGCCTGGCTGACGGGCTCCACCAGCAATTGCTCCACCTTGCTGCGGTAGCTGTAGCGCTTGACACGCGCCGTGCCGGCGTCAATCACGTATTTGATGCCCGGCACGGTGAGCGAGGTTTCGGCCACGTTGGTGGCGATGACGATGCGCGGCGCGCCGTGGGCGTCGAACACGCGGTCTTGCTCGGCCTGCGACAGGCGGGCAAACAGCGGCAGCACCTCGGCGCTGCGCGTCAGCGCCTTGTGCGACAGGTGCTGGCGCAGGTGGTCAGCCGCTTCCCGGATCTCGCGCTCGCCGGGCAGAAACACCAGGATGTCGCCCGCCGGCGGGCCGGCCCACACCTCATCCACCGCATCGGCAATGGCCTCGTTCAGGCCGTAGTCGCGGTTTTCCTCGAACGGGCGCCAGCGCTGCTCCACCGGGTAGGTGCGGCCAGACACTGTCAGCACCGGGGCGGGCTGGCCGCGCCCATCGGCAAAGTGCTTGGCAAAGCGGTCGGCATCAATCGTGGCCGAGGTGACGATGACTTTCAGATCAGGCCGCTTCGGCAATATCTGCTTCAAATAGCCTAGCAAGAAGTCGATGTTCAGGCTGCGCTCGTGCGCCTCGTCGATGATGAGCGTGTCATAGGCCTTGAGCAGCGGGTCGGTCTGCGTTTCGGCCAGCAAGATGCCGTCGGTCATCAGCTTGATGCTGGCCCCCGGCGATAGGCGGTCGTTAAAGCGCACCTTGTAGCCCGCCACCTCGCCCAGCGGCGTCTGCATCTCCTCGGCAATGCGCTTGGCCACGCTGGTGGCGGCAATGCGGCGCGGCTGCGTGTGGCCGATCAGGCGTCCGCGCTCGCCCGGCCTGGCGTTCAGGCGGCCCCGACCCATGGCCAGCGCGATCTTGGGCAACTGCGTGGTCTTGCCCGAACCTGTTTCGCCGCAGATGATGACCACCTGGTGCGCGCGCAGCGCGGCCTCGATCTCGGCGCGGCGGGCGCTGACGGGTAGGTTGTCGGGAAAAGTGATGGTCAATCCGTGCGGTAAAGCCAAGCGGCACCTTCTGGCAGGAAAAGAAGAAACCTCGAATTATCCTGTAGATGGCTGGGTTTGTGCGGGCTGTGCTTGCGCCAGCGGCAGTTGGGGCAGGCGCGGCAGGCGGGTTTTGAGCTGCCGCAACTGAGCGGTTGGGGTGGTGGCTGCGTGCTGCGTGCTGCCGGCGGGTGCGTAGCGCACCGCCTCCAGGGCTTGCAGCCATTGTTGCCATGCGCCCCATGCGTCAGCTGCTGTGTTTGCCCGGGCTTGGTGCTGCGCCAGCAAATCCAGCAATTGCCTGGGGGTGATGGCGGCACTGTCGGCAACGGGCAACCCCATGTGCAGCAGGCGGCGGCGCGCTTGCTGCAAGGCATGCAGCCAGGGGTCTTGCCGCTGCCGGCTGTGCCAAACCCACAGGCCACCCAGCAAGGCGGCTGCGGCCATGGCGATTGCCAGCAGTTGCAGCAGGGTCATCCAGTTCACCTGGCTGAAGCCCAGGTTGCGCAGCAGGTCAAACTGCCGCTCTTGCGTGTAGTTGAGCACCCAGTTGTTCCAGCTGGTGTTGGTGGCTTCCCACACATTGCGCAGGCTTTGCAGGCCGCGCTGCAACGCACCGGCAAAACCGGGGCTGAGGGTATCAATGGCATTGCCTATCGCACCGCGCGATTGCAGGCGGGCCAAATCTTCCACGCGCGAGGGTGCAACGGATGCCGTGGGGTCGATACGCACCCAGCCTTGGCCTTCGAGCCAGACTTCTGCCCAGGCGTGGGCATCGCTTTGGCGCACAGTCCACATGCCATCCATGGGGTTGAGCTCACCGCCCTGGTAGCCAGTGACGATGCGGGCGGGAATTTGCATATTGCGCATCAGCACCACAAAGGCGTTGGCAATGTGCTCGCAAAAGCCTTTTTTACTGTCGAACCAAAAGGTGTCGGCGGCGTGCTCGCCCGTAATGCCCGGTGCCAGTGTGTAGGTATAGCCGCCAATCCGCAGGGTTTGGAGCACGGCTTCGACTTGTTCTTTGGGCGTGCTGTTGGCCAGCCTGGGATCGTTGAGAAAACGCTGCGCCAGCTCGCGCGTGCGCGGATTCAGCCCCGGCGGTAGCGCCAGATAGGGGCGCAGATAAGGGGCTGGTATGGAGGCATCCGCATGGTAGTTGAGCTGGCTGCTTGCCCGGTAGCGCAACACATCGGTAATGGGGCGATGGCTGGTCCATTCCATGGAGGCCATCTGCAAAGAGCGCCAGCCCGCGGGCAGGGTGGGGGGCGTGACGGCAACATCCAGCGTGAGCAGCCATTGCATCTGGTGCGGTTGCAACAGCACTTCGTAGCGCACGGTATCAGCCGCAGATCCGGCTGGTGCGCGTTCTGCCTGCTGCTGGTTGGAGGGTGCTCTGGGAAAGCCGCTGCCGGTCCATTTTTGCCCGTCCAGCCGACTCAACACCGGGCCGCGGTAATACATGGCCGAGCGCGGCGGCGCTTCGCCTTCAAAACGCACGCGAAAGGCAATGCTGTCATCTTGCGCCAGTTCGGCAATATTGCCCACAGTCATGTCGTTGCTCAGGCCGGTTTTGGCTTTTTCGTTACCGGGCAAGCCCCACAGCGGCGCAAAACGCGGAAACAGCATGAACAGCGCCAGCATGATGGGCGCCCCCAAGGCGGCCATGCGCAAGGCAATGAACAATGCCTGGCGCAGCGGCGGGTAGCCAGCCGGCGTGTGGGCATTGACCAGAGCCGTGAGCAAAGCCAGCACGCCCGCCAGAATGCCGATGGCTGTCACCAACGATTGCGAAAACAGAAAATGGCTCAGCAGGGTAAAAAAGCCGAGAAAGAAAATGACAAACGCATCGCGCTGCGCTTTGAGCTCCAGCGTTTTGAGCGTCAGCAACAGCAAGATCAGAGCGCTACCGGCCTCGCCCCCGAAAATGGTGCGGAACTGCGTGGCCGTCAAGGCAATGACCAGCATCACAAAAATCACGCGCACCCAGCGGCCGGGCAGAGGCTTTTGCCTGATGGTGAGCCATGCGCGCCATGCCAATACGCCCAAACACAAGCCGGTTACCGCCCAAGGCATATGCGCGGCCTGCATCAGCACCACCCAGCCGACGATGGCGAGCAGAAAAAGCGTGTCGCGGCTTTCGCGCGCCAAGGTGCCAGCCGCCCAGGGCAGCCAGCGCCGTAGTGCAGAGGTTGGTGGCGTTGGCGTGGTGCTCATGGGCGCGTCCCTGTGCGATCAGCGGCTTGTTGTGTCTGTTGGGCCTGCTGTTGCGCAACCGGCGTGCCTGTATAGCTAGCTGCATGTGCGCCGGTGTCTGCGCGGGGTGTTCGGTGCGTTGGGCTGCCGGCCGCTTGCGCGTGCGAAGGGGGCAGCCCCCATTCGGCCAGGGCTTGTAGGCAGCGTTGGGCGTGATTGGTGCCCCTATCGGGGGCGAGTGCAACGGCTGCCTGGCCGGCGGCTGCGGGCAGGTACAGGCCAAAGCGCACATCTTGCTCGCTGGCCAGCAGCACCCAGGCGCACAGGCGGCTCAGGGCGGCTTCGCTGCCGCGCTGGGGGTCGGCTGCGTCAAAGTGCAGCCACAAATCGGGGCTGTGGGGACGGCGGCTTTCGCGGCTGACCAGTTCGCCGGTTTGCGCCACTTTTTTCCAGATGATGTGGCGTGGCGAATCGCCCCGCTGATAGGGGCGGATGTCTTCGGGCAACTCGTCTGAAGCGCCTGCCCGCAAAGAGCTGGTGTGTAACGGCACATCATCGGTAGCGGGCAGGTGGCCTTGACCGGGTAGGGCAGGTGCGGGCGTTTCGGGGGCGGGGTAGAGCAGCACCTGCGATGCAGGCCGCCACATGCTCCACACCCGAAACACGCCCAAGGGAAAGCGTGTTTCTATATGTACCATCGGCAGATCGTGCCAGCCGCGGTGCGCGCCTTGCCAGGCCAGCTGCATGGTCTGGCTGGCGCCGGGGGCGCTGTCGAGCCAGCTCATGCTGTCAATGGTGGTCTTGGGCATGGGCTGTGCCGGATCTTGCAGGCGCAATCCAATGCCCCAGCGCGTGCGTTTGCCAGGGTTGTGCAGGTGAATATCCAGCAGCACGGGGCGGCCTGCATGCTGAGGGCTTGGCGGGCGAATGTGCCACTGCAGGCCGCGCAGGGTGTTATGCGTCATCGGCACGCTGATGACGGCGCACCCCGCAATCAGAAAGGTGAGCAAATAGCCCAGATTGAGTTGGTAATTGATGGAGGCAATCAGCAGCGCCAGCAGCGTAGCCAGCAGCAACCAGCCTGCGCCTGTGGGCAGAATGTACAGATTGCGCTGTTGCAGCACGGTGCTGTCACGCCGTGGCAGACGCGACCAGAACCAGCGTTGCAGCCGCGTGCGCCAAGCAGAAGGGCGTTTGGGCGCAGAGGCGGACGGGATACCGGCAGGGGCGGGCATGTGTCGGAACAGGTTTTTATACGTACAGCAGGTAAGGCACCCGCTTCATGCCAGCGGCACGGCGGCGATCATGGCGCGTACCTGCTCGATCGCACCCCGGCCCGCGTGGCTGACGGGCACCAGCCGGTGCGCGGCGGTTTGCGGCAGCACGGCCTGCACATCGTCGGGCGTGACGAAATGGCGTTGCGCCAGCAGCGCATGCGCTTTGGCCGCCCGCAAAATGCCGACCCCGGCGCGCGGACTCAAGCCTTGCTCGAACCACTGCCCATTGCGGGTGGCGGTCAGCAAATCCTGCAAATAGTGAATGAGCGCGTCAGAGGCATGGATGTTTTGCACCAGCGCTTGCAGTTGCAACAAGTCGGTTGCCTGCATCACGGGTTGCAGGTTTTGCAGCAAATCGCGTCGTGCCGTGCCTGCCAGCAGGCCGTATTCGGCCGCGCGGTCGGGGTAGCCCAGGCTGAGGCGCATCAAAAAGCGGTCCAGCTGCGATTCGGGCAGGGGCTGGGTGCCGCGCTGTTCCAGCGGGTTTTGTGTGGCAATCACGAAAAAGGGCTGCGGCAATGCGTAGGTTTTGCCTTCGGCGCTGACCTGGCGCTCTTCCATGACTTCAAGCAGGGCGCTTTGTGCCTTGGGACTGGCACGATTGATCTCATCAGCCAGCAACACTTGCGAAAACACCGGCCCGGGGTGAAAAACGAATTGCTCCTGGTTGCGCTCGTAAATCGACACACCGGTCAGGTCGCTGGGCATCAAATCCGACGTGAACTGCACGCGGGCAAATTGCAGCCCCATGCTTTGCGCCAGCGTGTGCGCCAGAGTGGTTTTGCCTACGCCCGGTACGTCTTCAATCAGCAGGTGGCCGTTGGCCAGCAGGCACACCACGGCATCCGATACCGCCTCGGCCTTGCCTAGAATAATCTGGTTGAGCTGTTGCAGCAGGGCCTGCAGCAGTTGATAGGCGCGTTCGTTGGACATGCCGGCAGTGGCAACAACAGGGTTGTCGTTTGCTGGCGAAGGCGTGTTTTTTGAGAGGGAGGTGAATTGCATGGGCGCATTATGCAGACATAATCAGAAATATTCCTGATGGAGGGTGCATTTGCCAGCGCATGTGCGTGACATTTTGCCTTGCCAATGCGAAACTCGTCGTCAAACAACAAGTTGCATCCATACATGCGCGCCACCGCGCGGGAGACAAAGCCATGGGTATGACCGGTTATTACTTTCACCCCGATTGCAAATTGCACAAAATGGGCGATCACCATCCAGAATGCCCCGAACGGCTGGATGTGATCGAAGATCGTTTGCTCATAACCGGCGTGGCCGATGCGCTGGAGCGCCGCGAGCCGCAACCCGCCAGCCTGGGCGAGATCAAGCTGGCGCACCGCCGCATGTATATCGCCGCCATGCGCGGCATGAACGATTGGCTGGAAGAAGACGATATTGCGGCAGGTCAACCGCAGCATTTTTCGCTGGATCCGGACACATCCATGAACAGTCACACCTACCGGGCAGCTTTGCTGGCTGCGGGCGCGGCCGTTGAAGCGGTAGATGCCGTGCTGGCCGGCGAGTTGGAAAACGCTTTTTGCGCCGTACGCCCGCCCGGGCACCATGCCTGTGGCGACAAGGCCATGGGGTTTTGCTTTTTCAACAACGTTGGCATTGCCGCCAAATACGCCGTGGCACGCCATGGTTTGAATCGCGTCGCCATCATCGACTTTGATGTGCACCATGGCAACGGCACCGAAGACATCGTGGCCGGTGACGAGCGTATTCTGATGCTGAGCTTTTACCAGTATCCGTTTTATCCCGAAGGGCCGGTGCGCGAAGAATCCAATCTGCTCAATATCCCCGTGCCGGCCTACACCAAGAGTGATGGCATTCGCGACATCGTGAGCAATCAGTGGATTCCACGGATGGACGCCTTCAAGCCCGAGATGATTTTCATCAGCGCCGGTTTTGATGCCCACCGCGAAGACGATATGGGCCAGATGGGCTTGGTCGAAGCCGACTACAATTGGATGACCCGCCGTATCAAGGAGGTGGCCGAGCGCCACAGCCAGGGCCGCATCGTCAGTTGTCTGGAAGGGGGCTACAACCTCAGCTCCTTGCCACGTTGCGTGGAAGCGCACGTGCGGGCATTGGCCGATGTCTGAGGCAGCCAGCATGGTGGCAGGCAAGCAGTAAACAACGCCAGACAAGCAACAAGTACATCGCAAACAGGCAATATACGAAATGGAAAACAACGCATCAAACACGGCAGGGCAACTGTTCAATCTGCCCGTAGAAGAATGGCAAGCATGGCTGAATCAAGTCATGCAACCGGCGGCGCTGACGCAATTGGCCGTCATCATGGGGTCGGCTGTTTTGGCATGGATTGCCGTGCGCCTGTTGCACCGGGCGGTGCTTTCTGGCCCGCAAAAAAATGCTATCCCCGATGCGGTAGAAAAAATGGCACAACACGTTTGTCAAAACGAAAAATCGCTGCTGTTTGGCCGCAAGGATTATGACGGTGTGCTCTTTCCCTTCATCTGGCTGGGCATCGCCTATTCGGCCTCGTTGCTGATGCATGTGGCCGTGCGTGCATCGCTGTTTCGCATCGCCTTGCCGATCATCGCGGCTTTGGTCGTCATCCGCACCGTTGCCAGAGTGGTGCGTCGCCTGTGGGGTAATACGCATTGGGTCAAAGTGCTGGAACACACCGTCTCCTGGATCATCTGGATGGGCGTGGCGCTGTGGGCAACCGGTTTGCTGCCTGATCTGCTGGATTTTCTGGATAGCGTCAAAATCAAAATCGGTGCGATCAATACCTCGGTGCTCAGCCTGTTGCTGGGCGCATTTTTCGTGGCCGTGGCCTTGGTAGCGGCCTTGTGGTTCTCTTCGTTGATCGAGGCACGCCTGCTGCGCGGAGCAGTGGGTAGCAGTTTGTCTCTGCGCAAAATCGGCAGCAACATGATTCGCGCGGGGCTGTTGTTTGTGGCCTTGTTGCTGGCTTTGGAGATCGTCAATATTAATCTGACGGCGTTTTCCGTATTCGGCGGTGCTTTGGGTGTTGGTATCGGCTTGGGCCTGCAAAAGCTGGCGGCCAACTATGTGAGTGGTTTTGTGGTGCTGCTGGAGCGCAGCGTGCGCATTGGCGATGTCATCAAGGTGGACAATTTCGAAGGCCGTGTAACCGACATTACCGCGCGGTTTACGAGCCTGCGTTCCGTCACAGGTATTGAAGCCATTTTGCCCAATGACATGCTGGTGAACCAGCGGGTGGAAAACAGCTCACTGATCGACACGCGTGTCTGGCACTGGTTGCCGGTTACGGTCAGCTATGGCAGCGATGTGGAATTGGTGCGGCGCCTGCTGGTAGAAGCCGCCGCGACTCAGTCACGCGTGGCGCGTGAACCAGAACCTGCCGCATTTTTGCATGCATTTGGTGATAATGGTCTGGAATTTCGCCTGGGGATCTGGGTGATAGACCCGGAAAAAAGCATGACCCCCCTGCGTTCAGCCATCAACCTGCACATCTGGCGTGGGCTGCGTGCGCACGGCATTCAGATTGCCCACCCACAGCGGGTGCTGCACACGGTTGCCCCAACTTATTTCGACGAAAGTGCCATGCCGCATGCGGGATACACGGCCATGCATACAGGGGCAGGGCAGGCCGTGGATACCGCCAACCCAGCAGCTTCGCAACCGGGCACAGGGCCGGATAGATAGTGCGCCACCTGCTGGCGCCGCAGCGGCCAACAAGTAAGCCCCCATTCTGTGCGGCTTGCTCTGCAAGCAAAAAAGCCAACAAAAAGCCCGCTTCAAAGCGGGCTTTTTGATTGGGAGAAAAATTTTCAGAGTCTGGGCAAGTGGCGCATGGCCTGTTCCAGATCGGCGATCAGGTCGCGTGCATCTTCCAGCCCGGTGCAGATGCGCACCAATTTGCCCTGGCGCAGATGGGCGGGCCATGGATTGCGCATGGCTGCGGCGTTGTAGGCCATAACCAGACTGATGGGACCCGCCCAACTGTAGCCGATGCGGAAGGTTTGCAGGCTTTCGCAGAAAGCGTCCACTTGGCTCTGCGTGTAGGCATCGTCAATGATGACGCTGACAATGCCGGCTGCGCCGCCTTGCGGGTTATCTGCCGTGCAGCAGTGCTGCTGCCATGCGGCATGCCCCGGGGCCTGGGGCAGGCTGGGGTGCAGTACCTGAACAAACTGTGGTTGCTGTTGGCACCATTGGGCGATGGCGCGGGCGTTGTGATCGGCTTTTTGGTAGCGCAGCTCGATGCTGGGCAGGCTGCCGAGAATGGCTTCCACATCGTTGATGCCTACGCACAGGCCCATGTGCATGTGGAAGCTGGCCATTCGCTTGAACAGTTCGTCGCTGCGCGTGATGACGCTGCCCATCAACACATGGGCGCCACCGCTGGGATATTTGGTGAGGGCATGCACCGAAATATCGACTCCCAAGGCTGCGTCATCACCGCTGCGTTTGAGGTCGAATGGCGAAAAGGCAATGCCCGCGCCCCAGGTGTTATCCAGCGCGGTGGTGATGCCCTTGCTGCGGCACAGTTCGACCAGAGCCGTCAGATCGGGAAACTCCAGCGTGATGGAGCCGGCAGCTTCCAGCCACACCAGTTTGGTTGCCGGGGTGATTTTTTTGGCCAGATCGTTGATGTCTGTTGCCTCGTAGCAGCTGTGCCGAATGCCCCAACGCTGCAGTTCTTTGATGGCCAAATCCTTGTTGGGGCCATAGACATTGTCGGGCAGCAGCACTTCGTCGCCTGGGTTGAGCAATGCCAGGTTGACGCAGGCAATGGCCGCCAGGCCACTGGGCACCAGCAGGCAGTGCTTGCCGCCTTCCAGTGCACAAAGGCGTTGTTCCAGCACATAACTGGTGGGGGTGCCGTGCGTACCGTAGGTGTAGGTGCCTCGGTCCAGCGGGCCGCGGCTGCGCGATGCGGCGATATTGGGCAGGAAGATGGTCGATGCCTTGTACACCGGCGGTTGGGCGGCTTCAAAATCGGCTGGTGGTTGGTAAGAATGGTGGATCAGCTGGGTAATGGGGTATTTTTTCATGGCTGAACGGGTTGTACGAATCTTGCGCAAGCGCTGTGCTGTGTGGCGTGACTGTGAATCAGAAAATATTCAAGCGTTGTTGGCTTTGGCATGCTTCTCTTGTAGTTGCTGGGGCGGCATGTTGTCGTAAGCCTCGAACGGCTGGTGGATCCACGGGCTGGTGGGCAGGTGCTCCACCGAATAGTCGGGCGCAAAGCTCGAAACGCCCTTGGTCCAGAGCACGGCCGTGCGCATATCGGTAATGGCAGGGTATTTGGCGCGCAGCATCTGCACCACTTCGTGCAGGGTTTTGCCGGAATCGGCCAGATCGTCCACCAGCAGCACCCGACCGGCAATTTGCCCTTTGGGCGTGGTGATGTAGTGGGCAATGTCGAGGTGGCCTTGCTTGGTGCCGTGGTCGTCGCGGTAAGAGCTGGTGGACATGATGGCCAGCGGCAGGTTGAAAATACGGCTCAGAATATCGCCCGGCCGCACGCCACCGCGCGCCAGGCACAAGATGGTGTCGAACTGCCAACCGGATTCGTACACCATGAGGGCGAGTTTTTCGATGAGGTGATGGTATCTCTCGTGACTGACATAGAGGTGTTTGCCGTTTTCGGTCAACATGATGCGCTTTCAGCTAAAAGAGTTGAGGGGTAGAATGAACGAAAAAATGACGGTGCGGCAGCGCTGCCATGACGAAATCACAGTCACAGACATGCGCGGCTGAGCGAGTTTCAGGCAGCGGCAAAGGGGTGGTGCCGCATGATGGTGTGCGCCCGATCGGGACTGGTGGAAATCAGATGCACCGGCACGCCGCTGATGGCTTCGATGCGTTCCAGATACTGGCGCGCAGCCATAGGCAGCCGATCGTATTCGGTCACGCCCACGGTGGACTCGCTCCAGCCAGGCAGCGTTTCGTAAATCGGCGTGCAACGGGCAATTTCTTCCGCGCCCAAGGGCAGGATGTCGATGGTTTCGCCATCGAGCGTATAGCCGGTACACAGCTTGAGCTCGCTCAGGCCATCCAGCACATCGAGCTTGGTGATGCACAGCCCGGTCAGGCCGTTGAGTTGGGCGCTGCGCTTGAGCAGGGCGGCATCAAACCAGCCGCAACGGCGGCTGCGGCCGGTGGTGGTGCCTTTTTCGGCGCCCACGGTGGCCATGTGGTAGCCGGGAGTGCCGGGGCTGTCCCAATCCAGTTCGGTGGGGAAGGGGCCGCCGCCCACGCGGGTGCAATAGGCTTTGGTAATGCCCAGCACGTAATGCAGCAGATTGGGGCCAACGCCCGTGCCCACAGCGGCATTGCCTGCCACGCAATTGCTGGACGTGACAAAGGGGTAAGTGCCATGATCCACGTCCAGCAGCGTGCCTTGCGCGCCTTCGAACAGGATATTGGCCTTGGCCTGATGCGCGGCGTTGATCTCGCGCGAAACGTCCGCCAGCATGGGGCGGATGATTTCGGCCTGCTGCATGGCCTCTTGCAGCATCACGTCGTATTGCAGCTGACCATTGACGAGGTAAGGCGCCAGCGCCGGGCCAAAATCCACCTGATCGGCTTGCAACCAGGTGCGCAGCAGGTGGTTGTAATAGTCGGTCAGTTCGCGCAGTTTGGCCGCGAAGCGTTCTGGGTAGCGCAGGTCTTGGGCGCGCAGGGCGCGGCGTGCCACTTTGTCTTCGTAAGTGGGGCCAATGCCACGACCGGTGGTGCCGATTTTTTCTTGCCCCGCGCGGCCACGTGCCGCTTCACGGGCAATATCCAGCGCCGAATGCAGCGGCAGAATCAGCGGGCAGGCTTCGCTGATGCGCAGGCGCGAGCGCACTTCTACGCCAGCGGCTTCCAGCCCGGTGATTTCTTCGATCAGCTTGGTGGGCGAGAGCACCACGCCATTGCCGATGTAGCAAATGGCCTGGGGGCGCATTACGCCGCTGGGAATCAGGTGCAAGGCGGTTTTTTTGCCGTTGATAACCAAGGTATGGCCGGCATTGTGCCCACCGTGAAAG
>RRZT010600923.1_pt1 | contig 14542 bp, 12 predicted proteins | sample 2165551 | NCBI WGS metagenome assembly RRZT01 (sample SAMN10456910, study PRJNA506462) | wastewater metagenome | biome: wastewater; feature: sludge; material: wastewater sludge; isolation source: wastewater sludge with Escherichia coli K12::gfp cells carrying plasmid... | place: USA: Moscow, Idaho... | reverse complement strand
TTGGAAAAGGAACTTTTTTAGGACATGGAGTGAAAGTATTACCAAATGTTAAAATCGGAAATAATTGTATCGTAGCAGCAGGATCTATAGTAACAAAAAGTTGTGATTCATTCCTTATTTTAGCAGGTTCTCCTGCTAAAATAATAAAGAGATATTGTTTTGATTCAAACAAATGGAAAAAAACTGATGATTTGGGAAATTTTGTAGAATAATTTTTTTATAGATACATACATTAGTATTTTTGTCTTTTAAACAAATATTAAAATGAATGTATTAATAACAGGTGGCTCAGGTTTTATTGGTTCTGCATTAGCACTAAAGTTAATAGATAATAATTACACAGTTACTGTTTTGGATAATTTGTCACCTCAGATACATGGCGAAAATCCAGAACAATCGGAACTTTTTTTAAAAATAAAGAATAAAGTAAAATTTATTAAAGGAGATGTAAGAAATATTGAAGATTGGAAGAAATCATTAGATAACCAAGATGTTATTATACATTTAGCTGCAGAAACAGGAACAGGACAATCAATGTATGAGATAGAAAAATATGTTGATGTTAATACAAAAGGAACAGCTTTATTTTTAGACTTTATAGCAAATAACAAAACGAATGTAAAAAAAGTTATTATAGCAAGTTCAAGATCAATTTATGGAGAAGGAAAATATATAAATTCTAATTCCGAAGTCTTTTATCCTGAAAGCAGAATTGATAGTTTAATGCAGCAAAAGAAGTTTGAACCTGAAATAGATAACAAACCATTAAAAGCTGTTGCTACAGACGAATCTTCAAAAATTCACCCAATATCAATTTACGGAATAACAAAACAAGTACAAGAACAACTTGTTTTAAATGTTTGTAAAAGCATTGGTATTGCAGCTGTTTCTCTTCGTTTTCAAAATGTTTATGGACCAGGTCAATCATTAACCAATCCGTATACAGGAATTTTGAGTGTTTTTTCTAATTTAATTCTTAATAACAAAAGTATTAACATTTTTGAAGATGGTCTTGAAAGTAGAGATTTTGTTTATATTGATGATGTAGTAAATTCTATTTATCTATCAATAACAAGTTCAAAAGCTGATAATAAATGTTATAATGTAGGAACAGGAGTTGCAACAACTGTATTAGAAGTTGCAACAATTTTACAAAAATGTTATAACGTTAAAGTACCCACAACAATTAGTGGTAATTATAGACTTGGAGATATTAGACATAATTTTGCTGATATTTCTAAAATTCAAAAAGATTTAAATTGGAATCCAAAAACTAATATCAATCAAGGTTTGGAGAATTTTTCTAAATGGGTATTAAATCAAAATCTTCCTAAACTTAATTATGAAGAGTCATTATCTGAAATGAAGGAAAAAGGAATGTTTAAATAAAAAGAATTAAATGTCTAAAATTGGAATTGTTACGGTTTTATATAATAGTGAAAAGGTTTTAGAAGAGTTTTTTTTAAGTATTGATTGTCAAAACTATAAAAATTTTATACTCTATATTGTTGATAATTCGCCATCACTTCAAAGTAAAGAATTAATTCAAAAATATACTGCTAGATTTAATCTTTTGGATCGTTTGGTTTATCTTCCTTCAAGTAGTAATATAGGAGTTGCAGCAGGCAATAATGTTGGTATTTTAGAAGCTCAAAATGACGGATGTGAATATATTTTACTTTCCAATAATGATATTTTGATTAGAGATGAAAATCTTTTGAAAAATATGGTTAATGAAGCAGATTCCAAAAAAATAGAAATTTTAATCCCTAAAATTCATTTTTATAAAACTAATGAAATATGGTTTATTTCAGGATATATAAACAAATTTAAAGCTAAGTGTTTTCACATAAATAATTATAAAATTGACAATGGTCAATTTGATTATTTAAAAGAATGTTCTTTTGCCCCCACCTGTTTTATGTTACTTCATAAAAGTGTATTTGAAAAAGTAGGATTAATGGACGAAAAATATTTTGTTTATTATGATGATACAGATTTTTTATGGAGATGTCACCTTACAAATATAAAGGTAAATATCTATACAAAAGCTATAGTTGAACATAAAGAAGGAAAATCAACAGGAGGTCAAACATCAGATTTTTCTTTTTATTATTTTACTAGAAATAGGTTTTATTTTGCTAGCAAAATACATCAAAATATTTTTGTAAAATGGTTATCGTATAGTTATATTTTTATTGTTTCTTTATTAAGAAGTTTCAAGCATAAAAAAACAAGAATTTACTTCAACATTTTAAAAGAGTTTTATTATAAGGAAGAATTTAAAAGACAAAATCAGTTTTAATTATATTGAAATTCATCTTTATAAAGTTTTTTATATTCCAAATGATTAATAAAACACATTATGATTAAATTAAAATACAAAACACCATATTGTCTATAGAAAAAATCTTCAATAAAGCATAAAATTAAAATTGTGATTGTAAAAGTTTTAAATAAAAAAATATTTGATTTAAAACTTATTCGAATTATGTTTCCTAAATAAAACAAATAACTTATAAATCCTAAAATACCTGTGGAAATAAGTATATATAAATAATAATTATGTGTCATATAATTATGGTCTTTATAAAAATCAGAATTATAGTTTGATTGATAGCAATTATTTAGTTCTGTTTGAAGGTTTTCAAACCCAATACCAAAAACCCAATTTTCTTTTGCTATTTTTGTTGAACAATCAAAAATAGCCTTTCTAACGTTTGTAGAATCAAAAGCCAACTCTTTTGGTTTTATATTAAAATTATTATAAAGTTCTAAAAATCTATTTTTAATACCAGGTGTAAACTCGATTAAAATAAAAAGAGATCCAACAGATAATGTTAATACTAATATTTTAGATGTTAAACTCAACTTATTTTTAAACAAAAGCATATATAAAACAAGGATTACCATAAGTACAATGGTTAACTTTGTTAACAACAAAAATGTAATTGATAAAAAAGAAATAACATAAATTAATTCTAAGTATTTTTTCTTTTCAATTACTAATTTTAGAGAGTGGGTAACACAAAAAATTAAAATACATGTATAGTAAGTAGGATGAATTTTAAATAATTTAAAATCATTATATATATAGTTTCTAAAAGAAGATTCATTATGAAATTCGATATCAAATTTCCATAAAGGGTTATAAACAAAAAAGCTAATAATGTAAATAAATGCTATTAATAAGCATAAATTTTTCAGTGTTTTAAAAAATAGGTTTAAATTTTCATCTGAAAATATACTTTTAGGAATTAATGAAAAAACAATAGGTATAATAAAAAATAATAACGAATGATTTATATGTGAAAAACTAATTTTATAGTTTGTAGAGAAAAAACTATAAAAACTAACTATTATAAAAGGAATTGTAAGCAAAAGAACATTTAGCCTTGGAAGGCTAAAATCTTTTGCTGTAATTTTATATACGATTAGATTTAATGTTAATAAAATAATAGAAAGAGTAGAAATGTTTTCTTTTAAAATTGGAAAAAGAAAAACAACACAAATTAAAAAAGGAAAAAGTTTATATGTAATTGTTTTCATGGTATCTTTTATTAACTTAATTCGATATTAATTTTAGAAAATAAATCATTTAATATTTTTTCTTCGGAGAATTTAGTTAAAATAAATTTACGTGCATTAATCCCTATTTTTTTACAATATTCTGAGTCATTTTGCAACCTCAAAATTTCATTATAAACATCATCAACACTATTATTATAGAAAAAAGCTCCACCATTTGAGTCGTCAATGATTTTTAATACTTCAGACGCTTTGTTTCCAGTTATTATAGAAGGTCTTTCACTAGCCATCATTCCTAAAATTTTTGAAGGCATAATAGTATCAATTACTTCTGCTTTTTGAAATAAAAAATGAAGGTTTGCTGAACATAATAAGTTATTTAGATCTTCAAAAGCAACGGGATCATAAAATTTTACAAAATCAAATTTTTTCAAGTCATCATAAAGTTTCTTCTTATATGAGCCATCTCCTACAATGACAATTTCAATATTATCATTGTTTAATATTTTTGAACATAAATTTTTTAGAAATTCCCAATCTTGTTTCTCACCAATGTTTCCTGAATATAATAATGTGAATTTGTCTTTATTAATGAATTCATGTTGAGAAAAAATGTTAGGATTAATTTTTTCAGAAGAGACCCAATTAGGAAAATAAAATATGTTTTCTCTATTTGACTTGATTTTAATTTTTTCAAGCATATTAAAACTAATACTACTAACAATATTTGCCCTATTAAGCAGACTTTTTTCTAGTAAAAAGACGCTTTTTCGGAAAATGTTAGAAAAAAATCCGCCTTTTTTTAGAACACCAGCATCTAATGCTAAATCAAATTCAAAATCTTGAATATGAATCCATAATTTTGCTTTTTTTCTTTTTGCTAAAACCACTGAGGGAATTACTGAAATTGTATAAGGAATAATAGCAATTACTAAATTGGTTTCGTTTATTTTAAATATATTTCTAAATGTGCCATAAAATAGACTAAGCATCATTTTAATACGTCCCATAAGAGTAACATTTTTTGGGACATACTGCTTGTATCTTATTATTCTTAAACCATCAATTGTTTCCTCAAAAAAATTAGGCAATGTTTTATACCTCTGATAAATTGACCATTGCGGATAACATGGGAAGCCTGTTAAAATAGTCACGTCTATTCCTTTTTTTATTAGGAAGCGAGAAAATTGAGTGGTATATAGTCCAATAGCAGTGTCTTCTGGATAATAATTAGCGGTAACGATTGTAATATGCTTTTTTTTCGACATTTTAGCTCAAAATTTGATACAAAGTTACTTTTTTTTTAAATATTTTTTTAAATTGTAATTCAATAGAATATTTATATATTTGCTCCAAAATTAAATAATTAAAAAAAATGAAAAAAATAGTTTTATTTGTTTTGGTTTCTTTATGTTTAATTTCTTGTGGTGATGAGAAAAAACAAGAAGCTGTTAAAGAAAGTGTTGTAGAAAACAAGTATTCAGTAATTATAGATGCTGTCTATGAGAAAAATGATAGTTTATTGTTTATCTATGAAAAAGATGGGGCTTTACTTTTTGATAAAGTTAAAGGTTTAAGTGTTAAGGGTTCTCCTTTGTCTCAACAAATCGTTTTCAATTTTCCTGATGGAGAAAAAGTAGATAATATTGGAATTACAATGAGTTTTAATAAGGAACAAAAAAACTTAGTTGTAAAAAGCATTACTATCAAAAATGGAGATAAAACAATAATTAGTCAAAACGATAATTATCTTACCTATTTTCAAGCAGGAGATGGTTTTTCTTGGGATGCAGTAAACTCAATGTATATTTTAGATCACACAAAAAAATATCCGCCAAGTTTTATGGGTAGTGAAGAACTTAAAGCAATGTTGGAAAATTAATTTAGGTTTTTACTCATTATAAAAAAAGTGAAATCAAATATTTGATTTCACTTTTTTTATAAATTAATAGTTTAAAGCATGAAAATTATTTTAGATAATATTATTTATTCAAAATCCAATAATGGAGGGATTTCTAATTATTGGTTTGAATTAACGAAGTATTTACTCAATGAAACTTCAAATGATTTAATGTTTATCGAAGGAGATAAAGATTTATTAAATTTTCATAGAAAGCAATTAAAAATATCGTCTGAAAGTATTATAACCCAAAATAATTCATTATCAATATTAAATAGGATTTTACCTATTCAGTTTAAATCAAACGATAAATTTATCTACCATTCTAGTTTTTACAGAAGATTAATTGGTTCAAAAAGCCATGTCGAGGTAACAACAATACATGATTTTACTCATAATTTTTACGCCCCAATAATTAACAAGACAATTCATAATTGGTTGAAATATAGTGCAATAAATAGATCCAAAGGAGTTATATGTATTTCAAAAAACACATATTCTGATTTAAAAAAATTTTGCCCAGCTAATAAAAATCAAAGTGTAGAAGTTATTTATAATGGTGTTAGTAATGATTATTATCCAATTAAAAATTTAACTTTATCAGAGCAATCTTTCATAAATAATATGAAATTGGAGAATAATTTTATATTATACGTAGGCAGTAGGGCAAATTATAAAAATTTTGATTTTGTTATAAAAACACTAAATGATATTAAAAATATTAATTTAGTTGTAGTTGGAGGTGGAAATTTTTCTTCAAAAGAAAAAGAATATATTACTAAGAATGATTTAGAAAACAGAATTTTATATATTCCATCAGCTACAAACTCAGAACTAAATGTTTTATATAACAAAGCGTTATCTTTTATTTACCCTTCAAGCTATGAAGGTTTTGGTATTCCTATAATTGAAGCCATGAGAGCAGGTTGCCCTGTTATTGCTTTTGATAATATTGTTAATAGAGAAATTACAGAAAACAAAGCATTATTATTAAAAAATTTAGAAACTAATGAGTTTTTAAAAAAAATAGAATTATTATCAAATCAAGATTTTAGGGACGAAGTTGTAGGAAATGGAATCAAATTATCTTCAAAATATAGTTGGGATAAATGTTGTAAAGAAACAAATGAATTTTATGAAAGCTTATATTGATTTTTTATCTTTTAAAGAATAATATAATAGCCAAATAAAGAAAAATATTTCTGGAGAAAAATAATGACCATCTCTAATAAGTTTTAATATCAAATAGATGAAAATTCCTTGGGCAATTATTAAATCATCATATCTAAAACACGATGAATATTTATAAAGAATAAAAAACACCAAAACAACACCAAAAATTCCCAATTCTGAAAATAAACGCAGAAATAATGAGTTTGCATCAGATGCGTTTATATCTTGTAGTTTTAATATTTTAATATATTTTGGTGGGGTCATTTTTTTTAAATAAAAATGTTTATGCATATATACATGACTCCCTAAGCCACTCCCTAAAGGGTGATCGGTGAAATTAGATTTAGCTACAAACAAATTACTCATTAAAGCATAGGAACTTACATTTGTATTGGATTTAAAACTTCCATTATTAATAGAATTAATAGAACTTAATGTGTCATCTATTCGCAGCTTAAAATTTTCGTTGTTTTCGTAAGTTAAAAATCCAACATAAGCAATAAATGGTAAAGTAAAAACTAAAAATAAAGTTTTTCTAATTGTTAAGTAAGGTATTATAAAAATTAATGCTGCCCCAATATACCCTAGTGAAGATTTAGAAAGAATTAATGAGCAAAAAAGGATTAAGAATAAAAAAAACTGTTTTTTTTTAAAATAATAATAGCAAGCAGGTAAGATTACAACGACATAATGTGCAGGTTCTTTAAAAATACTATGTAATTGTCCTTCATATGTTTGTAAATTAAATAAAAACATAACATATCCTATAATGGCTACAAGCAAACATATTTTTAAATAAGTATCTATAACCTCCTCTTTTTTATAAATAGAAATCAAATTATAATAATACGAACTCACGACTAATATGCCTAATAATTGTGCTATTAAATAGTTAGGAGGTATACCAATAACGCTATTGGTTATAATTCCGTGAAAAAACACACCAATCAGTAATAAAGCAAAATATTTATTAATGGATATTTTCTTTATTTTTAATAAAAGAATATAATTTGTAAAAATTAAAAAATAAAGTAACTTCCAATCAATAATAAAATGAAAGAAAAATGATTCTGTAAATATTGCAAAAACAGAAGTGTAAAGAAGGTATTTTTTTAATGAAATTTTCAAAAACTATAATACTTATTTATATAACCAAATATATTCATTTTTTGGTGTTTGATTCATATATTTTTGACCATTAAATAAAATAAATGCTTCGTTTTGCTTATTTGAAATAATTAAATCAATATTTTGAGTATCTTGGTTTATATTATTTGTAACATTTCCAACATTTATACTTTTAATTTGTAATTTGTCATTATAGTATTGATGAAATAACGGATACTCCCAATTTGAAATCATTAAACCCACTTTTTTTGGATTATTTTTATAAATAGAATTTAAAACAATTGAATAATCAGAGTATAGAAAAGGTTGGTTGGCAAAATATTTTTTAAAACGAGTATCAGAAATATTTATTGTTTTTGTTAATCTAGAATTATTTAATATAGGACAAATATTATTAAACAAGAAAAAGAAATTAAAACTAAAAAACAATATTGGTAAAAAAGCAAATAAAATATATCTAAATAAAGTTATTTTTTTAGCTATAAGAATAATAAAAATTACTGACAACATAAATAAGGGAATATGAAGTCTTGTATGCCAAGGTTGCCATTTTAAAAAGCCAGAAAATAAAATCGCTTGAATTAAGAGGATTAAAAAGACAAGAGCTATTTCATAAAATTTTTTAAAATGAATAACAAGATTAATTAATAAAAAAAGAGAAGCAACAAATAGTAATATTATGTGTGTTGTATTACAAACACCATCCTCGTGAGTTATAAGATCTTGAGAAACTTGATAATTCATTCCAGAATAATTTGTTTCTGGATTATTTATGTCAATTTTGAATTCATTATGGAGCTTTTTAATCAGTTTATCAGATTCTTGATAAATAGGGTAACCTAAATGTAATCCAATGTTTTTCACAATATTTGAAGCTAAGAATTTTACATTCATTTTTTCATTTGAATACATTTTTGCCTCAGTTTCATCAATATTTAAAATATTCTTATTAATTTGATAATTTCTATAATAATGACCAATATTAATTGTTATTAAAACACTTATAGTTAAAAGGCCATATAAAATAATTTTGGTTTCTTTTGTTCTAAGAATTTTATGGATAATAAATAATAATAATAATAATAAAATAGGAAATATGAATAGATATGCTGTACCTTTTGTAAGAATACCTAATCCAATACTTATTCCTAATAAAGTGAAATATTTTATATTTGAGTTGTAATAAGATTTTATAGCAAAATATAAAGTATTCAAAATAAAAAAACCACAAACAATATCATTTTTAGTAGTAGAAGCTTGTAATTCTAAAGAAGGGATCGTAATTAGCACAAAAACACCAGTTAATTTAAGAAATCTTGAGACTTTAAAGAAACTTAAAATTAACCAAAAGGGTAGAATTGAAAACACTAAAAATAACCATTGAACAGAATTAGAAAAATAATCATTCCCATTCAACAGATTTATATTCATAATTAAATATTCTGTAAAAGGAGGTTGATATAAATGTCTTAAAATATGAGTCGGAAAATGATTTACTGATTCATTTCCAATCCAATACATAACTCTAGACATATGATAAGTTAATGAATCCCAATTATTAGTAGGATATATTAATCCCTGTACTAATAATGCAATTAAAAACAATAGAATTACAAAGAAAAGTATTTTTTCTCTCCTTTTTAATTGTTTATATATAAAAAATAAGACTTGTTTATTTTCATTTAAATTTGTTTTTAATTGTTTGTTTTTTTTTATACAGAACAAACAAATAAAAAGGGTAAATATTCCCCAAAAGGTTAATAAAATATTAAAATTTAAAGAATGAAGTAAACTTAATGCTTCAGTTAAAAAAACAGTAATAGAAAAAAATAACAATAGAGCAATAATGAAGTTTTCTTTTATGTTTTTTTTAAAACATGTTGTTAAAAGAAATATAAACAACAAAAGATTAATGATTACTAACATTTTTTATCTTTTTAACATGCCATATTTTAAAATACAATATATAGCTCGGAAGCCATCTTTCCATCCTATTTTCTTGCCCTCTTCGTAAGTTCTTCCATAATAAGAAATACCTACTTCATATATTCTAATTTTTGGAACTCTTGAAATTTTGGCCGTAACTTCAGGCTCAAAACCAAAACGATTTTCTTTTAATGTTATAGCTTGAATAACACTAGATTTAAATAATTTATAACAAGTTTCCATATCTGTTAGATTCAGATTAGTAAACATGTTTGATAAAAAAGTTAAAAACTTATTGCCTAGTGTGTGCCAAAAAAATAAAATTCGGTGAGGATTTCCTCCCATAAATCTACTCCCATAAACTACATCAGCAAAACCATCCAAAACAGGTTTTAAAAGCAAATTATATTCTTGAGGGTCATATTCTAAATCAGCATCTTGTATTATTAAATAATCCCCTGTGGCTTTTTGGATTCCAGTATGTAAAGCAGCACCCTTACCTTTATTGAATTCGTGTTTAAAATATTGAATATTTAATTCAGAATTATTCTTAATATAATTTAAGATTGCTTTTTCGGTATCATCTTTTGAACAATCATTAACTATAATAATTTCTTTATCTATGTTGTTTAATAAGATTACTTCTTGTAATTTATCTAAAATAAGATGAATAGTAGCTCCTTCATTATAAGCAGGAATAATTATAGATAATTTTTTCATATTTGTTTTTTAATTAAACATTTCAAAATCGTTTTCAATAACCCAATCTAAGGTTTTTTCAATTCCTTCTTGCAAGTTTACTTTGTGTTTCCAACCCAAATTATTAATTTTAGAAACATCTAATAATTTTCTTGGAGTTCCATCAGGTTTCGTAGCATCAAAAACTAATTCTCCTTCAAAACCAACAGTTTTTTTAATAGTTTCTGCTAATTCTTTAATAGTAACATCTTCGCCTGTACCAATGTTTACGGTTTCAGCGTCGTTATAGTTTTGCATCAAGAAGACACAAGCTTCTGCTAAATCATCTACAAATAAAAATTCGCGCATTGGTGTTCCAGAACCCCAAACAACAACTTCTGATGAATTATTTTGTTTCGCTTCAATGAACTTGCGAAGTAAAGCAGGTAATACGTGCGAATTCTGTAAATTGAAATTATCGTTTACACCATACAAGTTGGTTGGCATAGCCGATATAAAATTACAACCGTATTGTTTTTTGTAAAACTCACACATTTTCAAACCTGAAATTTTTGCAATAGCATACGCTTCATTGGTTGGTTCTAAAGCACCTGTAAGTAAATATTCTTCTTTTAAAGGTTGGGGTGCAAATTTTGGATAAATACACGAACTTCCTAAGAAAAATAATTTTTCAACTTTGTTTAAATAAGCAGCATGAATCACATTGTTTTGAATCATCATGTTGTCATAAATAAACTCGGCAGGATAGGTATTATTAGCATGAATTCCACCAACTTTTGCAGCGGCTAAGAAAACATATTCTGGTTTTTCGGTTTCGAAAAATTCAAAAACGGCTTGTTGATTTCTTAAGTCAAGTTCCTTAGAACTTTTGGTAATAATATTGGTAAATCCGTTTTGTTCTAAGTTACGAACAATGGCAGAACCTACCATTCCTCTTGAACCCGCAACAAATATTTTTGCTGTTTTTAGCATACTCTAGGTAATTTTACGTATTCTAAATCGTGCTTCATCATAATTTTCACTAACTCTTCAATTGAAGTTTTACTTGGATTCCATCCTAAAACAGTTCTTGCTTTTGTAGGATCACCTAATAAAGTTTCTACTTCAGCAGGACGATAATAATTTTCATCTACTTCAATTAATACATTTCCAGTTGCTTTGCAATATCCTTTTTCATTTTCAGCTTCACCTTTCCATTCAATTTCAATGCCTGCTTCTCTAAAAGCTAATTCACAGAAATAACGAACCGAATATTGAACTCCAGTGGCAATAACAAAATCTTCAGGTGTATCTTGTTGTAACATCAACCACATACATTCTACATAATCTTTTGCATATCCCCAATCGCGAAGTGCATCAAGATTTCCTAAGTATAATTTTTCTTGGATGCCATGCTTAATACGTGATGCGGCTAATGTAATTTTTCTGGTAACGAAAGTTTCTCCTCTACGTTCTGATTCATGATTGAATAAAATTCCGTTTACAGCATACATATTGTAAGACTCACGGTAGTTTTTGGTAATCCAATACGCATACATTTTAGCTACACCATAAGGTGATCTTGGATAAAATGGAGTGGTTTCTTTTTGAGGAATTTCTTGAACTTTACCATATAATTCTGATGTTGAAGCTTGGTAAATTCTAGTAGTTTCGGTTAAACCGCAAATTCTGATTGCTTCTAATAAACGTAAAGTTCCTACAGCATCAGTTTCAGCAGTGTATTCTGGCATATCAAAAGATACTTTAACATGCGACTGTGCTGCTAAGTTGTAAATTTCATCAGGTCGAATTTGTTGAACCAAACGAATTAAATTCGTTGAATCCGTCATGTCGCCATAATGTAATTTTATTTTTTTCTCTTTATGTAAGTCTAATAATAATCCTTCAATATATAGGTGTTCAATTCTTTCTGTATTAAAAGTGGAACTTCTTCTTATAATTCCATGAACTTCATATCCTTTTTCTAATAATAGTTCAGCCAAGTACGAACCATCTTGACCATTTATTCCAGTAATTAATGCTATCTTCATTTAAAAAAAATTATTAGCAAATATAACATAATGCTTTAACCTATTTTGGTTTTTTTTCAAAGAAAAATAAAAGTATCAATTTTTTAAAAAAAATAATATCTTGCAATAGGTTTAGAGTTAGAAAAATAAATCGTAAAAAATGAAAGACAAATTAGATTTAATCTCTTTTTTTCAATTATCAAAAGAAGACAATTCTTATGATTTTACGTTTTTTTGTTTGACAATTCTAATTTGCTCTATTCCATTACCTAATGCTTTTGGTAATCTTATTACTGGAATCTTAATGGTGAATACTTTATATAGATTTAGAAAAAAATCGTTTCAATTTTCTAAGGAAGTTGTTTTACCAATTATTCTCTTTTTTTGGATGACCATTTCATGTGTTTGGTCAATTAGTTTTTGGGGTTCTCTACACGCATTACCTAAAGAAAGTTTCATGTTATTAATTCCTTTAGTTTTTGCTACAATCTTAAATATAAATAAGGAATTGATGATAAAATTTTATAGCACATCAATTTCCCTATATGTATTTTTTTTTCTTCTAAGATCCATTTTTCGGTTTTTTAAAGAAAATAATTATGCCGTTTTTTATGGTCATGAATTAGTAACAAAAGACTTAAATGCGATTCATTTTTCTGTATTTGTTAGTATTGCTTTCTTTTATTTTTTAATTAAGATTAATAAAACAAAAACAGACTATTTACAAATAGTTTTATTTACAGTATTTTTATTATTACTTAATTCAAAAAGTATAATATTAACAGATTTAATTTTAATGGGTTTGTATTTTTTATTTTATTCAAAATCAGCCAACAAATTGAGATTAAGAAATATAGTTTTGTTAATTTCATTGTTGTTTTCTTTTGTTTTTCTGAATAAAATAAAAGAAAAAATAGAGTTTGAATTTCAAATAAATAAAGAAAATAATTTAGGACATAATGTTATACCTAAGGAAATAGTTGGAGAAAAAATTATTAGTATGAAGGAGGCTTGGGAAAAAGATAAATTTGAACAAACTGATTTTTTTTCAGGCGCTTCATTCAGAGTTTATCAGCTTAGAATGTTTTTAGAAATAATGAAAGAGGAAAATATTTTTTTTCAAGGCTTAGGACTAAATGCGTCATATAAAAAACTTGAAGAAAAAGGATTAAAGTATAATGTTTTCAGAGGTAACGAAAAAACAGAAGGTTATCAAAAGAAAAATTTTCACAATCAATACATACAAGTTTTTGCTGAATTGGGTTTAATAGGTTTTATTTTCTTAATGCTAATTTTGTACTTAAATTTAAAAAATGCCTTAAATAATAAAGATTTTATACATATTGCTTTCGCAATTCTAATGATAAGCTTATTTTTGACAGAATCTTTTTTATGGAGACAGAGAGGAGTTGTATTTTTTATAGCTTTTTATTGTTTGTTTAACATTACTAATAAAGCTCAGACTAGAAAAAAATAAAATGAAAAGAATATTAATTACAGGGGCGGCTGGTTTTCTTGGATCGCACCTTTGCGATAGATTTATAAAGGAAGGTTATTTTGTTATCGGAATGGATAACTTAATTACGGGTGATTTAAAGAATATTGAACATCTTTTTAAAGATAAAAATTTTGAATTTTATCATCACGACATTACTAAGTTTGTTCATGTACCTGGGAAACTTGATTATATTTTACACTTTGCTTCACCTGCGAGTCCAATAGATTATTTAAAAATTCCAATTCAAACTTTAAAGGTAGGGTCTTTAGGGACTCATAACTTGTTAGGTTTAGCTCGAGTAAAAAAGGCAAGAATTCTTATCGCATCAACTTCTGAAGTTTACGGTGATCCTTTGGTTCATCCTCAAACAGAAGAATACTACGGAAATGTAAACACCATTGGACCTCGTGGCGTTTATGACGAAGCCAAACGTTTTCAAGAATCGATAACTATGGCTTATCATACTTTTCATGGTGTAGAAACTAGAATTGTTAGAATTTTTAATACTTATGGACCAAGAATGCGACTAAATGATGGTCGTGTAATTCCAGCGTTTATTGGACAAGCACTTCGCGGTGAGGATTTAACTATTTTTGGAGATGGAAGCCAAACGCGTTCCTTCTGTTATGTAGATGATCAAGTGGAAGGAATTTTCAGATTATTACATTCAGATTATCATTT
>RRZT010189807.1_pt1 | contig 14542 bp, 10 predicted proteins | sample 2165551 | NCBI WGS metagenome assembly RRZT01 (sample SAMN10456910, study PRJNA506462) | wastewater metagenome | biome: wastewater; feature: sludge; material: wastewater sludge; isolation source: wastewater sludge with Escherichia coli K12::gfp cells carrying plasmid... | place: USA: Moscow, Idaho... | reverse complement strand
AGTATCATCACTCGAATTGTGACCCAGTCTGGCAAGTATGCCCATACATCCTACGAGGTTGTCCAGTCTTGGGGAGATATTCATTTGGTGGATATTCAGTTACATACAGGGCGGACCCATCAGATTCGGGTTCATTTTTCCCACATTGGCTTCCCCCTCCTAGGGGATGACTTGTATGGAGGCAGTCTTGATTTTGGCATCGAACGTCAAGCCCTTCATTGCCAAAACCTTTCATTTGTCAATCCTTTTATGGAGGAGCGACTCAATTTAACTAGTCCATTACCAGCCGATTTTCAGGCTGTAATAAAAAAATTAAATCATTAAAAGGAGATTTACGATGGAAATTCGGAATTTATTCGGTGAAATGAAACACAAAATCGTAGGTAAAAAACTACGGATTGTTTTCCCAGAAGGAAAAGATGAGCGCGTGGTTCGGGCGGCAGCTCGTTTGAAGTTTGAAGGTCTGGCAGAGCCCATCATTTTAGGAGTTCCGACAGAAGTTCATAACCTTTTGACCGAATTTGGTTTCTCAAACCCAGGTATCACGGTTATCGACCCGAATAACTATGCAAACTTTGAGACCATGAAGCAGGAATTTCTCAACCTTCGTAAAGGAAAAGTTGATGAGGCTCAAGCTGACCAAATCTTGCGAGATGTTAACTATTTCGGTGTCATGTTGGTTCAGCTTGGTTTGGCTGAAGGGATGGTTTCTGGAGCGGTGCACTCAACTGCTGATACCGTTCGTCCGGCCCTTCAAATCATCAAGACAAAACCAGGTGTGAAGCGGACTTCAGGTGTTTTCTTGATGGTTAAGGATGAGCATAAGTATATCTTTGGGGATTGTGCCATCAACATCGATCCAGATGCAGAAGCCCTTGCTGAGATTGCTATCCAGTCTGCAGCAACTGCTCAAACCTTTGGTTTGGAGCCAAAAGTAGCCATGATTTCGTATTCTACCAAGGGTTCTGGTTCAGGTCCCCATGTTGACAAGGTGGTGGAAGCTACACGCTTGGCCCAAGAAGCTCGTCCAGACCTTTTGATTGACGGGGAATTGCAAATGGATGCGGCCCTTGAGCCAAATACTGCCCGCTTGAAGGCACCAGATAGTCCAGTTGCTGGTCAGGCAAATGTCTTTATTTTCCCTGCCATCGAAGCTGGAAACATTGCCTATAAAATTGCGGAGCGTCTTGGTGGCTTTGAGGCGGTTGGACCTGTTCTTCAAGGGTTGAACAAGCCTGTGAACGACCTTTCTCGTGGTTGTAGTTCAGAAGATGTTTACAAGCTGGGTATCATCACAGCTGCCCAAGCAGTGGATGCCTTGTAAGCATGGTTTCTCTTTTTCACTATTTCCGGGACTATCTCAAGGAGTCCATTCTAGGACCGCTCTTTAAGCTCCTAGAGGCCCTTTTTGAGCTATCCGTCCCCTTAGTCATCGCCTATATCGTTGACTCTATCATTCCCCATGGCAATCAAGAAGACTTGGTTGCTATGGTTTTACTATTGGTTGCTTTGGCCTCTGTGGGAGTGATCGTCGCCATTACCGCCCAATACTATTCAGCAAAGGCAGCAGTTGGTTACACCAAAAATTTGAGCCAGGATCTTTTTGAGAAAGTTCTTTCCCTGCCAAAATCCAGTCAAGATCGGCTATCGACCTCCAGTCTCCTGACCCGTCTGTCCACAGATTGTCTTCAGATTCAAACGGGTATCAACAGTTTTCTCCGTCTCTTTTTAAGGGCACCCATTGTCGTTTTTGGTGCTCTTATCATGTCTTTTTACATCAGCCCTCGCCTATCAATCCTCTTTCTTATCATGATTGGTATCTTATTCATCCTTGTAACAGGGATTTCACTGGTATCTGCTAAACTTTTCTCCCTCATGCGAAAGACTTTAGATAAGCTAGTACAATTGGTGCAGGAGACAGTTACAGGAGCCCGTGTGATGCGAGCTTTTGGTCAATCGAAGCGAGAGATTCAGACCTTTCAAGAAGAAAATCAGGTCTATTTGAATCAACAACAAAAAGCTGGATCTTGGTCTGTTGCCTTAACCCCCTTGACCTATTTGGTTGTCAATCTCAGCTTGATTGTTTTAATCTACCAAGGGAAATGGTCCATTTCAGAGAATTTTTTGGAGCAAGGACAGCTTATCGCTCTGATAAACTATCTGCTACAAATCTTGATTGAATTGGTTAAAATAGTCATGGTTGTGATGACCATGAACCAAACCATTATTTCTGCTAAGCGGGTTCAAGAAGTCTTTGAAGAAGAATCAGAGGATATTGAATCACTCTTGCCGGTAGAAATAGCACATGAATCCTCTTTGCTTGTCGATGCTAAAGATGTTTCTTTTATTTTTCCAAATTCGGCAGATCAGGCACTTTCTGACTTGAATTTTTCGGTTCACGATGGTGATTTTTTTGGTATTATTGGCGGTACTGGTTCGGGGAAATCTACTCTGATTCAGCTATTATTAAGACTATATCCAGTGTCGAAGGGGCGCTTGAGCGTTTTTTCAGAAGGAAAAAGTCCCCAAAATTTAAAGCACTGGCGGCAGCAATTTGCCCTAGTTCCACAAACTGCTCAACTTTTTAAAGGAGATGTCCGATCTAATCTGAGTTTAGGTTTGCAAGAGGTATCCGATCAGGATATCTGGCAGGCTCTGGATATTGCTCAGGCTAAAGATTTTGTGGAGAACAAAGAAGGGTTAGACAGCCCTGTTGAGGCCAAAGGACGTAATTTTTCAGGAGGGCAGCGGCAGCGTTTGACCATTGCAAGAGCCCTTTTGCAGCCAGCTCCTATTCTAATCTTGGATGATGCGACATCTGCTCTGGATTATTTGACAGAAAGTCGTCTTTTGGAGGCGATTCGGATGAGATTGCCCCATAAGACCCTTATCATGATTTCCCAACGGACAAAAAGCCTGAAGGAGGCTCGGCAAATTCTAGTTTTGGATCAGGGTCATCAGGTGGGCTTAGGCAGTCATGAAAATTTGCTGACTTCCTGTTCTGTTTATCAAGAGATGAATCGGTCTCAAGAGAGTCAGGAGGTGTTGGAATGAAGATAAAGAAGAGAACAACCATTCGAAAGATTCTCCCTCTCATTTGGAGAAGCCCCATATACCTACTGGTGTTTATTCTTGCAACTTTTTTGCAAGTCTTATTAACTGTTTACCTACCTATCTTAATTGGACAAGCAGTTGATATGACACTAGAGACTGATTTCAGCCCAGCCTTTGGGGCGATTCTGCTACAGATGGGTATTGTGGTTTTTGCTAATACACTTTTGCAGTGGCTGAGTCCACTTTTATCCAACCAAATAGTCTATAAACTGGTTTCTGATTTGCGCCAGCAAGTTTTTGACAAGCTACATGCTTTGCCACTGGACTACTTAGATAAACAACGCTTGGGAGACTTGGTTGCACGCGTTTCCAGTGACAGTGAGCAGCTAACCAACGGCCTCCTCATGATTTTTAACCAGTTCATTTTAGGGATGTTGACCATCTTTTTCATGATCTTTACCATGGCGGACCTGGATCTTCTGATGATGATTGTGGTAGTAGCCCTCACCCCATTTTCACTCTTTGTGGCCCATTTCATCGCAAAAAAAAGCTATTTTTATTACCGCAAACAGACCCAGGCACGGGGAGAACAGGTTTCCATGCTGGAAGAAAGTGTTGGTCAACTTCCTTTGATTCAGGTCTTTAATGCTCAGGAAGCATTTGCCTTCAGGTTTGACGATGTAAATGGACAATATGCAGACTATTCTCAAGTAGCCATTTTTGCTTCATCTACGGTCAATCCTACAACACGCTTTATCAATGCCTTGATTTATTCTTTTCTGGCGGGACTAGGAGCCTTGCGAATTATGCAGGGAGGCTTTACGGTGGGTGGTTTAACCACCTTTCTTAACTATGCCAGCCAGTATTCCAAACCCTTTAATGACATTTCATCTGTTCTTTCAGAATTACAGAGTGCCTTAGCCTGCGCAGAGAGATTATTTGACATTTTGGAGCAAAAATCCGAAGAAGAAGGCGCTACTCGGGAAATAAATGCACAAGCAATAGTGGGCAGAATTGACTTTAAAGATGTATCATTTTCCTACCAGCCTGATAGACCTTTGATTAAAAAACTCAATCTGTCGATTCCAGCTGGTAGCAAGGTAGCTATCGTTGGACCGACTGGAGCAGGAAAATCAACCCTCATCAACCTTTTCATGCGTTTCTATCCTTTGGACAGTGGAGAAATTTTACTGGATGGACTGCCTATTTCGAGCTATAGTCGAGATTCACTTAGAAAACAGGTGGGGATGGTTTTGCAAGAAACCTGGCTGAAATCGGCGACCATTCATGACAATATAGCCTACGGCTATCCAAATGCTACTCGGGAACTGGTCATTGAAGCAGCAAAGGCAGCTAATGCTGACTTTTTCATCCGACAGTTACCAAATGGTTACGATACCTATTTGGCTGATGCTGGAGAATCCCTTTCTCAAGGTCAGCGACAGTTGTTGGCCATTGCCCGAATCTTTGTTAAGTTGCCCCGTATCTTGATTTTGGATGAAGCGACCTCATCCATCGATACCCGAACGGAGCTCTTGATTCAGGAAGCTTTTGAAAAACTGATGCAGGGTAGAACTAGTTTTATCATCGCCCATCGACTATCTACTATCCAAACAGCTGATATCATTTTGGTGATGGTAGATGGAGATATTGTAGAGCAGGGAAATCACCGCCAACTTATGCAGAAACAAGGTTATTATTACCGGATGCAAAAGAGTCAAGGGAGCTTTTCTTAACAGAGTCTTCCTTGGCTCTTTTTGTCTGCCTATGCTATACTTAAACTATGTTAGATTTAAGAGATTATGGTATTGAAATGTGGCCCCAAGATCGGATTGAGGCCTTTAGAAAAGCCCTTTTGGACTGGTATGATGCCAATAAGCGGGACCTTCCCTGGCGCAGGACCAGCGATCCCTATGCCATTTGGGTTTCAGAAATTATGCTCCAGCAGACGAGGGTGGATACAGTCATTCCATATTATGAAAGTTTCCTGCACCGTTTGCCAACCATTGAGGATTTGGCTCAGGCTCCTGAAGAAGTTCTTCTAAAGGTCTGGGAAGGCTTGGGATACTATTCCCGTGTACGTAATATGCAAAAGGCTGCCCAGCAGATGACGGCTGATTTTGGTGGTGAATTTCCGAAAACGCATGAGGAAATTTTGACCCTAAAAGGAATCGGCCCCTACACAGCGGGTGCCATTGCCAGCATTGCCTTTCAGCTGCCAGAACCAGCAGTTGATGGCAATGTGATGAGGGTTTTGAGCCGCCTCTTTGAAGTGGATTATGATATTGGAGTTCCTGCCAACCGTAAGATTTTCCAGGCTATGATGGAAATCCTGATTGATCCGGTCAGACCTGGAGACTTTAATCAAGCCTTGATGGATCTGGGTTCAGACATCGAAGCACCTGTGAATCCCCGACCAGAAGAGAGTCCTGTTAGGGAATTTAGTGCTTCTTATCGCAATGGAACCATGGACAAATACCCCATTAAAGCTCCCAAGAAAAAACCAATCCCTGTTTATTTGAAAGGTTTTGTCATCCGAAATGAGAACAATCAGTTTTTACTGGAGAAAAACCAGAATGCAGGCCTCTTATCAGGCTTTTGGTCCTTTCCCTTGCTAGAAACCAAGGAACCCTTTGAACACGACCTGAACTTATTTCAGGTAGCGGAGGAATTGCCACTGGACAATCCAAAAGAAAGATTTATGGAAAACTACCGCCTGGATGTCCATTGGCAAGATAGCAGTTTTCCTACTGTACAGCATATCTTTAGCCACCGTAAGTGGCAGATTGAACTCTTGGTGGGTTTAGTGTTGGATAGTTCAGATTTAGTGATGGTTAATCGGGAACTAGCCTGGGTCAGCGCAGACGAATTTCATCAGTATCCTTTTGCTAAACCCCAGCAAAAGATGTGGGAAGTTTTTCAAGCATCCGAATATTAAACATAAATTATGGCTTCTAAATAAGCCATAATTTTTTTAAAAAATTGAGTATAAACACTTGAAAGCGCTTTAAAAATATGATAGAATGAGACTGTAAAGGAAGAGAGTATAGTTCTTCCTGGTGGTTGCAATCACAGTTGTTATTTAGTCGATGTTATTTATCAAGGACCCATGAAGAAAGGAGTATCAAGGAAAAGAAACGTAGCTAAATCCATCGAGAGATTCGTTTAGTTATGTAGAGTCAAAAGACTCATGTTTGTTGTAAGTAATTATAGTAAATTTATTCTTAGCTCAAAATGAGTGATCCTATTCTTTCTGAGGTGAAAGGAAAGAAGTTTTGCAAAACAATATTCGTTTCGTGTTTTGTCCTTGTAAATAATATCTTGCTAATAGAGGAAAAGTCCAGTATCATTGCTCTATAGTTTGCTATCAAAAATGATAGTTTCTTGTTAAGAATGATACATCTAACATATTAGCCTAGCTACCCTAAGATTTGGAAAGAATTAAGGCTAATCCAATCTTTTAAAATCTTCCCTAATCTGACTCGATTCTTTATCTTAGTTAAAGTTTCAGTTGAGCCTTAAGGAGAGGGGAAGGGCTGATTATAATGTAGTTGAAATTTTAACGAACGTATAGTTATAAGTTAAAAAGAAGTTCTATAATAAGTATCTAAATGAGATAGGGTAGTGAATCATTTGAAGTTTGGTTGAAAGACCATTTATCGTATGTGGTACTTGGACTTTTCCTTTATGATAGTTTATCATCACCTGCCGAGTAAGGCAGGTGGTTTTTATTATTTTTTGAAAAAAAAGAGGCCGAAGCCTCTTTTGCACTATTCAACAAAGTCGTTGATTTCTTTTTCAATATTGGCAATCTTTTCTTCCGCCTCAGCCAGGGTTTCACCAACTGTTGCGATGTAGAATTTGATTTTTGGCTCTGTTCCAGAAGGGCGGACAGCAAACCAAGAATCATCTGCCAAGGTGTATTTCAAGACATCAGATGGAGGAGTAGTCAGGGCAGTGACCTTACCATCCTTGTCTGTAGCCGTTTGAAGGGCAAAGTCTTCAAAGAGGGCAATGTCTGTTCCGTTAAATTGCTCAGGAGCATTGTCACGGAATTTGGCCATAATAGCCTTGATTTGCTCAGCACCATCCTTACCAGAAAGGGTCACAGAGATGGTCTTTTCAGCAAAGTAGCCGTATTCTTTGAAGATTTCGTCGATACCGTCTGCCAAGGTCAGGCCGCGAGAACGGTAGTAGGCCGCAATCTCAGCTACGAGGAGAACAGCTTGGATAGCATCCTTATCGCGAACAAATGGTTTAATCAGATAGCCGAAGCTTTCTTCAAAACCAAACATGTAGGTGTAGTTGTTGGTATCTTCAAATTCTTGGATTTTTTCTGCGATAAACTTGAAACCAGTCAAAACGTTGAACATGGTTGCCCCATAGCTTTCCGCAATCTTGGTCACCAATTCTGTTGAAACGATGGATTTGCAGAGGGCCGCATTGGCTGGCAAGGTTCCGGCCTGTTTGTGGGCTTCAAGGATGTACTTGGCGATGATGGCACCGATTTGGTTACCAGATAGGTTCCAGTAAGAGCCGTCAGCCTGGCGAACCTCAACGCCGACACGGTCCGCATCTGGGTCTGTTGCCAGAAGGACATCTGCACCGACTTCACGTCCCAACTCTTCAGCAAGGGCGAAGGCAGCTTGGCTTTCTGGGTTTGGTGAAGCAACAGTTGAGAAATCAGGGTCAGCCGTTGCTTGTGATTCTACGATTTGAACAGAGTTAAAACCAGCTTGAGCCAAAGCACGGCGGGTCAGCATCTCACCTGTACCATGAAGTGGGGTGTAGACAATCTTCATGTCAGCCCCGTATTCTTTGATCAGCTCAGGGTTGATGGACAGGTCTTTGAGTTCTTCAAGGTATTGGACGTCCGTTTCTTCGCCCAACACTTTGATGATTCCGGATGCCTTGCTTTCTTCCAGATCAGCCAGTTCGATGGTAAAGGGATTGTCAATGGCACGGATGTAGTCAGTCAAGGCGCTGGCATCAGCAGGAGGCATTTGTCCGCCATCTTCACCATAGACCTTGTATCCGTTAAATTCTTTCGGGTTGTGGCTAGCAGTCACCATGATACCAGCGATGGCATTATAATGGCGAACGGCAAAGGACAGTTCAGGTGTTGGACGCAGGCTTTCAAAGACATAGGATTGAATACCATGGGCAGCCAGAACCTGGGCTGATTCAAAGGCAAATTCTGGAGAGAAGTGACGGGAGTCATAGGCAATGGCAACCCCGCGTTTTTTAGCTTCGTCACCCTTTGATGCCACTAGTTTTGCCAGACCTTCAGTAGCTTGGCGAACAACATAAACGTTAATACGGTTGGTACCAGCCCCGATGTAACCACGCATACCAGCAGTACCAAATTCCAAATTGGTATAAAAAGCATCTTCTTTTGTTTTTTCATCCATGGAGACTAAATCTTGTCTGAGATAGTCTGGGAGTTGGGCATAATCGAGCCAAGTTCGGTATTTTTCTTGATATGTCATTGACAAATCCCTCCTGAATAGTTTGTTTATTTAAACGTTTTCATTATATCATTTTTCAGTAAAAAAAGCACGCCTTGGCGTGACTTTTTAGTTTATTTTTTTAGTTTTTCCATGACGGGTACGATGGCCACTGTCAGGACAGCTGAGATAATCATTTCTGCAATGGCATTTGTTCCCAGGATGCCTGCCAGCATCAGTTGGATGTTTCCATTATAGACGGTGGAGAAGAGGACAAAGATTCCCCCCAGGACAAAGATGGTATTGGTCATGGAACCAACAGCACCAGCCAAAATGAGTCCAGGCTTGTTCTTCATGATCTTATACACATAGTAAGGGGTGATTCCGATGAGGATACGGGGAACCATGGCAATCATGAGGGAGTAGAGGTTTCCGTTTTCCACGAAGGGAGAAAAGAGGTAGCTGGTCGGTAGCAATACGATGGTATTGGTGACCACACTGATAACCCCCATCAATCCACCCAGTGTTGCCCCAACTCGCGGTCCGTAGAGGATGGAAGCGATGATGACCGGAATATGGACAATGGTTGGTTTGATAGGAAAGGGCAGAATATTAAAGAGGACCGATGTTAAGAGGTGGATGACCAACATGGCCGCAAAAAACATGGCTACGGTCGCCACATGACTGGAACGATTTTGTTTCATAGAATCTCCTTTACTCTTTCAAGAATGATATCAAGCTCAGCCAGAGCACCCGTTCCGAAATCACCACAGGCCAGCAAGGCTTCTCTGGGCTTAATTTCCTGATAGCCATAGCGGGCTAGTTTTTCAAGATTGTCCTGGGTGGCCAGATTGAGGTACATGTTGGTATTCATGGCTGGCGCAATCAATTTTGGAACTCCTGCAGGAATGGCCAGAGCTACGGCTGACAGCATGTCATCAGCCAGGCCATGGGCCAGTTTGGCAATGGTATTGGCAGAAGCTGGGGCCACTAGAAATAAATCTGTCTCCTTGGCCACATTGATATGCTTGATGGAGGCTGGATCTTCCTCCAACATGATGTCGGTATGCACCAGGTTTTTGGATAAGGCCTGAAGGGTTAAAGGCGTGATAAAGGCAGTGGCAGCCTTGGTCATGATGACCGTAACCTCATGACCGGACTTGGTCAGTTGGCTGGTTAAATCCGCCGCCTTATAGGCTGAAATAGAGCCTGAAACAGCCAGTGTAATCTTTGCCATACTAAGCTTCCTTTCCGTCTGTGACAACCTGTAAAATCAGCTGGGCGATTTGGTCCTTGTTTTCAACCTGGATAGCCTCCTTTTTGCTGACCAAGTAGGCCCGGTGTCGGCCTTCGCTGATATCCAGAAGGTCATTGGCCACGATATAGTCTGCCTGATTTTTTTCCAAGCTGGCGCGGGCAACCGCCAGCAATTCATCCTTGCTGACACCCACCAGCAGCTTAAATCCAATCAGCCTAATAGCAGGGTTCCATGCTTTGACAAGGGAAATAATCTTGGGTGTTTTTTTAAGAAAGAGGACCTGGTAGTCATCGGCAGATGAAATTTTGCCCTGGTCGTTTCTTTTCTCCAACAAATCAAAAACAGAATCTGTCTGAGCAACCTCATCAATCCCTGTCATGTAGACTGGTGTGTAATCTGATACGGCCATGCTGTGAATGAGAAAGTCATGGCTCTTCACCAAGGGTTCAAGAGCCTCCTGAAGACTGGCCACATTGCTGATTTCGATGATGGTCAGCTTGGGATGGTCATCCGGTTTCAGAGCAGACTTGGTGGTGACCAGGGTTACGTGGTGGTTCGCCTGCAAAAAGCTTTCCGCTATCACTTTGCCCAGCTGGCCAGTAGAATGATTGGTGATGGAGCGAACCCGATCAATGGCTTCCCTAGTGCCACCTGATGTGATTAAAATTTTCATGCTAACATTGTACCCGAAAATTGCCTTTTCGTAAAGTTTTTGCGATCCTCCATTTCATTGGAAACGACCAATGAAAATTTCTTGAAAAGACGAACTATGGCCAGAATATAGAACGGAAACGTGCAATTTCTAGCCACTTTTGATACAATATTCCTAGAAAAATGTTGAGGTGATCTATGAAAACAGATATTGAAATTGCTCAAAGTGCTAGTCTGCGACCGATTACAGAAATTATCGCCCCCTTGGGCATTGACTTTGACGATATAGAGCTTTACGGAAAATACAAGGCCAAACTGACCGCCAAGAAAATCAAGGACCTGGAAAGTCAGGAAAATGGGAAACTCATTCTCGTGACCGCCATCAATCCGACACCAGCTGGGGAGGGCAAGTCTACTATTACCATTGGTTTGGCAGATGCCCTGTCTAAAATTGGCAAGAAAACCATGATTGCCTTACGGGAACCTTCATTAGGCCCTGTCATGGGGGTAAAGGGCGGCGCAGCTGGTGGGGGCTATGCTCAGGTTCTGCCCATGGAGGATATTAACCTGCACTTCACGGGCGACATGCATGCTATTACAACAGCCCACAATGCCCTGTCAGCTTTGCTTGACAACCATCTTCATCAGGGAAATGAACTGGGAATTGACCCCCGCCGTATTATCTGGAAACGGGTTGTGGATTTGAACGATCGGGCCCTGCGGCAAGTCACCATTGGCTTGGGCGGTCCCCTGAACGGGGTGCCCCGTGAAGACGGCTTCGATATTACGGTTGCTTCTGAAATCATGGCTATCCTTTGCTTGGCCACTGATTTGGAGAACCTAAAGGAACGCCTGGCCAGCATCGTGATTGGCTACCGTTACGACCGAACCCCAGTCTACGTCCGTGATCTGAAGGTGGAGGGTGCCCTGACCTTGATTCTCAAAGATGCCCTCAAACCCAATCTGGTTCAAACCATTTATGGCACACCGGCCTTTGTTCATGGCGGTCCCTTCGCCAACATTGCCCACGGTTGTAATTCCGTCTTGGCAACGACCACAGCCCTGCGGTTAGCTGATTATACGGTGACAGAAGCCGGCTTTGGTGCGGATCTTGGTGCAGAAAAATTCCTGGATATCAAGACCCCCAACCTGCCTAAGAGTCCGGACGCCATCGTAGTAGTGGCCACCATTCGGGCCCTCAAAATGAATGGCGGTGTTGCCAAGGATGCCCTTTCAGCTGAAAATGTCGCAGCAGTCGAGACTGGTTTTGCCAATTTAGCCCGCCATGTTGAAAACATGCGCAAGTATGGCATCCCAGTAGTGGTAGCCATCAATGAATTTGTGACCGATACGGCGGCAGAAATTGCCCGATTAAAGGAGCTATGTGACCAAATCCAAGTACCTGTTGCCCTAGCCAGCGTGTGGGCCAATGGAGCTGATGGAGGAGTGGAATTGGCTGAGACGGTCGTTTCCACTATTGAAAACCAGCCAGCCCGTTACCAGCGTCTTTACGATGACGGGGAGAGCATTGAAGAAAAGATTAGCAAGGTGGCGCGTGACATCTATCGGGCCGACAAGGTCATCTTTGAAAAGAAGGCCAAAACACAGATTGCTCAAATCGTTCAGAATGGTTGGGACAAGCTGCCCATCTGCATGGCCAAAACCCAATACAGCTTCTCCGATGATCCAAGCCTTCTAGGTGCGCCAACTGGCTTTGACATCACCATCCGCGAGTTGGTTCCAAAACTGGGCGCAGGCTTCATTGTTGCCCTGACTGGAGAAGTCATGACCATGCCAGGCCTTCCAAAGGCCCCAGCAGCCCTCAAGATGGACGTGGATGCTGACGGAAACGCCCTCGGTTTGTTTTAACAACACCAAAAAATCCGCTCCTAGGCGGATTTTTCTTTATGAGTTTCAAGCTTGTCAACTGTCAGGAAGGCTGCAATGGCCAAACAGAGGTTGAAGCAGAGCATGAGAATGGTGACTTCAGCTGTGTCGGAAGTAAGACCAGCATTGAAAGGAGTGTTTAGGAGAAAATGGGCAAGGACTGCCATTGAAAGCCAGAACCAGCCTTGTTTTTTAGAAAGGCCACTGTTTTTTGAGAGGATGGCAACCATGCCGACTGCAAAGACAAGGGAGAAGGTCCAGTGAGTACCACCAGCGTGGACAATCCGTTCGATGAGGGTCGCAAAGCCATCTGTTTTAGCCGTAAACATTTGCTGGAAGGTGTAGACACAATCTTCAACTACTTGAAAACTCAGGCCAACAATCAGACCACTGACCAGGGTGTTCTTTAGATTGAGCTGTTTGAACAAGAGGAGTACCAGAAGAACAACCAGACCCTTTCCAACTTCTTCATGGATGGGAGCGGTGACAGCGGCTCCCCAGGCATTAATGAAGGACTGAGGTGGTTTGACCACCAACAACCAAAAGGCTCCTAAAAGCGTTTGTCCAATACCAGAGAAGTAGTAACTAGCCGTTATTCCCAAAACCCAGCTGAGATGAACAACTTTTTTCGAAATCTCAAAGCGTTTTGCCAGGTAACGGATAAGAAAAATCATGGGGATGACATAGAGGCTAACCAATGAAATGGTCAGAAAGAAGAGAGGATATTTTGCTTCCATCCAATTGAGAATGAAAAAAAGGGTCAAGAGGATTTTAAAGACAGAGAAAAAATAGATAGAGCTGAGAGAATGGGTAGATAGATTTGGTAGACTAAGAAGTGAAAAGGGGAGTCTGTGACTCCAATCATTTGAAAGGATACAATATTATGAAAGCATTCATTGAGAAACACAAGATGAAGTGGATTATTTTTCTAGCTGTTTGGGGATTTTTCTCTGGCTGTAAAATCCTCTTGACCCTTTTTGGCAAGCCCAATGGGATGGAAGCAAAATATCCTCTCTTCTTTCTGACCATTTCATTGGTTAGCCTCTATGTCATCCCCATGATTTTTCTTATCCGTTATCTAGTGAAACGCTTTGATATTTCGAAAAAAGTTCTTCATCTCAGCTGGGTTTTGGGCATCACGGCTAGTTACTACTTCTCCGGTATTGGACAAACGCCTTTAGGAGCTTGTTGGTTGTTGGTGGTCAAGCCACCTCAGTCCTTCATTGATGCCTGGGGAGCCGCTGTCACCGCTCCCATCCATGAAGAAGTTGGAAAGGGTCTGGTTGTTCTTCTGGTACTCCTCTTGTTCAGACAGTTCAATCTAAAAAATGCCCTAATCAGTGGTCTGATTGTTGGTCTGAGTTTTCAGGTTATTGAAGATTGTGTCTACACCTTCCAGCAAATCTTTACTGCTAAAACAGATGGTTTTGCAACCCTTATTGAACGAATTGTCCACGCTGGTGGTACTCACTGGACCTTCTCCCTGGTCTTTGCTGTCGGTATGGTTGCCATCCTCACCAAAAACAGTGGCTTGTCAAAAAAACAAGGCTGGTTCTGGCTTTCAATGGCTGTCCTCGCCCATTTTCTCTTAAACACCCCTTTCAATGCTGGTCTCACTTCCGATACAGCTGAAGTCACCATTCTCATGCTTTGCTTCAACCTCTGCCTGGCCATCGCAGCTTTCATGATGGTTGATAGGATTGAAGCCCATAAAGAAAAATCCGCCTAGGAGCGGATTTTTTGGTGTTGTTAAAACAAACCAAGGGCATTTCCGTCAGCATCCACGTCCATCTTGAGGGCTGCTGGGGCCTTTGGAAGGCCTGGCATGGTCATGACTTCTCCAGTCAGGGCAACAATGAAACCTGCGCCCAGTTTTGGAACCAACTCGCGGATGGTGATGTCAAAGCCAGTTGGCGCACCCAGAAGGCTTGGATCATCGGAGAAGCTGTATTGGGTTTTGGCCATGCAGATGGGTAGCTTGTCCCAACCATTTTGAACGATTTGAGCAATCTGTGTTTTGGCCTTCTTTTCAAAGATGACCTTGTCAGCCCGATAGATGTCACGCGCCACCTTGCTAATCTTTTCTTCAATACTCTCCCCATCCTCGTATAGGCGGTGGTATTGGGCAGGTTGGCTTTCAATGGTGGAAACGACAGTTTCAGCCAGTTCCACTCCTCCATCAGCTCCATTGGCCCACACGCTGGCTAGGGCAACAGGTACTTGGATTTGGTCACATAGCTCCTTT
>RRZT012031946.1_pt1 | contig 14546 bp, 2 predicted proteins | sample 2165551 | NCBI WGS metagenome assembly RRZT01 (sample SAMN10456910, study PRJNA506462) | wastewater metagenome | biome: wastewater; feature: sludge; material: wastewater sludge; isolation source: wastewater sludge with Escherichia coli K12::gfp cells carrying plasmid... | place: USA: Moscow, Idaho ... | reverse complement strand
GGGCTGCCGATTTTCAGCCATTTGACCCACTTGGCGGGGGCATTCATGCGCAGTTTGAGCGGGCCGTCGCTGATGATTTCCATCAATGGCTGCGCCTGATTGACACCTTGATGCGGCTTGACGGCGATTTTGACAACTTGCCCGGAGAATGGCGCCTGGATCGAGCACTGGCCGAGTTGGGCGCGGTAAAGATTGACCTGAGCGCGGGCCTTGGCGGCATTGCTCGCGGCCATCGAAACCTCTACCTCAGCAGCTTGCTGCAGGCCTTGCAGTCGCACTTTTGCACTGTGATTCTCGCGGGCGGCAGCCAATTCGGCCTGCGCCATGTCGACACGTGCCGCCTGCTCGCTGCAATCAAATTGCACCAGTGTTTTGCCTTTGGGAAAACTTTGCCCCAAATGGACGTTGACCGCAGCAATTCGCCCGACAATCTGGCTGACCAGCGTGGTTTCCAGTTCCGGCGCCAGCAGAACACGAATTTCATTAGGGTTTTCTACGGCGCGTGTGCTGGCGGCCGGCACACCGGGTGCCTTGGCGGGTGTTTGCGCGCCGCAAAGCGTGCTCGCTGACATCAGGCCAAGCACCAGCAGGCTGTTGAGTAATCCTTGCTTCATTAGCGACCTTCAGACGCTCTCAGCCATTGATCAATTTTCTTGATGTTGGCGATGGTTGCCGCTTCCGCAAAGGCCGTCACCACCTTGGTGCTGTCGCCGCCGATCAGGGTACTGGCGTAATTTACCGCGCCCATCTGTTTGCCATCCCCCTTATTGACGGAAATTTCCCACTTGACGCGCCGGACGCCATCCCGGGACGGTGCTTGCACCAGTTTCATCAACAGTTGCGGCGCAGTGGATTCGAGGCTGCCGAGGACAACGATGTTGTTACGCAATAGCATTTTTTCCACACTCTGCCGGATGGTGTTGCTTTCGACCCCGCTCAGATTGGTGGGGAGCTCGATTTTCAGGCGAGTTGGCGGAATGGCCGTATTGTAGGCATCCATACGCGGGAAGGCTTCGGCTTCCAGATTTTTCAAATTGTCGGCAACTACGCTGGCTAGTTCCGCTACCGAGGCAGTTTCCATGTTGACCGGCAAGACTTCCAGACCAATCGAGTTGTAGATGCGGCCAAAGGCCGTTTGCGCTGCGGCATAAGCCGAGTAGTGCTGATACTGGGAGTTGAGGGAACGGGTTTCGGCGCGGATCAGTTCCAGTTCGGTATCGGCACGAGTGCTTTCGGCGGCTCGGGCGTAGCTGGCGAGGCGCTGGTCAACCTTGTTCGAATCACGGGCAATATCGAGATCGTGCAAGGCCAGGCGATAGCGCTCAACAGAGACGCGAACCTGGGTCAAAATGGCCATCGATAGCGCCAGTCGGCGTGCCTGGTCATTTCGCTTCTGGGCTTCCTGAACATCCTTCATTGCCGGATAGGAAAGTGCCTTCATCAGATTGAAGCTGACGCGAACGCCCGATTCAATCCAGTTATTGTTGTACAAATATTTGTTGGAGTCGTACTGCGCGCCAGCGGTGAAGCTGATACCGGGCAGCAGAGTCACTAATTGGCGGCGCGCTTCATCAGCCGTGATGCGCATGCGGAAATCTTCCTCCCGCAATTCTGGGCGGTTCGACAGGGCAACTTCTTCCAGTTCGGCAATGTTGAAGGGTACCGGCATCAGCGCTGGTTCGACGCCTTCAACCACCGTAAAGTCAGTGCCCGGTGTAACGTTCATCAGCGCGGCCAATTCGCGCTTGGCAAACTCCAGTTCCTGCCGGCGTGAGGCAAGTAGGGCCACGGCATCAAGCAGCATGCGCTGATAGTTGAGCGCATCGCGCGGCGGCAGCAGGCCTTGCGCTTCCGCTTCACGTGAGCGTTCCAGTGCCGATTTGGCGCGTTCGCCGAGCACTTCGGCATCACGTGCCAGACGTTGAGCGCCAACTGCGCGCCAATAAGAGGCGCGGGTGTCCTGCAAAATGTTCTGGATGACGCGACGCCGGCGTTCTTCAGCGATCAGGTACTGGTCGGCCTGTTGTTTGGCACGGAAGTAACTGACGCCAAAATCCAGCATGTTCCAGGAGAACTCGGCGCTGGCCAGTTGGCGGTTGCGCTCCTGTGAGGTTGAATTGGTAAGCGTACGCTGGCCGGTATCAATATCAACGCTATTGCCGCCAGAGTCATTGTTGCGCGATGCGTAACCTGCATTGGCCAATAGATTGGGCAGCATATCGTAACGCGACAGGTTGGCCAGCCCGGAGGCCAGTGCTGACTCCATCAGTTTGAGGCGGTAGTCCAGGTTGTACTTCAGCGCCCGCGCCACCGCTTCTTCAAAGCTAATCGGCTTAAAAACCTGCTCTTGCTCGACGTAAAGCAATGCCTGGTCGGAATTGACCCGATTTCTGACTTCGCTGTCAGTCAGTTGTTCAGGAACTACCGCACAACCGGCAAACAGGGTGATCGCGCCAATCAGGGTAGCAAGTCGTTTAAGTTTGAACTGGAAATTTTGTAGGGTGGCCATTTGTACTTAGCTAGAAAATAATGTTTGAGTTCAGGCGGCGCTGCGGTCAGCCGGTTTGGAGTGAGCAGTTCTGGTATCAACGCGTTGCGCTTCTGCCGAAGCTCGCGTGAGCGGCTGGGCTGCTTTGCCCAACTGGCGATTAAGTGCTGCCAGGTTGAGTTGCTGGGCAAAACTCTTGCGTGCGATGGGGGCTGTTTCTTCTGTGCGACTATCAAGACTGGCAAGCTGTGACGGTCCTGGTGCTTGCGCAGCGTTTGCCGAATCGCCAACAACCGCATCGACGCCGAGCAAGCTGCTGCCGGCATCCGGATTGAACGATCTGGCCATGGCGCCGTTGATTGAATCGGTAATTGCTTTATTGTCGGTACCGACAGAACCAACTGCTGGCAGGACAAAGAGGGCGATATCCATCCCCAGACCGGCGCCTATGCTTTGTGAGCGGATGTTTCTTGAGTCCGTTGCACCGGAGGTTTGTTCCTGAGCATCACCAACCGCCGGGAGAACATGGAGCGCCGGCACAAAGCCAGTCTCGGCGGCACCCAGGGGTGACTTAATTGGTGCATAAGGGGTGTAATTGGAGGTTGGAGGCGGGAAGTAAGGAGGGGCTTTGAGAGGGGCTGGTGCAGGACTGACCGTCAGATTGACAGTACGTGTAAGTGACTCGCCTGAGGCTGCATCAGTGACCGTATAGGTGAAGCTGTCAGTGCCGTTGTAATTCGTTGCCGGGGTGTAGGTATAGCTGCCATCAGCATTTACCACTACGGTGCCATGCGAGGGATTGCTCGCCTTGGCGTAAGTCAGCGTGCCCCCTGACGTCGTGCTGTCATTGCCAGCGACACTGGTGGTGAGCGGGGTGTCTTCGTTGGTCGTTGCGCTGTCATTGGCGGCGACCAGATCAACCACCGGGTTGACTGTCAGATTGACGGTACGTGTGAGTGACTCACCAGAGGCCGCATCGGTAACGGTATAGGTGAAACTGTCAGCGCCGCTGTAATTGGTGGCCGGGGTGTAGGTGTAACTGCCATCGGCATTTACCACGACGGTGCCATGCGAGGGATTGCTCGCCTTGGCGTAAGTCAGTGTGCCACCCGACATCGTACTGTCATTGCCAGCAACGCTGGCGGTGAGCGGGGTGTCTTCGTTGGTCGTTGCACTGTCATTGGCGGCGACCAGATCATCGCGCCCATTGATGGTAATGGTCAGTGTGCTGGTGGCAAACCCGCCCTTGCCGTCGCTGATTGTGTAGGTGTAAGTCTCAGTCATGCTTTGACCTGCCCTGAGCAAAACGACTGTCGGATTGGTGTTGTCAATTGTGTAAATGTGGCTACCGTTGGCAGCAACCTGCAAGCTACCGTAAAGACCCGGTAAGCTGGATCCCGGCGTGCCAGAGGCGCCATTGGCGTTGGCAAAGCCGATTACGGTGAACGGATCACCATCAACATCCTTATCCTGTCCAATCGTGCCCGGAGTCAGGTCACCGCTTACCGATGTGCCACCAGCGTTGATGCTGGCCGCATCGGCAACTGCTTCTGGTGCGTCATTTTGCCCGTGTATCGTGATGCTCAGCGTGGTGAAGGCTATGGCACCCTGATCATCTGTGATTGCATATGTGAAGGTGTCTATTGCCGTCGCCCCTGCAGCCAAGGCCTGAACGGCAGGCTTGCTGTTGTCGAGAACGTAGCTGTAGCTACCGTCGGCATTCAGGGTCAAAGTGCCGTAGGTGCCGATTACCCCGGTTGCTACGCTGCCAACCGGAGCAGAACCTGATGTTCCTGCTGCAACGCCAGAAACTGTTTTTGTCGCGTTATGGTCCACGTCGGTATCGTTGGGCAATACATTGCCGGTGGCTGCTACCGCTGAGTCTTCGGTGATGTTGTTGACGTCTGCTGAAGCAACCGGCACATCGTTGGTGCCGGTCAGAGTAATGGTGATGGTCGCGCTATCTGTGCCGCCATGACCATCGCTGATCGTGTAGGTAAAGGTGTCGCTGGCAGTTTGCCCGGCAGCCAGCGCCTTGGCGGTCGTGGCGTTGGGCGTAAAAATATAGCTGCCGTTGGCGTTGACCGTAATGCTTCCGTAAGTACCGGCCAGAGGCGTGCCTACCGCGCCACCGGTTAAGCCGGTGACTGTCAGCGTATCTGTGGCGTCCGGGTCACTGTCGTTGCTTAAGGCATTGCCGCTGACGCTGGCCGCATTGGCCGGTACGCTGGATGTGTCATTGAGCGCATCCGGGCCATCATTGGTGCCATTGATTGTGATGGTGATATTGGCTGTGCTGGTGCCACCTTTGCCATCGCTGATGGCGTAGGTGTAAACGTCGGTCAGGCTCTGGCCAACTCCCAGCGCATTGACTGTTGGATTGCTGTTGTTCAGCGTGAAGGTGTAACTGCCATTCGGGTTGACCAGCAAGGTGCCATACGCACCAGTAGCTGTTGTTCCACCGCCGCTAACCGGTAGAACGCTGCCTAATGGTTGATTGGCGCCGTTGATGATGCCGGTGACGGTAAGCGGATCACTGTTCAGGTCGCTGTCGTTACCGAGAATGCCATTGGCAGCAACACTGACGCTGGCGGTGCCTTCGCTGATGTTATTGGTGTCCGGGTTGGCGATTGGCGCATTGTTGGCGCCATTGATGGTGATCCTGATTTGCGCTGTGCTGGTGCCGCCCTGGCCATCGGAAATGGTGTAGGTATAGGTTTCGACCAAAGTCGCACCGGCACCCAATGCCGCAACTGTCGGGTCGCTGGCGTTGACGGCAAAACTGTAAGTGCCATTGGGGTTGACGGTGAGTGTGCCGCTGGGGCGAACCAGCGGTGTACCAACAGCGCCGCCAGTGAGGCCAGAAACCGTCAACGTGCCGGCGTCGATATCGCTGTCATTGGCGAGTACGTTTCCGGTTACCGGGCTGGTTGCTGCTTTGCCCAGGCTGTTGGTGTCAAGCTGTGCCACCGGGTCGTCATTGACTGGCGCGACATTGATCGTCGTCGTACCGGCCAGCGAGGTTTGCTTGCCGTTGGCGGCTGCGTCGGAATTAACGTCGCGGACTGCCCAGTTAACCGTGCGGGCACCGTTGCCGGGGTTTTCTGAGCTTGAATCAAAGGTAATCGAGCGCAGCGCCGTTTGGTAGCTGGCAAAGCTTGCCGTGCCAGTCAGGGTTAGCACGCCAGTCGTTGCGTTGTAGCTGCCGGAGATGCCGGACTGATTCGTGAAATTGAGGCGATCGCCGGCAATAAAACCGCTGCCGATCTTGATGATGGCCTGGTCAAGTTGGCTGTCATCGACATCCGCCAGAGTGAGTCCAGGTTCCAGAACAATCGCTGCGCCGTTTTCGGTATAGCTGCGAGTGCTGCCGGCACCGGTCAGGAGCGGTGTGTCATTGACCGCCGTTAGATTGACCGTGCGAACCGTACTGCTCGTTTGCGCACCAGCGCCATCCGAGTTGGCATCGGTCACGGCAATGGTCAGGCTGCGCGTAGCTCGGGTGGTATTGAGCGTCGGGTCATCGCTGGTGCTGCTGAAACTGAGTGAGCGCAACACTTGCTGGTAATTGGCCGTGGTGTCTGAACCCGACAGTGTCAGGACGCCGGTGCCAGCGTTGTAGCTGGCGGTAATGCCGGTGCCAGCGGTGGCCACGCTCAAGGTGTCGCCGCTGACAAAGCTGCCCGGGCTGATCGTTACGCTGGCCGAGGCCATTTGGCTGTCGTCAACGTCAGTCAGCGTGATAGAGGAATCGACGGCGACGGCTGCCGCTTGCTCGGTATAGGCCACGGCTGGCGGGGCAACAGAAAGCACTGGTGCGTCGTTGATGCGGGTGATGTTGATGGTGGTGTTGCTGGTGGCAATCAAGCGGCCACCGTTACCCTGGTTAACGCCGGTGCCGGCAGTGCCACCGCCAGAAATGTTGGGGTTTTGGTCGTTGACCGTGTAAGTCAGCGTGACTGAAGCGGGTGGGTCTTCGCTGGTGTTTTTGTAGGTCATCCCCTGCATGACCTGATCGGCCCGTGCCGCAGTGGCATTGGTATTGAACGTGATGACAATCTCACCAGCGCTCTGGGTGTAAGTGCCGACGGTAACACCTGAAACCACGACATTGCCACTCGTCGTTCCGGTAAAGCTTAGTGCACCTGTGCCACCAAAGACATCATCGGCATTGGCGCCGCCATTACGTGCAACGCTTAAGGTAGCCTTGTTCCAGTTGGTCGCATCCAGTTCGGGATCGGTGACAACCGCATTGGTGTCGATCTGGATGGCCGGGGCGTTTTCAACGTAATTGCCGGTGCGGGTTACATCGAGGAATGCGATGGTTGGCGCATCATTGACCGCCGTGATTGCGACAACGACCGAACTCTGTGCGCTGAGTTGGCCGCCTGCGCCCTGATTCTGACCGCCGCCGTTGGTGCCGCCGCCGGTTACATTGCTGTTTTTGTCGTTGAGTGTGAAATTGATTTGGACAGTAGCTGGCGGAGTGTCTGAGGTGCTGCGGTAGGCTACTGCCCCCATTGCCTTGCCAACCAAAACGGCAGTAGCGCTGGTGTTAAAGGTGACCACCAAAGAACCGCCTGTGTTGGTGAAAGTGCCAATCGTGACGCCATCAACCAGCAGATTTGCGCCAGATGTTTCGACGCCAACGCCTGCAGTTGCAGAGTCATCAATGAAACTAAATACATCCGAAGCGGCAGCTGCGCCGCTGCGGTGCACTGTCAGGCTCGACTGGTTCCAGTTATTGCCCAACTCTTTGTCAAAGACGGTGACAACGCCATCGGCATCCAGGCGAACCGGTGACGCCTGCTGTTCAACCGTGACGGGTGAGCCTGAGAGTGCGGTTATGGTTGGTGCATCGTTTACCGGGCTGATCGTCGTGGCGATTGTTGCGGTTGCGGCTGACCAGGTATTGGTGCCACCCAGTGAGCCTGAAATGTTGGCGGAGGTGTTGGTCGTTTGCGCTGAATCGGCAAGCCGAACAGTGAGATTGCCCGGTGTGCCGGCGTAGTCGGCTACTGGTACAAAACGCAGTTTTGCATCAGTGGGCAGAATGAGTGCTGTTGTATCGCCAAGGCCGCTGGTCGGAACTGTTGTCCAGTTTGTGCCGCCGTTGGTTGAATATTGCCAGTTACCCTCGGTAGTTGCGTTGGCAGTATTGGCCGTAATCGCGATACCGCCCAAGGCCGTTGCTGTTGAACCGCCGGTGACGGTGTCCGTTGTGTCCGAGTATTGACTGCCGGTAATCAAAGCAGAAACCAGCGCACCTGAGGGATTGGTGGTGTCTTCATTGATTGCGTTTAACGTAGCGGTGCCGGATGCGACCGGCGCATCATTGACGGCGGAAATCGTTGTGCCCAGCGTCACTTCGTTGGCCAGATTGGCGTAGGCCGTTGTGCCGCCTGTCGCTACACCTGAAATGTCAGAACCTGCGCCCGTGGTGACTGCTCCAGACGAGTTATCAATCAGTCGAACAGAAAGCTGGCCAGGGGTTCCGTTCCAGTTGGCCGCTGGGGAAAAGCGGACCAGATCGCTGCTGCCCAGCAGGAATGGCGCGGTCGGCGAAGGTGCTGCGGGCAGATCGTTCCAACTGGTACCGCTGTTTGTTGAATACTGCCATTTGCCTTGCGCTGCCGTGGCTGCGTTGCCAACAATAGCGACGCCGGCCAGCACGTTGGCGCTTGAGCCGCCGGTCTGGGTATCTGTTGCATCTGAAAAAACCGGGCCAAAAAGGCCGTCGACCGTAACACCTGTCGGCGCGCTGTCTTCTGTTTCGGTGGCTAGCGTGACGCTGGCTGCGCTGCGAGTTGGTGCATCATTGACTGGTGCAAGGGTAATGGCGAGGATTTCCGTATCCGTCAGAGGACCCCCTGTGCCGGTATTGCCAAGGTCATCCACCGTTACCGTCAGATTTTGCACATTGGCGCCACCAACCGTGTTGAGATTGGTTGTCGGCGTAAACTTGAGTGTTGCCAGTGCCGTGTTGATGGCGGCCTTGGTGCCAGTGAAAACCATCATGGTGTCGCTGGTGCCATCACCGGTGGTAAAGGTAAGCCCGGTCAGCGTTGTCATCGTGATCGTGCCTTTGGCAGAAGCGCCAAGGTCCAGTGTCACTCTTTCAACGGCGCCAAAATCGTCACTGTCTGCCAGTGAAATGCCGGTTACGGCGGCATCGATGCTGTCTTCGTTCACCGTAAGCGTCGCCGGCACAGTCAATATGGGGGCGTCGTTGTTGCTTGAAATGCTGATGTCAAAGGTATTGCTGACAGTATTGTTTCCATCAACGCCCGTAGTTTCCTTGCCGTTGCCCACGCCTGCATCACGATCATCCACCGTGGTCGTTACGGTAATAGCCTTGTCTTCGTTCGGGTTGGTTGGCGTATAGATCAGGCTGTTGAGCGTGTTTTGAACGTCGGCGGTGCTGCCTTTGATGGTTACCGTGCTGGAGTTGTTGCTGGTAATTATTGCTGTACCGCTTTGCGTAAAACCGAGCGAGCCGTACAAGGTGCTGCTGCCTTTTACTTCAGCCTTAATCGTTACCTCGATAAGATCGGCTGCACCCTGGCTAATATCCTTGGTGTCACCCACTGCAAAGCCGCTGATCGAGACTGATGTGCCTGTGGCAAGAGCGGTATTGGCTGGAACGGTCAGCGTTGGTACATCGTTTACCGGCACCAGAGTCACTGTGTTGCTGATGCTGGTTGTGTTGCTACCACCGGCATGGTTGAAATCTGTAACGGTGGCTTTGACGAACAAGGGGCCATTATTGAAATCGTTTTGCCCTTGCACCTTTAGCGAATTAAGCGCAGCTGTGACTTCACTGATTGATCCGGTCAGTGTGATCGTATTGGTGTTATTACCGCTGGCGGTGGTCAGCCCGGTTGTGGTGCCAGTCTGGAGACGGGCTTGTGTTGTGTTACTGGCTTTAGTTGTCAGCCCGGCATCGGTATATAGCTCGACGAGCACCGTGACGTCTTCACCAAAGCTGTCAGCGTCTGATAAAACATAACCGCTGAGTACAACAGTTGCGTCTTCATTGACGGTAAAGCTGTTGGCATTGCTGAAGCTTGGAACATCGTTCGAATTGGATGCCCGCAAGACGATGTCTTTGGTGACGCGATTATTGGTCGCATCCATCGTGGTGCCATCTGCATTCAATGCGCCAGGGCCACCGTTGGCGCCAGTGGTCAAGACGCCGCTGCTGTCGTAAAGACGGTCATCCGCCGTAATGCGAATTTTGTAATCGCTAGCGTCAGCATCGGCGCTGAAGGCAATGGTCAGCGACGCGAGGATGGCATCAATCTGAGCTTTGGTGCCTTGAATAACTAGAGAATTGCTGTTTTTCCCCGAAATAAATGCATTTCCACCGCTGGGGTCACTGGCGCCAAAATTGAGTTGGGCAGCCGAAACAGCCGCATTGGCATTGTCCAGCACCTGTACTTCAATCCGAACGAAATCAGTTTCGCCGGCTGTTACGCCGTTGGCCAAATCTGGATCAGCGAGTGTTATGCCGGGAATGGCCGTCGTGCCAGCACCCGAGGCAAAGGCATCCAGGCTGGTGGTGGCGGTGTTTAGTGTCGGCGCATCGTTGCGCGGGGTAATTTCTATCTGGAAGACAGAAGCTACTGGCGATACCCCTTGAGCGAAGATCGTGCTGTCATTGACCCCGTAGTCACCATCGCTGACCACATAGCTGAAACTGTCGGTCGAAGTTTCTGTACCACTGTGCTTGTAGGAAATTCTGCCGCTATCGAGGTCGTCCTGCGTGAACGCCGAACCTACGCCGAGTGATGCGCCGCTAAGCAATAACTGACCATCCGCAGGTGCGGCAGTTACCCGATATTGGCGTTGAATCGACGAATTGTCGTTGTCGCCAAAGACAAGGTGGGCGCCTGCAACAGGTGTAGGAACGCCAGAGCCGGCAATGCCGTTAATAATAGCCGCATAACTTGCTCCACCTATGATTGCCGTCGAGCCTTCCTGAATCGCTCGCACCCCGGTTAACTCCAGTTTAGAGTGGAAAGAAGGGGCGTCGTTGAGCGGATAAATCGTGATCGGTACGGTAACTTCTGTGCCGGTACTGATTTTGTTGGTCGCTGTTCCGGCAGTGATTCCCTTGTCGTCAACAGGGACGAGCTTGAATGAATCAGTAAAGTTCTCGCCGCCATTGTGCTCATAAACCAGATTGCCGGCTGCCAGTTGGACGGAGGTGACAATGGTTGTGCCGGCAATCACGTCGACACCGTTCAGCTTCAGCGTGCCGTTGGTTACCGTGCCGGTGATCAGGAAACTGAGCGCGTTATTGACCCCAAAGCCAGTTTCATTATCAGACACCGAGTTGTCGGCATCTGCCAACGTGATGTGCGTGGTGGTGACATTAAAGCTGCCGCCTTCCACCACAAACTGACCTGCAGTCGTCCCCGTCGGGGTGTCATTTTGCGGCGTGGTGGTGATGTTGAAGGTTTCGACGCTGGAAATGGTCTTGCCGTCTGAAACAGAATACGTAAAGTTATCGTTGAAATCTTCACCACCAGCGTGGGCGAATCTGACATTGCCGTTATTAACATCAAGTTGGGTAAAGGTTTGATTGACCAGTAGAGCGACACCATTCAGCGTGACCGAACCGCTGGTTGGTAGTGTGTGTAGACGATAGACGAGCTCGGCTGGCAAGTTGTCGGCATCGGTTGCGCCGAGCATGCCGGTAGTTAGTGTGACCGTTTCACCTTCAAGCGGGCTGACTAAATTGGTGCCGCCGGTGGATGGCGCCGTATTGGATGGTGCGAATCCCGGTGCAGGATTGGGATCAACCACTGTGCCGGGAACCTGAATGCTGAAAGTGTTGACCGTCAGTGGACTGCCTTGGCTGTTATTGGCGTAAATGCCGCCATCTCGCACGTCAGGAAGAATCCGCTGCCCACCGTCCTTGACGGTGAAGCTGATGCTGTCGGTGCGAGGTGTGGGCGACAGGTTTACATAGATCAGCCTGCCCGCATCAATATCGGCTTGTGTGAAGGAGGTTCCTGCTGTGAGGGTCAACCCGTTTAACTTGAAGTAGCCGTCAGCCAAGTTTGGAACGCTGGTCAGCGTGTAAGTGAGTCTTGAATCCGGGGAGTCTGTGTCAGTCACCCTCAGCATGGAGGATGTAATAGTCAATGATGAGGACGCAATGCTGAGTGTTTGCGTCACATTGGTCGCAAGAACCGGGTCATCGTCATTCGGGTAAATACTCAGGCTGACAGTGCCCGAGGTGGTGATCGGTACGCCTGTGCCTCCGCCGTTGTCTGTGACGCTGATATTAAAACTGTCAGCCGTTGTGTTGCTTCCATCATGGCTGTAGATGAGCTTGGTAATATCGCTAACCACAAAGGGCGTGCCCACGCTGGCGGCAGTAATCTCAGTGCCGTCAAAAAACAGTTTGCCATTACTCGGCAGGCTGGTGATGTTATAGGAGCTGATTATCGCGCCTTCAGGGTCGCCGACAGATATAGCGCCACGTCCGCCACCGCCGAGAACGGCAGGCAATAGGCCATTGTTATCAAGGCGAACACCGGTTTCACCCTCTATCACAGTGATCGATCCGCTGACAGTGGGTGGTTGATTGACTGGCACTAGATTGACGGTGACCGTCTGGTCAGCAACCAGACCGCCCGCGCCGTCATCAAAGGTGAGCTTGAAGGTATCAGTGGTCGGGGCGGTAACTTGTGTGCCGTTCTGGGTGTAGCTCAGATTGGCGATGTCGGCGACGGAAAAAGTCGAGCCAACGGCGACCGGATTGCCGTTGAATTTGAGTATGCCCTGGCTAGGCAGCCCGGATATTTTGACGATAGTTTGAACTGCGGCACTGTCGACATCGGTCAAACCGAGTTGTGATTGGGTAAAGCCGCTACCGGTACTGACGGCTGCTGCGAAATTGGCAGTGCCACCTTCGTTGATCGTAAGCGGTGTGCCACCTGCGATGGCGGGAATGTCGTTGGTTGGTGTGACGTTGATCGCCACCGTACCTGACTTGTCATGCCCGGCAACACCATCAGACAGTGTGAAAGATAGCGCTTCAGGTGCGGAAGTGGTTGAAGAGTAGTTCGGTGTTGGTGTGTAGCCGAGCCCGTTTGCACTAGCCAATGTCGCCGATAGTTGCGCCGCTGTACCACTCAGAACTACGCTATTGGTGCCGTTGCCACTGGTAATGCTGGCACCGCCCGCGACGGTAACGTTGAGTGTGCCGTGCGCCACAGCCAGGGTTAGTGTTTGAATGTCGTTGGCGTCAGCGTCGGTCAGAACAATCGCGTTGGCGCCTGCAAAGTTCAGAAAGGTAGGCGTGTCTTCGCTGACTGTCTGGCTGGTGGCCGGAAGCGTCAATACAGGTGCTGTGGCGTTGGGCGTGACGGTGATCCCGACGGTGTCTGTATCTGTCGTTGATCCGTCGTTGGTTGCGATCGTCAGGGTGTCGCCACCCGCATAGTTTTTGGTGGGACGGTAGATCAGTCCATTCAACGCTGCGTTGATGTTGGCAATGCTGCCAGCGGTAATTGAAATGCTGGCCGAGTCATTGCCTAAAACTGTCAAACCTGAAGTGCCTGCCAGGGAGAGGGTGCCGTTGGTGACGCTAAGCGTAACGCTTTGAACTGTGCCGTCGCTATCTGCAATGCTGACTGTGGTGCCTGCTGCACTCGAGAATGTAATGGTGTTGTCTTCGGCTACGGTGCGAGCACTCGGAACCGTGTTGACTGGCGCGGCCATCAATCCATCGTAAGCGGCGACGCTGATGGTTTTTGATTCAATCAAGCCGTTCTGTTGCTCAAGCACCCAGTTGCCGCCTTTGCTGGCGCTGCCGGTTGCGTCGATTGAGCCAGCCAGGTCGGCACCGGTCAAGGTGGCTAATTGAGTGAGCAGGTTGCTGCCATTGGGGTCGGCGGCGACATCGCAGCCGTAGATCAGGATGTCGGCATCACGGGTCAGGTGTGTAGCAAGAGCCTGCAACTGAGCGGCGTTTTCGCTGAGGTTGCTAACGTTGAGTGTTTCGTTGCCAAGGATGATTTGACCGGCGCTGCCGTGCGAAATGACATGAACCGAGTCGTAAGTGCCACGGCCTTCAAGGTATTCGGCTATCTGTTGTGTGCCATCGCGGTTGGTGTCGAGCAGCAGGAGCTCGCTGCCGGGGGGGCTAGCCGCTGCGAGCTGTTGCCAGTTGGCCACGGCTTTGTCGATCACCACCAGCGTATGAGGCGCACTCGTGTCGTTAGCTTCTGACGGCGTGGCAACGGCCGCCGATGCGATGTCGGGTACAGGCGACTTGGCTTCTGCTGGGGTGGTGTCGTGGTGTTCCGGTGCCGGCGCCAGTTGGTCGGCGGCAACGACGGCAGCAGCACCGTCGAAGAGGATTCGCGACTCAAGGGCAAGGGCCCGGTTACGAGGGCGCAAGACTGGGAGCTTAATCATTTTAGAATCTACCGGAAACAGCATCATTTATGGGATCAGCTTACCAAAAAAATCAGACAACATACACCAGCCAAACTAGATTATGAGGTCGATAATCGATAGTTGAAGTAAAAAAATGTATTCTTTGATTTTGGGTTTCGAAGGCGAAACTACCCCGATCGTACATGTGTCCGTGAATAGGAATATCTGATCGCGAGGTTAGATGCACCAAAGGTTTTACCGCTAATGCGTGGGCGCCAAAAACTTTTAGTACGATCACCCATGAAAAGCAAATACCAGCGCACAGATCGAATTGAACTATGTACGGCTAGTCTAAGCAAACGTTCGATGTGTTGATTTGTACTTAAAATTGACTCGGAATTTGCACTGAAACATGGCCCACCCGATGTTTTAAACTCGGGTTCTAGGATCGCTGACCTGCGTATTGCCGCCGTTGGTGCCGCACCCCCCACTGACCGCACTGGCCGAGAACTTCTCGGAGAGAATCATGCGGGAACGGCTGCTGTCCTCCGTTACCTGTCTTTGATTGCTCAGAGGGGCGACCGGCCGGATTGGGCACCCAGCTGCCCGTCGCAAGCATCCGATTTGCAGGCCAGCATGGACCGCTTTCGTGGTTTAAGTG
>RRZT012666371.1_pt1 | contig 14547 bp, 14 predicted proteins | sample 2165551 | NCBI WGS metagenome assembly RRZT01 (sample SAMN10456910, study PRJNA506462) | wastewater metagenome | biome: wastewater; feature: sludge; material: wastewater sludge; isolation source: wastewater sludge with Escherichia coli K12::gfp cells carrying plasmid... | place: USA: Moscow, Idaho... | reverse complement strand
CGTCATACAGGAGATTTTTCGATGTTTAGGATTTATGCAGATAAAAACAACAAACCTGCTGATTATTCTCCAGACAATGTTCCGTACAAACCAAAACATTTCTTACCAATTAATATTTCGGGAATTAACGAGGACGATTTCACGTTTGTATATGGTTTCCCAGGTACAACGGACGAATATTTACCAGCTTCTTCTATCGAGCAAATAAAAGATGTCATCAATCCTGCGCGTATTAATGTACGTACAATTGCGTTATCTCACATTGATAAAAAAATGCGCGAAGACAATGCAACTCGTATCGCCTATGCGTCTAAACAAGCGCGTATTTCTAATGCGCACAAAAAGTGGATTGGAGAAGTTTTAGGATTAAACCGTTCGAAAGCTGTAGAAAAACGTCAACAATACGAACAAGACTTCATGAATCGTATTGCGAAAAATCCGAAATTAAAAGGTCAATATGCAACTATTATTTCTGAATTAAATCAAGTAAATAAAGCAAATCAAGATTATAATTTAGCGTACACAATGTATTCTGAAACGTTTTTCTCAAATTCAGAAACATTCAGAATGGCGTTAACATTGAACAATATTTTGAATGCAGTTGGACAAAAAAATTATGCAGAAACAAAAGCTAAAGCATTGAACACTGTTGCGTCTATGCACAAAGATTACAATGCAGATTTAGATAAAACGATTTCTTCTGATTTAGCAGACAATTATTTCAAAGTTGTTCCTCAAAATTTATTACCAAATACAACTTCGGCAAATATCAAAACAGCTTTAGGAAATTCGGTAATCAACGGAACGAAAAAAATTAACGGTCAATCTGTTTTAGGAAATATCAAAGCGTTAGCTGAAAACGATGCTGAGTTTATCAAAGCGTTAAAAGACGATGCTTTAATTGCTCAAATTCGTTTAATTTTAGATGCAAATCAAACGAAAGTAACGCCTACATATTTAGCGAATCAAGATAAAATCAACAAGTTGATGCGTACGTATATGAAAGCGCAAATGGATGTTTTTACAGACAAAAAAATCTTCCCAGATGCGAATTCTACTTTACGTGTAACTTACGGTAAAGTTGATGGTTACCAACCTCGCGATGCGGTTTATTACGAGCCTGTAACACACATGGAAGGTGTGATGGAAAAATATATTCCAGGTGATTATGAGTATGATTTACCAAAACAAATGGTAAGTTTATTTGACAAAAAAGATTACGGAAAATACGCAGATAAAAACGGTAAATTACCTGTAAACTTTATTGCAACAAACCATACAACTGGTGGTAATTCTGGTTCTCCAGCATTGAATGCTAAAGGAGAATTAATTGGATTGAATTTTGACCGTGTTTGGGAAGGAACAATGTCAGATTTAAACTATGATCCTGAAATTTGTCGTAACATTATGGTTGACTCTCGCTACATTTTGTGGGTAGTTGACAAATATGCGAATGCGCAACGTTTGATTAATGAAATGACAATCGTTGACGAAAGCAAAACTGCTAAGAAAAAATAATATTTTTCAAAATAATTTAAAAACCACGTTGCAAAACGTGGTTTTTTTTGTTAAAATAAACTTAAAAATACTAAATCATATATAGAAAAATAAAACTATATTTATGGCAACCAATTTGATAATCAATCAAAATAAAACACTATAAATTATGGAAAGTATACAAAAATGGCCTTTTTACTTGAAACTTACCTGCACATTATTGTCAATCATTTGTTTAACATTTATAGCAATAATAGGTAAAGGTATTCTCGTTCCATTAATTTTAGGTTTTTTAATTTCTATTTTATTAGCACCAGTTTGTGCATTTTTCGAGAAATATTTGCGCATTCCACGTGCCATTTCAAGTATAATTACCACCTTATTATTTGCAGCTTTTATTTTAGGTATTTTCTATTTAATTGCAATTCAACTTGCGGAAATAGCGAATGAATGGCCAACTTTCCAAAATCAAATTTTTGAGGCTTTTATCGATTTACAAAAATGGATTCATCATACGTTTGGCGTTAATTCTCATGCTCAAATGGAATATTTAACGAAGAATGTAAAAACGACAATCGAAACAAGTACAATTGTGATCGAAAAAGTAATTTCGTTAGTTTCGTCGATGGCAGTTACAGTCTTATTCACGTTTTTATACATTGTTTTCTTGTTAATTTATCGTCGTCATTTGGTGAAATTTATTTACTACGCGTTCAATTCTAACACACATAATCAAGTTTATAATGTTATAACATCAATTCAAAAAATGGTTAAACAATACTTAATTGGACTGTTTTTGCAGATGTTGATTGTATCAATTTTATCCTTTATTGCGTTTTCAATTCTTGGACTGAAATATAAATTTGTCTTGGCCATTTTAACAGGTGTACTAAATGTTGTGCCTTATGTCGGAATCATCATTTCGTTGATTGTAACATCAATTATCACTTTTGCAACAATGTCAGCTTCAAAATTATTTTTTGTACTAATTGCTTTCATCGCTATTCATGCAATTGATGGAAATGTAGTAATGCCTAAAATTGTCGGCTCTAAAGTAAAAATCAATTCGTTGATCGTCATTATAGGTTTGGTGATTGGCGAAATGACGTGGGGAATTATGGGAATGTTATTATCAATTCCGATTCTTGCTTTGATGAAAATTGTTTTTGATAATGTGACCGAACTTAAACCTTGGGGTTATCTTTTGGGTGATGAAGATTCAACAGAAATTGATGATGACTTGAATACTTTTTTGGCTAAAAAGAAAGCTAAAAAATTAAAGAAAAAAGCCAAGAAGTTGAACGAGAACATTAATTAAAGCTTCTGTTTTACATAATTATCACTCTTTATGAAATACTATTTACTATTCATTTTTAGTTTATTGATTTTCAATACTTCTTGTGAAAAGAAGTTAGAAAAAAAAGTGAATAAAGAATATAGTTATGGAATGATGTCTATTGATGAAGGAAGTCATTCAATTAGAATTCATGATTATTCAGATTCTATTCAATTTATTCATTGGAAAAAAATTAATGATTATACATCCAAATCATTCAAAATTTCTAAGAAAGATAAAAGAATATTAGAAGACAATATTTATAAATTAGTTACAACTCCTTATGAAAATGAGGTTTTTTGCACAGATTATGTTGGGAAGATAAGTATTAGTATGTCCAATCATAATAGCACTTATTCAATTAATCTGAATTCTGTTTGTGATTGGAAAACTTTTAATGAAGAAACTAAGAATATCTCAAAAATTTTAGATAAATATAAAAACACAAATCATCAAAAAAGTCTATAACGTTGTTATAGACTTTTTAGTATTTATGATTTTGAAGTTAATTCTTCTTCAAATATTTTTTTTCTAAGAAATAATACAATTTTAGGAAAACGATAGAGAAGAATATTCCGATCAAAGTCCCGAAAAATATATCTCCCGTAAAATGTACGCCAACGTAAACTCTGCTGTAAGCAATCATTAACGCCCAAACAATTAAGACATAAAGCAACCATTTGTAATATCGTCTCAAAATAATTCCCATAAAAATAGCAATTGTTATGTGATTAGAAGCGTGAGCCGATGTAAAACCATATTTACCTCTACCTTCACAATCTATCGGGCGAAATAATCCTTGTATAGATTCTGTGTAACATGGACGAAAACGTTGAAAAGAGTTTTTCAGAATATTAGTAAATTGATCTGCGCAAGTTATCATCAACGCGACACAAATTCCTGCCAATAAGGTTTTTTTCCAACCAAGTTTTACATACAATAAAATAAGAAAGATGATATATAACGGAATCCACGTTTTTTTATCGGTTACTAATAACCAAAACCAATCCCATTTTTCGTTTCCTAAATTATTGAAATACAAAAATATTTGTACGTCCCAATCAAAATAATCTTGTATCATTATCTACTTATTGATCCGCCTAATCCTAATGCTTCATCAGCTTCAGATTTTGGTTCTTGTGGAACAATTGGCTCTTCAACTTCAGGTAAAACTTCTTCAATTTCTGGTTCAACAGATTGCTCTGGTTCAACTTTCATTGACGATGAGTTAGAATCTTTAAGAGCAAGATCTACTGAATTGTCTTGATGAATTGTATTATGGATTTCATCTACAGGGTTTCGAACTTCATCGAAAGATTTCTGAAAATCGTCCATTGGATTAATTTTCTGAAAAGAATCTTTAACATCGTTCAGAGGATTTAACTCTTTTATAGAATTTTGTATTTCTTTTGTTGGATCAACTTCTTGTACAGGATTCATAATCTCTTGTTTGATATCTTCAGAAGCTTCTTTTAGTTTGCGTACAGCAGTTCCCAAACCACGTGCAATTTCTGGAATTTTATCTGGTCCAAAAATTACCACGGCAACCACCATAATAATCACGACTTCCTGGAAGTCTAAAAACGCTGGGTATATTACTAAACTATTCACGAAACAAATGTATAAAATCTAAACTGAGAATAATAAAAAAAGCCATCAAATTTCTTTGATGGCTTTCTTAAAATTTATTTAAAATTTGAATCTTATTTATTCATTTGACCTTTTCTTGTAAAGTCATATAATAAAGGTGATGCTACAAAAATAGATGAGAATGTACCGATAACGATACCAATTAATTTTGCGAACATAAATCCTTTGATTGATTCTCCACCAAATGCAAAGATGATTAAAACGATTAAGAACGTTGATAAAGACGTATTAATTGTACGTGATAATGTTTCTGATGTTGAGATATTGATAATATCGTATAAATTATGCTTTTTCTCTACAGTTAAGTTTTCACGAATACGGTCTAAGATAATAATCGAGTCATTCATTGAATAACCAATTACAGTCAAAATAGCCGCGATAAACGCTTGATCAATCTCCATATTGAAAGGCATTACTCCTTTTAATAAAGAGAAAACTCCTAATACAATAATAACGTCGTGCGCCAATGCGATGATTGTAGACAAAGAGAATTGCCAACGCTTGAACATGATAATTAAGTAGAAGAAAATTGCTACTAAGGCTAAAGAAACTGCTATGTAAGAAGCTCTTGTTGTATCATCAGCAATTGTAGGACCTACTTTTGCAGAAGACATTAAACCGATTGATGCATTATCTTCAGAAAAGTCTTTCTCAGACATTTTAGCTGGTAAATATGACTTTAATCCTTTGTATAATTTATCTTTAATCTCGTCATCAACGTTAGTTCCGTCCTCGTCAGCCTTGTAAGCTGTTGTAATCTTCACTTGGTTTTGTCCACCATATGTTTTTACTTGAGGAATCATTTTTTCTCCGTCTAATACAAACACTCCTCCTAAATCGTCAGCGATTTTCTGAGGATCTACATTTTTATCAAAACGAACTGTGTACGTACGTCCACCTTGGAATTCGATACCCATATCAAATCCTTTTGTGAAGATAGAAATCAACGCAACAACCGTTAAAACAATAGAAATAGCATAAGATACTTTTCTTGTTTTTAGTAAGTCAACTTTGATGTTTTGTAACCAATGCGCTGTAAATGATGTATAGAAAGGAACTGATTTTCCTTTTGCTAATCTACCTTCTACAAAATAACGTGTAATGAAAATTGCCGTAAATGTAGACGTAAAAATACCAATCATGAAAGTAGTTGCGAAACCTACAACAGGACCTTTACCAAAGAAGAATAAAATTAATGCAGTGATAAATGATGTTGAGTTAGCATCAATAATTGCAGAGAAAGCCCCTTTCCATGAATAAGCGAAATCTACTGCTTGACGCAATGATTTTCCTTTTCTTAATTCTTCTTTTACACGTTCGTAAATCAAGATATTCGCATCCATTCCTGTTACCAACGTCAAGATAATTCCGGCGATACCTGGTAAAGATAATGTAGCTTTTAATGAAACTAAGAATCCTAATAAGAATAATAAGTTAACGATTAATGCAATGTTAGCATAAATACCTGCACGGCTGTAGTAAAACAACATCCAGATTAATACCAATGCAAAGGCACAACCAAATGCGATTAACGAACTGTTAATTGCTTCTTGTCCTAATGATGGACCAACAACTTCTGCAGAAACGATTTTTGATGAAGCTGGTAAAGAACCTGCTTGTAAAATGTTCGCTAAATCTTTTGCTTCGTCAATTGTAAAGTTTCCAGAAATTTGAGAGTTACCTCCTGTAATTTGGTTTTTGATGTTTGGTGCAGAATAAACCATGTTATCTAACACAATTGCAACACCTTGACCATTACGATTTGTAGCAGATGGTTTTAAATCATCTGTAATACGAGCCCATTCTTGTGCTCCTACTTGGTTCATTTGCATTGAAACTACTGGCTCATTTGTGATAGAACCTGCGTTACGTTCTGCAGAAGCAGAAATCACTTTTTCTCCAGTAATTAATGGTTCTTGCGATCCATTTTTACCTTTCAATACATAAAATTCTAATAACTTAGGCGCTGCTTTATCTTTTGTAATTCTTGATAAATCCATTGGTTTATTTGCCCAAGAATATTTGTAACCTCTAATATTAGCTGGTAAACCAGGAACAAAACCCTTGTCTTGCATCACACGGTTAACAACAGCTGTATCTTTAACATCTACAATAAAACTTGCATTAGAGTTAGAAGGTTGCATAACTTCAGCCAAAGACTTAATTACTTGTCCTTTCTCATTTGTTACTTTATATTTCTCTGTATTAACAGTCGAAAAATATTGTAAAACACTTGGATCTTGACTTACAACTTGCCAAAACTCTAACTTTGCTGTAGATTGTAATAATTTTTTTACACGATCTGTATCCGATACACCTGGTAATTCTACCAAGATACGTCCATCTCCTTTATCTCCTAAACGTTGAATAACTGGCTCAACAACACCAAATTGGTTAATACGAGAGCTAATTACATCATAAGCAGTTGCAACTTTAGCTTCGATATCTTTACGAATAACCTCTTTTACCTGATCATCGTTAAAGTTGAACTTAATTTTGTCAGCGTTATCTCTATTTCCAAATAAATCTGGCGCTGCATATTTAGTTCCACCTTTTATTTTATCAAATTCTTGAAAAAATAATTCTACATAAGGTACGTTACCATTCGATTTTTGAGCTTTATCTGTTGCATCTAAAGCTGCTCCCAACATTGGGTTTTGACTTTTTGCAGATAAATTCTCGATTAAGTCTCTTTCAGATACTTGTAAGATTACGTTAATCCCACCTTTTAAGTCTAATCCTAAATTGATTTCGTTGTTCTTAGCATGCGTATAATCATACTTAATAATTCCTAAATCAAGCGGATGTTGAGCTAAACTATCTAATATTCTTGGTTCATCTTCTGGCTTATTCGCTAATCGCGCTGCCTCGTGCTCCACCTTTGTAGCGTACCAAGTATAGCTTAACTGTCTGATACACAAAAGACTTAAAATAATTGCAAATGCTGCAATGAGCCATCTTCCTCGCATAATGTTTAATTGATAAATAAATTTTGACGGACAAATATAATGGTCTTGAAAATATTTTCACAATTTTTTAAGAATATTATATTCAAAAAAATCCGTCAGGTTTGTATTAATATATTGATTTTAATTCTTGATTCGTATTTTTATTATTTAATTCATATTTATAAATGAAGATATTAGCCTTTTTTGAGTCGTCATCATTATCCTCACATAAATACAATGTATATTTTTTTTGAGATTGTTTGTACAACGCCAAACCCTCTATTTTTCTATCATCAGATATTTTTTCCCAACGAGTAACTCGCATATAATCTAAATCTAACTCACCGATTATAGAACCTTTTATTTCGCCATTGTATTGCGTTGTGCTTTTAGATTCTACAGTCGCCGTAAACAAAACCTTTCCATCAATCAAAATTGCATCAGAAAAAGTAGTTTGCTCTCCGTTTAGTTCAGGTAATTGTATTGAATAAAATTCGATTGTTTTGTTCTGTAAATCATTTACATTACCCAAGACCTTGAAAATTCCGTTTACACCAGCTGGTCCATTTCCTCTATTAAAAAAATAGGTTGATTCTCCATCTGTCAAAAAACCTTCAATATTAAAATCTTTTACAGATAATTTAGAAACTTCTAAAAAATCATTCAGTAAAAATTTATAATTACTATTTTTAACCTCTTTTGTAACTGTATTATAAGTAATAAAATCAAAACGATTTTCTTTAGATCCCGATCCCAAAATATACAATTCATCTCCAAAACGACTAATTGTTTCGAAATCTGGCTTATCTTTTTTATTGATTCCTTTCGCTTTTACTTCTGGTTGTAAATCAACTTTTTTTACTTCATTTTTCTTTTTATGATAAATGTACAAATGAGCATCGTCATCGGCAACTGCATAAACATGATGTTTATCTACAACTAAGCCAGATGCTGCCCCCAGTCCATTAATAACAATTAAAACCTTCAGAATGAAGTTATAAAACAGCATAGTTTTCAGTTTATTTTTTAACGATTCCAAAAGTAATCAAAGATTATCAGAAACCTTGATAAATAAACGTTTTTTTGAAAAAAAAGAACTTAACTTTGCAAAGCGTGATAAACAAAGGAAATAATGAAAATTCTAAAAATTTATATTGATGCTTATAGCGGCTTGTCTAAGGAATCTTGGATGTTAGCTATCGTAATGTTATTGAACCGAATGGGATCAATGGTTTTACCATTTTTAGGAATTTATCTTATCTCCGAGCTTAATTTTAGTTTAGAACAATCTGGTCTTGTTTTAAGCTGTTATGGTATTGGTGCAGTTTTAGGATCTTGGCTTGGTGGATGGATTACAGACAGAATAGGAAACTTTAAAGTACAGGCTTTGAGTCTATTTTTAAGCGCTCCTTTATTTCTGATTTTACCTTATTTCAATACGGTTTTATCATTCTCTATAATTATGCTTATTTTAAGTACAATTAGCGAAATGTTCAGACCTGCAAACTCTGTAGCTATCACTCGTTATGCAAAAAGAGAAAATATTACTCGCGCTTTTTCATTGAACAGAATGGCAATTAATTTAGGCTTTTCTATTGGTCCATCTATGGGTGGTTTTTTATCAAATTACTCGTACGATCTATTGTTTTACTGTAACGCTGCTGCAGCGCTTATTGCAGGAATTGTATTTGTTTCATTTTTCTACGGAAGAAAAGAACGTAATACAGCAGAAAATGAGATTAAAGATTTAAAAAAGCCTCAAGTAAAAGAGCGCAATGCATATACAGACATGCCTTTTATTTTGTTTAATGTAATTTGTTTACTTTTCTCTGTTGCCTTTTTCCAAATCCTTAATACACTTCCATTATTCTACAAAGATGTTGTAAAAATGACACAAACTGAGATTGGTTTGCTAATGGGATTCAGTGGATTTATAATTGTTGTTTTCGAAATGTTATTGATTCATTACACAGAGAAAAAATTTACGGTAACTAAACTTTTAGTTTTCGGTTCATTCATAACAGCAATTAGTTATACTATTTTTAGTTTCAATCACACAATTGGTATGTTATATTTAGCCATTTCATTAATGTCTGTTGGTGAAATGCTTGTGTTGCCTTTAATGTCTACTGTTACAGCTTTCCGAGCGCAGAAAAAAAATCGTGGAGCTTACATGGGACTGAACGGAATGTCTAATGCTGCCGCATTTATTATTTCTCCATTTTTAGGAACGCATATCGCAACTTCGTACGGATTTGATGTTTTATGGATCCTCACTTCTATTGTATTAATCGTAGTTGCTATCGGATATCACTTTTTTACAAAACCACTTTTACCAAAGAATATGCAATAAAATGTTTATCTTCGATAATCTAAAATTTAGAATACAATGAAAGTATATACAAAAACTGGAGATAAAGGAACAACAGGGCTTTATGGTGGAACACGTGTTTCTAAAAACAGTTTAAAAATAGAATCTTACGGAACAGTTGACGAATTAAATTCTTACTTAGGATTAATTCGTTCGTACGAAATTGATCCAGCATTAGAAGAAGAAATTATCATCATTCAAAAAGATTTGTTCAACCTTGGAGCTGAATTGGCAACTCCAATTGACAAATTGTATTTGGCAAATGGTAAACCTCGTATTCCTAAAACTGTATCAGAAGAAGATATTGTTCAATTAGAAGATTGGATTGATGATTTAGAAGGACAATTAGAACAATTGACTCATTTTATTCTTCCTGGCGGTAATCAAGCCGCTTCTCATGCGCATGTAGCACGTTGTATTTGTCGTCGTGCAGAGCGTTTGACTGTTGGCTTAGCCGAAGTAGAAGAAATTCGTCCAGAATTGCAAAAATACTTAAATCGTCTTTCTGATTATTTATTTGTTTTAGGCCGTAAAATTGCCACAGATAATAATCACGAAGAAGTAAAATGGATTCCTGGTGAATAAAGCATTGCTCTTTCTAAATGGCGAAGTGCCTACAACAATTCCTGATACAACGAATTACAAAACAATTTTTTGTACAGATGGAGCATTTCGTTATTTACAAAAATTAAATATTCAGCCCGATATTATTTCGGGCGATTTTGATTCGTTCGAAATCAGTCAATTTCCTCCTGAAATTGAAATTATTTCTACACCAGATCAAAATGACACTGATTTTGCTAAAGCATTAACAATCATCAAAAACAAAGGTTTTAGTCATGTAGATGTTTTTGGAGCGAGTGGTCGTCAACAAGATCATTTTATTGGAAATCTAAATGCAGCATATCGCTTCAAAAACCAACTAAACATTACTTTCTACGATAATTATAGTAAATATTTTTTCGCAGAAAATTCAACAAAATTAGAAGGTTATTTTGGACGAACAATTTCTTTAATTCCTTTTCCTGAATGTAAAAACATTGTAACAAAAGGATTAGAATATCCACTAAACAACGAAGATTTAAACTTACTATCTCGCATCGGAACTCGCAACAAAGCCAATCAAGATTTTGTTACAATTGAATATACTGAAGGTGCATTGGTTTTGTTTATTATGGACGAAGAATTTCCTATCCTAATTGCCTAAATCACTACAAATAGTGAATCTTTTCTAACAATTTTTAATTAACTTTACTGAAAACCAAACTATTATGAATAAGTTTTCAGTTATTGTAGCTTCAATTTTGGCTATTAGCTTAGTTATCAGCGCTTTTCTCTTAGGAAATGCCTACAAATATAAATTCAAATCGACTGAATCTATTAATGTTACGGGAAATGCTTTAAAGGATTTTAATGCAGATTTAGTAAAATGGCGCGCAACTTTTAGTCGAAAAGATTTTGATTTACGTGTAGCTTCAGACCAATTGAAGGAAGATCAAAAAGTTGTTCGAGATTTTTTGATTTCTCAAGGAATTAAACCGAATGAAATTGTTTTTGAAGCAGTCAATATCTCAAAAGATTTTCAATACGGGACAGATTCAAATGGTGCTTCTACAAGTCAATTTACAGGTTATAATCTTTCTCAGGACGCAACAATCGAATCAAAAGAATTGGATAAGATAGAAAAAGCTTCGCGCGAGATTTCAAACTTAATTAGCCAAGGTATCGAATTAAGTTCATCAAATCCTAATTATTATTATTCGAAATTAGAAGATTTAAAACTTGAATTAATTGCTCAAGCTTCTGAAAACGCCAAACAACGTGCAGAAAATATTGCAACAAAATCTGGTGGAAATTTAGGTAAATTACAAAAAGCTGATTTGGGAATTTTTCAGATAACAGGTAAAAATGACAACGAAGAATATTCTGCTGGAGGATCTTTAAACACAACTTCTCGTCAAAAAACAGCGCAAATTACAGTAAAAGCAAGTTACAATAGCAACTAAGAAAAAAAGCATTCTATTAATAGAATGCTTTTTTTGTTTATACTAAATGGGTAACAATTAAGTATAATAAAACAATTACTGCCGCAGCAATTAAAAGATCTACAAATTTAATCTTAAAACCTTCAAAAATTGATTTTTTGTACGTTTTATGAATTCTTTTTCTTGACATTTTTACCTTATTGCATTTTTATAACATTGCAATATTAGTAACTAAAATTTAACAATCAAAACATTTATTAAACGTTTTTAAATATTTTCAAACAAATACTTCGTAACCGATTCTACTACAAATAATAAATCAATTGGTAAATTATCTTCATTCCAAGGTTCTCTTCCACCAAAAGTATGATTAGCACCTTCTATCTGCAATAATTCGGACGTTTTAACCCAATCATGCAATAACATTGCAGATTTTAAACTTACCGCTTCGTCTGTTGTTCCATGTACAATCAAATAGGGCTTTTTGAGATGTTGCGCTGCAAATTGAATATTCAATCCTTTTTCATGGTTAATATAATCCTCATAAAACTGGTAATAATGCGGCATTTGTTGCTTTGTTCGTCCGTTTTCTACATAAAAAACACCGTTAGCTTTGTATTCAGCCAATCGTTCTTTTTTTGGAAATCGATTGCCGAAATTCTCTACTCCAGCCAAAGTCACCAAAGCCTTAACACGCGAATCTCGATAAGCTTGCAGAATTGTATTTCCTCCTCCTCTACTATGTCCCATAATTGTAATTCGAGATGGATCTACTTTCGGATGATTGCTAAAAAAATCAATTACAGCTTGATAATCCGACATTTCTTTGGAATAATTATTATTTCCAAAAGCCTCTAAATCATCAAATTGAGAGGGATTATCTAAAGTTGTTCCGTTATGTGAAAAGTTAAATTTAACGAAAACAAATCCTGTTTTTGCAAATTCTTCAGCCATAAGATTAAATGTTCCCCAATCTTTATAACCTTTGTATCCGTGTGCAAAAAGTAGTAAGGGCAACTTCTGGTCCGACTCGGGGTAATAACAATCTGCTAAAAACGATTTAGTTTCAGGATTATTAATAACAATATTTTGTTCTTTTATGATCTGCATCTTTAAATGTAAAAATTAAAATCAAAAAAACCACTCAAATAAGTGGTTTTAGATTGTTAAAATTTTTCGCAAATAATTGAGTAACTATTCTCACTAAGCGTCATTTTTCTTCCTAAAAAAACAACTCTATAAAAATGATTATCTCCAGGATAACTCAAATAATATTCGCCCACGCTATTTAGTGAATAAGAATCATCAAGTGTTTTAAAATCATCGTTTTTCTGAAGGACTACATTTTTTTGAGTAACTGATTTTCCATTTTCATGAAACTTTAATTGTCCCAAATAATAAACTGTAGCCGGAGTTGATAAATTTTCAAATGAGGCTATTTGCGGTTTTGTTGTATCTGAAAATCTAAAATTAAATCGTCCGCAAGGAACTATTTTTGTTCCGTCTGGTGAATTATCAAAATACAATTCTTTTGTTTCTACTGATAAATCAGAAATTGCATCAATAATTGCTTGAGCCGAATGTTTTTCTATGTTACCATTCGCATCTGTAACAAGTACATCTGGATAATCTGCAATTGTTACTTTGTTCAATGTACGTACACGTAAATCTCCATTAACATCTAAGGCTCTTGATGGATTATCTGTGTTTACACCTACTTGTGCGTAACCGATAATTACTGCACAAAATAATATGGCACTTAATATATTTTTCATGATTAATTAATCGTTTTATAGAATCTTTCGCAGATTAAAGCATAATTAGAATTTACAGCGTCATTTTTTAATTGACTCACTGTTAATCTGTACAAATCGCCATCACCAGGAATAATGAAGTGATAATTGAGATAAGCTCCTTGTCTTAATGTAAAAGATGAATCTATATTTTGGAATGTGTTCCAGTTGTCAGCTCGTAATGATAAGGTAATATTATTGTAAGTATATCCTCTATCTTCTGAACCAGATACTTGTCCCCATCTTTTTCCTCCGTAAGTTAATGTATAATCTTTTGTTGGAGCTTCTTTCAATTTTAACTCAATTGTAGATCCATTAATTCGAAAAACTAAATCTCCACAATCAGTTTCTCTATTAATATCAGCAGAAGTAGCATTATAGATATTTTTCACAATTTCTACTTGTCTCGTAGCATCCTCAATAATAGACGGCTTACCTACTTTATCAATATCGTTTTCAGCGTTTGCTGCTAAAATCTCGCTATACTCTGCCGTATTTGTTTTATCTTTTACATCAGTCAGTATTAAATCACCTGCAACATCTAACATTCTTGTTGGCTCTTCTGTATTTATACCAACTTGACCAAAAGAACAAGTACAAGTTATTAATCCTAATACTATATTTAATATTTTTTTCATGTTTAAAATTTTTCGCAAGCGGTTACAAAATCATATGTTAATGGACTTGTACTTTGATCTAAACGATAAAAAGTTAATCGATAAAGATCACGATCACCTGGGTACAATAAATACAAGATGTTTAGCTCTCCATTCACAATTCCAGCTCCACTAATTGGTAAATTAACAAACGAATTTGTATTAGAACTAAACTTTTCACCAGTTTGCGGTGCCTGAAACTCATAACCATCCGTTTTCCAGTTTTGTTCCAAAGTCATGTATACTGTAACATCATTCACAGGATCATTCGTTAGCTTGTACTGAATATTAATAGCTGAACCTGCATTTCT
>RRZT011007130.1_pt1 | contig 14550 bp, 14 predicted proteins | sample 2165551 | NCBI WGS metagenome assembly RRZT01 (sample SAMN10456910, study PRJNA506462) | wastewater metagenome | biome: wastewater; feature: sludge; material: wastewater sludge; isolation source: wastewater sludge with Escherichia coli K12::gfp cells carrying plasmid... | place: USA: Moscow, Idaho... | reverse complement strand
TTTGATCCAATAAAGTCACGTATAGGCTGAATGTTTTCCCTATCTGTAGGTGTAAATGAAACATAATTCATCTCCATTATGATAATTCTTGCACAACGCTGAGTATTGACAACAATTGAGAAAATAGGATTGGTGGGTGTGAATTCTTGTTCTGTAGCGATTGCATGCTTAAAATAAAACAGGTTAAGGTATATAATCTGCGGTTTCTCAATTTTGAATTGTTGGAGGTCTCTATGCCTATTTATGAATATCTTTGCAATTCATGCGGCGCCGAGAAAGAACATTTGCAAAAGATTAGCGATGCACCCATTACAGCATGCCCTGTGTGTGGCAGTAATAACTATACAAAACTGATTTCTGCTGCAGGGTTTCAATTGAAGGGCAGCGGTTGGTACGTCACTGATTTTAAGAACAAGACGAAACCATCAGATACTACCAAGCCTGCTGCAAAAGAAAATACCGAAAGCACGCCATCAGCAACGCCGGCACCCGCACCCGCAGATACGACCACGAAAAAAGAGAGCATTCCGACAACGACTGCCGCAACTGCCGATTGATTGACCTGAGCGTCACCATATTGCGGCGATATAAACCCCGGAAATTATCAATCCCCTTACTTAGACCATTGAAAGAATTATGCGTACAAATTACTGTGGCGCCATTAATACCGAATACTTAGATAAAACAGTAACCCTTTTTGGTTGGGTACACCGACGCAGAGATCATGGCGGGGTGATATTTATTGATTTGCGTGATCGCGAAGGTTTGGTACAGGTTGTATGTGACCCCGATAACGTGGAAACATTTCAGGCGGCAGAAAAAATACGCAATGAATTTGTGCTGAAAATTACCGGTAAGGTACGAAATAGACCTGAGGGAACGATTAATACGTCTTTGGTCAGCGGGGAAATCGAGATCCTGGTGGCGGCTATTGAGGTATTGAACACCTCATTGACACCGCCCTTTTTGATGGATGACGACAATATCAGTGAAATTGTGCGGCTGGAGCATCGCTATCTGGATCTCCGGCGCCCGGCGATGCAATCGAATCTTCGTTTACGGCATAAGGTTGCTATGGCGGTTCGCGTATTTCTGGATCAACATGGATTTTTAGATATTGAGACACCGATGTTGACTAAATCTACGCCCGAAGGTGCGCGGGATTATCTGGTGCCGTCACGGGTGAACGCCGGTCATTTTTTTGCCTTGCCGCAATCACCGCAATTATTCAAACAACTGTTGATGGTATCTGGTTTTGATCGTTATTATCAGATTACCCGTTGTTTCCGTGATGAGGATTTGCGTGCGGACCGGCAGCCTGAATTTACCCAGATCGATATAGAAACTTCATTTCTGTCAGAGCATGAAATCATGTCTTTGATGGAAGAGATGATGCGCGAACTATTCAAGAATGTGAGTAATGTGGATTTGCCCAACCCATTTCCACGGCTGACTTACGCCGAAGCGATGTTCAAATATGGTTCGGATAAACCAGATTTGCGCGTTTCACTAGAGTTTACTGAGTTAACCGATATCATGAGAGAAGTTCCTTTCAAGGTGTTCCGTGAGGCAGCGGAAAAAACGGACGGACGGGTAGCGGCTTTGCGGGTGCCTAAAGGTGGTGAATTATCGCGCAAGGAAATTGATGATTATACGGCGTTTGTTGCAATTTATGGCGCTAAGGGTTTGGCGTATATTAAGATTAATCGTCTCTCCGATGGTGTGGAAGGACTGCAATCACCGATTCTGAAATTCCTGCCGGAAGATACAATCAAAACCATTCTTGTTCGCACTAAGGCCCAAGATGGCGATTTGATTTTTTTCGGTGCGGACAAAGCCAAAATTGTCAATGAATCTTTGGGCGCATTACGCATTAAGGTTGGTCATCAGCACGGCCATGCTGAACCCGGGTGGAAGCCGCTGTGGGTGGTTGATTTTCCGATGTTCGAGCGCGACGAAGAAGATAATCGCTGGCAGGCATTGCATCATCCTTTCACGTCACCGGCTGATGGACATGAGGATTTACTCGAAAACGATCCCGGTCAGGCGCTTTCCAAAGCCTACGATATGGTTCTGAATGGTTCGGAGATTGGCGGTGGCTCAGTGCGGATTCATCGCCAAGATATCCAGTCCAAGGTGTTTCGTGCTTTAAATATTTCCGAACAAGAAGCACAAGAAAAATTTGGCTTTTTGTTAGAAGCGCTTCAATATGGTGCTCCACCGCATGGTGGCATCGCGTTTGGATTGGATCGTATTCTGGCCATGATGACCGGCTCAGAATCAATTCGCGATGTCATTGCCTTTCCTAAAACCCAACGTGCGCAGTGCCTGTTGACTCATGCGCCCAGCACTGTCGATGAAAAGCAACTAAGAGAACTCAATATTCGCTTGCGTCAAGTTGAAACTAAATCAAGTAATGGGTAGCTGTTGCTTTAATGTATAAGATTCCGGTTTCTGTTCTGGTTATTATTCATACAGTTGATTTGCAAGTATTATTATTAGAGCGCGCGGATCATCCGGGTTTCTGGCAGTCGGTTACAGGCAGCCAGGATCCTGGCGAAACATTAGTCCAGACTGCAATTCGGGAAGTATCCGAGGAAACAGGGTTAAATCCCACTGGTTATGTTCTGACTAATTGGCAGATTGAGAATTGCTACGAAATTTATCAAGAATGGCGCTGGCGTTATGGGTCGGATGTAAGATTCAATACTGAACATGTATTCGGTTTGTGTTTGCCGGACATAATGCCGATTATGATCGCTGCCAGGGAGCATTTAAATTACATTTGGCTACCATGGCAGCAAGCGGCCGAGAAAGTTTTTTCAAGCAGTAATGCCGAGGCTATTCTTAAATTGCCAGTGCGAGCACAATTTGTTCAAGTCGACACCTAATCTGCAATAGTGTATAGATTTTGATTGGATAATAAGGCGCAAAGTACGGACGTATCAACTTGAACATCCCGTGGCTTTGCCACGGGATGTTGTTTATCTTGAGATAGAATTTCGTCTGGATAAAGTCTTAATATGCAGGTTATGCGATTGGGATAATGGGCAAAGAGCCATGGCCCAGCACGGAAGCGGTGGCTACATTTTGCAAGGTGATTGCTTTGGCGATGCGTTGTTCGTCTGCTTCATTATCGGTTGAATTGATATCTTTTGCCGCATTGCCAAATGTCCACGCATCAACTACAAACATGTCGTATTGCGGTCCATACTTCGAACGAATTGCAGAGCGATCCACAGTTGTGCCAACGCGCGTATTTAATGCAATACCTAATTCATTGTGCTGTCCTACTAATTCTTCATAATCAGCACCGCTATCCTGAGCTGCTTGTACTACAGATGCTCTGTTTTCCGCAAAGAAACCCGCTTGATTTAAACGATTCTTGGCCTGTTGAACAATCGAATCTTTTTCTGATTCGGTTATATTAATACCCAGCTGATTTGTCAGTGAAGCAAGATCATTGATGTGTTCTGTAATATGTTGATATATCGTCGGCGCTTTGGAACATGCACCGCAGCCGCAGTCACTATGATCATCTCCATGCACCCCAGCTTGGTGTCCCTTTTCTTTAAGCCTATTAATGGTTTGTGTGGTTAACTGTACTTCGTTGATGTCGGTGGCGGCTGAGTTGCTTCCGAGATCGCCACCGTACACTATGCTTAATGTGCCTCCGGCTGCACAAGGAGCGCTTTTACGATAACCGTTTTTATTGGTACGGCCATCAACACATATTTCTGGTATGGAGTTGTTTACCGGAACATTAAACAAGCCCGATGCAATGGCGTGATACATTTGATTTAAAACATTCTGATCAATATCATTGCGATTGCCTGGCCCAATGGAGCCTGTACCTAAATTGAATTGACTCAGAGTGATGTATTGAGTGTTGCCTGCAGCAGCGGCTGATGAAGTCGTATCCTGCGTGCTGATGCCTGAAGTTGATTCTTGACTGCCTGTAAAATGTTTTAACAGATTTTTTAAACTTTCAAACATTTTATATATCCTTTGTAGTAATTGGTCAGTTGATCATAATTTCTATTTCATACTTGCCATATTCAAAGAAATGCGAGGAAAGGGCAAATCTCGCCAAAGCCACGTAACCAATATGTCATGTTTAGAGCAGGGTTAATTGACTTGACGTCGGAATTCTATCACTACTTTTTCAAGTAAGAGATAGTTATTCTTCAATTTTTGTATTGGGAGCAGTTTATTTGTAGTCTTTTCTGCTGATTTGCCAAGTTTATTGAGAAAAAGCATTTAAATGTTGCGGTGGTTTAAGGTGAATTTATAGTTATCAAGCAAAAACAATAAGTTGATCTTTATATGCCCTGTGGTCTTGCCACGGGTTTGTTAATTGCGCGGCGTTAGTAGTGTGAAATTAATGTGAATAAAATGTAAATATTTTGTGAAGTATGTCGTCATAAGTAAAGCATTAAGGCATAGAATTTTTTATTTATTTATATTGGAGATACTTATGAAAACAAATAAAATTTTTACAATTTTGACACTATTTGTCATTGGAACTATTTTTGGTATGCTATCCATGTTTTATCCTCCAAGCACGCTAATTTTCTGGATTAGTTCAGATATCGCTCTTGGGGCAGGGGTTTATATCATTTACCTGATTATTGCTATGAATTACAGTCTATCTCAGGACGATAATCTAAATGAATTTCCTGGTTATTGCTAATTCACAATATCTTGACTATTTGCTCCAGTCAAAATGTCAAAATACTCCGGCTTGGCTGGAGTATCTTTCCTTGGTTTTTGTAACAAACTAATTTTCACGAATTTTTTAAACTCAAGTCAGCTCTTGACCTTGAAATATTTGATCCTGCTTGAAACTCCCATTCTTCATCTATAGAATCATAAAAGTCCGCATTACCAAGAACAAAATATTTGGAGCAACTCGAGTATGCAGATACAAGTCGAAAAACGTCTAATCCTTCATTTAGCAATCGAACATAAATAGCAACATTCATAGTGACCTCAATATTTAAATTGGGGACCAGTAACATGAATGAACTCTTATCAAGAACTACAGATTGCACAGTCTCTGGATGGACATAGCAAGTTGCTTAATTTTCTTTATCAATACATTGCAAATATACCGCCATTTCTGAATTGCTGTGATGCAATATCAAACGCAGCACCCGCTCAGAGTTTGAAGATGATGTTGTTTGACTGATTGGTTAAGCGATTTTCTGCATCATAGTCAAAGCTGCGGTTATGTGCCTGATTGTTACTCCACATCCGGCTTTTCGGTTCTCCAAACGGGTGATATGTGATGTTACTCATTAGCAGATCGTCGTTGACGCGAATCTCTATCGAGCAGCCATCGGCACCATAAGTGGCAGCCACTATTGTGCCGGAGGGATACGTCATTTAATCATAGCTAAAGCTTGCTCTGTCGGATTCATCGCTCATGTTGGTTAGGCGCCCAATGCCGTTAGTCTCGGTGTCATAACGCCAAATGAGCGCAGCCACACCGGGTACACCGCTTACTGTGACGTGGGTGTGTTTGGTCGGTGTCGGTTTAAAGCATCCCAGGTGCAGGTATGCTTGATACCCTGCGCATCAGTAGGCTTGAATATCTCTCAACTCAAGGTAGAATGTTTTCATAATTTAATCTGAACCCAGAAAATCCCGAATTGCCTGCTGATCGAATTGTTATCTATTGCAATCTATTTCGCGGGTATTATCACAATAATAGAAATGGCTTTATCGTAAGAACATGATTGAAATCATTGCTGCATTTGCTCGGTGGTCGCAGTTGACTGCCAATTTAACTTTATTTGGAAGTTGTGTTTTTCTGTTTATTATTGGTCAGCAGAAAACATTATTTGAAGCTGCTTGGGTCACCCGGTTGGAAAGGTGTTTTCCATGGATGGCGGGTATTGTTTTGCTTGGATTGATTGGCATTCTAGCTATCACGACCGGTGAAGCAACGGGAGTCGTTGCTAACGTCTGGAGTCCACTCGCTTGGTTGGAAATCGTACAGAAAACGCAGATTGGTTATGTTTGGGTGGCTCGCGCGGCCCTGGCAAGTATGCTATTGATGGCTATTCTTGTTCTTCGACGTGCAAAGCGAGAAAAATGGCATTATCTTTTATGGGCTATTGCTGCTTCCCTTCCGTTAATAGCGGGTACCTTAATGAGTCATTCCAGCGCGGACGAGATGTCGTTTGCAGCTATTGCTCCGTATGCGGTTCATATATTGCTGGCAGGCGCATGGTTTGGAGCATTACCGGCTGTTCTGCTTGTTTTATACAGTAGCCATAGTGAATCCGGTAAAGGAATGGTTTTGGTGACGGCAAGTTATCTTAAAAAATTCTCAGTTGTTGCAGCGCCTGTCATGCTGCTGCTGGCGGTGACCGGTTTGATTGTGACTGATCGCTTGGTTGAAACTTTTTATCATACCCTGGTTGCCAGTCCTTACGGCTGGTTATTAATCGCCAAGTTAAGTATTCTGGCGGTCATTTTGGTGATTGCATATCAAGCACGTTACCGGTGGCTTCCTAGATTGTCTGAGGATGGTATTGAACAGGACAATCGCAGTACTAAACATCTAAGGCAGTGGGTCGGTATTGAGTTCTTTTTAGCAGTGTTGCTGGTACTGCTTGCAACCATTCTGGCCAATACGCTGCCTGCCAAGCATACGATGATTGAGAATTGGCCTTATCCGTTCCGTTTCTCGATCAATGCAACTTGGGATGAGCCGTATGTGCAGGAAATGGTATGGTTCGGAATTGTGTTGTTTCTCATCGCATTGAGTACTATCTGGCTGGGTAAAAAGAATCACTGGAACCGGATGGCGAAGATTTTAGTGCCTGGTTTTCTGGGAATTAGTTCGATGGCGATTGCTTTGCCGCCTTTGGCAATTGAAGCCTATCCTGAGACTTATCTGAAACCGACAATCCCTTTTGATGCGATCTCCATTGTTAATGGTTCCAGGTTGTTTGCAGAAAACTGCATCAACTGTCATGGACCGCAAGGCAAGGGTACTCAGCCTGTCGCCGATCCCGACGTGCGCGATCCTACTGATCTGTTGACGCAACAACATACGGCACAATATACCGTAGGTAACGTTTTTCATCTGTTATCGCACGGTATCCCGAGAACTCAGATGCCGGGTTATGCAGCGACTTTGTCTGAAGATGATCGCTGGGATTTGATCAATTTTCTTCATGCACTGTCGCGTGGTTTTGATGCACGCTTGTTGGGGAGTATGATTTTGCCTGAGATGCCTGTCATCGCATCGCCGGTATTTAATTATGCAGCGAATAATGGTTCCAGTGGCAATTTAAAAGATTTTCGTTTGCAAAAGAATGTATTGCTGGTGTTATTTTCCTGGCCTCAATCTAAAGAACGCTTTTTTCAATTGGCTGCTGCATATGACAGAATAAAGGCGCTAAATACCGAGGTTCTGGCGATTCCAATTCGTGCACTGAGTCAATCGGAGTTAGAGCAGGTTGCTGAAATTGTTAATTTCCCTGTAGTAATAGAGGGTTGGTCGGAGATCAAGGACAGTTATTGGCTCTATCGCCGAGTTAGAACAGTTCCCGATTTATCGGGTAAAGGAATGTTTCCTGGACACATGGAATTTATTACCGATCGTTTTGGTTACTTGCGCGCGCGATGGGTGGGTCAATTCGAAGGATTTGGTTGGCAAAATTTCGATGCTCTGACACTGCAGTTGAGGCAACTTAATGAAGAAGATGAAATCATGCCACCACCCGGTGAACATGCGCATTAAAGTTTTTACAAGGAGATTGAGATGAACAATATGAAATGGAAAAAATTATGCCAGGGTAGTCTTACTCGGAAGTTCATGTTGTTTTGGATTGTCGGGTTACTAAGTATTGCTGCTCCGCATGGATGGGCGGGCAATCCGGAAAGGCAAACATTGAAAACGGTTGAAATCGAGGGTATTTCAATTAATACACCACTAGAAATGATTGCGGATATTCTACAAGCGCGGGATTACATACAGATCAAGGAGTCTTTGTATACAAAACAGGAATATGCGGATAAAGGGCGGAGTACTATTTCTCGTGTGGAAATCGATGATAATCCGGCTTTTCGTCAAATCACCTATTATCGCGGCATGAGCGGTGGGCGGAACAAAAGTCCCACATCGCGTGATGCACCGATTCCTGATTCCGATATCGGCATGGCACAACAGCTTTATCATTTAGTTTGTATGGATATTGCAGAAGAACTGCAAAATGCAAGAGTGTGCGATCCTCTCACTGCGACCGATATTAGGTTTGGACGTGGGCAGTGGATTCAAATCGACGATCACTTTTCTGCCATATTGACTGCATCGGATACCAATGCAACCATTGGGATAAGATTTGCAAGAAATTGATATGAAACAAGAATGCTGCTAAGTGAACTGTATCTGAGCGATAATAGAGCAATAAAGAAGTCAGCGACGCTATGCAAGTACTATCGATTTCCATTTGAAATCATACAATAATAGGTTTTTTGCGTCTTGGAAAAAGTAACATCAGACTTTAAAGTCTGTAATTCAATTGTCGTGCCCAAATTTACTCAACTTGACAATACCTTATGGATAAATATGCACCGTATCCTTACACTGGCACCCGCACCCATTCGCTTTCCCAATGGCTGAATTCCTCTGCTGGCATCGGCATGCTGATCAGATAACCTTGCGCCACATCGCATTCCAATGTTGCCAGGAGATCCCACACAGCTTGGCTATCCACTCCTTCCGCCACCACTTCCAAATCCAGATTATGTCCAAGTTCAATGGTCGAATGCACAATCACAGCTGAATCATTATTTGCTTCCATGGGCATGACAAACGACTGGTCAATCTTGATTGAGTCTACAGGCAGTTTTTGCAAATAACTCAAGCTCGAATATCCCGTGCCAAAGTCGTCAATGAATAATCGGGTACCGAGTTTCTTGAGCTTGGTTAATGTCTCTAATGCGATTGATGGCTCTTCCATTAAGGTGCTCTCGGTCAATTCAAATTGAATCAGCTCCGGACTAATATTCCAAGTGGAAAACAAACCTTTGATACGGTCAATGAGCATAGGATCATACAAATCATGCGCGGACAAATTTACCGATAAGGCCTGCTCCAACCCTATCTCGTGCCAGGCATAGCTTTGACTAAAAACTGCGTCGAGCATCCAATGCGTCAGAGGAGTAATTAAACCGGCATTTTCAGCGAGCTTGATGAATTCCGTGGTTGCAAGCATGCCGTGCACAGGGTGCTGCCAGCGCACCAAAGCCTCTGCTCCACACACCCGTCGCGACACAATGTCGACCTTGGGCTGGCAATAGAGCAATAACTCTTTTCGTTCAATCGCTTGACGAAAATCCCCCATCAAGGAAAGACGTCGGGTACATTCTTGTTCCTGTCCTCCTGTATATATGGCGTAGCCGCCTCGAGCAGGACAGACATCATTTGTAGCCGCATTGGCACGCCGCAACAAGATATCCGCTTCGATGGCGTGAACTGGATAGAGGGCAATGCCTATGCTGACGCGCGGATCGACCATTAGACCCGCCACTTCCACGGAGTCGTGCAAGACATTAGCCAGCCGCTGTGCAGCTTGAATAGCATCATCAGATCCTCCGCTGGGCAAGAGCAAAGCAAACTCGCCTTCTCCGACTCGCGCCAGAAAATCACCAGTTTCCAGGCTGCGCTTCAGACGCTGAGCCAGTTTTTGCAGCAATTGATCTCCCGAACCATAACCCAGGATTTGATTGACGCCACGTAGCCGGACAATACTCATATGCAAGAGAGCAAGAGGGTGGTGGTTACGTTTTGCAGTTTCAATGGCGTCTTGCAAGCGCTCAAGCATGAAGGTGCGGTTGGGTAATTCAGTCAAGGAATCATAATAAGCCAGACGTGCAATGGTAGCTTGGGCTGTTTGATGCTCAATGCGTATGCGCAGATTGGCGATGCCATAAGCCAAGTCATCGGCCAATTCGCTGAGTAATTTGACTTCTTCTTCATCGAACGCATCAGGTTCGATCGCACCCATAACCAAGGCACCAAGCACTTGCTCATTGACGCGCAAGGGAAAAGCGGTAACTGTAGCATATCCGACCTTGATTGCATTTTCGCGAAGGGGAGCATAAGCGGGGGCAGCGTAGACAGGATCAGTGAGGATGCTCCTGCCCACACAGGGCTGGCCTGTCCGAATCGCAGTAGCTGTAGCGGAGAGTCCCATTTCTGTATCGGCCCAAGTGTATTGTAACGCTTCCACAAATTCTTTATCTACTCCAATACTTGCCATCCAGTGAAGACTCTTTTCTTTGTCGTGTTCTGCATATGCGACGCCAGCCATGCGATAACCACCCTTTTCCACGATAACTTGGCACATGTCATGCAGCAATTCTTGCTCGTCTGAGGCATGCAATAAAGTATGATTGCCGGCGCTCAAAGTTCTGAGAGCACAAGTGACGCGCTCAATTATCGTTAGTAGTTGTTCATTCTTTGTCACTGAATTATGACTTACTTTATTGGTTTCTTTGGTAGAGTATGCCATAGTCTGTCACCTCTAGATTGTAATAGCTTCATTATAGTCGGCCGATTCGTTTCTGGCTGAAGTCAATCTTAAAGTGGGATATACTGATCTATAGTCATCAGTTTGTATCAGTATGATTCCAAGCGATTTTCAGGCATTGCCATATTAACCGCACTCAAATGCCATGATGATATACTTCCAGTATCCATTGGTTTATTTTCTAGGCACGTGATGTTATTCTCATTGCGACATTAAAAACACCGCAGGTTGAAACAAAAAAATAACACGAACAATCAATGACATTTAATCATTATCGCTTCATTTCACTGCACGAAGCGCCAAACTGAAAACAACTGTAACAACGATGATGTTTCATACTCACCGGCTCTTGCAGACTCTCAATCAGAGTTTGCCCTAACATATAATCGGCATCGTCATCGACCAGTGTGCATGCATAAACTTTGCATTCACCGGCACTCTTCACCACCATACGGCTAAAAGCGCACATGAATTCACGTCGGGTCGATTCGGTTTGATAATCCACCATGCAACTTTGTGTAATCTGGGGTGCAGGAACGGTACTATTAGGTGGATAAAATTCAGGAAACTCAATCCGCGGTAAATTTTCTGGTAAACCCGCGCCGCGAAAAACCTCTGCAAAGCACTTAGCCACTTTACTTGCCGGCAAATCAGAAATTTTCTGATTTGCCACGGACACACTGAATCCCAACTCATTCAAAGCACATAAACCATCCAGCGCCATTGAAAACATTCCCTCACCACGGGCTCGATCATGCTCATCCGCTAGGAAATGATCAAGGCTAACCCGGAAATGCACTGCATGGGGGCGTCCACGCACTGACTCCAATTGCGACAAACGCTTGATCAGTGGTTCCGTAGCGTTAGTCAGCACCATGCAGGGGCGATGTTGCAATGCATAATCGAGAATATGCACTATGTCTTTATTAACAAAAGGCTCCCCACCGGTAAAAGAAAATTGCTTAACTCCCAGAACCATCGCTTCGTCGATGTATGGTTTAGCATCATCGAAACGCATCAGTTGCAGACGATCATCACCAGGTTTTGATCCTTCCAGGCAGAAGGGGCAAGCTAAATTACACGCGGTGCCGGTGTGAAACCATAATTCCTCCAAAGCATGCGAACGGATAAAACCATGCGGCTTGTCGTCGTGTGTGACATACCATGATTTGGAGCGACGAGTACGAGGCTTTTCAGATGTTGGTAAAACAGTGGCATTCATGTTCAACAGCATCCGTTGGTCTGTCCGCCAGTGGTTGCATCTGCAAACGGAATGCCCATGCCACAACTGGGAAAAATGCCGAAATGCTGACCAAAGTTACCATAAAAATCGAAGTGCTCTCTGAATCGCGTGTCATGCAGCATACGCCAGGTATTCCCACACACTGGAAACTGCCTGCCAGCTTCAATAAAATGATGCTTATCCAACCGAAATGCATGAGGATGATGAGGAATCGTGCCTCGATATACCACCGATTGTCCATGATCCTCACAAGCCAGCTCCAGATCGTGCAATTTAAACAACCGATAAGTTGCCGAATAAAAACGAATATTTCCGGTTTTATCGGATAACTCGGAGTTATTAATGCCAATTGGTCGATCGTCGACCAAACGCGGATCGGCAAAACCATTCTTGCGCGCCAATTGCAAAAAATCATTCCAATACAGCGCGCCGCTTAAGCATTCGCCATACAGCACCGGATCCTGCGTCAATTCCGCTGGAATACGTCGATCGCTGTAGACATCGGAGAAATACAATTCCCCACCAGGTTTCAATGTACGGAAAGCTTCACGTAATACCGCCGCCTTATCTGACGCCAGATTAATGACGCAATTCGATACGATTAAATCCACGCTGGCATCCGCCAATTCAAGCTCGTGCAACCGTTCGATATAGCCGTGCAGAAAGCGCACATTGCTGCGTTTGTAGCCGAAGGCTTTCTGGTGGTATTTTTCATGCTGACGGGCAACTGCCAGTTGCTCCTCAGTCATATCCACGCCGATAATTTGTCCTTTCTCCCCGACTAATTGCGATAGTACATACACATCTCTCCCCGCACCGCACCCTAGATCCAGAATGGCTAGTCCCTCCAGTAATTCAGGCAAAACCAAACCGCAGCCGTAATAACGTGCTCGCACTTCCGCATGCACTCGACTCAGCAGCGGCTTGATAAAATGCGGTAGTCCTGTGTCTGTGCAACACGCATCGGTCAATAAATCCTGAGTTCCCGTAAGGGTTTCACCATAATATTTTTGCACAATCTCTTGCATGATATTCCTTCACATTGGATGATTTGCATCATTATGTCATTCACGAGCCAATTTTAGAATGGTATTTTTCAGCGAGTTCCTGTGGCGTAACGCCACGCATAAAATTCCAGGCCAATTTGCGATTATGCCAGGTACGTCGCCACCAACCATCACGACGCCAACGACGCGTATCGACAAAAACAGGCTCGGATAGTGCTAAAAACTTACCACAACGGCGAGCGGATTGCACTAAAGGCACTTCCTCAAACAGCGGCCACGGCGCATGTCCGCCTATTTGTTGATAAACTAAGCGTTTGATAAAAATCCCTTGATCACCATAGGGAGCACCGAAACGGCATCGCAGCGCTATCGCCGGTTCCAAAATAAAAGCTTGCCAAGCACGCGGCTTGGCAAAGCGGAAACGAAAATAACCACCAATTGCACCTCGTGCTAACGCACTTGATATCGCTGCCACCGGATCGGTGGAGAGTTGCGCATCCGCGTGCAGAAACCACAAAACGTCGCCTTTGGCCTGTATTGCGCCTTGGCGTAATTGCTGCCCACGGCAAGGCTTACTCACCAACCGCTGTACCCCGAACTGTTTACAAATATCTAAGCAGCGGGTGCTATTGGCAGCATCAACGACAATGATTTCAAACGGGTTATTCGGTAATTGCTGCAACTGCTCCGTTAAACGTGCTAAATTTTCATCATCATAATAGCAAGGGATAATGACACTACACTTAACCATAAGGTATTTTTGTAGATGAAGTGATCTTATGAACAAGCTCCAGCAATGCACGACGCGCGGGTCGTTTATCCTGTCGCAGCAAACCAGTCAACGCTAACAAATCTTTCAACTCATCGACATCGCGCCCTTGTTTTATCGTCATCACGGATTGTCCGGTATTGCGGCAAATATCCATCAAAGAAAGGCCTAAGCGATTGCTGCTCCACGGCAAGGCAGCCAAGTCCGGCCATGCACATCGATTAGCCATAAGCACGACACCACCATCGAGGGCTGGAATTAACACAACATCATGATATCGCAATGCAGCACAGGTCGCCTCGTAATCAACTGAGGTCAACCCCGGTGCGTCACTGCCGATAAATACCAATTGTTCCATGCCTTGCGCACGCAATGCCTGATCTAGCGCATTGAGCCGCTGTCCCAAATTGCCTGCCACCTGCGGCAAAGCGGTTACCGGAAAATTCGTTGGCACTGACAAGGCTTGCACCCATTCCATATCTTCTTGATTGGCGGGCGCAATGATCACCGGACCAGGCCAATTACACGTGTCTTCCAGCGCACATGCCAACAAAGCATCAGCAACCTGCTGCGCCAATTCCATACCTAGACTTGCAGCCAATCTTTGTTTCCCTATGCCGAGAGCCGGTCGCTTACATAGTAAAACAAGAACAACGTTGCTCATGGAGTCATAACTTTAAATTAATAAACAGCCTCGTAGCGAGACCACGGGGAATCACAAGTTTACTACTTAATAATAACTATTGCGGTTGGTGCTTGAATTCACCATACTATATTTGCGCCGAAGTGGGTTTGGCGTTGTTCTTCGCAAGCACAAGGATTCTTAATTTTGAACCTGAATGCCGCCTTGAGTTTTAAATTAGAAATATCACTATTACAAGGTGGTTATTCTATAAGGAGAATAAATCATGAATAAACTGTATATTAACCTGTTGTTATTAATAATTTTGTTTTTTGGACTGAGTTCTGTTTCTGCAT